>Ga0209023_10007438_pt1 | contig 11224 bp, 14 predicted proteins | sample LakOneMetagenome_FD_187468 | JGI IMG/M metagenome (GOLD analysis project Ga0209023, IMG submission 187468) | Freshwater and sediment microbial communities from Lake Erie, Canada (SPAdes) (version 2) | ecosystem: Environmental > Aquatic > Freshwater > Lentic | place: Lake Erie, Canada...
AAATAAAGTTTTATTTTCTTAAATAATCCCATAATTAATTTCTGATTTTTTGAGATACTTTCAATGATTTGGAAAGCGGAGCACCTGCTAAAAGAACTTTCAATAAATACCAGTATTTTGGTTTAAAAAGGGTGCTGAAAATATAATTTATGCGTAAATAATTCAGTAAAAACCAAAAGCTTAAATAGCCATAATGTTTTCGGATAATGTATAATAATGAAATCTTAAGTTCGGTTTTAATAGCAATACTTTGTGGTGTGCTTGCGCCATGATAATGCACGTATTTTGCTTCAGGAATTAAGTAGCTTGATTTTTCAATTTTTTCCAAACGTTTGCACAAATCGGTTTCTTCATAATATAGGAAAATGTTGGTGTCAAATCCGCCAACTTCATTAAAATCAGTAGTTCTAACTAGCATAAAGCTCCCTTGAACATAATTTACTTTTACTGGTGAAGTGTATTCTAATTTTCGTTTTGGGTATTTTTTCGGGTTTATTTTTTCTAGAAAATCGCGTCCAAATAATTCTTTAGCAATAGAAGCAAAATGATCAAAAGCCATCATTCGTTTTCCAGTTTCAGAAAACGATTGGCCACCAACAACAGCAATAGAACTGTCTTTTTCAATAGCTTCTTTTAATACTGAAAAGCAATCGTTTAAAAACAACGTATCGTTATTTACAAAAGCAACATAACGAGCATTTGCAAAGTGAAATCCGGTCATATTTCCACCTCCGAATCCGGTATTGATTTTGCTTCGAATGAGTTGTAGATTTTTAAAAGTATGACCGTCACAGAAATTTTTCAACGATGAATAATCGTCTTTTTCTGAAGCATTATCTACTACAATAATCTGATAATTAAGGGTTGGGTGTGTTTTTTCAATAATGCTGTCGACACATTCTTGAGTCAGTTTACTCGAATTGTAATTAATAATTATAGCGGCTATATCAAACATTCGAATACTTTATTAGTCAATTTTTCTATACATCATCCAAAGTTGCAAATATCTCTTAAATACCGAAAAAGAATGCACATACGCTAGAATAAAACCTTCTTTGCCATCAAAAGCACCCAAACGAAAAACATATTGCCATAAAAAACGATACATTGGCCGGAAAATGAGATGGTAAGCGCTAGGTTTTATCTTTTTATTGTATAAATTTTCAGCCTGTAACTTGCTGTATAAGTTTAGTTTATCATTATAATTGTCGAAATTTTTATAACTGTAATGATTCAATCCATTTTTTAAAACGCCAATAGAACCATTGGCTTTCACTTCTTCGTGCACTAAGTTTCCGTTGTATTCACAGAAGCCTTTATTGAAAAGACGTATGGCTTTATCATTTTGCCAACCTCCAAATTTCATTTTTTTTCCCATAAAAAAGAAGTTCCTTTTTACAAAAAAAGCCACTTTTGAGTTTGGTTTTTTAATGGTATTTTTGATTTCTTCTTCTAAATCTTTGGTAATAATTTCGTCCAAATCGAAAAAAACAATCCAATCATTTTTGGCTTGATGGATGGCATAATTTCGTTGTTCGGAAAAATTAGTGAATTTGCGTTCAATTACTGTAACGCCCATTTCTAATGCTAAAGTTACTGTTTTATCAGTACTTTGTGAGTCTACAAATATAATTTCGTCTGCAAAAGACAAGCTTTCAACATATCTTTTTACGTTTTCTTCTTCGTTAAAAGTTATGGCTAAGGCAGTAATTTTTGGGATTCCGTTATTTTCAGACATATAGATAGATGAAATAGGAGACAAATATAATATTTTTACTGCAATACTATTTTAGAAATGAGTAAAGAGTTATAGGGATGTCTAAATTTCCACTAACTATTGTAATTATTCCAATTTATTGTTCAACATCCAAAGTTCTAAATACCTTTTGAACACAAAAAAAGAATTGATACGAGCCGATAAGAATCCTTCTTTTCCATTTTTTTATCTCATTTGATAAAAATAATATAATCAGATAAATAACAAACTTTCAACATAACGCTTTTCGTTTTCTTCCTCATTTAGTGTGATGGCTAATGCAGTTATTTTCGGATATTTATTATTTTGTATCATAGAAATTATCTTACTTTGAGCGAAAGTATTACTTTTACAATCCTGATTTTCACAAGCAAAAGTTAACCTTAACTTAAACAATTATAAAGTATGTTAAAACTGCCAATTTTGATGTATCACAACGTTTCTTCAAGCGATGCTAAGAGTATTGGTTTAACAATTTCTATAGCAAAATTAGAAGAACAACTGAAATTTATAAGTGATAATGGATATGTTTCGTACTTTGTTTCTGAAATTTATGGTAAGACCGAAATTTCTCGAAAAAGTTTAATCATTACTTTTGATGATGTTACCGAAAATCAATTATTGTACGCACTTCCTTTATTAAAAAAATACCACTTAAAAGCTACTTTTTTTATACCGTTTTCGTATTTAGGGCAATCTGATTTGTGGAACCAAGGAATTGATGCCTCTGGAGAGAAAATCATGACTATAGAACAGTTGAAAACATTAGATAAGGATATTATTGAATTGGGACATCATTCGTTTTTTCATAGAAAATACGCCACATTAACGGCTTCTGAGATACAAGAAGATTTGGATAAAAGTTTCGAATTAATTACTCAAAATGACCTAAAAGTGTTTCCTGCATTGGCATATCCTTATGGAAATTACCCTAAAAAAGGAGTTCAAAAGGAAGTGTTTTTTCAGATTTTAGAAAAAAATAACATTCAAATGGCTTTTAGAATAGGGAATAGGGTGAATCGTTTTCCTTTCAAAAACAAATATGAAATCCAGCGTATCGATGTTAAAGGAGAAGATAGTTTGTTAACGTTTAAATGGAAGCTTAGAGTAGGAAAATTGCGTTTATTTTAGTCCGCGATCAATCAAAATCATTTTGACATACCTTGAAAAAACTCCGTATGCATCAATCGTAGCTACAGCCAATCCGGGCACACCATCAAGAAATCCTTTACGGATGATATAGGTATGGAAAAAACGGTAAAACGGCTTAAAAACCAAGTTAAAATAATTAGCAGTTTTGTTTTTATCCTTTGCCATTTTAGCTTGAAACCAAGCATACGAATCTTTCTTTTTAATGTAATGAAACAAACCTTTATAGGTGTAATGAATCATGAAGTTTTTTAACAAACCAACGGTTCCAGCATGCACTAATTTTTCATGCACTTCACCTTCAAAATGGATGTCATTATTTTTCACCAAACGAACCACTTTATTTTCGGTATGATATAAAAACCGATTCATATAAAAATGAGGAAACTTAATCTTATAAGCATCGTGCTTCGGATTGTTGATGGTTTCCAAGATTTCAAATTTCAATTTTTCGGTAACGCGTTCGTCAGCGTCTAAAAATAAAATCCAATCGCATTTTGCGAGTTTAATTGCCTCATTTTTTTGATTGGAAAAATTGTCAAATTTACGTTGAATAACTTCACATTTAAATTTATTGACAATCTCTAAAGTTGAATCACTACTGTATGAATCAATGATAATGAGTTGATTAGCGAAAGAAGCCGAACGCAAACAATCCTGAATGTAATTTTCTTCGTTATAAGTAGGAATGATAACTGTAATCGTTTGCATAGGGTAAACTTGTAGAGTTCAAACATAGAAAAAATATTTTATCTTTGCAACGCAATGAAGAAAGATATTTCAGTTATAATAAGTACGTACAATTCGCCCGAATGGTTGAAAAAAGTACTCTATGGGTATAATACTCAAACCTATAGAAATTTTGAAGTTGTGATTGCCGACGATGGTTCGGATGAGCGCACCAAAAAATGCATAGCCGAAATTCAAAAAGAAGTATTTTATCCTATCATTCATGTGTGGCATGAAGATAATGGTTTTCAAAAGACCATTATTCTTAACAAAGCTATTTTGGTTACAAATACCGATTATATTTTAATGACTGATGGCGATTGTGTTCCACGCGAAGACTTTGTAGAACAACACATTAAACATCGTGAAGAAGGCTTTTTTTTATCGGGAGGATATTACAAATTGCCGATGAATTTATCAGTACAAATTACCAAAGAAGATATTTATTCAGGAAAATCATTTGATATAGATTGGCTTAAAGAAAATGGAATTAAGCAATCGTTCAAGAACAATAAATTAATTACAAACGGATTAAAAAGTTGGCTTTTAAATTACACTACACCAACAAATCCTAGTTGGAATGGGCATAATTCTTCGGGTTGGAAATCCGATTTTTTAGCTGTAAATGGTTTTGATGAACGCATGCAATATGGTGGTGAAGATCGAGAATTTGGTGAACGACTCATCAATTTAGGAATCCAAGCCAAACAAATTAGATATTCTACGGTTTGCCTTCATTTGGATCATACTCGAGGTTATGTTAAGCCTGAAATGATTGAGAAAAACCAAAGAATTCGTAAGGAAACTAAACTTCATAAACGAACTTGGGCCGAATTTGGCATTGAAAAAAAGTAATTATTTCAAATGGTCTTTTAAGAAACTATCCAATTCTGGGATAATCATTTCGGGAGTTAATTTTAGATACATTGCTCTCGGATTTTTCTCAATCTCTTTGTTTTGCTCATACGATAATTCCGAAATAGCATTAGGTAAAAAGTCTAATAAATGTACCGATTTATGAAACTTCCCATCTTCAAAACTGCTCCAATCGTCTTTGTTTACATAAGGTGAAAATAGGGTAAAAGTAGGTTTATTAATGGCTTTTGCGATATGAACGGTACCACCTTCATTAGAAACTAAAACCGCACATTGGTTCATTAAAACCGCAAAATCGCGAATGCTTGGAGCGTAAACATCTAAAATGATATTCGATTTATTTTGACATAATTCATAAATTTTATCGGCTTCCACTTTTTGATTGGGAGCATAATTAAATAACATATAACAGTCAAAAGTATCGGCAATATGGTCAATTAGTTGAGCAATATATTCGTAAGGCATTGATTTTTGAGGTGTACTTCCCAATACACCAAGCATAATTATTTTTTTGTCTTGATAACGCTCCGGAACCTTAAATTGCAATTCATCATCGGTTAAGAAAATCTTTGGTTCGTAATCGATATTTTCAAAAGTATCAACTTGTTTTAAAAGGTGAATTCGATCTTCAATTGCTTTTCCGCAAATATGGCTTTTAGATTCTAAAATTCCAACAGGATGCGTATAGTAGCCTAGGTTTCCTATCTTTTTTCTGCTTTTATGCCCCACAGTTTGTAGTGCCCCACCAAATTTACAAATCAAACGGCTTTGTAATTTAGAATACGGATCAAAAATGATGTCGTATTTTTCTCCTCGAACTTGATGTATGGTTTTAATTAAATTTTTGAATTTTTTCAACTCCTTTTCGTTGATAGAAATTATTTTATCAATATTAGGATTGTTCTGAATAACGCCATGCGTAAAGTCGTAGGCCATCAAATGCACCTCACTATCTGGATATTTCGCTTTGTAATTGTTGGCAATAACAGAACTAATCAGCACATCACCAATTCGTTTGTTTTGTATGATTAAAATTTTCTTCATAAAACTAATTCTTGGTGCAAAGTACTATTTTTTATACTTTTAACCCAAATAATATAAAATATTGTGCGAATCACTATTCATCCAAAATATAGAAATCAAGAAGCGGCTATACTTCAGTTAGTTACAGCTTTTTTTGGAGAAGGTGATCTTATTGTAAAAGGATCTCGCAACATCATAAAATCAAATCTACTTGGCAACGAAAAGATTAATATTAAGTTTTTTCAGAAACCAGGCTTTGTTAAATCCATAATTTATTCCTTTTTTAGAAGTACAAAAGCAAAACGATCTTTTGATTATGCTAATTATTTATCAGAACACAACATTCCAACGCCTTTCCCAATTGCTTTTGTAGAAGAACGAAATGCCATTGGATTGTTGGGTAATAGTTATTACATCTGCGAGCAAATCAATTACGATTTTACCATTCGGGAGTTGATTCACAATCCGCAATTCCCAGAACGCCATACTATTCTGGAACAATTTGCAGAATTTACCTTTAAAATGCACGAAGCAAAAATTAACTTTCTAGATCATTCGCCCGGAAATACACTTATTGTTAAAGAAGGAAATGGTCGTTACAAGTTTTATTTAATCGATTTAAACCGAATGCGATTTGAAAATTTATCTATTGAAAAACGCATGGATAATTTCAAAAAAATGTGGTTGTCAAAATTAATGGTTCAAATTGTTTCCAAAAAATATGCCCAATTGAGCCATCAACCTGAAGCAAAACTGCAAGCTATTTTAATGCAAAAAACACAACAGTTTAAACGAAAAACGGCTCGAAAAAAGTTCTTAAAACGGAAAATAGGAAAATAAAAAAATCCGAAATAACTTCCGGATTTTTATTTTTTCTATGATTTAATTAAACCGCTACATCATATTCTCTCAAAGCATCGTTCAATGATGTTTTTAAATCTGTTGACGGTTTGCGTTTTCCAATAATTAAAGCACACGGCACTTGAAAATCACCTGCGGCAAATTTCTTGGTATAACTTCCTGGAATTACAACCGAACGAGCTGGAACAAAGCCTTTATATTCAATTGGTTCGCTACCAGTTACGTCAATTATTTTGGTAGAAGCTGTCAAGCACACATTGGCACCTAAAACCGCTTCTTTTTCAACTCTAACACCTTCAACTACAATGCAACGCGAACCAATAAAAGCGCCGTCTTCTATAACAACTGGAGCTGCTTGTAAAGGTTCTAAAACACCTCCAATTCCAACACCACCCGAAAGGTGTACGTTTTTACCAATTTGCGCACAACTTCCCACAGTAGCCCATGTATCAACCATTGTTCCTTCATCTACATAGGCGCCAATGTTTACATAACTTGGCATCAAAATAACGCCTTTCGAAATGTAAGCTCCATAACGAGCAACGGCCGGCGGAACAACACGAATTCCTTTTTCTGCATATCCAGATTTCAACAACATTTTGTCATGGTACTCAAAAATGCCCACTTCATGGGTTTCCATTTTTTGAATAGGGAAGTACATGACCACAGCTTTTTTCACCCATTCGTTTACTTGCCATCCAGAATCGGTTGGTTCAGCAACACGTAATGTACCGCAATCTAAAGCATATATTACTTCTTTGATGGCGTTTATAGTGGTTTCTTCTTTTAATAATTCTCGGTTTTCCCAAGCATGTTCTATTGTTGATTGTAAATTGTCCATGATAATTTGATTTGTAGCAAAGATAATGTCATTTTATGGAATAGAAAAAGATGTTTAATAATAAAAAGAGTGTGCTTCAAAAAAACACACTCTTTTAAAAAACTAAATCAAATCAAACAAAAACTATTTTTAAGACGTTTTTTTATCCATAAGGATTAACGTTCTTTAGTGACAAATTTTGGGAGGAATTTATCAAAAATAAAACACCTAAAATCGATATTATATAATTCACTTTATTCTCATTTCAAAAGTATAATTAATTGAAATAAATATATTTAAGGTTTGATTAAGATTAAATTAAAGTTGCCTTAACTTAGATTGTACTTTCCAAAAGAGAATAATTATAATAGTACTACTTGAAATACTATCTTTGTAAAAAAATACTACAAATGCCAAGAATTTTAGCTATCGACTACGGAATTAAACGCACTGGAATTGCGATTACCGATGAATTGCAAATCATAGCTTCGGGATTGACTACCATACCTTCAGAAACTGCTATTGCTTTTTTGAAAGACTATTTCTCTAAAGAAAATGTAGGAAAGGTGTTAATAGGGGAACCCAAGCAAATGAACGGTCAGCCGTCTGAAAGTACTGAAATTATTGAAAAATTTGTAGCAAAATTCAAATTGGAATTTCCCGAAATGAAACTTGAACGTTCAGACGAACGATTCACTTCTAAAATGGCTTTTCAAACCATGATTGATAGCGGTTTGAATAAGAAACAGCGCCAAAACAAAGGTTTAGTTGATGAAATTGCCGCAACAATTATGTTACAAGATTATTTAACTAGAAAGATGATATAATATGACCAATATCAAATTGATAGTATCCGATTTAGACGGAACGCTACTCGATTCCAATCATAATTTACCACCTAATTTCTGGGAAATTGAACAACAGTTATTTGATAATAACATAGTATTAGCCATCGCTACAGGTCGGCAGTTTTATAACATCATTGAAGTTTTTGACAGGATTAAAGATCGAATAGTTTTTTTGGCCGAAAATGGTAATTTTGCCTATTATAAAGGAAACGAATTATTCGTGAATCCGCTGGTGAGAGAAGATGCAAATGAGTTTGTTAAAATTGGACGAACCGTTAAAGACGCTTTTGTTATATTATGTGGCAAGAATGCCGCTTATGTTGAAAGCACTAATGAAAGGTTCTTGTCGGAAGCACGAAAATATTATTCGAGATTGGAAATTGTAAACGATTTAACTCAAGTAGATGATGCGATTTTAAAAGTAACCTTATGCGATTTTAATCACGTTCCAACTAACAGTTATTTGTATTTCAAATCGTTTGAAAACGATTATAAAATTGCCATTTCAGGTACCGTTTGGCTAGATATTACTGGGTTTAATGCTAATAAAGGCGTTGCTGTAATGAACATTCAAAAGTTGTGGAATATTGCTGCTGATGACACTATGGTTTTTGGCGATTTTCTCAACGATTACGAAATGATGCAAACGGCAAAGTATAGTTATGCGATGAAAAATGCACATCCTGAAATTATTAGAATTTCTAATTTCATTACACAATTTGACAACAATAATGGTGGTGTAACCGATGTGATTTCTCAAGAAATAATATCTAAATTATAGTTAACACGCCCAAATAAATGCCTTTTTTTGTTACTTTTGCCAAAAGTTTCAGACTAAATATGAAATTTATAAATTAGATTTTTATAATGATAGTACCAATAGTTGGCTACGGCGACCCAGTTTTGAGAAAAGTAGGTGAAGAAATCTCTGCAGATTATCCCAATCTAAATGAAATCATTGGCAACATGTATGATACCATGTACAATGCTTATGGTGTGGGTTTGGCGGCACCTCAAATAGGTTTGGCGATTCGTTTGTTTGTAATAGATACAGAACCTTTTAGTGATAGTGACGATTTAACTAAGGAAGAACAAGAGCAATTAAAAGGCTTTAAACAAACGTTTATTAATGCCAAAATGTTGAAAGAAGAAGGTGAAGAATGGGGTTTTAACGAAGGATGTTTGAGTATTCCTGATGTTCGTGAAGATGTGTATCGTCATGAAACCATTACGTTGGAATATTATGATGAGAATTTTAATAAAAAAACAGAAGTTTACGACGGCTTGATTGCTAGAGTAATACAACATGAGTACGATCATATTGAAGGAATTTTATTTACCGATTTAATTTCTACTTTAAAACGTACCTTAATAAAAAAGAAATTGCAAAATATCATGGATGGCAAAGCTAGACCCGACTATAAAATGAGATTTTGTAATAAAAAAGGACGATAATTACAACAATTAAAATATATTTGCCACCGCTTAAAATAATTTTTAGAAAATGAATGTAGAAAAAATATTAGCCATTTCAGGAAAACCAGGTTTATTTGAATTGAAAGTTCAAACCCGTTCTGGTTTCGTTGCAGAATCCTTATTAGATGGAAAAAAAATCACTGTTGGAATGAGAAGCAACGTGAGTTTGTTATCTGAAATTTCAATGTATACCCACAGCGAAGAAAAACCATTAGTTGACATTATGCGTGCTATCGCTATAAAAGAAAACGAAGGTCCTGCTATTTCTCACAAAGAAGATAATGCTAAATTAATTGCTTATTTTACTGAAGTGGTGCCCGATTATGATGAAGATAGAGTGTATCCATCAGACATTAAAAAAGTATTGAATTGGTACAACATGTTGCAAGCTAAAGGTTTGGTTTCTAAAGAAGAACCGAAAATTGAAAATGCAGAAGCTGTAAAAGAGCAAGTAGTTGAAGAAGTTAAAGAAAAGAAAGCTCCTAAAAAAGCTGCCAAAAAAGAATAGTTAATTACTTTCTAATAAAATACAATCCTATTACTCGTATTGAGAAATAGGATTTTTTATTTTTACAATAAATCTATTTAAAATGAAAACCAGACAACAACAACTCGACTCTTTTAGCAGATTATTGGATATCATGGACGATTTGCGTGAAAAATGTCCGTGGGATAAAAAGCAAACCTTAGAAAGTTTGAGGCATTTAACCATTGAAGAAACCTATGAACTGGGCGATGCTATTTTAAACAACGACTTGCAAGAAATCAAAAAAGAACTTGGTGATTTGTTATTGCATATTGTTTTTTATGCCAAAATAGGAAGTGAAACCAACGATTTTGATATGGCTGATGTGTGTAATGAAATTTGCGACAAACTCATTCACCGTCATCCACATATATACGGTGATGTAGTGGTTGCTGATGAAGAAGAAGTCAAACAGAATTGGGAAAAACTCAAACTAAAAGAAGGTAAAAAATCAGTTTTAGAAGGCGTTCCCAAAGGATTGCCAGCTTTAGTTAAAGCAAGTCGAATTCAGGATAAAGTAAAAGGTGTCGGATTTGATTGGGAAGAACCGCATCAAGTTTGGGATAAAGTACAAGAAGAATTGCAAGAACTTCAAGTTGAAGTGACAGCTGGAAATCAAGATAAAATAGAAGCTGAATTTGGAGATGTTTTATTCTCAATGATCAATTATGCTCGGTTTTTAAAAGTGAACCCTGAAGATGCTTTAGAACGTACCAATAAGAAATTCATCAAGCGTTTTCAATATCTAGAAAGTAAAGCTGGTGAACTCGGAAAACCTTTAATGGACATGACTCTTGCTGAGATGGATGTTTTTTGGCAAGAAGCAAAGAAACTTTAGTAGGTAAATTATTAAATAGTATAGCCACAGATTCGCAGATTTCTATTTTTTTTTAATCTGTGAATCTGTGGCTAGGAACCGAAATAGTTTATTTATGCCATTACTAACTGTGGGATTTCAATTTTTAAAACAGTATTTTTATAGTCGTGCAATTGGTTTTGAATTTTTACAAAATCAGTTTTAAAGAATTTTGTTTCGGTAAATAACTTCACATAGTAGTCAATTCCGTCTACTAAATTATTTTTAAATGATTGCAGTTTCTTGATTTGAGCCGAGGAGATTTCGTTAGAAATTTCTTCAACTTCATTTTTCAAATAGTCAA
>Ga0209023_10007439_pt1 | contig 11222 bp, 7 predicted proteins | sample LakOneMetagenome_FD_187468 | JGI IMG/M metagenome (GOLD analysis project Ga0209023, IMG submission 187468) | Freshwater and sediment microbial communities from Lake Erie, Canada (SPAdes) (version 2) | ecosystem: Environmental > Aquatic > Freshwater > Lentic | place: Lake Erie, Canada | collected...
CTGGCTGCCGTAAAAATTCAGAAAGCGCAAAACGACTTGCCCACTATCGTCGCTGATGGTGACAACCAGCTGGCGGCGCGGTCGATATTGCACATCCGATGCGGTAACGATGCCTTCCACCTGCACTGTGCTGCCACCGCGCAAAGCTGCATCATGCATGGGAATAATGGCGGTTTCATCCTCATAACGCATGGGCAGATGCAGGACGAAATCCATGTCTTTGCGCAAGCCCAGTCGCGCGAGTTTTTCACTGGCTTTGCTGGCGCTGCCGGCCGCTTTGGGCGACGTTTTTTTTCCTGACTGGCGGGCTGCTTTGATCGGTGACGCGTGCGTCTCTGTGCTTGCGCTTGGGTCTTCAGCTGCCATGGGTGTAAAATGGTGGGTTTTGCTGTTGGCTCGGTTGTGCAGGAAAATCCTGTTGCAGCTTATTTTACTGAGTTTTTATACAGTATGCAGCATTTTGTTCTATCTCTTTTTGTTTCCCACGCATGAAATATTCTTTGAGTGATTTTGATTTTGATCTGCCCGATGCATTAATCGCGCAAATGCCGCTGCCGGACAGAACCGCTTCGCGCTTATTGCATGTCGATGGTGAGCTACTGGTGGACCGCCATTTTTCTGATGTGATCGATCAACTGGCCGCCGGTGATTTGCTGGTGTTCAATGATACCCGTGTGCTCAAAGCACGTTTTTTCGGTGTCAAGGAAACCGGCGGAAAAGTACAGCTGCTGGTAGAGCGTGTGTTATCTAATACGGAGGACAACCGCAGCGTGCTGGTGCAGATGCGCGCGTCTAAATCGCCGCTGCCGGGAAGTAAAATCCGGTTGGCGGATGCGTTCGATGTCGTGGTCGGTGAACGTCAGGGCGAATTTTTTACCTTGTTTTTTCCGGACGATATTTTTACTTTGCTCGAAACCTATGGTCGCCTGCCTTTGCCGCCGTATATCGAACACGATGCCGATGACTTTGATGAACAGCGCTATCAAACGGTCTATAACCGCGTTCCCGGTGCCGTTGCTGCGCCGACGGCGGGGCTGCATTTTGATCAGGCATTACTGCAACGCTGTCAGGAAAAAGGCATAGGGCTGGCGTATGTGACTCTGCATGTCGGCGCTGGGACATTTCAGCCCGTGCGGGTTGAAAATCTGAATGAACACGTGATGCACAGCGAGTGGTACACCGTGCCGCAAGAGACGGTAGCTGCAGTACGCCAGACAAAAGCGGCGGGTGGCAAAGTCATCGCCGTCGGCACCACCAGTATGCGCGCGCTGGAATCAGCGTCGCAAAGCGGCCAGCTCGAAGCTGGTAGTGCGGACACGCAATTGTTCATTACACCGGGCTATGTGTTTAAAACTGTTGACCGCTTGATTACGAATTTCCATTTACCAAAATCGACGCTGATGATGCTGGTATCGGCGTTTGCGGGTTACGATAAAATCAAATCAGCTTATGCGCATGCGATTGCACAGCGCTATCGTTTTTTTAGCTATGGCGATGCGATGTTGCTGACCAACACCTCCGGGAAAGCCTGATTCAGGCAGGACACATAAAAGACATAGAACGACTCATTACCGTGTGCTCCGCGGAGCGTACAAGGAAGAATCATGCTTGAATTTACACTGATTAAAAAAGATAAAACGACTGCAGCCCGCCGGGGTCGTGTGAAGGTGAATCACGGCGAAATCGAAACGCCGATTTTCATGCCAGTCGGTACTTATGGCTCAGTCAAAGCGATGTCACCGCTGGAACTTAAAGAAATCGACGCACAGATTATTCTTGGCAATACCTTCCATCTGTGGCTGCGTCCAGGCCTGAGCGTGCTGAATAAATTCGGCGGCTTGCATGACTTCATGGGATGGGATAAGCCTATCCTCACGGATTCAGGCGGCTTTCAGGTGTTTTCACTCGGAGCGATGCGCAAGATCACGGAAGAAGGTGTGAAATTTTCTTCTCCTATCAGTGGTGAGCGGCTTTTCTTGTCGCCGGAAATTTCTATGCAGATTCAACGCGCCCTGAATTCCGATATCGTGATGCAGTTTGATGAATGTACGCCTTACGAAATTGACGGCAGACCGGCGACGACTGAAGAGGCTGGTAAATCGATGCGCATGTCTTTGCGCTGGGCAAAGCGTTCTATTGACGAATTCAGACAGGGTGAAAATCCGAATGCGCTGTTTGGCATCGTTCAGGGCGGTATGTTTGAACACTTGCGCGACGAATCACTGGCGGGGCTGAATGAGCTGGGTTTTGATGGGATTGCGATAGGTGGCTTGTCGGTCGGTGAACCAAAAGAAGACATGATGCGCGTCCTTGCGCACACCGGCCCCAAACTGCCGGAAAACAAGCCGCATTATCTGATGGGCGTCGGTACACCGGAAGATCTGGTGGCAGGCGTGGCGAACGGCATCGACATGTTTGACTGCGTGATGCCAACCCGGAATGCGCGCAATGGCTGGATATTCACCCGCTTCGGTGATGTGAAAATCAAAAATGCCCGCTACAAGGAAGACAAAGAACCGCTGGACGTGACCTGTGAATGTTATACCTGCAAAAATTTCTCGCGGGCGTATTTGCATCATCTGCACCGCACTGGCGAGATTCTGGGCGCACGTCTGAATACGATACACAACCTGCATTACTACCTTGATCTGATGAAAAACATCCGTCAGGCGCTGGATGACGAACGTTTTCCTGAGTTTGTGCAGCAGTTTCATGCCGATCGAGCGCGCGGTATCTAGTATGCATCTTGGTCTGTATCTGGCTTTTTTCGCCAGTTCTGAGCGAGAGCAGTGCTAGAATGTGGCGCTTTACTGCTTGAAAAGTAGTTTATCGTCACTATTTATCATTATCTTGCTCAACACTGGCTGGATAATATTTATACAATTAACGGAGTCTGAACGTGTTTATTTCTAACGCTTATGCGCAATCTGCGGGTGCTGGTGCTGATGGTGGCCTGATGAGTTTCCTGCCTTTGGTATTAATGTTTGTGGTCTTATATTTCCTCATGATACGACCACAAATGAAGCGCCAGAAAGAGCAAAAAAACATGATGGAAGCGCTGGCGAAGAATGATGAAGTAGTGACTTCCGGCGGCATACTCGGCAAAGTGACCAAGGTCAATGAAAGCTATGTGACGATAGAAGTCGCCGAAGGCACAGAGATCGTTGTGCAAAAAGTAGCTGTCACTATGTTGTTGCCTAAAGGCACCATCAAAGCGATTTAATCAGTAAATACCGGCAACGCAGTCCGATCCATATCCGGGCTGCGTTGTGCTTTTCAGCTTCCATTTCTATTTTTATTATGAATCGCTACCCACTCTGGAAGTATCTGTTGATTGTGATTGCGCTGGTATTCGGTGTGCTGTACACCGCGCCAAATTTTTTTGGTGAGTCTCCGGCGGTACAAATCAGCAGCGCGAAATCGACCGTCAAAATTGACGAAAGCATGAAGGCGCGTGTTGAAAAAGCCTTGCAGCAATCCGGCCTGAAAGATAACGGCGTTTTCTATGACTTTAACGGTATGCAAGGATCTGTGCGTGCACGCTTTGCTGATACCGATACGCAATTTAAAGCGAAAGACATACTCGAAAAAACACTGAATCCTGATGCAACAGATCCGACGTATACAGTCGCTTTCAATCTGTTGCCGAACACACCGAAGTGGCTGCAAAGTCTGAATGCGTTGCCGATGTACCTCGGTCTGGATTTGCGCGGTGGCGTGCATTTCCTGATGCAGGTGGATACTAAAGCGGTCTTGACGAAGCGGGTACAGGGGCTGCAATCAAGTGTGCGTTCAGTCTTGCGTGAAAAAGATATCCGTCATGCGGGCATCAGCCGCGATGGCGACAACATCTCGGTGAAGTTCCGTGATGCCGAAACCCGTTCCGCAGCGAAAGCGGTATTGGCATCCCAAATGACGGACGTGAATCTGACAGACGTCGCCAGTGCAGACAATACAGAATTCAATGTCACTATCAGCCTGAAGCCAGAAGCATTGCAAGCCGTAGTGACCGAAGGCGTGAAACAAAACATTACCGCTTTGTCGAAACGTGTGAATGAACTCGGTGTTGCTGAGCCGATTATTCAACAACAAGGCCCTGATCGCATCGTCGTGCAGTTGCCTGGTGTACAGGACGTGGCGCGTGCGAAAGAAATCATCGGACGTACAGCAACGCTGGAAGTGCGCTTGCTGGACGATAGCGTGATTGGCCCGGTCGATGCGAATACGCCAGTGCCGTATGGTTCTGAAATGTTCAAAGGCAATCGTGGTGGCGAGTTGCTGATTCTGACCAAAGACCCGGTGGTGACTGGTGATTACATTACTGGTGCGACCGCTAGTTTTGATCACAACCAGCAGCCAGCCGTAGGTGTTGACCTGAACGGCGATGGTGGCCGTAAGATGCGCGAGGCAACCCGTAGCCGCATCGGTAAGCGTATGGCGATTGTCTTGTTTGAAAAAGGCAAAGGCGAAGTTCTGATCGCACCAACCATTAACGATGAGCTGGGTTCACGCTTCCAGATTACTGGCATGGGCACTGCTGCTGCCTCTGCAGATCTGGCCTTGTTGCTGCGCGCTGGTTCGCTGGCAGCACCGATGGAAATTATCGAAGAACGCACGATAGGTCCTCAACTTGGTGTCGAAAACATCAAGCAGGGGCGCAATTCAACCTTATACGGTTTCGCTGCGATCTCGATATTTATGGTCATCTACTACATGCTGTTCGGTTTCTTCAGTGTGCTGGCATTGTCCGTCAACCTGTTGTTACTGGTCGCGCTGTTGTCCTTGCTGCAAGCGACACTGACTTTGCCTGGTATCGCTGCGATTGCGCTGGCGCTTGGTATGGCGATTGACTCGAACGTGTTGATTAATGAACGTATCCGCGAAGAGTTGCGCGCTGGCAGGTCACCACAAAAGGCGATTGAAGAAGGCTTCGGTCACGCCTGGGCAACGATTCTGGATTCCAACGTGACGACACTGATAGTGGGTCTGGCCTTGTTGATCTTCGGTTCAGGTGCGATCCGTGGTTTTGCAGTGGTTCACTGCCTCGGTATTCTGACGTCGATTTTCTCGTCAGTCTTTGTGTCGCGTGGCGTGGTAAATCTCTGGTACGGTCGTCAGAAAAAACTGACTTCGCTTTCTATCGGCCAGATCTGGAAGCCAACCGATGATGCAGCCAAATAACCGATTGCCCAGATAAGAATTCAGGAATTTATTATGGAATTATTCCGCATTAAAAAAGACATTCCTTTCATGCGCCATGCGCTGATTTTCAATGTCATCTCTGCACTGACTTTTGTCGCCGCCGTATTTTTCCTGCTGCACAAAGGCTTGCATTTCTCTGTCGAATTTACTGGCGGTACAGTGATGGAAGTCACGTATCCAAAAGCCGCTGACGTTGATGGTATACGCCGTACCGTTGAAAGCCTTGGTTATGTTGATGCACCGGTGCAGACCTTTGGTAAGGCACAGGATGTCGTGATCCGTTTGCCATTGGCAAAAGGTGTGACAGCGGCAGATCAGGCTGAGAAGGTCATGAAAGCACTGCAGGCAAAAGACCCTGAAGTGAAACAACAACGCGTAGAGCAGGTCGGTGCGCAGGTCGGCGACGAACTGGCGCATGATGGTCTGATGGCGCTGTTATTCGTGGTGCTGGGGGTGGTTGCTTATCTGGCGATACGCTTTGAATGGAAATTTGCGGTCGCGGCGATTCTTGCTAACTTGCATGACGTGGTGATTATTCTCGGCTTCTTTGCGTTCTTTCAGTGGGAATTCAACCTCTCTGTGCTGGCGGCGGTATTGGCTGTGCTGGGTTACTCGGTGAATGAGTCCGTGATTATTTTCGATCGTATTCGTGAAAATTTCCGTACTCAGCGAAAAATGTCAGTGACAGAAGTGATCAATCATGCGATCACCAGCACCATCTCGCGTACCATCATCACTCATGGATGTACGCAAATGATGGTGTTATCGATGTTGTTGATTGGCGGCCCGACCTTGCATTATTTCGCTGTGGCGCTGACGATCGGTATCTGTTTCGGTATTTATTCTTCTGTCTTCGTTGCTGCTGCCATCGCGATGTGGTTGGGTGTCAAACGTGAAGATCTGGTGAAGCCAGTCAAGGAAAAAGACGATACCGACGGCGCCGTTGTTTAAAAAACGCTTATATTCGTCGTTATGATGTAACGATAGGTATCTAAAATCAAAGCCAGCACTCTTGCTGGCTTTTTTTTTGTTAGGATTTGCCGCAGGCAGGTATTTTGTAAAAAACACTTAGTGTTGTCGTTGTTCTGATCTGTTTTCCATGCGGCGAAATGGTATTGCAAGATAATTAGCTGAAACCTGTTATTGCCATTAAATTGAATGATCTGACGTCAGCTCAGCCTATTTTTAAATAATTACGTAGAACTTTCTTGTTGCGCATCAGTCTTACTGCGTCTGCAAAGGATAAAAATAACATGAGCCAATTGAAAAATTTTACTATCGTTGCGGTGATTGCCGCACTCGCGGGCGGCACCTATTATTTTGTTGCGCCGTCTCAAAAAAATAAAGCCGATCCTTTAGCTGCGGGTAAAACAAGCGGAGCCAAAAATGATGCGCAGAGCCGTCCTGTGAGCGTGTCTACCATCGTTGCCCAAAAGCGGGATTACCCGGTGCGTATCGCGGCGAACGGTGTGGTGTCAGCATTGAATACAGTGGATATCCGGCCACAGGTCACCAGTACCGTGGCGAAGGTGCATATCAAAGAAGGGCAGTTTGTGCGCGCGGGTGATTTGCTTTTCACACTCGACAGCCGCACGGATGAAGTGAATCTGGCGAAAGCACAGGCGCAACTCGATAAGGATCTGGCGACGCTGGCCGACAATCAGCGGCAATTGGCTCGTAGTAAAGAATTACTGGCGAAAAAATTCGTGGCACAGAGTGCGCTCGATTCGAGTCAGACCCTGGTTGATGCGCAACAGGCCGTCGTCGCTTCCGACAAGGCAGCCGTTGCCGCTGCCCGCGTCGCACTGAGCTATAACCGTATTGTTGCTCCATCGGCAGGACGCACCGGTATCATCAGTGTTTTTCCGGGGTCTTTGGTTCAGCCCAGCGCAACAGCGACAGCAATGGTGACGATTACGCAGATGAATCCGATTGCCGTCACCTTCCCGCTGCCGCAACGTAATTTGACTGATGCGCTACAAAGTATGCAAGGGCAGGACAGTTACGTCATGGCGAGTTTGCCGGATGGTGTCAGCAAATTTAAAGGCAAGTTGCAGTTCGTCGATAACGTCGTGGATGCTGCTTCCGGTACCGTCAAAGTGAAAGCCGTGTTTGATAACAAGGAAATGAAACTGTGGCCGGGCGCGTATGTGAATCTGGAAATGAGTGTGCAGACGCTGAAAGATGCGGTGGTTGTGCCGCAGGATGCCGTCGTTGTCGGTGCGCGTGGCAAGTCCGTCTATATTGTGAATGCCGAATCGAAGGCTGAGTTGAAGCCTGTCGTTGTGACGCAGAGTTTTGGTACCGATGCGGTCGTGTCTGGGATTGAGGCTGGCGCAAAAGTGGTGCTGGAAGGTAAGCAGAATTTGCGCCCTGGCGCGCTGGTGAAAGAGCGCGGCGCTGACGCAAAAGAAGGCGATAAGTCGGGCAAAGGTGACAAATCAGGTGCGGCAGCTAACGCATCTGTGAAGCCCTCTGCCGCGTCGTCGGCATCCGCAGCGAGCGCATCATGAATTTATCTGAGTTGTTCATCCGCCGTCCGGTGATGACGGTGTTGCTGAATCTGTCGATTGTCGTTGCGGGTATTCTGGCCTACCGCTATATCCCGATTGCCGCTTTACCGAGCTATGACACACCGGTGATCAGCGTGAATGCGAACCTTCCTGGTGCGAGTCCTGAAACGATGGCGACTTCGGTTGCGTTACCACTCGAAAAGCAGTTCGCCACCATCCCCGGTTTATCGATTATCAGTTCCAGCAATACGATAGGGAATACTTCCCTGACGCTGGAATTCGATCAGAATCGCAATATCGATGCAGCAGCGGTCGATGTGCAGGCAGCTTTGCTGCGTGCGCAACGTTCCTTGCCTATCGATATGACGTCGCCGCCTTCGTATCGCAAGGTCAATCCTGCTGATGCGCCGGTATTGTTCATTGCCCTGACTTCGCCTTCGCTGAGTCTGGCCGAGCTGACCAGTTACGCTGAGCATCTGATTTCACCTAGTTTGTCGACGCTGGAAGGCGTCGCGCAAGTGAATATTTTTGGTATCAAACGCTATGCGGTGCGCATACGAGTGATGCCGGATGCCTTGTCAGCACGTAATCTGACGCTGGATGAACTGGCGAGCAGTATTAAAACATCGAATGCCAATACACCAGTCGGTACGCTGGACGGCGATAAGCAGACGTTGACGCTGCAAGCCAATAAGCAATTGCAGAGTGCGGCAGAATTTGCCAATCTGGTGGTCAGCAACAAAGGTGGACAAGTGGTTCGTCTGCGCGATGTTGCAGTCGTTGAAGATAGTTATGAGCAGGTGAAAACTTCTGCCAATTTCAATGGCGAAAGTTCCATCACTTTAGCGATTCAGCGTCAGTCTGATGCAAATACGGTGAAGGTGGTTGATTCGATTAAATCCGCTTTACCGGGTTTTCAGGCGCAATTGCCAGCCTCAGTCAAACTGAATCTGGTCAATGATCGCTCCATCTCTATCCGCGATGCCTTACATGATGTGAATCTGACTTTATTGCTGACGATATTTTTAGTGGTGATCGTCATTTTCCTGTTCCTGCGCCGCATGGTCGCGACCATCATTCCGACTTTATCGTTACCGGTTTCGCTGGTTGGCGCGATCAGTCTGTTATGGGGTTTTGGCTACACGCTGGATAACGTGTCTTTGCTTGGCCTGACGTTGGCCGTCGGGCTGGTGGTGGATGATGCGATCGTGATGCTGGAAAACATCATGCGTCACGTTGAAAACGGTGAAGAGCCGTTTAAGGCGGCATTGAAAGGCTCACGCGAAGTTGGTTTTACGATTATTTCCATCTCGACTTCGCTGGTAGCGGTTTTCATTCCTATCTTCTTCATGCCCGGCGTCATCGGTCAGTTGTTCCATGAATTTGCGGTCATCGTCAGCCTGGCGATTCTGGCCTCTGCCTTTGTTTCTCTGACACTGGTGCCGATGCTGGCGAGTCGTTTCCTGAAAAGTGAACATGAACTGAAAGCGCCTTCGCGACTGGTGGCTGCGATGCTCAATACGTTTGAGCGCGGCTTTAACGCGTCGCTGCGTGTTTATACAAACGGACTTGATCTGGCGTTGCGGCACCGGAAGATCGTGCTGTTGATTGCGTTGGCGACTTTCGCGGCGACGGCATATCTGTTTAACGTGATTCCTAAAGGGTTTTTCCCGCAAGAGGATATCGGCCAGATCAACGTTTCTACCGAAGCAGCGGAAGATACCTCATTCCCGGCAATGGTGGCATTGCAGGATCAGGTCGCCAAAATTATTCGTGACGACCCTAGCGTACTGACTGCAACCTCGTTTAACGGCGGCAGCGGCTCGCAGAATACGGGTCGTATGTTCATCAACCTCAAACCACGCGATCAGCGCAAACCCATGAAAGAAGTGGTCGATGGTTTGCGTAAAAAGCTGGCAGCGGTTCCTGGCATCAATGTCTTCCTGCGCCCAACGCAAAACTTGCAGCTCGGTGGTCGTCCAAGTAAAAGTCAGTACCAATATATTTTGCAAAGTGTGGAGGCGGGTGAGCTCAATAGCTGGGCCAATAAACTACAGGAAAAACTGCGCGCTGATCCTGGCTTCAAAGATGTGACCACGGATTCGCAACTGAAAGGCTTGCAGGCATCACTTGAGATCGATCGCGATCGCGCGAACACGCTGGGCGTCGGCATGGACAGCATACGTTCTGCTTTGTACAGTGCTTTCGGTGAACGTCAGGTATCGACGATGTATACGAATGTTGATAGCTATCAGATCATCATGGAAGTCGCGCCGGATGCCAAAAAAGATGAAAGCGCGATCAACGGTATTTATGTCCGCAGCAATACCGGAACCCTGGTGCCGCTGTCGAGCGTGGCAACCGTCAAACGTACGGTCGGCCCGACCTCGATTAATCACGTGGGTCAGTTACAGGCGGTGACGGTCTCGTTTAATCTGGCACCGGATACCGCATTGGGTGAGGCAACCAATCGTATTGAAAAATACCGGGAAGAGATTAAATTGCCGACCTCCATCATCACCAGCTATGGCGGTGATGCGGCGGTGTTTAAAAATTCGCAATCCGGACAAGTTGTGCTGATCGTTGCGGCGCTGCTGGTGATTTATGTTTTGCTCGGCGTATTGTATGAAAGCTTCATCCATCCGATTACGATTCTCGCTGGCTTGCCATCGGCTGCGGTGGGCGCTTTGCTGACACTGAAATGGTTCGGCGAAGACCTGACGCTGATTGCAACCATCGGTATTTTGCTGCTGATCGGTATCGTGAAAAAGAATGCGATCATGATGATCGACTTCGCGCTGGATGCACAAAGGCATCAGAACATGACGCCGGCAGAGGCTATACGGGAAGCCTGTATTCAACGTTTCCGTCCGATTATGATGACGACACTGGCAGCCCTGGTCGGTGCTTTACCAATCGCGCTGGGCTTGGGTGCTGGTGCCGAACTGCGTCAGCCGTTGGGGCTCGCGGTGGTCGGTGGTTTGATTTTTTCACAGGCGATTACGCTGTTCATTACACCTGTGATTTATCTGGCGCTGGATCGCTTCAGTGGCAAAGGCCCTATCGTCGGAGATCATCTGTAAAACCGGAAAATACAGATACTCCCCCATCATTTTAATAAAAAAGGCCTGATGTCTCCAGAAACATTAGGCCTTTTTATATACTGGGGGGGAGTATCTATATATTATTTTTCGGTACTGAAATGCTGTTTGAGTTTTTCCAGCGCATCTTCCAACGCCTGATAATCGGCTTCTGAATAATCAGCAAAATGTTTGTCGCCTTCTGCGACCACATGTGGAAAAACTTCATCAAAGCTAGCTTCACCCAGTGGCGTCAGCTTCACAAAAAACTGGCGGCGGTCATTGCAGCCCCGCTCACGGGAAATCAGTTTTTTCTGCTCCAGCCTGTCGAGCACACCGGTCAGCGTGCCTTTGGTAATCAGGGTTTTTTCACCGAGTTCTTTACATGTCATGCCCTGCGTATTTCCCAGGGTAGCGATGATGTCAA
>Ga0209023_10007440_pt1 | contig 11222 bp, 9 predicted proteins | sample LakOneMetagenome_FD_187468 | JGI IMG/M metagenome (GOLD analysis project Ga0209023, IMG submission 187468) | Freshwater and sediment microbial communities from Lake Erie, Canada (SPAdes) (version 2) | ecosystem: Environmental > Aquatic > Freshwater > Lentic | place: Lake Erie, Canada | collected...
TCCACCTGCACACCGAAAAGGAAACCCCCGCCGAGGCGGAGATCGCCAGCCACCAGCTGATGCTGAAGGCCGGGATGTTGCGCAAGCTCGCCGCCGGGCTCTACACCTGGTCGCCGCTGGGCCTGCGTGTGCTGCGCAAGGTCGAGGCCGTGGTGCGCGAGGAAATGAACCGCGCCGGCGCGATCGAAATGATCATGCCGACGATCCAGCCGAAGGAACTGTGGGAAGAAACCGGGCGCTGGGCGAAGTTCGGCCCGCAGTTGCTCAAGATCAGGGACCGCAAGGAACAGGAGTTCTGCTACGCACCGACCGCGGAGGAAGTGGTCACCGATTTCGCGCGACAGGAACTGGCCAGCTACAAGCAGTTGCCGGTGAACTTCTACCAGATCAACACCAAGTTCCGCGACGAGATCCGCCCGCGCTTCGGGGTGATGCGCGCGCGCGAATTCCTGATGAAGGACGCGTACTCGTTCCACGTCGACGATGAATCGCTCGACCGCGAATACGACAATATGTATGCGACCTACGGCCGCATCTTCTCGCGCCTCGGGCTGAAGTTCCGCGCGGTGCAGGCCGACGCCGGCGCCATCGGCGGCAGCCGCACCCACGAATTCCAGGTGCTGGCCGATTCGGGCGAGGACACGATCCTCTACTCGGACGGATCCGACTACGCCGCGAACATGGAACTGGCTGAAGCCGTGTCCCCCGGCGCGCGCGCGGCCGCGACCGAAGCGATGCGCAAGGTCGACACGCCGACGCAGAAAACCTGCGAGGACGTCGCCGCGCTGCTCGGCATTCCGCTGCAACGCACGGCCAAGTCGGTCGCGGTGATCGGCAAGGACGCGGACGGCAACGATGCGTTCGTGCTCGCGCTGGTGCGCGGCGACCACGTCGTCAACGAGATCAAGCTCGGCAAGCTGCCGGGCATGGCCGATTACCGCCTCGCCACCGAGGCGGAAATCGCCGACCACCTCGGCAGCGAGCCCGGCTTCCTCGGTCCGGTGAATCCGAAGAAGGCGATTCGCGTGATCGCCGACCGCAGCGTCGCCGCGATGCACGATTTCGTGGTCGGCGCGAACGAGGCCGGCTTCCACCTCGCCGGCGTGAACTGGGGTCGCGACCTGCCCGAAGCCGAAGTCGCCGACATCCGCAACGCGGTCGCCGGCGATCCCTCGCCCGACGGCAAGGGCGCGCTGCAGATCGCGCGCGGCATCGAGGTCGGCCACGTGTTCGCGCTCGGCCGCAAGTATTCCGAGGCGATGGATTGCACCGTGCTCGATGCGAGCGGCAGGAAGGTGCACCCGGCGATGGGCTGCTACGGCATCGGCGTGTCGCGGATCGTCGCCGCGGCGATCGAGCAGAACTTCGATGCCAGCGGCATCGTCTGGCCCGAACCGATGGCGCCGTGGCGGGTCGCGGTCTGCGTGATCAATCCCAAGGACGACGCCGCGGTGAACGCGGCCGCCGAAGCGCTGTATGCGGAATTGAACGCCGCCGGCATCGAAACCGCGCTCGACGACCGCGGCCTGCGCCCGGGCGCGATGTTCGCCGACATCGAACTGATCGGCATTCCGCACCGCGTCGTGGTCTCCGCGCGCGGGCTGGAAGCGGGCACGTTCGAATACCGCGCGCGCAACGCGAGCGAATCCGAACAACTCGACCACGCGGCACTGCTGGCGCGACTCGGCGCCGGCTGACGACGGGAGGAACGGCGATGTCGAAACTGCGCGTGCTGAGCTTCGCGGTCTCGCTCGACGGATTCAGCGCCGGCGTCGACCAGAGCCTCGATCATCCACTGGGCGTGCGCGGTCCGGAACTGATGGAATGGTTCTTCCCCACGCGCAAGTTCCAGCACATGTACGGCAGCGGGGAGGGCGAAACCGGCATCGACAACGGTTTCGCCGAGCGCGGCTTCGACAACCTCGGCGCATGGATCCTCGGCCGCAACATGTTCGGGCCGGTGCGCGGCCCGTGGCCGGATGAAAGCTGGCGCGGCTGGTGGGGCGAGGAACCGCCCTACCGCGTGCCGGTGTTCGTGCTGACGCACCACGCGCGTGCGCCGCTGCAGATGGCCGGCGGAACGACTTTCCATTTCGTCACCGGCGGCATCCACGAGGCACTCGAACGTGCGCGCGATGCGGCCGGTGGACGCGACATCCGCCTCGGCGGCGGCGCGGCAACGGTGCGCGAATACCTGCAGGCCGGACTGATCGACGACCTGCATCTCGCGTTGCGTCCGCTGTTGCTGGGCCGCGGCGAAGCGCTGTTCGCCGGCCTCGACCTCGATGCGCTCGGCTACGAATGCACCGGCATGCAGCCGGGCGAACGCGCGGTGCACATGTTCCTGCGCAAGCGCGCCGGCTGAAATCGCATCGCGCCTATACTTGGAACTTCACGCGATGATGCATCGCGTTCTTCACGGAGTATCGGAATGTCGTCGATCGATCTGGAAGGCCTGTCCGCGAAGCAGCTCGAAGCGGTGATCGCGAAGGCGAAGAAGCGCCAGGACGCGCTGAACAAGCGCAAGCCGATCGCTGCGGTGCGCAAGAAACTCATCGCGCTGGCGAAGGCCGATGGCTACACCATCGCCGAGTTGTTCGGCGATGAAGCGAGCGCGAACGCCATATCGGCGCCCGCCGGGAAGCGCGCCGGGCGCAAGTCGACCAAGGGCCGCACGCTCGGCAAGGTCGCGCCGAAATACCGCAACCCGGACAACCCCAGGGAAACCTGGAGCGGCCGCGGCATGCAGCCGCGCTGGCTGGCCGAGCAGGTGAAGCGCGGCAAGTCGGCCGCCGATTTCCTGATCAGCGCCAAGCCGACGCCCAAGCCGCAGGTGGCCGGCCGGCGCGTGGTGAAGGCCGCGGACGCCTGATCCGTTCCATCCCCGGCATCGTGGCCGGACGTGGCGCCATCCGCCGTTCGCACCGGGAATGCGCCGTCTTTCCCAACGCCTGCGCGAGCACGACTGGCTGGCCGCGATCCTCGAACTGGTGATCGTGGTCGCCGGCATCCTGATCGCGCTGCAGGTCAGCAACTGGAACGAGGACCGGCAGGACGCACGGCGCGGGCGCGAATACCTGCAACGTATCGATTCGGACCTGCAGTTCGACATCGAAAAGAACGCCCAGCGCGCGCGATTCATGGCTCAGGTCGACCGCTACGGCCGCCAAGCCATGGCCCATGCTGACCACGGCTCATTGGTCGATGGGTCCGGCTGGAAGACGGTGCTGGCCTATTTCCAGGCCTCGCAGTTCTATCCGTATTCGCACGAAGACAGCGCCTTCATCGAAATGCGCGACGCGGGGGACTTGGGCCTGATCCACGACACCAGGCTGCGTGGCCGCCTCGCGTTCTTCTACGCATCCCGCGCCCAAGCCTACGCGGAGACGATGCTTTTCAACCATATCCCGCCCTACCGGCAGGATGTACGCGAGTTCACGCCGGTGGAGGTGCAGGACTACATCTGGCTGAGTTGCAGTTCCACGCCCAGCGTCGGCGACCAGCGCCTCGGAGATTGCCCGCCGCCGATCGACGAGGAACAGGCGCGATCAATCCTGGCGACGTATTCGCAGCAGCCGGAACTCGCGCGCGAGCTGCGCTACTGGTTGTCCATCCAGTCCGTGGTCAGGCAACTCAACCCGAACCAGGTGCAGGAGGCCAATACGCTTCGGGGTGAAATCCAGGCCTATCTCCGGCGATGATCCACCTCGACGCGACATCGCCATGTCAGAGATTGCGTCGCGTCGGCAGCAGCAGGTTGCCGAACAGCAGTCCCGCCACCAGCGCGAGCAGGATGTTGATCACGCCCAGCGTCGCCGCCTGGCCGACGTTCATGTCCTGCTGCTGCACCAGGTCGAGCATGCCGCGCAGGCTGGCGCTGCCGGGCACCAGCACGATGATGCCGGGCAGGCGCACCAGCGCGCCGGGGCGCCGCACCCAGCGCGCGTAACCGTTGCCGGCGGCGGTCATCGCCAGCGCCGACAGGAAGATGCCGACCTCCCCGCCCCAGGCATCGCTGGCGAACTTCGATACCGCATACGCCACCACCACCGAGGCCATCACCAGCGGGACATCGCGGCGTTGCGCGCGGAACAGTACCGCCAGCGCGTAGGCGACCACGACCAGCGCCGCCCAGCCCAGCCATTCGGGCTGCGGCCGCAGCGCGCGCACCTGCGGTTCCACCCCAAGCAGGTCGGCGACGGTCAGCGCGATCATCGTGCCCACCGCGAGTTTCATCACCGTGGCCAGCGCGCCGGCGAAGCGCGCGGTGCCGGAGACGAGGTGCTGGCTGGTGAGTTCGTTCACCGCGTTGGTCAGCGACATGCCCGGCAGCAGCACGATCAGCGACACGATGATTACGGTATTGAGGTTGAGCGGCCCCACGTACGCCGCGACCAGCACCGCCACCGTCCCGGCGATGAGGCCCGCGACGGCGTCCGCCGCCTCGCGCAACTGCGGGCCCAAGCCGGTGAAGGGCTGCAGCAGGCCGATCAGCAGGCCGGTGACGCCGGCGGTGGCGATGTCCAGCCACGGCAGCTGCAGCAAGCCGGCCATGCCCGCCGCGGCAAGGCCGAAGCCGAGCACCTGCATCGCGAGGGTGCGCATCCTCGGCGGATAGTCCAACTGGCGTAGCGCGGCATGGCCGCTGGCGACGTCCATGCGCCCGGCCATGACTTCCTCGGCGATGCGGTCGGCCTTGCACAGTTTCGACAGGTCGTTGTCGCCCGGCGCGAGCCGGATCAGGCGGGTGGTGTCGGATTCGCCGGCCGGGCGCGCCGGATCGCTGAAGGACAGGATGATCCCGGTCGGGTTCGACCACGGTTCGCATTCCAGCCCGAGCTTCTGCGCGACCGCGTCGATCGCGCCCTCGAGGCGTTGCGCGGTGGTGCCGTAGGTGTGCAAACGTTCGGCGAGTTCGGCCACGAACGCGATCCGCTCGGCATAGTCGGCATGGGCGGCGCTGGTCTGCATGCGTGGAAGCATCGCATGGCCGTGGCCGGCCTTTCACCCCGGCGGCGTGGAGTTGCGTAAGCTTGGGTCCGCATGAACGCGAGCGCCAGCCGCCAGCCCCCGAGCGCCGAAGCCGACCCGCGACAGTCGGGTCTGTGGCGATTGCGCGGACGCTGGACGCTGTCCAACGCCGGCGCGATGGGGGAAGTGCTGCGCTCGGCACCGGAGCACGTCGCCATGGTCGACGCGCGCGGGGTGGATCGCCTCGATACGCTCGGCGTGCTGCAGCTGATGCGCTTCGCCCGCCGCCGCGAACTGGACTTCTCCGCGTTCGAATTCGATCCCGCGCACCAGCACCTGGTGGAGGCGATCGAGGACGTGGGCGACGACCGCCCGAAGAAGAAACGCGACTACGGCTTCCAGGCCGCGCTCGGCCGCCTCGGCTTCGCCGTCGCCGACAACGCCGGCGAGATCGTCGCCCTCATCAGCTTCCTCGGCGAGAACCTGGCCAAGTTCGCGCGCCTGGTGAAGCAACCGTGGCGCTTCAAGCCGACCGCGACCGTTTTCCACATGGAGCAGGTCGGCCTCGACGCGGTGCCGCTGGTGCTGCTGCTGTCGTACCTGGTCGGCGCGGTCATCGCCTTCCTCGGCGCGAACATCCTCGCCGACTTCGGCGCGACCATCTACGTGGTCGAACTGGTGAGCATCGCGTTCCTGCGCGAATTCGGCGTGCTGCTCACCGCGATCATCCTCGCCGGCCGCACCGCCAGCGCGTTCACCGCGCAGATCGGCGCGATGGTCAGCCGCGAGGAAGTGGACGCCATGCGCACGCTCGGGCTCGATCCGGTCGACGTGCTGGTGCTGCCGCGGCTGATCGCACTGGTGATCATGCTGCCGCTGCTCAGCTTCCTCGCCGACATCGCCGGCCTCGCCGGCGGCATCTCGGTCGGCGCGTTCAGCCTCGGGATCCCGCCACAGGCCTACCTCGCGCGGATGCAGGACACCTTCGAAATGCGCCATTTCCTGGTGGGCATGTCCAAGGCGCCGATCTTCGCGGTGCTGATCGCGCTGATCGGCTGCCTCGAGGGCCTGCAGGTCAAGGGCACCGCGCAATCGGTGGGCGAACGCACCACCTCCAGCGTGGTGCAATCGATTTCACTGGTGATCGTGATCGACGCGATCGCCGCGATCTGGTTCATGCAGATGGACTGGTGATGGAGATGCAGGGACTAGGAGTTAGGGACTGGGGGCTGGGGAATGCAGCCGTGCCCGGAATCGCGCGCAAGCGAAGGGAGCTTTTGTCTTGACCAGTCCCCAGTCCCCAGCTCCCGGCCCCGATGACCGCGAAGCGATCATCACCGTACGCGGGCTGGTCAACCGCTTCGGCGAGCAGGTCGTGCACGATGGCCTCGACCTCGACGTGCGCCGCGGCGAGATCCTCGGCGTGGTCGGCGGTTCGGGCACCGGCAAGTCGGTGCTGATGCGTTCCATCCTCGGCCTGCGCCGCCCCGACGCCGGCGAAATCGAAGTCCTCGGCGTGGACGCGCTGTCGGAGGATCCGCACGACCGCCACCACATCGAGCGCCGCACGGGCGTGTTGTTCCAGGACGGCGCGCTGTTCTCCTCGCTGAGCGTGGGCGAGAACGTGCAGGTGCCGCTGAAGGAACACTACCCCGACCTGGCCGACTCGCTGCGCTACGAACTCGCGCTGCTGAAGGTGAAGCTCTCCGGCCTGCCGGCGGATGCGCTGGACAAGCTGCCGTCGCAACTTTCGGGCGGCATGCGCAAGCGCGCCGGCCTCGCCCGCGCGCTGGCGCTGGACCCGCCGCTGCTGTTCCTCGACGAGCCGACCGCGGGCCTCGACCCGATCGGCGCGGCCGCATTCGACGAGTTGATCCGGACCCTGCAGCAGGCGCTGGGGCTGACCGTGTTCCTGATCACCCACGACCTCGACACGCTGTACCGCATCTGCGACCGGGTCGCGGTGCTGGCCGACCGCAAGGTCGTCGTCAACGCGCCACTGGCCGAGGTCGAACGCCTCGATCACCCGTGGGTGCAAGAATACTTCCACGGCCCGCGCGCCCGCGCGGCGCAGGCCACCCGCGAGCGCAACCTGGCGCGGGTCCAACCACAGGCCACCTGACGCATGGAAACCAGAGCCAACTACGTGCTGATCGGCGCCTTCACCATCGCGGTGGTGGTGTTCGGCTTGCTGTTCTCGCTGTGGGCCGCGAAATATTCCTCCGACCGCAGCTGGCAGGAATACGAGGTGATCTTCAACGAACCGGTGACCGGCCTCACCGAAGGCGGCTCGGTCCAGTACAACGGCATCGCGGTCGGCACCGTGCAGCGCTTGACGCTGTCGCCGCAGGACCCGCGCCGGGTCGAGGCGCTGCTGAAGATCGGCGCCGACGTGCCGGTGAAGGTGGACACGAAAGCCAAGCTCTCGCAGCAGGGCATCACCGGCAGCCCGTTCATCCAGCTCACCGGCGGCAGCCCCAGCGCGGCGCGCCTGCTGCCGCACGACAACGACGACATCCCGGTGATCCAGACCGAGCCCTCGGCGTTGCAGAACATCGCCGACACCGCGAGCCGCATCGTCGAGCGCCTCGACAAGGTGATGAGCGAGGAGAACATCGCGCACATCAACCAGACGCTGGCCAACCTCGACAACATGACCGCGGCCGTCGGCGGGCAGAAGGAAGACATCCGCGCGCTGGTGCTGAACCTGCGCCAGGCCTCCGAGCAACTCAACACCACGCTCGCCACCACCAACCAGGCGGTCGGCAACATCGACAAGGAATTGCCGGCGGTGCTGGCCAAGCTCGATTCGACCCTGACCAAGCTCGATTCCGCGGCGGGCAACGCCAACCAGATCCTCGGCGAGAACCGCGCGGCCATCAACAGCTTCGCCAACGACGGCCTGTCGCAACTCGGCCCGACCTTGAACGACCTGCGTTCGCTGGTGCGCGACCTGCGCCGCATCAGCGACCGCCTCGACCAGAATCCCACGCGCTTCATCCTCGGCCGCGACGCTCCCAAGGAGTTCGAACCCAAATGAGCATGGACAACATCAAGCGGGGACCGGGGACCGGGGACCGGGGACCGGAAAGCAGGCGCAAGGTGTGGCTTGCCGGTTACCGGCCGGTCGCCATCGCCGCAATACTGATCGTGCTGGCAGGTTGTTCCATCCTCGGCGGCAAGCAGAAGGAACCGACCACGCTGTACGCGCCCGATCCGCGCGTGCAGGCCGATCCTTCGTGGCCGAGCGTGGATTGGCAACTGTCGATCAGCAATCCCGAGGCCGCGCGCATGGTCGACAGCCTGCGGATCGCGGTGCGGCCCTCGCCCGAGGAAGTGCAGGTGTACAAGGGCGCATCGTGGGCGAAGATGCCGACGGACATGGTCGAGGACGCGGTGCTGCGCGCGCTGGAGGATTCGGGGAAGATCCCCGCGGTCGCGCGCCAGGGCAGCGGCATCGCCGCGGATTACAAGCTGGTGATGGACCTGCGCCGCTTCGAATCCGACTACAGCGGCAGCGCGACGCCCAACGCGGTGATCGAACTCAACGTCAAGCTGCTGCACAGCGCCGGCGGCCAGGACGTGGTCACCTCGCGCACCTTCGTGCAATCGGTGCCGGCGGCTTCGACCGCGGTTCCCGACGTGGTGGATGCGTTCAATCGCGGGCTTGGGCAGGTTGCGCATGATGTCGCGGGATGGACGCTGGTCAGCGGCGATCAGCACCAGCGGATGGGGCATAAGCGGTAGGCAGGTGCCGTGGATCGCAAATCAAAAGCTGGGCTGGCTACTCGGATCGCAGCCATGATCCTTTCAGTGCCTACATGGGTTCTGATGCCAGCAGATAAACAGACGAATCCATCGACTGTAGCGAACTGGCATGTCCCGCTTGTTCTTATCGGATCCTCGGCCTTCGGCGTGATTCTCCTATCGGTACTACGCTCCGATAAAGAATGGGTTGCGCCGAGTTGGCATGGAAATCCTATCGACACCAGTAGGCCGCTTGAGGGCATTCATCTGACCGCTTGGTCGTTCATAGCAGGCGCTTTTGGATTGTTGGTTATCAACACATTCGGCATTCCAACAAATTGGGATTGCACAATGCCTGCTTGTCTAGGGATTGGATTGCTTATTGGTATTCGATTGGTGTCGATCCCGGAGCATCAGCGCAACACCTAGAATTTTATTCATGCTGATACCGCTTCACGGCATCGATTGATTTGTAGGAGCACGCTAGAGCGCGACTTCTTTCCTGCAAACCGCGCGCCGGTCGCGCTCCAGCGCGCTCCTACAGTCGAGGCAAGCGCTCAAGCGCGCGCCTACAGGCGAGGCAACACCCGCCGAAACGTCAGATTGATCCGCGGCCCGACCACGCGCGCGGTCTGCGGCACCGCATGCAACCAATGGCGCTGCGTCGCGCCGGCCATCACCAGCAGGCTGCCGTGTTGCAGGTCGATGCCGTACGACCCCCTGCCCTCGCGTTCGCGTAGGCGAAATCGCCTCGTCGCGCCGAGGCTGATCGAAGCGATCAGCGGCTCCGGGCCGAGTTCCGGTTCGCTGTCTCGATGAAAGCCGAGGCGGTCGTTGCCGTCGCGATAGAGATTCGCGAGCATGCTGTTGAACCCAGCATCGAGCTCGCGCTCCAGGCGTTCGCGCACCGGCGCCAGCGCCGCCGGCCACGGATGCGGCTCGAAGCGCGTTCCCGAGTAGGTATAGGCCGCGTCGCCGATCCAGCAGCTCAGCCGCGGCGCCTCCAGGCTGCGGCCGTAGACGGTGATGCGGTGGCGTTCCCACGGCAGCGCGGCGCGCAGGGCCTCGAACAGGGCCGATGCGGCTTCGGAACCAAGCCAGTCCGGGTCGTAGCTGATCGCCGCGCCGGGCAGTTCGACCGCGTATCGCGCCATGCGCCTTAGAATGGCGCGATTCCACAGGGACCGCCATCGCCATGACCGAGCAGATCGAACGCGACGTGATGGAGTACGACGTCGTCGCCGTCGGCGCGGGCCCGGCCGGCCTCGCGTTCGCGATCCGCCTCAAGCAGCTGAACCCGGAGATCAGCGTCTGCGTGATCGAAAAGGCGTCGGCCGTCGGCGCGCAGATCCTGTCCGGCGCGGTGATCGAGACCGACCCGCTGGACGCGCTGTTGCCCGACTGGCGCAAGAACCCGCCGCCGATCTGCGTGGACGCGAAGGACGACGAATTCTGGCTGCTGTCGAAAACCGGCGGGCGCAAGCTGCCGGTACCGCCGGGCATGCACAACACCGGCAACGTGATCGTCAGCCTCGGCGCGATGTGCGCATGGCTGGCGCCGCAGGCCGAGGCGCTGGGCGTGGAAATCTATCCGGGCTTCGCCGCCGCGGAAACGCTGCACGATGAGTCGGGCAAGGTGATCGGCGTGCGCATCGGCGACATGGGCGTGGCCAGGGACGGTTCGCACAAGCCGGGATACACGCCCGGCATCGACATCCGCGCGAAGGTGACCGTGCTTGCCGAAGGCGCGCGCGGCAGCCTGACCAAGCAGCTCATCCAGCGCTTCAAGCTCGACGCTGACAGCGACCCGCAAGGCTATTCGATCGGCATCAAGGAACTGTGGCAGGTGCCGGAGGATCGCGTGTCGCCGGGCAAGATCGTGCACAGCTTCGGCTGGCCGGCGGACAACCGCACCTACGGCGGCGGTTTCCTCTACCACCTGGACAAGGGCCGCATCGCGCTCGGTTACGTCAGCGGCCTCGATTACCACGATCCGGAATACAAGCCGTGGGAAGCCTTCCAGCAATGGAAGAACCACCCGATGGTGAAGCCGCTGCTCGAAGGCGGCAGCATCCTCTCCGCGGGCGCGCGCGCGATCGTGACCGGCGGTTACCAAAGCCTGCCCAAGTGCGAGATGCCCGGCGCGTTGCTGATCGGCGACACCGCCGGACTGTTGAACGTGCCCAAGATCAAGGGCACGCACCAGGCGATCCGCAGCGGCATGCTCGCCGCCGAGCACCTCGTCGCCTCGCAACTGTCGCCGCAGGGCTTCGACGCGAAGCTGCGCGCGTCCGACGCGATGGCGGAACTGAAGCAGGTTCGCAACGTGAAGCCCGGATTCAAGCGCGGCCTGTGGTTCGGCATGCTCAACGCCGCCTGGGAAACCATCACCGGCGGGCTGTCGCCGTGGACGCTGAAGAACACGCCGGACTGGAGTTCGCTGGACCGGATCGGCGAACACGAGGAACCGAAACGCGATTACGTCGAGCGCACGCTCGCGCCGC
>Ga0209023_10007441_pt1 | contig 11222 bp, 10 predicted proteins | sample LakOneMetagenome_FD_187468 | JGI IMG/M metagenome (GOLD analysis project Ga0209023, IMG submission 187468) | Freshwater and sediment microbial communities from Lake Erie, Canada (SPAdes) (version 2) | ecosystem: Environmental > Aquatic > Freshwater > Lentic | place: Lake Erie, Canada...
CCCCGGTTGAACGCGATCCGGCATTGCTGCTCGCCGCCGCGACCACGCGCCTGCTGGTGCAGGAAGAGGAGGCCCGCGCGGATGCCGCGCGCGGCGGCGACCCGGGTTCGCCCTGGGCCATCGCCGATGGCTGGCGGCTGGGCCACGGCGGCGCACGGCGATTGGCGTTCGTCGATGGCGATGCGCGGATCGAACTGGTCGCGCACGGCCACGGTGGCGAGTACCGCATCAAGCTGGACGGTGCAGGCCACGAGGTTTCCGGCGCGCGACTGGCGGACGGCGCGCTCAGCGCTCGCATCGACGGCGCGATGCATCGTTTCCTCGCCGAATCGCGCGGCGAGGACGTGCGGGTGCACGATGGGCGCCAGCGGCTGCGTCTGCGCGCGCAGGCGGTGTATCGTCGCCAGGGCGAGGCCGGCGGCGGCAGCGACCATCGCATCCGCGCGCCGATGCCGGGCCGCGTGGTGCTGCTCCAGGCCAAGGCAGGCGACACGGTGAAGACGGGGGACGTGGTGCTGGTGATCGAGGCGATGAAGATGGAACTGGCGTTGAAGGCGCCGCGCGACGGCGTCGTCGCCGAGGTGCGCGCGACGCCGGGCGAATTCGTCGAGGCCGATGCGGTGCTGGCGACGCTGGAGGCGTAGACGTGGCCTATCCCGCCGAAGTACGCATCGTCGAGGTCGGGCCGCGCGACGGCCTGCAGAACGAGAAGATCGACATCGGCACCGCGAACAAGATCGCGCTGGTCGATCGCTTGTCCGCGACCGGGCTGCGCAGCATCGAGGCCACCGCCTTCGTCAGCCCGAAATGGGTGCCGCAGATGGCCGACGCGGCCGAAGTGCTGGCCGGCATTTCGCGCAGGCCCGGCGTTTCCTACCCGGTGCTGGTTCCGAACGAACAGGGCTACGAACGCGCGCGCGCCGCCGGCGCCGGGGAAGTCGCGGTGTTCACCGCCGCATCCGAGGCGTTCAACCTGAAGAACACCAACGCCGGCATCGACGAATCACTGCAACGCTTCGCGCCGGTGCTCGAACGCGCGCGCGCCGACGGCGTGAAGGTGCGCGGCTATGTTTCCACCGTGCTCGGCTGCCCCTACCAGGGCGAGGTGCCGCTGGCCGACGTGGTCCGGGTTTCGCGTTCGCTGCATGCAATGGGCTGCCACGAAGTCTCGCTCGGCGACACCATCGGCGTCGGCACGCCGGGAAAGGCGCGTGCGATGCTGAAGGCGGTCGCTTCCGAAGTGCCGATGCGCTCGCTCGCCGTGCATTTCCACGACACCTACGGCCAAGCCCTGGCCAACGTGCTCGCCTGCCTCGAGGAAGGCGTGGCCGTGGTCGACAGCGCGGTCTCCGGCGCCGGCGGTTGCCCGTACGCGAAGGGCGCGAGCGGCAACGTCGCCAGCGAGGACGTGGTGTACATGCTGCATGGATTGGGAATCCGCACCGGCATCGACCTCGACGCGCTCGCGGACACCGGGCGCTGGCTCGCCGCCCTGCTCGGCCGCGACACCGGCAGCCGTGTCGGCAAGGCGCTGGCCGCGAAATGAAGCGCGAACGCCCGGAAGCGATCGACGCCGCGGCGCGCGCGGCGGACGTGCTTTCGGCGCTGGAACAGGCGTTGCGGGACCCGGGCCTCGCCGAAGCGCAGAAGCGGCTGTTCGAACGGGCGCGCGATGCATTGCTCGACGCGACCACCGAAACCGAACGCGAGCATGCGCGCTACCGGGCCCTGTTCGACGCGGTCCCAGATCCGGTCAGCGTCCTGTCCTGGAACGGTACCGTGCTCGACCTCAACAAGGCCGGCTCGAACGCCTACCAGCGGCCGCGCGAGGAGATCATCGGGCAGCCCATCGAAGTGCTGAATCCCGAACTCCCGAAGGGCCACCTCGTGCCGGTGTGGGAAACCCTGCGCCGCGGCGAGACCTTCGTCATCGAAGTCACCAACAAGCGCGCCAACGGCAGCCGCTTCCCGGTGGAAGTGCATTCGGCGATGTTCACCCAGGACGGCGAGGACTGCATCGTCGCGGTGGCCCGCGACCTGAGCGCCCGCGCCGAGGCCGAACTGCGCTACCGCGAACTCATGGAAACGGTGGACAAGGGCGTCATCGTCCGCGACGCCACCGGCAAGATCACCCACGCCAACGCGGGCGCGATGCGCATCCTCGAACTGGACACGCGGCTCGGCCTCGAGGAAACGCTGCGCAACGATGTCTGGCTGACCCTCGACGAGGACGGACGCGAAGTCCCCGAGGAACTGCGCCCCGCGACCTACGTACAGCGCACCGGCAAGCGCATCGACAGCACCGTGCTCGGTTTCTACAACCGCGACCAGGGCGTGCTGAAATGGCTCTCGGTCACCTGCGTGCCGCTGTTCCAGCCCGGTTCGGACAAGCCGTTCCAGGTGCTGTCGATGTTCTCCGACGTGACCGCGCTCAAGCGCGACAGCCGGTTGTTCGACCGCGTGCAGGACCTCGCCCGCATCGGCGGCTGGGAATGGGAATCGACCAGCGACCGCCTGTACCTGACCGACGAGGCGGCTCGCATCCTCGGCCAGGCCACGGTGCCCGCGACCATGCACGACATGCTCGCCGCGCTGCGCGAATCCGACCGCGGCATCCTGCAGCAGGCGATGCACCAGGCCGCCGATTCCGGCGCGGGCTTCGCGATCGAATGCATGGGCAACCGCGCGGATGGCCGCACCTTCTGGGTCGGCATGATCGGCGAGGCGAATTCCAGCGCGGCCGGCACCAGCATGACCGGCACGCTGCAGGACATCACCGAGCGCAAGCAGGACGAGGAAACCCTGCGCGTGCTCGCGCGCACCGATCCGCTCACCGGCCTGCTCAACCGCGATGCCATCCTCGGCGAACTCGACATGCGCATGGGCGACCCGATCTCGAATTCGGTCGCGGTGCTGTACATCGACCTCGACCGGTTCAAGGCGGTGAACGACGTGCTCGGCCACGCCGCCGGCGACGAACTGCTGGTCGCCGCCGCGCGGCGCATCCGCGACGCCACCGGCACCGAAGGCCTGTGCGCGCGCTTCGGCGGCGATGAATTCCTCGTGCTCTGCCACGCCGGCGACGACCACGGCCTGCCCGAGCGCATCGCCGGGCGCATCCTCGACGCCTTCCGCGACGGCTTCCGCTTCGGCGGCGAGGAATTCCCGGTCACCGCCAGCATCGGCATCGCCTGCGCGCCCGAGGACGGGCAGCGGCCGCAGGCGCTGATCCAGAACGCCGACGCGGCGATGTACGACAGCAAGCGCCGCGTGCGCAACAGCTTCCAGCGCTTCACCCCGGCGCTGGTGCAATCGCAGCAGGAGAAGCTGAAGCTGGAGGCGCAACTGCGCCGCGCCGCCGACAACAACGAGTTCCACCTCGTGTACCAGCCGCAGGTCGACCTGCGCCACGGCCGCATCGTCGCCGCCGAGGCGCTGATCCGCTGGCGCAACCAGCAACTGGGCGAGATGCGCCCCGACCATTTCATCGGCCACGCCGAAAGCACCGGCGACATCATCCGCATCGGCCGCTGGGTGCTGCGCGAAGCCTGCCTGCAGGCGGCGCAATGGCGCGACGCCGGGCTCGGGATCGTGCGCATCGCGGTCAACGTCTCCTACCGCCAGTTCCTCGGCGAGGACCTCGCCGCGACCGTGCGCGACACGCTGCGCGAATTCTCCCTGCCCGGCGCGACGCTGGAACTGGAGTTCACCGAGCGCGTGCTGATCGAGGACGCGCCCGACACGCTGCGCACCTTCGCCGAACTGCGCGCGCTGGGCGTGGTGCTGACCATCGACGATTTCGGCGAGGGCTACAGCGCGCTCAATTACCTGCGCAGGCTGCCGATCCATGGCCTCAAGCTGAGCCAGTTGTTCGTCTCCGGCGTGCCCTCCAATTCCTCCGACATCGCGGTCTGCCAGGCGGTCGCCGGCATCGCCCGCAGCCTTGCCCTCGGCGTGGTCGCCGAAGGCATCGAAACCGAGGCGCAGCGCGATTTCCTGCTGCGCCTGGGCGTGCCGGTCGGGCAGGGCTTCCTGTTCTCGCCCGGCCTGCATGCCGACGAATTCGGCTACCGGCTGCTCGAGGAGCAGCGTCGCGCCGGATGACGGGGAACGCATCCATCCGCCCGATCGCGCCCACGGACGATGCGGCGATGGCCGCGATCATCCGCGCGGTGATGCCGGAATTCGGCGCCACCGGCGACGGCTTCGCGATCAACGACCCGGAAGTGGACTGGATGAGCCGCGCGTATTCCGAACCGCGCCACGCCTATTTCGTGCTCGAACGCGACGGCAACGTGTTCGGCGGCGCGGGCATCGCGCCGCTGGCCGGCGGCGACGCAGTCACCTGCGAGCTGCGCAAGATGTACTTCCTGCCGGAGGCGCGCGGCACCGGAGCCGGCGCGCGGATGATGTCGCGTTGCCTCGAGGCCGCGCGCGCCGCCGGCTTCGCGCAGTGCTACCTCGAGACGCTGCGCGGCATGGACGCGGCGATGCGCCTGTACGAGCGCAGCGGCTTCCGCCGCATCGACGGGCCGATGGGCGCCACCGGGCATGGCGGCTGCAACGCGTTCTATTTGCGCGCGCTCTGACGCAGAATCGGTTCCGTTCCCACCGCGAGGCCGCCCATGTCCCTGCGCATCCGCCTGCTGGCGTTGCTGTCCCTGCTCGTCGCCTGCGTCGCCTCGGCGCAATCGCCTCCGATGCATGAGAAAGGCGCATGGCTTCTGCTGCCGGACCGGGTCTGGACCGGCGATGAAGACGCATCCCATGCGGGCTGGGCGGTGCTGGTGCGCGACGGCGCCATCGCCGCGGTCGGCCCCGCTGCGCAAGTCGACGGTGGCGACGCGCAGCGCGTCGAACTGCCCGGTGCGACGTTGCTGCCGGGCCTGATCGACGCGCATTCGCACCTGTTCCTGCATCCCTACGACGAAACCGCGTGGAACGACCAGGTGCTGAAGGAAGCCGAGCCCTACCGCACGCTGATGGCCGCGCAGCACGCGCGCGACACCCTGCTCGCCGGCTTCACCACCCTGCGCGACCTCGGCACCGAGGGCGCGGGTTTCGCCGACGTATCGGTGAAGAAGGCGATCGAGGACGGATTGATCGAAGGCCCGCGCCTGTTCGTGGCCACCCGCGCCATCGTCGCGACCTCGAGTTATGGTCCGGGGCCGCGCGGTTTCCGCCCGGACCTCGAACTACCGAGCGGCGCGCAGCCGGTGAGCGGCGTCGATGCGGCGATCGCCGCGGTGCGCGAACAGGCCGGGCGCGGCGCCGACTGGATCAAGGTCTACGCGGATTACCGGGTCGGCGGCGACGGCAGCACCCAGCCGACCTTCACCCAGGCCGAATTGAACGCGATCGTCGAGGCCGCGCACCTCGGCGGACGCCCCGTGTCGGCCCACACCGCCAGCGATGCCGGCATGCGCATGTCCATCGCCGCGGGCGTGGACAGCATCGAACACGGCGACGGCGGCAGCGCGGCCACGTTCAAGTCGATGCGCGAGCACGGGGTCGCCTACCTGCCGACGCTGACCGCGGTCGAGGCGACCGAAACCTACTTCAACCACTACAAACCCGGCGACCCGCCGACGCCGAAGATGCAACAGGCCGCGCAGGCCTTCCGCTACGCACGCGAGGCCGGCGTCACCATCGGCAACGGTAGCGACGTGGGCGTGTTCCGCCACGGCGACAACGCGCGCGAGGTCGAGTGGATGGTGCGGCTGGGGATGAGCCCGGCCGAGGCGTTGCGCGCGGCGACCTCGGTGGATGCGCGCATCCTGCGCCAGCAGGACCGCATCGGCCGGATCGTTCCCGGCCTGCGCGCGGACCTCGCCGCGTTCGCCGGCGATCCCACCGTCGACATCGCCGCGCTCCGGCAACCCGTGTTCGTGATGAAGGACGGCGTGGTCTACCGCCAACCATGAGACCCATGCGGGAGCGGGTGAACAGCCATTCGGCTGTCAAAAGCCCAGCCGCGACGGGCCGCGGAGCCATCCGGTAAAATCGCGGTTTTCCGCAGGGAATCCCCGCATGCAACTCGCATCCGTCCGCGCCGTCGTCACCGGCGGCGTTTCCGGCCTCGGCCTGGCCGTGGCGAAACACCTCGTCGCCCATGGCGGCAAGGTCGCGTTGTTCGACGTCAACGAAGAAAAAGGCGCGGCCGCGGTCGCCGAACTCGGCGCCGACAAGGCCGCGTTCTTCAAGACCGACGTTACCGACGAAGCCGGCGTGGTCGCGAACGTCGCCGCGGCCAAGGCCTTCCTCGGTGGCCTGAACGCCTGCATCAACTGCGCCGGCATCCTCGGCGCCGGCCGCGTGCTGGGCCGCGAAGGCGCGATGAAGCTGTCGCAGTTCCAGAGTACGGTGATGGTGAACCTGGTCGGCAGCTTCAACGTCGCCAAGGCCTGCGCCGAGCAGATGCAAGGCAACGAAACCGGCACCGACGGCGAGCGCGGCGTGATCGTCAACACCGCGTCCGTCGCCGCCTACGAAGGCCAGATCGGACAGGCCGCGTATTCCGCGTCGAAGGGCGGCGTGGTCGGCATGACCCTGCCGATGGCGCGCGAACTGTCGCGCTTCGGCATCCGCGTGATGACGATCGCACCGGGCATCTTCTGGACGCCGATGGTCGACGGCATGCCGGACGACGTGCAGAAGTCGCTGGGCGCGTCGATCCCGTTCCCATCGCGGCTGGGCAAGCCGGAGGAATACGCCGACCTCGTCGCCTACATCCTCGGCAATACCTATTTGAACGGCGAAACCATCCGCCTCGACGGCGCGACGCGGCTCGCTCCGAAGTAACCCCTCTCCCGGCCTTCGGCCACCCTCTCCCTCAAGGGGAGAGGGAACAACAAGAGCGATTGCAATGAAGGCTTACGACATCAAGAAAGGCAACGTCGTCGAACACAACGGCGGCGTGTACCAGGTCCGTGACATCGAGCGCAGCTCGCCGCAGGGCCGCGGCGGCAACGTGCGCTTCCGCTTCGTCATGTATTCGATCCCCGGCGGCAGCAAGCTCGATGCCAGCTTCGACGGCGACGACGACCTGCGCGAAGTCGACATGTCGCGTCGGCAGGCAACGTATTCGTACAAGGACGGCGAGGCCTTCGTGTTCCTCGACGACGAGGACTTCACGCCGTACATGCTCGATGCGGACGTGATCGGCGACAACGCCGGTTACATCGTCGACGACCTCGCCGGCATCTACGTGCAGCTGATCGAGGACGCGCCGGTGGCGATCCAGTTGCCGCAGAGCGTGGCGATCGAAGTGATCGAAACCCCGCCGGAACTCAAGGGCGGCACCGCGACCAAGCGGCCGAAGCCGGCGAAGCTCAGCACCGGCATCGAAATCATGGTGCCGGAGTACATCGGCAACGGCGAAAAGGTGTGGGTGAACACCACGACCGGCGAGTTCGCGGGACGTGCCGAGTAACACCGCCCGCATCGGCATCGCGGCACTGCTCGCGATGGGCAGTGTCGGATGCCATGGCACGTCCGCTCCGGCGGCACCGGAGACGAAAGCCGTATCCGAGATTCCGTCGAAACCGACTATCGCCTCCGATTGCGTGCCGCCGGAAGGTCCTGTCGATCGACCTGGCTATTGCAGTTATCCGGCCGATGTTCGCGATTTCATCGACATGCGCGACGCCTGCGACCACTGGCGCGGTGAACCGTGGCCGGAACATCAAGACGATCCGGAAGAAGTCCGCAAGAAGCAGATCCTTGGGGCGATCAAGGAAGCCTGCACCGGCACCGACAAGCGACTTGCCGAACTGAAGGCCGCTTACGCCCGCGATCCGGCAATCACGCGGCTGCTCGACGAATACGAAGCGGACATCGAAGCCGGTGATTGAATCCGCGCAATTGCAGCTCGTGATGCTCTCCGGCCACGGCGTTCGCCTCGAACCGCTGTCGCTTTCGCACGTCGCAGGCCTGGTCGAAGCCAGCGCCGACGGCGATCTCGGCGCGCTGAACTACACCAATACACCGCTCGCGAATGCCGAAGCCGTTTCGGCATACGTGCAGGCGGCACTCGACGGCCAGGCCGCGGGGACGATGCTGCCGTTCGCGGTGCTGCGCAGTGACGGCGAAATCCTCGGCAGCACGCGCTACTACGATATCGACCTGTCGGTGCCGACGCTGGCCATCGGCTACACCTGGTACCGCGCTTCCACGCAGCGTACCCACGTCAACACCGCCTGCAAGCGCCTGCTGCTCGGCCACGCGTTCGACGCGCTGGGCATGCGCACCGTCTACCTGCACACCAGCCACCACAACCTGCGTTCGCAGGCGGCGATCGAACGCCTCGGCGCGCACAGGGACGGCGTGATCCGCCAGCACAAGCGGCACAAGGACGGTGCATTGCGCGATACCGTCTGCTATTCCATCCTCGACACGGAATGGCCGGCGATCCGCGAGCGGCTCGAAGCGCGCCTGGCCCTGTAGGAGCGCTCTCGAGCGCGACTCCAGAACGTGCTGGCACGCCGGTCGCGCTCTAGCGCGCTCCTACAAACGCAATCGAAAGATTGGTCACGAGTCGAACACCTTGCCGGGATTCATGACCCCGTTCGGGTCGAACACGCGACGGATCCCGCGCATCAATTCGATTTCCGCAGCACTGCGGGTGCCGAGCAGCCAGGGCTTCTTCGCCAGCCCGATGCCGTGTTCGGCGGAAATGCTGCCACCGTGGCGTTCGAGCAATCCGGCCAGATGCGCGGTCACGCCGCCGCAGCGTTCGGCGAACGCCTCCTGCGACAGGCCCGCCGGCTTCAGCACGTTGATGTGCAGGTTGCCGTCGCCGATGTGCCCGAACCACACGACTTCGAAATCCGGGTATTCGCGGCCCAGCAAGGCATCGGCTTCGGCGAGGAAGGCCGGCATCGCCGACACCCGCACCGCGACATCGTTCTTGTACGGCGTGTATGGCGCGAGGCTTTCGCTGATGCCTTCGCGCAGCCGCCACAGTTCCGCCGCCTGCGCATCGCTGGCGGCGATCGCGCCGTCTTCGACCCATCCGTTTTCGACCGCATGTTCGAACGCGGCCAGCGCCGCGGCTTCGTCGGCTTCACCTTGCCGCGCGAATTCGGCCAGCACGTAATACGGGTGCGTCGCATCGAACGGATCCTGTCCGCCGTGCGCGAGCACGTGCGCCAGTGCCTTGTCGGTCAGGAATTCGAACGCCTCCAGCCGCAACATTCGACGCAACTCCGCGAACAGCGGCATGATCGCGTCGAAGCGCGGCAAGGCCAGCAGCATCACGCTGGTCGGCGGCAGCGGATCGGCGAGCTTCAGCGTGGCCTCGACCACGATCCCGAGCGTGCCTTCGGCGCCGATGGCGAGATGGCGCAGGTCGTAGCCGCTGGAATTCTTCAGCAGGCCGCGGTTGAGGTCCAGCAGTTCGCCCGTGCCGGTCACCAGCTTCAACCCGGCGATCCACTCGCGGGTGTTGCCATAACGCAGCACGCGCACGCCGCCGGCATTGGTGGCGATGCTACCGCCGATCGTGGCGGTTCCGCGCGAAGCGAAATCCACCGGGTACTGCAGGCCGTGTTCGCGCGCCGCGTCGTGCGCGGCCTGCAACGGAATGCCGGCTTCGACCGTGAGCGTGCGGTCCACAGGATCGAAATCCAGCAGCCGGCGCATGCGTTCGAGGCTGACGACGAGTTCGCCGTTCGCCGCGACCGCGCCACCGGACAGGCCGGTGCGTCCGCCCGAAGGCACCAGCGCGACGCTGTGCTCGTTCGCCCAGCGCACGATGCCCTGCACTTCCCTGATGTCGGCCGGCTGCGCGATGGCCAGCGGTGCCGGGGTCCAGCGCCGGGTCGCGTCACGGCCGTAGTGCTCGAGGTCCGCGGGCGCGTCCAGCAGCCGCAGTCCGGGCAAGGCTTTCCGCAGTGATTCGAGGCGAAGGTCGGTCATCCCCCGATTCTACGGGAGCATTCCCGACCGTTTGCTCTCCACCTTTCCTGTCAAAATCGGCGCAATGAAAAAGACGTCCTACCCCAAGTCCGACATCCGCGTGCTGCTGCTGGAAGGCATCAGCCAGAACGCGTTGGAGACCTTCCGCGCCGCCGGCTACAGTCGGATCGAACTGCTGCCGCAGGCGCTGCCGGAAGACGCGCTGAAACGCGCCATCGCCGATGCGCACATCGTCGGTATCCGCTCGCGCACGCAACTGAGTGCCGAGGTGCTGGCGCAGGGCAAGCGCCTGCTCGCGGTCGGCTGTTTCTGCATCGGCACCAACCAGGTCGACCTGGAAGCGGCGGAACAGCTCGGCGTGCCGGTGTTCAACGCGCCCTACTCCAACACCCGCAGCGTCGCCGAACTGGTGCTGGCCGAGGCGGTGATGCTGTTGCGCGGGATTCCGCACAAATCCGCCGAATGCCACCGCGGCGGCTGGTCGAAATCCGCGGCCGGCAGCCACGAGGCGCGCGGCAAGACCATCGGCATCGTCGGCTACGGCCACATCGGCACCCAGGTCGGCCTGCTCGCCGAAGCGCTGGGCATGCAGGTGCTCTACCACGACATCGAAACCAAGCTCGCGCTCGGCAATGCGCGTGCCGCCGCCGACCTCGGCGACCTGCTCGCGCGCAGCGACGTCGTCACCCTGCACGTGCCGGAAACCCCGGCGACGCAGTGGATGATCGGCGCCAGGGAACTCGCGCGGATGAAGCCAGGCGCGCACCTGATCAACGCCTCGCGCGGGACCGTGGTCGAAATCGAACCGCTGGCCGCCGCGCTGCGCGATGGCCGCATCGGCGGCGCGGCGGTGGACGTGTTCCCGGCCGAGCCCAAGGGCAACAGCGAGGCGTTCGAATCCGCGCTGCGCGGGCTCGACAACGTCATCCTCACCCCGCACGTCGGCGGCAGCACGCTCGAGGCGCAGGACAACATCGGCATCGAGGTCGCGGCCAAGCTGGTGCGCTACAGCGACAACGGCAGCACGCTGTCCGCGGTGAATTTCCCGGAAGTCAGCCTGCCCGAACACGACGGCAGCCATCGCCTGCTGCACATCCACCGCAACGTGCCCGGCATGTTGTCGCAGGTGAACGCGGTCTTCAGCAGCCGCGGCATCAACATCGACGGCCAGTTCCTGCGCACCGACCCGAACGTCGGCTACGTGGTGATCGACGTCAGCGGCGCCGGCGACGAACAGGCGCGCGAATTGCGCGATGCGCTGGCCGCGATCGACGGCACGCTGCGGACGCGGGTGTTGTACTGAT
>Ga0209023_10007442_pt1 | contig 11221 bp, 9 predicted proteins | sample LakOneMetagenome_FD_187468 | JGI IMG/M metagenome (GOLD analysis project Ga0209023, IMG submission 187468) | Freshwater and sediment microbial communities from Lake Erie, Canada (SPAdes) (version 2) | ecosystem: Environmental > Aquatic > Freshwater > Lentic | place: Lake Erie, Canada | collected...
CCGGCGGGCGGCCTGCAGGAGGAGCTCCTGCGCCGCGTCAACTCGTGCGGGCGACGCGATCGTCGGATCGACTGGACGGCGTACAACCCCGATGCGACCGAGCTCGGCTGGTCGGAGGGCGCCGATTCGTTCGTCCTGACCCCGATTGGCCTCGCCGGCGACGAGGTGCGCGAGATCTGGTTCGGCGACCACCCGACCCTCGGCCGAAGCTGCGGCCATGGCGTGCTGATCGGCGCCTCGTCCGAAGGCCGCGGAGTCCTGATCGACTCGATGCTCGCCGGCGCCGCGGTTCGCCACAGTCCCACCAGGCTCAAGTTCCAGCTCTTCGAGAGCGGCGGCGACCACTCCTTCGATGTCTGGCGGAGGGCACCTCAGATGGAGGTCGTCGCCCTTCGCTCCACACCGAAGCAGGCGGCCGACGCCCTCGCTGCGCTGCGGTCCGAGGTCGAGCGCCGCTCGTTGGGCGCCGGCGCTGCAGCACCCCGTCTCATCGTCGTGTTCGACGGCATCGAGTCACTGTTCGCCGATGGTTCCGACAATGTCCGAGCCGACCTCGCACATGTCCTGCAGGCGGGGCCGGCGGCCCGTATCCATCTCCTCCTCGGAGCATCGACCAGCGCCGCGATCGTCGGCCTCGTCGGCGCTCAGGATTGCGATCGTCTCGACCTGCGGGTCGTGCTGCAGCCGGCACCGGGCGACGTCCTCCGGCCGGAACTCCTCGGGCCCGCCGCTCGCCACCTGATCGCCCGCGTCTGCGATCGTCCGTTCCGCGCCGTGGTGAACTCCGCCGGCGGGCACGACGACGCCAACTTGCCGACGCAGCTCTTCACCCTCGATCAGCCGCGTCTGGCCGAAGTCGTGAGCCGGTTGGCGGCCTTCTCGGCTTCCTCCGGCCGTGCGCTGCCGCCGCCCCTCGTCTTCAACGGACCCGACCTGCCCGATCTCGGTGACAATCCGATGCTCACCCGACTCGTCGAGTCGGGTTGGCGCGACTCGGCACTCGTCGACGAGATCGCCCGCGCCACGTCGGGTCCCCACACCTCCCCTGCCGCACACGGCGAGGAGCGACCGCGCGTCGGCTTCCTCGGCCGGCCCGACAGCCTGCTCGGCCACGCCCATCTCGCCCTTCGTCGACAGCCAACCGAGAACGTCGCGATCATCATGCAGAACCCGGAGTTGCGCGCCGGGGCGCTGGCCGGGCTGCTCGTTGGGATACTGGCGTCGGATCACCCGACCACGCTCGAGGTGTGGGCCGTCGATCGGGGCGCCCTCGACACGCCCGCTTCCGATGCCCTGTCCACCAGCATGCGACGATTCGAACGACTGGGTGTGCCCTGCCGATACACCCGCTCGTCCGACGAGGCCGCCGAGTTCGTCGCTGATCTCAGCACCGAGGTCCAGCGGCGTCGCACCCTCTCCGAGCCAGAGATCGTCGAGCTGCCCACGCTGCTGCTGGTGCTCTGCGAGCCGGAGCGGGTCGGCGCGCTGCAGCGGGTGCCAACCGTCTCGGGGGTCGCCGACTCCGAACTCGGGCTCGAGCTCCGCTATGTGCTCGTCCAAGGTCCCGCAGTCGGCGTGCACGTCGTCGTCACGTCACCCAGCCTCACCGCCATACGGGCGGTCCTCAGCGACGGGGTGATCCACCAGGACATCCGCCACCGGGCAGTGACCCGTGTGTCGGAGGAGGACTCCTTCGCCCTCGTCCGCTCGGCGAGAGCAGCGATGCTCGGCGATCGCGCCGGCACGGCGATGGCGGCGCTGTTCGACTCTCACACCCATCAGGTCGAGACCTTCACGCCGTACTCGGCGACCGCAGAGACCGCCGTGCGAGGGAACGGGCTCCCGTCAGGGCTCGACACGTTGCTCGATCTCCTGGAAGAGCAGCTGTCCTGATGAGCGATGGGTCGCTCGCCGAGGGCCTGCGCGGCGCGCTCGCCCAGTGGACGATGTTCGCCCGCGAAGCCGAACGCGACGCGCAGCGCCGGCAGCGAGCCACCACCGTCGAGCTGCTCCAGGCGGCGCGCCAGATCGCGCTCGGCACCCAGGCGGTCCGGGATCTCACCGAGCAGCACGATCAGCAGCTGCAGGTGTTGCGATCGGTACGCGCTTCGTCGGCGTCAGCGCTCGAGCGAATAGGCAAGCGACTCGAAGGCGCGCAGCAAGTGCTCGAGGCCGCCATCCGCACCGTCGCCGCAGTCGACGAGCAACTGCAGGCGGGACCACGTGAGCGGGCTGCCCTGCTCGCCCTACGTACCCAGGCGACGGCGATCGTGACGACCGCGAGCTCCAGCGTGACCACGCTCCAGCGAGCCCACGACGACCTCTCGAGTGCCGTCGTCAGTGCGCGTCGGGGAACGGCGCGCCATGCCGAGATCGCGACGGCACTCGCCGAGCTCCGGCTCCGTTACGAGCAGATGGGCCAGGCTGCCTCGGCCGCTCTCGACTCCATGAGTGCTGCCGGCCGCGAGCTCGGAGCGATCGGTTCGATCTACGAGCGCGCCCAGTTGCGTTCACTCGACTTCCGTCGCGACGAGCTGCCGCCCCCGTCGGGGGTTCCGCTGCAGGCCCCTGCGGCCACGGTGCTCCCGCCGCCCCTGCCGGGATCCCGCCCGATCGGGGTGTTGCGATGAGCGACGCTGCGTCGTGGCGACTCGCGCAACAGACCCGCCTGCTCGAGCAGCTCTTCGCCGAAGCCGGCGGCCGGCCCGGACAGGACACACCGGTGGAGGCCGCCCGGGAACTCGCCTCGCACCTCGACCAGCACTCGACCCTGGTCGCCGCGGCCGAGGGCGATGCCGCCCGCCTGGGGGTCGAGGCCCACGCCGGTTTCGCCGAGACCGACACGGCCCAGACCCAGCTGGACAGCGCAGGCCAGTCCGCTCGGCAGGCGTTCGATGCCGTCGCGGCCGCCGTCCAAGCCGATCACGACGCCGAGGTCGTCGCCAGCGAGCTGCTCGGCCGGCTTCAGCATGTACGCGACTCGTTGGGCCTGCTCAGAGATGGCTGACGGATGCCCGGGCCCGGTCGGGCGAACGGCCGCGAGACCGGTCGTGGACTACCGTTCACCCGCGATGACGTTCCTGCGGCGAAAGCTCCCTACGGCGCCCGCGCTCCCGCTCGGCAGGCGGTCCGCCCCTCGTCCTCCAGCAGCGCCGCCGGTCACCGACCGGCTCGTCGCGGCCGTGCCGCCGCCGACGCGGCCGGCCGCCAGCGCTGGCTCGGGCGTGCGGGTCCTCGTCGTGTGCACCGCGAACATCTGTCGGTCGCCGCTCGGCGAGGCATTGTTGTCGCGAGTGTTGCGCGACGAAGGGGTCGAGGCAGCCGTGTCGTCGGCCGGGGTGAGCGCGGCGAATCAGCCGGTCGACCCGAGGTCGGTCGCCGCTGCGGCTCGTATCGGGGTCGATCTGTCGGGTCATCGGTCGCGCCAGCTGACCGCCGGGTTGCTGGCCGACGACGGCCGTGATCTCGTGCTGACGATGACCCGCGAGCACCTTCGCGAAGTGGCCGTGCTCGACCCGAGCGCGCTGCGCCGGACGTTCACGTTCCGCGAGCTCGTGCGGCGAGCGGGTGCGACCCCTCCGAGGTCGAGCCAGGTGCTCGCCGGGTGGATCGAGGAGCTCGCCGCCGGCCGCCGGCCGAGTGAACTGCTCGGGGAATCTCCGGCCGACGACATCGCCGACCCGTACGGGCGCTCGGACGCGATGTTCGCCGAGATGGCGACGGAACTCGAACGACTTTGTCGGCAGGTCGGTGCCCTCTCCGCGACGGTTACCCACTCGGCGAGCGGTTGAAAGTTGAAGGGCTGAACGGCATGCTCACGACAACGGTTGCGGGATCGAGGTAGCGGTGGAACGTCAAACGGCTTACGAGGAAACCGAGGCGCTCGACCTGCGCTACTACGCCCAGCTCGCCTATCGGTACCTGTGGGTGCTCGTGCTCGTCCCGGCGCTGCTGACGGCCGCGGCGTACTTCAACGCCGACCGGGAAGACCGGATGTTCAGTGCAACCTCACAGGTGCTCCTGCGACCGAACGACCCCAATGAGCGGCTCGGCTCGGCCGACCAAGCCGTGAGCCAGACCGGCAACATCGAGCAGTACGTCCGTTCCCAGGGCAACCTCGCCCGGAGCCCCGAGGTTCGCAACGCCGTCGCCACCACGCTGAGCGTGAAGCCGAAAGTCATCGAGGACGCCGTCAAGGTGGCGGCCCTGATCGATTCGAACACCATCGAGATCACCGCGATCACCAAGTCGCCCGATTGGTCGGTGCAGGTCGCCGACGCCGTGGCGAACGAGTACATCAAGAACCGCCGCGACTATGCCCGGGCCGGTCTCGAGCGGGCCATCGACGACATCGACAAGAAGGTCACCGATCTCCAGAACCAGCTCCGTGTTCTGGCAACGACTGCCGACTCCCCGAAGGTGCAGGCCGAACTCGACACCGCCCAGCAGCAGTTCCAGGAGCTCACCACTCGGAAGTACGAACTCGAGATCGACGTCTCGCTGAAGAACGGCGAGGCCGAGTTGATCGCCCAGGCCGAAGCCCCCACCGGACCGGTGAGTCCTCGCCCTCTGCGTTCGGCGATTCTCGGTGGCATGCTCGGCCTCCTGCTGGCCGCCGGCGGCGTCCTGCTGAAGGACCGGTTCGACACTCGGCTGCGTGGCCGGGAGGAGGCCGAGGCCGTCACTGGACTCACCGCTCTCGGTGAACTGCCCTACGACAAGGTCACCGACCGGCAGTTGACCGGCATCGCCGTCGTTCGGGACCCCGACGGTCCCCTCGCCGAAGCCGTGCGATCGTTGCGGGTCTCCCTGCGCTTCCTCTCGCTCGAGAACCCGCTTCGGGTCGTGCTCGTGACCAGCCCGACGCCGGGCGATGGCAAGAGCACCACGTCGATCAACCTCGCCGGCTCGTACGCCAAGGCGGGAATGCGCACCCTGCTCGTGTCGGGCGACCTCCGCCGCCCGCAGGCCGAGCGTCTCGTCGGTTCGACGCCCGGGCCCGGCCTCGTCGAACTCCTCACCGAGATCGCAGTTCGCCGGGAACAGCGGCTCCCCGGCGTGCGTCCGACGACGACCGACTTCGAATCGTCGTCGAACGGATCTGGTGTGCTCGAGCCGGTCGCTGCCGGCGGCGGAAAGCGAGCGGCTCAGCGAGCAGCGGAAGCGACCAAGGCGGTGACGTCGCCGCTGTGGATCACCGAGTGGTGCCACGCCGACGAAGAGAACCTCTGGGTCCTCCCGGCCGGCCAGCCCGTCGCCAACCCCGTCGAAATCCTCGGTTCGGTCGCCACCAAGGACTTCTTCGAGCTCGCCCGTGAACAGTTCGACATGGTCGTGGTCGACTCGCCCCCCGTCATCGCCGTGGCCGATCCCGTCGTGCTCTCGCCGTACGTCGACGGGGTGATCATCGTCTGCTCGCAGCGCAAGACGACCCGCACCGCTCTCCAGCGAGCCACCGAGATCCTCTCGACCGGGCAGGGCCGCCTCCTCGGCATCGTGGTCAACATGGTGCCCCAGCGTCGCGGCTATCAGGGCTACTACTACAGCCCGAACCGGACGATCGAGTAGGCCGGTGGGCGCCCGTACCCTCGTACGCAGCACGCTCTGGAAGGCCGGCCTCGACGTCAAGCGAGCCGTCACCTACACGCGGACTCAGACGATCATGGTGCGTAACGAGCGCGACGATGCGCTGCTCGACACGGTGTTGGCCAGCGTCCTGCGGGCCGATTCATCGTGCGTCGACATCGGGGCGCACACCGGTTCGATCACGTCCTTGTTCCGGCGACTCGCCCCGCACGGACGCCATCTGGCGGTGGAGCCGATCCCCGAACTCGCCGCCGGTCTCCGGCGCCGATTCCCCGAACTCGACGTACGGGAGTGCGCGGTCGGCGCCCGGAACGGGACGGTCTCGTTCACCCACGTGCCGGACGCCAGCTTCCTGTCCGGCCTGACCGGTACGGCGCTCTCGACGTACGCGACGAACACCTTGCAGGTCGAGCAACGGACGCTCGACGATCTCCTCGACGGCCGGCGGGTCGATCTCGTCAAGATCGACGTCGAGGGCGCGGAGCTCGACGTGCTGCGGGGTGCCGAGCAGACGATCCGGAGCCATCGGCCCGTCGTGGTCTTCGAGCACACCCGCATCAGATTCGGCGCCGGCCTCCAGGCGGTCGATGGACCGCTCGACCTCGAACTGCACGACGGGCTGTTCCAAGTACTCACCGGCGACCACGGCTACCGGCTCTTCGATCTCGAAGGGCACGGGCCGCTCGACCGGGAATCGTTCCGACAGCTCTACGAGAGCGCCGAGCAGTTCAACTTCCTGGCAACGCCCTAGCACACCGGCCGATCCGACCGATCGGGGCGTCCTCGGCGCACCGATCCGCCCCTGGCGGGGGGAGCGATATGACCTCGATCTTCGTGATCAACCTCGATGCCCGACCCGACCGGATGCAGGCCGCTAGCGAGCGGCTGGGCCGGATCGACGTTCCCTTCGAACGTTTCCGAGCCGTCGAGCCGGCAGAACTGCGCGACCACGGCGTGACGCGGGCGGCTCCGTGGCTGAGCGACGGCGAACTCGCGTGTGTCGCGTCGCACCTTGCGGTCTACTCCGAGGTGCTCCGTCGCGGGCTCGAGCACGCGGTGATCATGGAGGACGACGTCGTCCCGGGCGCTCGGTTCGCGAGGCGCCTCGCGAAGGCGCTGTCGGACGCGCCCCCCGCCTGGATGCTGCTCCAGCTCGGCTGGTTGCAGTTCGAGACGTTCTCCCACCGGACCGTGAGCGCGGTCACCCGCGAAGCACTCGGGCCCCGGGTTCAGCGGTTCAACCGCCTCTTCGCGGGCAAGTTCCGGCTGGGCACCCACTGCTATGTGGTGTCGGCCGACTTCGCCCGGTATGCGCTGGCGAACTTCCGGGAAGTGACGGCGCCGCTCGACCTGTTGCTGGCGGACCACTCGTCGTGCCCCCCGGTGTCGTCGCGCTGCTACGTCCACCTGCCCTCGATCGCGTGTCAGGACGATTCACCCTCCGACCTTGCCGAGCGCTCGTTGCATCGCTTCGGATTCCGACCCAGGAGCGAGCGACCCGAACCATTGCGACCCGATCGCCATTTCGCCGGGGGCACTGCCGGGTAGCGTCGAGCGGTGCCCGATCCGAAGCCCGCCGGCCCGCCGAAGCCGACGTTGCGAGTCCTCCTACTCGGCCCAGTGGCGGGACGCGACCCCCTCTCGGGCGACACGAGCTACGTCGATGCCTTGGCGACGGCACCGCCTCCGGGGATCGAGTACGTGCGGTACCCCGACGCCCTCGCCGACGGATCGTTGGTCATCCGCGGGCGACGGAAGAAGCACGGTGCCCGCACGTTCACCGATCGGTGGCTCCTGGTGCTGCGGTCGATCGAAGGAGCGGCGCGCCGAACGGTGATGTTCCGTGAACCGACGTGGTTCGTCAGCACCGCACCGGGGGCCTTCGACCTGATCCATGCCCACCTGTTCCCGGTGCGCCAACTCGGCCCAGCTCACCTGCCGTTGGTGTCGAGCGCGGGCTACCCGCTCCCCGTGCTCTACCGAGCGCGAGAGGGGTGGAGTGAGCGTCGGGCGAAGGTCGCGACGTGGCTCGAACGGGTCTGGACCCGGTCGCTGGCGGTCCACGACCCGTGGTGTCACTGCGCGGCCGACGGGGTGATGACCGTGTACTCGGAGCACTTCCGCGGTCTGCTCATCGCGGGCGGGACTCCGCCGGACCGTGTGCTCATCGCCGGCACCGCGCTCCCTGCACTGCCGCTGCCGTCCGACACCTCCGAGGCGGTGCGGATCGGCTTCATCGGCCGCGACTTCGTCCGCAAGGGCGGGCCGATCGCGGTCGAGGCCTTCGCTCGCCTCGGCCGGCTCCATCCGGACTGGCAGTTCGTCGTCGCCGGGTCGCCGAGCAGCGACGGCTCGGAGGTCGCGCCGGGCATCCAGATCCTCGGACCGGTCCCGCGTGAGGAAGTCCTTGACACGCTTCTGCCGTCGCTCGATGTCCTGGTGCTCCCGACGTCGCTCGACTGTGGAGCGCCGTACACGGTCCTGGAAGCGCTGCAGCGGGGCGTCAGCGTGGTACTCGGCCGTTCACCGTGGCTCGACGAACGTCTCGCCGGCCCGGCGATCGAACGAGCATCCGACGCCACCGAGTTGGTCGCGGCCGTGGAATCCCTCCTGGCTCGTGGCAGTCGGGAGGAGCGGGCCGGCGCGGCGACGGAGCTCTGGCGATCGACGTTCGACATGCCGAGTCTGCATCGAGCGTTGCTTCCCGCCTACGGCGCGGCGCTCGCCCTTCAGCTTCGGTCGGCCAGGGCCGCCTCGTAGACCGACACGTACCGTGCGGTGATCGCCGGCCAGGCGAAGTCGTCGGCCGCCTTTCGGCCGGCGGCGGCGAGTCGGTCGCGCAGCTCCGGCTCGTCGAGCAGCGTCCGCATCCGGTCGGCGAGCGCGGCTGCATCACCCGGCTCGACGAGCAGGCCGTTGTCGCCGTCGCGCACGATCTCGGGGACCCCGCCGACGGCGGTGGCGATGATCGCCTTCTCACTCGCCATCGCCTCCACGTTGACGATCCCGAACGGTTCGTGCCGCGACGGGAGCACGAAGTACTCGCAGCCTCGGAACAGCTCCGCCGTGCGCTCGCGATTCGCCCGGCCGGGAAGCTCGACCCGATCACCCACGCCCAAGCGATCGGCCATCGAGCGGAGCGACCTGTGCTCCGATCCATCGCCGGCGATCACCAACCGGAGGTCGTCGCGTCCGAGCCGGGCGAACGCTTCGATCAACACGTCGAAGCCCTTCTCCGGCACGTGCCGGCCGATCGCGAAGACAAACGGAGTGTTCTCCGCGTCCGGCACGGGCCGTTCGAACTCCTCGAGATCGACTCCGTTGAAGACCACCGAACCCCGACGGCCGGTCACGACCGCCATGCGTTCTTCGGCTTCACGCAAGGTCTGGCCACTGCACGCCGTCACGCGGTCCGCCCGGCGGAGCAGGTATCGGAGCAGGCGAGGGAGCAGGAACGAGTGCTCGTACACCTGGTGGGTGTCCATCGTCAGCTCGCCCTGCATGGTGACCACGAGGGGAATGCGCAACACCCGAGCCGCCACGAGGGCGTAGAGCGCATTCACGCTCACGCACTGGACGTGGACGATCTCGGCCCGAGCCCGCCGCACGGCACGAATCGTCCGAGCTGCAGCGAGGGGACCCTCGACGACGAATCGCAACAGCGACACCGGCTGTCGAGTCGGAGCCACGAAGGCGATCCGTTCCACGACGATTCCGTCCAGTCGGTCGCGCTGCGGCAGGTCGCTCGGCCATCGGTTCGTGATCACACCGACCTCGTGACCGGCCGACTCGAGGCCCGCCGCCAGGCGGGCGGTCAGTTGTTCGACGCCCCCGAGATTCGGTGCATAGGAACTGGGGAACAACACGACCCGCACCGTGTCAGCGTAGATGCGCCGATCGCCCCGGGGGCGGCGGGAACCGGATCGCTGATCGACCTAAGCTCTCGAGATGCGGCGAGGCGGAGTTCGGTGGTCGTGAGGGCCCGACGATCGGTGAATGGACGGCGGAACGTCCCGGCGAGACGGTGGTCGCCTCTGTCGTTGCTCGTCGGAGTATCGGGTGTGCTGCCCCGCTCGCGTTGGACCCAGCGCCTCGGTCGGGTCGCGAGCGGCGCCATCTGCCGGTTGGGAGCTACGCCACTCGTCGTCCGGGCTCAGCAGGACGGGTCACGGCTGCTCCTCGACGCTCGGAGCCGCACCGAAGCCAGCGCACTGTGGCTCGGCGAGTACGAGGCCGACGAGATCGCCTTCCTGTCGACGTGCCTCGAGCCCGACTCGGTCGTCCTCGACATCGGGGCGAACGTCGGGCTCATGACCACCCCGCTGGCCCGGCGGCTGCACCTCCTCGGCGGCCGGGGCCGGGTGATCGCGTTCGAACCGGTGCCGGTGAACGCCGAGCGACTGCGCCGCAACGTCGCGATCAACCATCTCGATGGCCGGGTCGACGTCGTCGAGCTCGCGCTCGGCGAGACCGAGGGTCGAGCCGTGATGGTGAAGGAAGGTCCGGCGGGTAGTTCCGACAACGCTCTGGTCGCCCTCACGGCGGACTCCGAGGCCGGCGGTGTCTCGGCCGAGCTCGCCACCGCCGACTCGGTCCTCGACGAGTTCGCCCTGGAGCGAGTCGATCTCGTCAAGATCGACGTCGAAGGATACGAGGTCCCGGTGCTGCGAGGAGCCCGGCGCCTCCTGGCCCAACACCGCCCGATCGTCTACGGCGAGTTCCACAATGTCCTCATGCCCAAGCGCGGTCACAGCTTCCTCGACGTGTGGGAGCTGTTCGAACCGCTCGGCTACCACTGCTTCCGGTTCGTCGGACGGTGCCGGATCGAGCGGGTCGAACGTCCCCGCTACGACCTCGGCAACGTCGTGCTCGTCCCTGCCGATCGGGTTCCGTGGCTGCTCGAACGGTTGTCGGCCGGTCCGAGCTGAAACGGTCAGTCGCCGCAGGGCCGTTCGACGGCGACCAGCACGATGGGCGAGCCGATCCACGGCTCCTCGACGACCGAGCCGACCACCGATTCGGGGCGCACCGACGCGACGTCGTTGGTCGCCGTGACGCAGACGACCCGTTCCGGGAACAACCCCGTGTAGTGGCGAGGAAGGGTTTCGCCGTAGTCCATCGGTGTCGTCTGGTGGTAGCCGAACCACGCGTACCCGGTGTCGATCGTGGAGGGATCATGACCGGCGGCGACGACCTGCTCACCGAGGCGCCACTGCTGACCATCGACGATCGCCGCGTTCTCGACGATCGAGAACCCGAAGACCCCGAACGCCACGAGCCCGAGCGAAGTCACGAGCGGGCGACGCCGGTCGACGAGCACCGCAGATCTCGACGCGCTCGCCAACGCGAGTACCGCGATCATCGGCGCCACCGGCACGAGGTAGCGATCCCACACCTTCGATGCGGTGAGGAACGACATGCCGAACAGGAACGCCAGGTTCACCACCACGAAGCAGAACAACATCGCACTGGCGGGTGTTCGGTCGATCGCTGTCCGCGCTCGGCTCAGGACGCTGCCCGTAGCCGCGTCGGAGCGCTCGAACCGGGAACGGACACCGAGCCCGAGCGGTCCGACGAGTGCGACGGCGAGGATGACGATCTCGATGCCGAGACCCGCGGCGAGGACGAGCTTCCA
>Ga0209023_10007443_pt1 | contig 11220 bp, 10 predicted proteins | sample LakOneMetagenome_FD_187468 | JGI IMG/M metagenome (GOLD analysis project Ga0209023, IMG submission 187468) | Freshwater and sediment microbial communities from Lake Erie, Canada (SPAdes) (version 2) | ecosystem: Environmental > Aquatic > Freshwater > Lentic | place: Lake Erie, Canada...
GGTAATGTCGCTTGAGTATTGGCATTATTGATTAACGCAAGCGAACGTCCGAGCGTACCGAACCGCGTATCAAACTGACGTTGGGTATTCTCGATTTCAGTCTTAAACACATCCTGATAACCTGCGCCCGCCACACCCATAAAATACCAATGGGTTTCGCCAAACACGCCTTTTTGCAACTGACTGAGCATATCGTCGAGCAGGCGGGGCTGGGCATATAACGCCTCTTCCGACAACACGACTGGCTCAACTTGCGCCTCAACTTTCCAGATCGGTTGACTACTGACCGCCTGTTGCCAAATCGCCAAGGTCACAATCGTACCAACCAGAATCAGAATCTGTTCCCACCACGGCCAGCGCAATTGCTTCGCAAAAATTAGCACTAACGACACGGTTTGCCAAATAAACAACACCAAAAACAGTGAGTTCATCCACGGCAAAATAAAATTAGGTAAACGATCAATCAAGCCAAGGTATTGCAACAGACTTTGAAACAGCGCGATATAAATATCCGCTGCCAGCCACAGAATCACAGGGACAAGCATCAATCGCCCGAGTCCATTGCGCTGAGCGACAAAGATCCCTGCGATCAGGGCAATAAACGGCCAGAGCAGATAACTCGCCAAACCTTGGCTATTAAAATGCCCTTCACCGTTCGCGGTGAGCCAACTGAATAAGGTATTTGCCAGAACGGCCAAGACCGCGAGAAACACCAGTTGTGACGCACTAGGGGTGACAAAACGAAAAGCACGACGCGAACCCAGCAACATCCACAATGCTGCTTTCTGGTTGGCAAATAGATCCGAAAAAAAACTTTGAGACGGGGGCAGCTCAATCATGGGATTTCAGCTTAGGACTCTTTTACTTATGATTTAAAAAACGTAGATTTTAAAAATCAGATTAACTTAAAAACGCACATTATCCCAATACCAAGGGTCTTGAAAAACCCAAAGTCTCAACATGAAATAGTCTTGCAAATGAACGCTAAATTCCCTGAAATCAGGCAAAAAATAGACGTGTAAATTAAGACTGAAATCAAGATCAATTGATACAAATAATTTGTAAATATGATTAATTGATATCCAATTAATCAACTTCAAATCACCCGACCTCAAGAGGCAGTATTCATCTCATCAGGCAAACGAATCAAGGTTGCCAGCGTATTCACATCCAATGATTTCTGAAAAGGTAAAACACCCAAGCAAGGTACCTGCAATCGTTCTGCCAATGACGTACATTGCGCGTCAATCATCCCAGCAGTTTGATCATCATCTAACACTGTTGCCACCCAACCTGCGAGCTGTAAACCATCACGGCGAATGGCTTCAGCGGTTAATAGCGCATGGTTTAAGCACCCCAAACGAATTCGTACCACTAAGATCACAGGTTTCTGCAATATTCGCGCAATATCCGCCACCGTTTCACGAGCATTGATCGGCACACGCCAACCACCAGCTCCTTCGACGATGACCAAATCCGCACGCGTCGACAACGCTGCACGAACCTGCCCGACGACGCGTTCCGCACGCAAGCTCACACCAACTTCCGCTGCGGCAAGATGTGGTGAAATGGGTGATGGCAAACGAATCGGCGCTATGAGCATCGGATCTATTGCAACACTCGCATGTTCACTCATGCGCGCAGCATCGCCACTGACGAGCACTTCTTTACCGTTCACGATTTCAGTGTCGCAACCTGCAGTGATTGGTTTCACACCAAATGCACTCAATCCTAATAATTTTGCCCGCGCCAATAACGTACAAGACACCACAGTCTTACCGACATCAGTATCTGTCCCCGCGACGAAGAATACTTGTCGCGGTTTTTGCACTGGTGGAGCAAGAATAGTTTCGGTCACGAATTCACTCACTAATTCAAATCATTTTTGAAAATCTACAGCACACGTAACTGCATGTAGAGAACTTGATATTCTAAGGCAATCGGCTCGACATCACGCAGCCAAGCACGGAACTGCGACATGGACACAGGCGTTTGCGCACGACCTAGACGATTCCCACCCATGAGTTTCAGTGTATGCAGTAAATCTTGTAGATGATTAAATGGCTGACTCCAGCACTTTTCAGTCACCGAAACCACTTCCACCGATTGCGCAGCTGCCGCACTTGTCCACGCCTCAGCAGGCAGAAAATCAAATAGAGGCAAATCAGGATAACGCGTATGCACACTGGCAAAGGAACCTTGTACAGGCACGGCCAACCACAACACACCGCCCGATTTCACCACCCGACACAGCTCAGACACAATCAAAGGACCCAGCCAATGCAACGCAAAATGACTCGCCATCCGATCGATGGCTTGATCGGCAAACGGCAACTGCCGAATATCGCCTTGGACAGGCGTAATACCATCAAAACCCATGACATGTGCCAACATCGCAGGCGATTGATCTAACGCAAAAACCTGTTGCTGTTGTGCAGCGATTTTCTTAGCAATCGCCCCTGTTCCACAACCGACATCCAGCCATTGCTGTGAGTGAGCAGGCAAAAATTCACCACTCGCCTGCATTAATTTAAATAAGAAATCAGCAGATTCACGCTGCAACAAAGTCACCCGATCATAACTTTCAGAAGCGTGATCAAAGGCTTGCCAAACGGCAACATCAGGTGTGTTATTCATGATCAATGACTGGAGTGAGATCATTGGAAAGATGATGCTGAAAATAACCATCAAAGCGGCAAGCATCGCCTAACCAACGATGAGCAGGTTCAATGTCTGCAAGTGGTTCAGCTAATCGAGGACGTTTCACCACCACGCGTTTGGCGACATTCATCGCCAGCGGCAATAAGGCATCGCCCCAATCAATGTCGACATCGCTATGACGTGGAATGGATAAGAGGTGCTGTAAAATTTGCATTTCTTTTTTAACAAGAGGTTGTTTCTTGTCCGTAGCGGCTTTAGGAAACATCGGATCAAGATACACCACATCTACGGCACTATGGATGGCATGATCAACCAAATATGCCTCAGATTTGGCAAAAACGACCGTCATCCGGTTCACAGCGTGATGCAATCGTTCATCGCTAAATCGTATTGCTTGTGCCTTCGCATCCATCAGCAAAGCCGCCAAAATCGGATGCCGCTCAACCATCGTCACCGATGCACCGAGCCAAGCTAAAAGCAACGCATCGTGCCCAAGACCTGCCGTCGCATCGATAATATTCGCCGTTGGTGAAATCAAACATGCGCGCGCCAGCAACTCATTACGAATCCCTGCACGATACAAACGCTGCAACTGCCCGACCCAATCGGGCTGCATTTTCATCCCATTTGCTGCAAGCCACAAACCTTGTTCATCATAAATCAAACAGAGTTCAGGTCGCTTGCGCAATTCACGTGCAGTCGGCGTTTCTGCTTGCTCCTCAAGCACCAACGCATAGTCGTCAGTATTCAATGCAAACCACTGTTGCACGGCTTGGGCTTGTTGAGCCGTTTGCGGCAAATGAATTAGGTGCACGCAAACGCTCGGCACAGTGATCTCATCAAACCTAGACTTATGCGCTCCAATTCACCCAACCCATATATGATGACAATAAAATCAATGCACCAAAGATGATGCGATAGTAAGCAAACACCGTAAAATCGTGATTAGTGATGTAGCGCATCAAAGCACGGATTACCAGCAATGCGGAAATAAACGACACCACAAATCCAACCGCAAATATCGGAAAATCAGCCGCTACAAACGCATCACGGTTTTTGAAAACATCATAAAGCGTCGCGGCAAACATGGTCGGAATCGCCAAAAAGAACGAAAATTCAGCAGCCACTTTCCGTGACACACCAAACAACAAACCACCAATAATCGTTGCGCCTGAACGCGATGTTCCTGGAATCAGAGCCGCGCATTGTGCCAAACCGACTTTCAGCGCATCTAACGGCTGCATATCATCGATATCATGAATGCGAATATTATGGGTACGCTTCTCCGCCCACAAAATAATAAATCCACCGACCACTAATGCAATCGCAACCGTCACCGCATTAAAGAAATGCGCTTTGATCGCGTGAATGGTTAAAAACCCTAAGATCGCGGCAGGTAAAAATGCAATCAACACATTCAACGTAAAACGCCAAGCGGCTGGCTGATTCTTTAGCAACCCTTGAATCACCGTAATGAGTTTCACGCGATACTCATAACACACCGACAAAATTGCACCCAATTGAATCGCCACTTCAAACACATCACGCTTTTCTTTGGTCCAAAAGTTCAACAGCTCCGCCGTCAAAATTAAGTGCCCTGTACTTGAAACAGGCAGAAACTCAGTGATGCCTTCCACGATGCCCATAATGACGGCTTGACACAATAATACGATATCCATGGGTCTCTCTTAAAAACGCTTAGAACAGTTAATATCACGAGCATATTTGCTCAATCTAAAATCAAAAACTCAGTATCACATCTAAAAAAACTAATATGAAATCTTGCGCTGCTGGTCTAATTTCTTCCACGCATCATCACGCAAATACACAGGCAATGCCTCTGCCGCCGTCACAGTTTGACCATGCTGTAATGCCTGCCAACCCAAGAAACCAATATCATGCGCAGTCGCGCTCAATTCGACGATGCGCGGTAAATCTCCTGCAACATCGGCATCAACTAATAGACTGCCACTGCCAACCAAAGCCTGCGTTCCTTCAGCAATATTCACTGCGTTATATGCTGCTAATTGCTCTTCACCGATCATTTGCATCACACCGCTTTGATCAAGCTGAAACGATGCCGCATACACTTCATTCATCCGTGCATCAATCACAGCGCACACGCGGTTTAAACCTTTTTGCGCATAAGCATGTTGGGCTAACGCATGTAATGTTGAAACCGCGATGACGGGTAAATCATGTGCCCACGCGAGTGCTTGTGTCACTGCCGCGTTAATTCGCACACCACTAAACGAACCAGGGCCACGACTAAAGGCAATTGCTGATAAATCTTTAAAACTTAAATTGCGCTCAGCCAAAACCGCATCAATCATTGGCAAAATCAGTCGCGTCTGTTCGCGCGCACGCGTATCTAAACGCTCGGCTTGCACGCCTGACGCATCATATAAAACAACCGAACACTGATCCGTCGCGGTCTCAAGTGCAAGAAGCATATTCACCCCTAAAGCTGATTGGCTCAGCGATTTCGAATAAAACTTGCTATTCAAAAACAAGCTATTCAATCCACAAACAATTGGACTATCATGAACCATGAGCAAGTCATAGCACTCACAAAAGTGACTTAACTGGACATGCGACACGAAAAACAGGATTCTAAGCCAAATATGACTCCACTGCTCGATTCTTCACATAAAACAACCGATAAAATGATGGGACAAGATCAGTCAGCCATGCCTTCATTATCTGCAATTATTCTTGCAGGCGGAGAAGGACGACGCATGGATGGTTTAGATAAAGGCTTAGTCCTCTATCAAGACAAACCTTTAGTGCAATGGGTCAAAGAAGCTTTACCAAGCGCCGTCGAACAGATCATCATTAGCTGTAATCGCCATCCACAGGATTATGCGAAATTCGGCCAGACTATTCACGACTTACCCAGTGAATTTACCTATGGCGGCGCACTCGCAGGGATTTTAGCGGCACTGCCACTGTGCCAACATGACTGGGTCATCATCACGCCATGCGACTTGATTTACTACCCAACAGATTTTGCACAACTTGCATGGACAGCTTTATCCACGCATTTACAGCAAAACACACAAGCTGCAAAAATCGCCGTCGCACACGATGGCGAGCGCCGCCAGAATTTATGTTTATTAATCCATAAAAGCGAAATAGCCACACTCGCCGATGCACTCAAAACCAGTCGTGCAGTCCATGATTGGCTGGACGCACGCCAAGCGCTCGATATTCCATGGGCTAATGCACAAGCATTTTTAAATATTAATGATCAAAAACAGTTGGCGGCGCTTAAACCTTAACAACTAGAATTTTATTATTTTCACCGTCCTATGTAACTGTTTGAATCGTAGAAGAAGACCTATTTATCTGGCCTAATAAAGCGCGAGAACACCTAGGTTCTCCCCTACAAAACCTACAAACTATGCGGTCGCAACCCTTTCTTAAATCGCTGACAATGCTCCGCGTAATGTAACGCACTCATCCGAATCATTTGTTCAACCATCTCACTCGCAGGTTTCACCACTTTCCCCGGAGACCCCATTACAATCGAATTATCAGGAATCACCATCCGCTCAGGAATCAACGCATTCGCGCCAATGATGCAATTCTTACCAATCACCGCATTATTCAAAATCACCGAATTAATACCAATCAAGCTGTTATCGCCAATCTGACAACCATGCAAAGTCACCTGATGCCCCACAGTCACATATTGTCCAATTTTCAGGTTAATACCCGCATCCGTATGCAACACGCAGTTTTCCTGAATATTACTAAAATCACCAATCTCGATCAGCGAGTTATCCCCGCGGATCACAGCGCCAAACCAGACACTCACCGATTGCCCCAAAGACACCTGACCAATCACCGACGCACTGTCCGCAATCCAGCCACTCCATGACTCGCCTTCAGCAACTTGGGTCGTAGGGCAATAATCCTCAAAACAATACAGCATCACAGCACTCCTGATTTCGCATGTAACACGAAGAACCACTCATTATTTCTTAGTAATATAAAACAGTGGCCAATCAATTTTCTTGCCTAATCCATAACGAACCAAATCCACCAGAATCCGTCCAGTTAAGCCCCAAACCACCTCACCTTCGACCTGAAAACTTGGCACGACAAACGTCCCAGCCTTCATTGCAACGCGATAAGGCACAGGATTCTCATTCAGCAAATAAGATAGACGAACAAAGAATATTTTCTCAATTTCACCCGGATGGGCAACCAAAACAGTATCCGCAGGAATGATACCCACGATCGGCTTTACACTGAGTCCACTTTTTGCCGTTTGTGTCGGCAACTCCCCGAGCAAGCGTACCATGAATGGATCTAGCGCCGTTTCTTCCCAAGCCTCACGCAAAGCCACTGCAATATTACTGGTATCACTCAAATCACGCTTACCACCTGGTAGCGACACTTCGCCAGCATGGTTGTTTAACGTCCCTGCACGTTTGGACAGCAAAATACGCGGATCATCTTCATCCGTCATTGCCAGCAAAACCGCAGCATCAGCTGCACGGCGATGTTTGGCAAAGCGCAACTGCGACTCAATGCGTAACCGTAAAGAGGGTGCAACAGCAGACATAAACCAACCCTTCCTAATATGCATTTCAATGATGAAGAAAATTCCATCAGTCCTTCAATCAATACAGCTTAAATCATATCAATCACACCAGACTAGCAGAATTGCGTTATTCTGCAGTGACGCATGAGTTTTATATTGTGAAGCGTATTCCTGAGACATAATTCTGGGATTTGATGGCGTTGTTTGATATTGTTAAGCGTAGTAAAACCAACGACCATTACGTGACGCACTCCACATGCAGCATAGCTGCAGCCAGAGTTTCTTAGGATTAATGAAGATGTCTTTTTGTATCAAATGTGGTCACGCCACGCAGACTGCAATTCCAGAAGGCGATTCGCATTACCGTGAAGTATGCCAAAACTGCAAACACATTCATTACGAAAATCCGAAAATCATTTGTGGTGCGCTGGCGATTTGGCAAGGTAAAGTTCTGCTTTGCAGGCGTGCCATTGAACCACGTTACGGACTATGGACATTGCCTGCTGGCTTTATGGAACTGCAAGAAACCATGGAGCAAGGCGCGGCACGTGAAACATGGGAAGAAGCCGAAGGTCACGTGACCATTGATCACTTGTATTGCAGCTATAACATCCCGAAAATCGGTCAAGTTTATATGTTGTTCAAAGGTGCGCTTGAAAACGGCGAATTTGGCGCAGGTGAAGAAAGCTTAGAATGTGCGCTATTCGATGAAGCAGATATTCCTTGGGATAGCCTTGCGTTTCCAAGTATTTATCGAACGCTGAAGCATTATTACCATGATCGTAAAACCTATGATTTTGCAACTGACCAAGTTCCGTTCCACTTAGAAACGATTATGGGGAATGATACTGCGATTGAGTAATCATCTTGTGTTATCCCAAATATAGTGCAATAAAAAAGAGACCCATTGAGTCTCTTTTTTATTTCAGAAGATTAAGGTCATGTAATAACCCTATCTATCAATGTCCAATCGGCGGTGTATAGCAACTGGTATTTAACGCAATACTCACTGTTCCAACAGCACGCGCAGCCACTGCTTTATCAGCAGGTGTCTGCTTGTCATCAGCATACGTATTTTTTAATCCACTCCAAAGATCATAGAAGTTCGTGTAATTTGCAGCAAGTACGCTTTGCTCTCCAGAGCTTACCAGCGTTGTTACTCCTTCCGAACTCGTATTAGTCACATCTGTATTATCTGTCATATTAATGCTACCGCGTGTTGCGGCAACCACATTAATCTTTACAGAGCGAGAGAAACCGATCGTACCGAGCTGCATCCCATCGAGTTGCCCGAACTGCGAGCCGCTAAGCATTATAATTGGGCTAATAAAACGATCTGAAATATTAGTAATGCCTTGAAATGCCGCAGCAACCAAACCAATTGGATATTCTGTAGCCGCAGAGGATTGGCAGTTTTGCGCCATATCTGTCTCAATATTACCGTTTGCAAGAATCTTAATGCCTTGCTTACCAATCTGTTGAGTCACCTTATTCTCATCAATATAAGAGAAGGTCAGAACCGCATACAGTGGGAAAATAGCGCGGTTACCCGCTCCAACATTAGCCGCAGTCTTAAAGACTGACGGGTCCAAGAACGTATCTACGCTGCGAGGTTTTAGGAGCGTTAATGTCCCTGAATACGGATTAGATGTTGCGCTATTGGGTTGTGACCATACTCCTAACTCATTTGTAGGAGCTGTTATAGAACTCTGCGTCACATTCTGCCAAAGTGTTTGATTTCCAACGATATACTCACCAAAAATTAGACGGCCTTTACTAAAAGCTGCCAACCCCAAGGGTGTCGGTGTTGCGCCTGTTTCTGTCCAAAAGTTGCTTGAATCTAATGTGTAAGCTTTCGGCTGCCAAATGTAGTTCGTTTTAACAAAACCATTCACTGGATTAATAAATGTTGTTGGACTGGTGAGAAGTAAGCGCGTATATCCATTTGGACCCGTTAACAGGTTATATGCCGTTTTGGTGCCTTTAGTTGGATCTATCGGAGAGATATTACCATTCCACTCAGCGCCATGCCCAATAGAATTCCCACTACGATCAATCACATTCGAAAGTCCCAGGACAGACTGATCATCCGTGAGTGCAGATGTTGCGATCGTCGCAACACTAGCGACTTGTGCTGAGGTTCCATTTTGGAAAAAACTGATGAAAGTAGGGTTTGTAGAGTAAGACCCAGCTTGTATCGCTTGCAATGCTTGCATTAAACGTGTTGCCGTTTGATCTTGTGGAAGCAATGAAAGATTCAGGCTCGTCAATACAGGCTGAATGGCAGTTACAAAACTACCACTCGTAACATCAGAAGCACTTATATTTGCAGCCAATAAGTTGATCTTTTCTTTAGTCACATCATCAATGATCAGGCGGCTAGTCGGTGAATCAGGCGTGTACGGAGAAATTGTACTACGCAACGTTTCAAGAACTTGTCCAATATAAAGAGCTGGCGCGACAGCCGTATCTGTCAGATTAGCTGCATCAGCGGCAGCAGGAACGAGATCAAGCGGTGTAACACGGACCAAAGACTTTACTATTGCGACTCCTGATGTATTACGTTTAAATTCAACCAAGTAACTGCCGAGTGTGATCGAACGTTTCCGATCCTTGCCCTGTAAGGAAAAAACTGCAACCGACTTATTTGGACAGACAACCGTACCCGTTGAATCGGTGACATCATTGACGATTCCGCATTGATAGTTTAAGCCCATGACAGGTGCATCCACCACAAACTGGATAGTGACACAGTCTTTTGCACCAGAAGCCGAGCAACTGACTATTTTACTACCATCATTCACAGTTGGATCTGCAAGATTATTAGTGCCGCCACTGCCACAACCCGCGAGCATGGTCGCCAGAGCAATCATCGGGAAAGCAGACAGAGTGAGTGATCGAGCATTGATCTTAGATTTTTTACTTTGCATGTTCTTCAAGTCCATTTTCATCAACCTCGTATTATCCAATTTATGATTCAATCAAGTGTGGTGTGGTGAAAAACGCCATCACCATAATATGTATGCTTTACCGCTATGACAAAGTTCAAAATAGATCTCTAGATCTAGAACTGTTACCGAAGTGGAATTACGCGAATCTGTCCAACTTCTGAAAGCTTAATTTTAGGTAAATCAATTGCTTCAACTAGTGGGGTGAGCATCATGTATCTTGTCTGCTCAGGGACATGCAGAGTCCCAACAAGAATGGATGGTTGTAAAACTGTAGAAGGCAATGTTTTCTGATAGAAACCATTAACTCCTTCAATGATGCAACCTTCAGCATCTAAAAAAATAGGCAGCGGCCAATAATAATCTGATTGGCGACCTAAAGGTGCGAAAGATTGTAGCGATACGTCACGGGTATTAGAGCGGAACTCAACAACTACATAATTCAATCCAGCTCGATTACCCACCTTGGGTGCATCAGACCGCGGCCATAAAATGACCTGCTCATCTCGCATAATCTTCGGTTGACGTAGTGCCTGAGTAGAAAGACATTTCATTCCAATTAATGGTGAAATCTCCGCTGCTGGAACACGTTGATAGTGATCAGATAAAGTAATTAAGGCAGGTAGTATTCCGTCCTTATTCGCCGTATCAATTTCAGGTTTTTTTTGCTCTTCGATTGCACCAGGCACACGTTCAACAATCTGCGTCCCGCCTAGTCCATCTGGAACCGCATAAAATTTCTTCTTTTCATCTAGATTAAACTCGCGTTTCTCTAAATACTCACTGTCGATATAGGTTTCACCATCTAAAGTAGATGTTGCAGCTACGCGCGACTGAGGACTTTTTTTTGAATCGACGCGATTGTATTGATCAAAGCCATTTAAGGGCACATCTTTACGCACGGACCTCATGTGCCCAAATTCGTCAATAACAGTATAAAATCTTGACGAATCCTCAGCGTAAAGACGCACGCTCACAAAACAAGTCAGTGTGTTACAAACAATGATCACAGCACGTAACACACGACCAAAACTCATCATTCTTTTACCACCGGGTACG
>Ga0209023_10007445_pt1 | contig 11219 bp, 8 predicted proteins | sample LakOneMetagenome_FD_187468 | JGI IMG/M metagenome (GOLD analysis project Ga0209023, IMG submission 187468) | Freshwater and sediment microbial communities from Lake Erie, Canada (SPAdes) (version 2) | ecosystem: Environmental > Aquatic > Freshwater > Lentic | place: Lake Erie, Canada | collected...
GGTATTGGCAATGGATGCCTGCTCCAGCACGGCCACGGCCTGCTGGCGCTGGCCGTTCTGGCGCAGCGCCTGGCCATAGGCAAGAGCCGCGGCAGCGTCGCGCGGATTGGTGCGATAACGCTCGCCGTAAGATTCAATTTCATTGCGGGATGGTGTGTTAGCCGGGCTTGCCGGGCTGGCTTCTGCGCGGGCATCGAGCGAGCCGGTGATGTCCGGCGAGCGCGCGGTCTGGCAACCGGCGAGACTAGCGGCCAGCAACGCAGCGGCGGCAGCGGACCCCATATAGCGGGTGAAACGGATGGAATGACGCATGACGCATGGACTCGCTTAAGAGGTTTGGCGAAGCCGGATGTCGTCAGCAATAAAGCGTTAACCCTAACGGCTGGTTAATTCCGCCCCCCGATCAGGTCGTTCCAGTCGGCGGCGGCTTAGCGAGAACCTGCTGCCGATGCCGACGGCGCTGCTATAGTGCCGTCCACCGCCTGCCGATTTGCCTGAGAAACCGATGCACCCTGCTTTCCAGAGTTCCAACGCCGCCTCCGGCATCCCCATCACCTTTGCGAGCAAAGCGACCTGGGAGGCCATCAGTGGCACCCTTCCCGAGGCGGCACGTCTGTTTGCGATGGCAAATGCTTTCACAGCCAAGCCGGGGCAATATCTGACGCTGCCGTCCGAAAACGGATCGCTGGCGCATGTGGTGTTCGGCATTGAGGATGGGACAAGCGAATGGCGCGACCTGTTCCGGCCCGGGCAATTGCCGGGCCTGTTGCCTGCAGGACTCTATCGGTTCGCCAATGCGCCGCATGACATGCGTCTCGCCACGTTAGCTTTCGCGCTCGGCAGCTATCGCTTCAGCCGCTACCGCAAGGCCGATGCACCGGGTGCGAAGCTGATCCCGCCCGACGGCGTGGACATGGAAGAGATCACGCGCATGGCCGAAGCGGCCACGCTCGCCCGCGATCTCATCAACACGCCCGCCAACGACATGGGCCCCGATGAACTCGAACAGGCTGCGCGGAAACTTGCTTCAGCCTTCGGCGCGACATTTCAGAGCATTGTCGGCGATGATCTGCTCAAGCAGAACTTGCCGCTCATCCATGCGGTCGGCATGGCGTCGACCCGCGCACCGCGCCTGATCGACATTGGCTGGGGTAACGCGACGCATCCGAAAGTGACACTGGTGGGTAAAGGCGTCTGCTTCGATACCGGCGGTCTCGATCTCAAGCCGTCCAGCGGCATGCTCATCATGAAGAAGGACATGGGCGGCGCGGCCAATGTGCTGGCGCTGGCACAGATGATCATGAGCGCGAAGCTGAAGGTTCGCTTGCGGGTTTTGATCCCCGCGGTTGAAAATTCGGTCGCAGGAAATGCTTTTCGTCCGCTGGATATTTTCGCCTCGCGAAAAGGATTGAATGTCGAGATCGGCAACACGGATGCCGAGGGGCGACTTGTGCTGGCCGACGCGCTGGCGCTCGCCGACGAAGAAACCCCTGATCTGCTGATCGATCTTGGCACCCTGACGGGCGCAGCGCGCGTCGCGCTCGGTCCTGACCTGCCACCGTTCTACACCAATGACGAGGCGCTCGCTTCGGATGTCGCGCGCCACGCACATGCAGAGAACGATCCGCTGTGGCGCATGCCATTGTGGAAGCCTTACGATTCATGGCTCGATTCCAAAATCGCCAACATCAACAACGCGCCGGGCGGCGCATTCGCCGGATCGATCACCTGTGCGCTGTTCCTGAAGCGCTTCGTCGAGCACGCCAAAAGCTGGCTGCACGTCGATATCTACGGCTGGACGCCGAGCGCGAAGCCCGCGCGGCCGGAAGGCGGCGAATGCCAGGCTGCTCGCGCGCTCTACAAACTTCTGAGCGAGCGCTATGGCTGATCCAAGACCTGATCCACGCCTGACACCCGCGCGTGCTGACCTCGCGGCCAAGCACCTTGAAGGCAAGGTGAAGGCTGCGCGTTTCGTCGAAGGCACCGAGTTCGAAGTGTTCGATCCGGTTACTCCGGTGCGGCGCGAGCCGTCGCATGACGCAGCACTGGACACCGAAGCGCTCAAAGGCGAACGGGTTGTCATCTACGACCGCGACGCCGAGGGCTGGGCATGGGGACAACTCAAGTCCGACGGATATGTCGGCTGGCTGCCTGACAGCGCGCTGGTGCAGCCGCGCACCACGCCGACCCACCATGTGACCGCGCTGCGGACGTTTGCGTTTCCCGGACCGTCCATCAAGTTGCCGCCGGCGGAAAGCCTTCCGCTCGGCGCTCGCGTGGAAATCATCAAGACCGACGGAAATTTCGCGATCACAAGCCAGCGGCATTATCTGCCTGCGCATCACGTCGCGCCACTCGGCACGACCGAACGTGATTTCGTCAGCGTGGCGGAGCGTTTTGTTGGCACGCCCTATCTTTGGGGCGGGAAGTCGCCGCTTGGAATCGACTGTTCAGGTCTGGTTCAGGCCTCACTCGCTGCCACGGGAGTTTCAGCTCCGCGCGACAGCGACATGCAGGAAACAGCACTCGGCGCGGCATTGCCGCCATCACACTGGAACGATCTCAAACGCGGCGATCTGATTTTCTGGAAAGGTCACGTCGCCATCGTGCGGGATGACGCAAGCATCGTTCACGCCAACGCGCATCATATGGCGACAGCGATCGAGCCTACGCAAACGGCGATTGCGCGGATCAAGGCCGCTGGCAGTGATGTGACGAGCATTCGTCGGTTTGGGAGCTAAAGCCCTACAACTCCGGCGCGATGTTCGGCGCGGCTTCGATATTGAAGGCCGCCGCAAACAGCGCGCGCGTGTAGTCGGTCTTCGGATTCTTGAAGAGGTCCGCCGCAGCACCTTCTTCCACAACCTTGCCATGCCGCATGACAATCAGGTTGCTTGCCAGTGAGGCGACGACACGCAGATCGTGCGAGATGAACATATAGGTCAGGTCATTCTTGCGCTGGAGGTCGCGTAGCAGATCGACCATCTGCGCCTGAAACAGCATATCGAGCGCGCTGGTCGGCTCGTCCAGCACCACGAAATCCGGCTCAAGCACGACGGCGCGCGCGATCGAGATGCGTTGGCGCTGACCACCGGAAAACTCATGCGGATACCGGAAGCGCGTCGCCGGATCGAGACCGACATCCTTCAACGCCTTGACGACCCGCGCTTCACGCTCACTCTCATTCAACGACGGCTGATGCACGCCGAGACCTTCGGCGATAATATCGCCCACCGACATGCGCGGGCTGAGCGCGCCAAACGGATCCTGAAACACGATCTGCATGTCGCGCCGGAAAGGCCGCATCTCCTTGAATTTGAGTCCCTGAATATCCTTGCCGAGAAACACGATCGGCCCCTTCGACGAAATCAGCCGCAGCAGTGCCAAGCCCAGCGTGGTTTTTCCCGAACCGGATTCGCCGACTACGCCAAGGGTCTCACCCTTGCGTACCGACACGTTGACACCGTCCACCGCCTTGATGTGGCCAACCGTCTTGCGCAACAGGCCGCGCTTGATGGGAAACCACACCTTGAGATCGTCGGTCGCCATCACGACCGGCGCATCGGGACGCGGCGGCGCGGGGTCCGGCTTCGGTTCGGCGGCCAGCAGCGCCTTTGTGTAAGGATGCTGGGCGGCGGTGAACACCTGCTCAACCGGGCCCTGTTCGACAATCTTGCCATTGTTCATCACGCAGACCACATCGGCGATGCGGCGCACGATGCCGAGATCGTGGGTGATGAACAACATGCTCATGCCGAGCCGCTCGCGAATATCCGCGAGGAGTTTCAAAATCTGCGCCTGCACGGTGACATCCAGCGCCGTGGTTGGCTCATCCGCGATCAACAGATCGGGCTCGTTGGCTAGCGCCATGGCGATCATCACGCGCTGGCGCTGGCCGCCGGAGAGCTGGTGCGGATAGCTGGCAAGCCGCGTCTCAGGCTCCGGAATGCCGACTTGCGTCAACAGTTCAAGCATCCGCGCCCGCGCCGCAGCGCCACGCACGCCGCTATGCAGGAAAATCACCTCGCCGATCTGCGCTTCAATCGTGTGCAGCGGATTGAGCGAGGTCATCGGCTCTTGAAAGATGATCGAGATGTCGTTGCCGCGAATGCCGCGGATTTCTTTCTCGTTCATCCGCAGAAGATCTTGCCCCTTGAAGCGGATGCTCCCTGTCGGATGCGACGCCGTTGGATAAGGTAGTAACTTCAAGACCGAGAGCGCGCTGACAGACTTGCCTGAGCCTGACTCACCAACCAGCGCCACGCACTGCCCGCGCTCGATGGAAAACGAAATGCGGTCCACCGCAACGCTCTCATTGCCGCCCTGACGAAACGCCACCGACAGGTCGCGCACATCGAGCAGAGGCTGGTTGATGGCGTCCAACATGGTTTACCTAAACGTCTTGCGCGGATCGAAGGCGTCGCGCACGCCCTCGCCGATGAAAATCAACAACGACAGCATGATCGCGACCGAGAAGAAGCCGGTGAAGCCGAGCCACGGTGCCTGTACGTTCGATTTGCCTTGCGACAGCAATTCGCCGAGCGACGGCGAACCCGGCGGCAGGCCGAAGCCGAGGAAATCGAGCGCCGTCAGCGTCATCACTGAGGACGACACGATGAACGGCAGGAAGGTCATCGTCGCCACCATCGCATTCGGCAGCAGATGGCGGAACATGATGGTGCGGTTCGAGACGCCAAGTGCGCGCGCGGCCTGAATATATTCGAAGTTGCGTCCGCGCAGGAATTCCGCGCGCACCAGCCCGACAAGCGAGACCCACGAGAACAGCAGCAGGATTCCGAGCAGCACAAAGAAGCCGGGCACCAGCACCGACGATAGAATCAGCAGCAGATACAGCGAGGGGATCGCAGTCCAGACTTCGATGAAGCGTTGAAATGCGAGATCGACCCAGCCGCCGAAATATCCCTGGATGCCTCCCGCGGCGATACCAATGATCGATGAGATAATGGTGAGCGCGAGACCGAACAGCACCGAAATGCGGAACCCATAAATCAGCCGCGCGACCACATCGCGTCCCTGATCGTCGGTGCCGAGCCAGTTGTATTCGAGATCGCTGCAGCTTTTGAGGCCCTTCTTCTCGACCACCGCCTTGCACTGCTCCTCGGTCAGCATCCATGTCGGCTTCGACGGCGCAGGCGTCGGCAGGTCGAGATTATGCGTGCCGTAAGAATAGCGGATTAGCGGCCAGATCACGGTGCCGTTCTTTTCCGCGATCAGCTTTTGTAAATAAGGATCGCGATAGTCAGCGGCGGTCTCGAAGTCACCGCCGAAGGCGGTCTCGGGATAGGTCACGAAGGCCGGAAAATACAGCTTGCCGTCGAACTTGATCAGGAACGGACGGTCATTGGCGATCAATTCCGCGAATAGCGAAATCAGAAACAGCGCCATGAAAATCCAGAACGACCAATAACCGCGCCGGTTGGATTTGAAATTGCGCCAGCGCCTTTGATTGAGCGGCGACACGCCGAGCGGATGCCGCGACGGCGGCACGGCTTCGCCCATCGGCGACAGCGCCGTGGTCTCGACAGGCGTTGCGGGCGACAGTGTCATACCTCGCGCGCCTCGAAGTCGATCCGCGGATCGATCCACATATAGGCGAGATCGGAGATCAGGTTCACCACAAGGCCGACCAGCGAGAAAATGAAAAGCGTACCGAACACCACCGGATAATCGCGATTCAGCACGCTCTCGAAACCGAGCAGCCCGAGACCGTCGAGCGAAAAGATCGTCTCGATCAGCAGCGAGCCGGAAAAGAACGCATGGATGAAGGCGCTTGGAAATCCCGCGATCACGATCAGCATGGCGTTTCGGAAGATGTGGCCATACAGCACCTGCGTCTCGCTGCAGCCTTTGGCGCGCGCGGTCATCACATATTGCTTGCGGATTTCATCGAGAAACGAGTTCTTGGTCAGCAGCGTCATGGTGGCGAAAGCGCCGAGCGCCATGGAGATCAGCGGTAGCGTGATGTGCCAGAAATAGTCGGTGATCTTCTGATACCAGGGGAACTGCGCCCAGCCGTCCGATGTCAGCCCGCGCAGCGGAAAGATGTCGAAGAACGATCCGCCCGCGAACAAAATGATGAGCAGGATCGCAAACAGAAATCCCGGGATCGCAAAACCGATGATGATGATTCCGGACGTCCACACATCGAACCGCGAACCGTCAGCAATGGCCTTGCGGATACCCAGCGGAATCGAGATCAGGTAGGTCAGCAGCGTCATCCAGATTCCGAGCGACATTGAGACCGGCAATTTTTCCTTGATGAGTTGGATCACGCTGACATCACGGAAATAACTTTTGCCGAAATCGAAGCGCGCGAAATTCCAGATCATCAGCGCGAACCGTTCAGGCGCAGGCTTGTCGAAACCGAACTGCTTCTCGAGGCTTTTCACGAAATCCGGATCGAGCCCCTGCGCGCCGCGATATTTTGAGCTAACCGCATCCGCCGACGCGCCGGCCTGTGGCCGCGAGGCAAAGTCACCACCGGACGAGCCGGAAATGCGCGAGCTTGCGCCGGTGTCCGAGCCGGAGAGTTGTGCGATCACGCGTTCCACCGGTCCGCCGGGCGCGAACTGCACCACGACGAAGGACACGAACAGGATTCCCAACAGCGTGGGGATCATCAACAGGATGCGTCGGGCGATATACGCGCTCATGCTTATTTCGCCTGCTTTGGATTAGCTTGCTCGGGGCTCGCCTGTTCAGGCTTTTTTGCTTTGGCCTCATCGAGCCACCATAGGTCCGGCGCGCCGACGCCGCCTGCATAGCGCGGGATATTCGGCGGGTGCGCGAACACATCCCAATAGGCGATGCGATGGCTTGCCGAATACCATTGCGGCACCCAGTAGCGGCCTGCGCGAAACACACGATCGAAAGCGCGGCACGCGATCCGCAATTCGTCGCGGTTGTCTGCCGCAATGATGCGCTCGATCAGTGCGTCGAGCGCAGGATTCGCGATACCGGCAAGATTCTGCGAGCCTTTGATCGCCGCCGCCTGAGAGGAGAAGAAGGTGCGCAGCGCGTCGCCCGGCGTCGAAGCCATGGAGAAGCGCTCCATGGTCATGTCGAAATCGAAATCGTCTTTGCGCGCGCGATACTGAACCGGATCGACAAGACGGAACGACGATCCGATGCCAAGCGTGGCGAGATTTTTGATGTAAGGCGCATGATGAGCCTGCAGCGCGGGTTCGTAGTTAAGAAATTCAATTGTGAATTCCGCGCCATCCGGCAAGCGGCGCTTGCCATCTTTCATTGTGCATCCGGCGTCAGTTAACATTTGCGCTGCCTTGCGTAGCAGGCCGCGATCCTGCCCCGACCCGTCCGTCACCGGCGGAACATAAGGCACGCCGAACACTTCGTCGGGCACCTGACCACGGAACGGCTCGAGCAGCGCAAGCTCTTCCGCGGGCGGCGGCGTATTGCCTGCCATCAGATCGGAATTCTGGAACGGCGACTGTGTCCGCGCATAGGCGTCGTACATAATCGTCTTGTTGGTCCATTCGAAATCGAATGCCAGCCCAAGCGCCTCGCGCACGCGTGCGTCCTTGAATTGCGGACGTCGCATGTTCATGAACCAGCCTTGCGCGCCGGATGGCGTATCGTCCGGAAGCGTTTCGCGCTTTACGCGGCCATCTTTCAACGCAGGAAAATCGTAGCGCGTGCTCCAGATTCGCGCGGTGAATTCCTCGCGATAAAGATAATTGCGGCCGGTGAAGCCTTCAAAGGCGACATCGCGGTCGCGGTAGAATTCGTAACGCACATTGTCGAAGTTGAACGCGCCGCGCGACACCGGCAAATCCTTCGCCCACCAATCCTTGACACGGTCGTATTCGACATAACGTCCGGATTCAAATCGCCCCACTTTGTAAGGACCGCTACCGAGCGGAATATCGAGGGTGGATTCGTCGAACGGCTTTTTGCTATAATAGGCTTTGGAGAAGATCGGCAATCCCGCCGCGAAGAGCGGCACGTCGCGGCCACGTTTCGCGGCGAACGTAACTGTCAACGTGCCGTCGTCATTCGCCACCGCGCCGGTCATGTCACGCAATTGCTGGCTGATGATCGGGTGGCCCTTCTCTTTCAGCACGGTCAATGAGAACGCCGCATCCTGTGCGGTCAGCTTGCTGCCATCGTGAAATTTAGCTTCGGGCCGCAACGTAAAGCGATAGGTCAGCTTGTCCGGCGAAATCTGCACCGAGCGCGCCACGAGGCCATACATCGCATCGGGTTCATCTGCTGCGCGCACCATCAGAGATGCGAAGGTCTGCTCCATGCCGGCGGCGGCATCGCCTTTATAGATAAAGCTGTTGAGCGAATTGAATGTCGTGAAAGACTGATTGTAGATGCGGGCTGACGGAATGGTCGAGAACGTGCCGCCTTTCGGCGCGGCGACATTCACATAATCGAAGTTGCGAAAATCGGCGGCGTATTTGAGATCGCCGAAAGCCGACATCCCATGAGACGCGGGCGCAGCTTCGACGCCGGACTGCGCAGCGGCGGGGCGCGCCCACGCCGCGGCAACAGCGCTGCCGCCAAGAACGAGGACCCGGCGCCGGGAAAACCTGGTCAAGAACGCCTGCCGATCTTGTCGGCTTTCTCTTTGTCGTACCACCACAGCGAGGGCAGACCGGAGCGACCGTATTTCGGAAGCGGCGCGTGACTGAAACGATCCCAGCGCGCATACCGCATAAAGCCATAGGTGAACTGCGGCACGACGTAATAGTGCCAGAGCAGAACGCGATCGAGCGCTTTGGTCGCAGCCACCAGCGTCTCGCGATCGGAAGCATAGATGATCTTGTCGATCAGCTTGTCCACCACTGGATTCTTGATCCCGATGGTGTTGCGCGATCCCGGCGTGTCGGCTGCGGGCGAGCCCCAGAAGTCACGCTGCTCGTTTCCAGGGGACAGCGACTGTCCCCAAACATCGGAAATAATGTCGTAGTCGAAATTGCGCACGCGATTCTGATATTGCACGTCATCGACCGTGCGGACATTGACGGTGATCCCAAGGCGCTCGAGCGACGGCTTGTAGAACAGAACGATGCGCTCGAAGGACGGATTGTCGAGCAGGAATTCGACCGCGACCGGCGCGCCGTTCTTGCCTACAAGTTTGCCGTCGCGCACCTCGTAGCCCGCCTCTTTCAAAAGGCGCGTGGCGTTTCGCAGATTGTCACGCACCTTGTCTGGCTCACCGCCAACGGGATTTTCGTAAGGCTTGGCGATCACCTCCGGCGGAATGTCTCCATACACTTCCTTGAGGATCTCGAATTCCTTCTGCACCGGAATGCCGGATGAGGCCAAGTCTGTGCCTTCGAAGTAACTATTGATGCGCTTGTACTTGCCATAGAACAGTTGCTTGTTCATCTCCTCGAAGTCGAATGCATAGTTAAACGCGCGGCGCACGCGTTTGTCTGCAAACAATTCCCGGCGAAGGTTAAAAGCGAAGCCTTGCATGCGCCCCGAGTCATTGATCGGAAATTCCTCGAGGACAACGCGATTATCCTTCACCGCCGGAAAATCGTAGGCTGTCGCCCAGCTCTTGGCCGACGTCTCGACAGTCCAGTCCGCCTGATCGGCCTTGAAGGCTTCGAGCGAAACAGTGGTGTCGCGGAAAAACTCGTAGCGCATCTCGTCGAAATTGTTCTGGCCGACGCGGACAGGCGTTTTCTCACCCCAGTAATTCTTCACTCGCTGCAGCGTGACCGAACGCCCGGCGACAAAATCCTTGATCGCGTAAGGACCGGAGCCGAGCGGCCTCTCCAGCGTCGTTGCGCCGACATCGCGCTTGCGGCCTTCGCTGTCCGTGCCTTCCCACCAATGCTTCGGCAACACCACGAGTTCGCCGACGATGCTCGGCAATTCGCGATTGCCCGGTGCATCGAACGTAAATTTGATGTCATGCGAACCGGCCTTCTCGGCTTTCACCACGTGCTTGTAATAGGCCGAATAGAACGGGCTGTATTTCTTGAGCGCATCCAGCGAGAACAGCACGTCTTCCGGTGTTACGGGCTTGCCGTCGTGCCAGCGCGCGTCCTTGCGCAGGCGGTAGGTGACCGAGGAAAAATCGTCGGGATGCATCGCCGCTTCGGCAAGCAAGCCGTATTTGGTGCCGGCCTCGTCCAGCGATTGCACCATCAGCGATTCGTAAATCAGCATCACCGCAGGCGCGATGGAGCCCTTCACGCCGGCCACGACGAAATTGAAATTGTCGAATGTGCCGATGGAAATCTGCCGCGTGTTGCCGCCCTTCGGCGCATCGGCATTGACGTAATCGAACTGCTTGAAACCCGCGGGATATTTGATGTCACCAAACAGCGACAACGCATGCTTCCAGCCTTCAGCCGGTTGCGCATGAGCGGACTCCGCAATTTGAAGTCCGGCCGCCTTGAACATGGGGACCGCGGCAACACACGCTGCGCTGCCAAGAAGATGCCGCCGGGAAAGGTTCAAATTAAAAGTTCCTGTTGCTGATGGAAGAAGAGGCAACGTCCCGGCGGATTATGTCGGTTTTTAGATGTGATGCCAGCCTGTTGCGGGAGCTTCTTTGCGGCCAAACGTCCCGATAAACCAACGGTGCTTCAACGAAAAACGGCCAGGCAAGCCTGGCCGTCATCGTATTAAATTCCTGTCACGCGCGAGCTTATTTGCTGGCGGTCGGCAGCGGTGCCGGCGTGTCGGCCAGCGACCGGAGATAAGCGATCACGTCTGCGCGCTCGCTGTCCTTCTGGATGCCGGCAAAGCCCATGGCGGTGCCTGGAACGTAGCCCTTCGGATTGGCAATGAACTTGTTGAGCGCATCATAGGTCCATTTGCCGCCCTTGCCCTTCATGGCGGCGGAGAAGTTGAACCCGTTGCGGCCGTGGCCGACCTCATCGTCGACGACGCCATAAAGATTCGGGCCGACCTTGTTCGCGCCGCCCTTCTCGAAGCTATGGCAGGCAGCGCACTTCTTGGCGGCGCCCGCACCCTTTTCGACGGAAGCGGTCTGCAGCAGCTTCTCGATCGGCTCGCTCGGTGCTGCGGCAGCAGCCGGGCCGGAGCCTTCGGCTTCCTTCACGGCGATTTCAAAGCCGGGCTTTTCCACCTTGCCGGGCGAAAAAAGAGCGTTGGCGGCCATGTTCAGCGACAGCAGAACGAGACAGGTGCCGAGAACCGCACCCATGATTTTGTTGAGTTCGAAGGAGTCCATTTTAGATCAGGCT
>Ga0209023_10007446_pt1 | contig 11219 bp, 11 predicted proteins | sample LakOneMetagenome_FD_187468 | JGI IMG/M metagenome (GOLD analysis project Ga0209023, IMG submission 187468) | Freshwater and sediment microbial communities from Lake Erie, Canada (SPAdes) (version 2) | ecosystem: Environmental > Aquatic > Freshwater > Lentic | place: Lake Erie, Canada...
CTGCCCCGGGGTACAGTAGCCGCACTGGTAGCCGTCGTGCTTCACGAAAGCGGCCTGCATCGGATGCAGCTTGCCGGGCTGGCCCAGGCCTTCGATGGTCGTCACTTCCGAGCCGTCGTGCATGATGGCCAGGCTGAGGCAGGAATTGATGCGGCGGCCGTCGAGGATGACGGTGCAGGCGCCGCACTGGCCCTGGTCGCAGCCCTTCTTGGTGCCGGTCAGGTGCAGGTTCTCGCGCAGCACGTCGAGCAGCGAGGTGCGGGTGTCGACGGTCAGTTCGTGCTGCTTGCCGTTCACGCGCAGGCTCACTTTCGAGGTGACCGGCGCGCCCGCCGGCGCAGCGGGCGTGCCGGCGCCGCCCGCATGCGGGGTCTGGGCAATGGCGCCCAGGGGCACGGCGCTGGCGGTGGCCGCCAGCGCACCGGTCTTGAGCACGTTGCGGCGCGCGATGTTTGTTTCGATGGAGTCGTCCATGTCGGTCCTTCCGGGCTATGGGTGGGTATTGACGTGCCGCGGCCTGCGGCAGCGCAGCAACGGCACTTATATTAAAGACATTCTTGCTGGTACGCGGCACGGTAGACTTTTCGTCACTCCTGTTCATTCCGTACACGGAAGATGTATCATTTTGGAAACCTCAGCCGTTTCCATCGATAAGGAAATCACCGTGATCCCTCGCCTGCCCCACGCCGCCGAGCTCGCCGCCGCACTCAGCTTTTCGCTCTCCGCCCAGGCCCAGCTCCCTGCGCCACTGAAAACCCAGGTCGCCACCAGCGTCGACAAGGCCTGGCCAGCGCTCGAAGGCATCTACAAGGACCTGCACGCGCACCCGGAACTGGCGTTCCAGGAAACCCGCACGGCAGGCAAGCTGGCCGCCGAAATGCGCAAGCTCGGCTTCACGGTGACGGAAAAGGTCGGCAAGACCGGTGTCGTGGCGATCTACAAGAACGGCGCCGGCCCGACCGTGATGGTGCGTACCGAACTCGATGGCCTGCCGATGGAAGAAAAGTCCGGCCTGCCCTACGCCAGCCGCGCGAAAGCGACCAGCGAAGGCCGCGAAAGCTTCACCGCCCACAGCTGCGGCCACGACATCCACATGACGTCCTGGCTGGCCACGGCGCGCACGCTGGTGGGCATGAAGTCGCAGTGGAGCGGCACGCTGATGTTCGTGGCCCAGCCGGCCGAGGAAACCGTGTCGGGCGCGAAAGCGATGCTGGCCGACGGCCTGTTCACGCGCTTCGGCAAACCGGATTATGCGTTCGCCCTGCATTCCTGGCCGCTGGCCCACGGCACGGTCGGCTACAACGTCGGCGCGGTGTCGTCGAACTCGGATGCGATCGAGATCGTGTTCAAGGGCCGCGGCGGCCACGGCTCGGCGCCGGACAAGACGGTCGACCCGATCGCGATTGCCGCGCGTTTCGTCACCGACGTGCAGACCGTGGTCAGCCGCGAAAAGGACCCGAAGGAGTTCGGCGTGGTGACGATTGGCGCCATTAACGGCGGCACGGTCGGCAACATCATCCCCGACAGCGTACAGGTGCGCGGTACGATCCGCTCCTACAGCCCGGCGGTACGCGCCAAACTGCTCGACGGCGTGAAGCGCATCGCCCTGGCGTCGGCCGCGATGGCGAACGCGCCCGCGCCGCAAGTGGAGTTGATCCCGGGCGGCACGGCGATTGTCAACAGCGAGGCGCTGGTGCAGCGGCTCGAACCCGTGTTCAAGGATGCCTTCGGCGACGCCAACGCCCAGCGCATGCCGGCCATGACCGCCAGCGAAGACTTTTCCCAGTTCGTCGACCAGGGCGTGCCGTCGGTGTTCTTCTTCACCGGCGTGTACGACGCCAAAGACGTGGCCGAAGCCGCACGCGAAGGCGGCAAACCGATCGCCTTCAACCACTCGCCGTTCTACGCGCCGGTGCCGGAACCGTCGATCAAGACCGCCGCGCAGGCGATGAGCCTGGCGGTGCTGAATGTGCTGAAGCGCTGAGGCCTTATTCGAGCCTGAACACCACGTCGACCGGCTGCATCAGCTTCAGCGCTTCGATGGCGAGAAAGTCGCTCCTCGTCACGTTCGCGCCGGCGCCGCGGCGCGAACTGAAATCCTCGCGCAGCAGGCCCATCGCATAACCGACGTTCTTCACCCCGGCCGGCGTGACGGCGGTGACGGCGCCGAGCTTGCGGCGCGCGCCCTTGGCGATGATCTCGGCGCGGCGGCGCGCTTCGCGCAAGGCGTTCGCCATCAGCTCGGCCTCGACTTCCTCGCGCGTGCTGGAGTCAAAAGAGGTGGCAAAGCTGCCCAGGTTCGGCATGTCGAGCAGGGGCGCGACCACGGCGGCCCACTTCGACAAATCGCGCATGTTGATGTGCACGCTGGAGCGCAGCTCGTACACGGGCGCGTCCGGCGGCGCGTCCTTCTGCTGCTCCTTGCGCACGTCGCGCGTTTCCATGTCCTCCAAAGACACGCCCTGCGCCTGCAGCAGCGCGCGCACCTCGGCGATGCGGGTCTCAACCGTGGTGCGCGCGGCTTGCGGGTCGGCGCCCGCCACCAGGATCTCGAAGTCGATGGCGCCGATGTCGGGCACGCGGTACACGGGAGCGTCGGCGCTCACGTGCACGAAGGGATAGCCCGGCAGGGGCGATGCGGCGGCGGCGAGCGGCAGCGTGGCGATGGCAACGGCGAGGGCAAGGCGTGTCAGCATGGGGTCTCCAGGGTGGTCAAGTACTCGCAGCATAGGCCAATGTAGACATCGGTGTCTACATATTTCGAGCAGGATTCAAAGCACGATTCGAATCACATAGACAAGAATTTCTAGACAAGCTATTCTGGAAGCGTCCCGTTACCAAGGAAGCGCCATGCCCACCCCGTCCGACCTCCCCAAGCCGACCGCGGCCGAACTCGATCTCCTGCAGGTACTGTGGCCGCTGGGCGCTGCCACCGCGCGTCAGGTGCATGAAAACATGCAGAAGCACCGCCCCGACGTCACCTACGCCACCGTGCTGCGCCTGATGCAGATCATGCACACCAAGGGCCTCCTGATACGCGACGAAAGCGAGCGTTCGCACGTGTACGCGCCGGCCCAGCCGCAGGATTCGCTGCAGACCAATTTGCTCAAAGACCTGGTGCAGCGCGCCTTTGCCGGTTCGGCCAAGGCCCTGGTGCTGGCCGCGCTGAAGAGCGGCATCTCGAAAAAGGAACGCGCCGAGATCGAGAAGCTGTTGAAGGAGGACAAGGAATGACGCTGCAGACCCTGGTCTCCCAGCTCGGCTGGGTGCTGCTCGACTTTCTCTGGCAGGGCGCGCTGATCGGCTGCGCAACCGCGCTGCTGCTGCTCGCCCTGCGCAACGCGCGCGCCGAATCGCGCTACCTGGTGGCCTGCGGCGGCCTGCTGCTCTGCCTGTTGTGGCCGGCCGCCACGCTGGTGCTGCGCCTGTCGCATGGCGCGGATGCCGGCGCGGCCGCCCTGCCCCTCGGCCAGTGGATGGCCGGCGGCGGGGTGCAGGGCGACGGCTGGTTCGACACCTTGCAGGGCAAGCTGTCCTGGGTGGTCGGCGCCTGGGCTTTCTGCGCGGCGGCGCTGGCCCTGCGCATGGTGCTCGGCCTGGTGTGGATCGGGCGGGCGGCGCGGCGCGAGGCCGGCAATGCGCAGTGGCAGGCGCGCCTGGACCTGCTTGCGCGCGGCGTCGGCATTGGCCGTGCGGTGCGCTTGCGCATCGTCGATGGCCTGGCCAGCCCGGTCACGGCCGGCTGGTGGAAGCCGGTGGTGCTGGTGCCGGCGGCCCTGGTGTCGGGCATGCCGCCGCAGTTGCTGGAAGCCCTGCTGGCGCACGAACTGGCGCATGTGCGCCGCTGCGACTACCTGGTCAACGTGGTGCAGAGCGTGATCGAGACGCTGCTGTTCTACCACCCGGCCGTGTGGTGGATCTCGCACCGCATCCGCGTCGAGCGCGAACACATTGCCGACGACCTGGCCGCGCGCCAGATCGGCGAACCGCGGCGCCTTGCCCTGGCGCTTTCCGAACTGGAGAAACTCCAGTTCTCCAACAACAAGCTGGCCATGGCGGCCAATGGAGGAGATCTCATGCAACGCATCAAACGACTGGTCCGTCCCACGCCCGATATGCAGGCACTGAACTGGAAGGCGGCGCTTCCCGTGCTGGGCCTGAGCGCCACCCTGCTGGTCGGCTGCGCGCAGGCGCCGGTGGCCGACAGCGCGGCCGACGCCGTCACCACCCCGCCGCTCGCCCAGTTCAGCAGCTGCGCCAAGCCGCAGTACCCGGCCGACGCGCTGGCCAAGCGGCTCCAGGGCACGGTGACCTTGCAGTTCAAGGTCGAGACCGATGGCAGCGTGCAGGACTCGAAGGTGATGAAGTCGAGCGGGGATGCGTCGCTCGACGAAGCGGCGCGCGTGGCGATTGCCAAGTGCACCTTTACGCCGGCAACGGTGAACGGCAAGCCGAAGGCGGCGTGGGCGCCGGTGCAGTATGTGTGGTCGCTAGAGTAGAGAACCGCGATTGTTCGCCATTGGTTGCGCCGTTCGTAGGGTGGGCACCCCGTGCCCACGCGGAACGATGATCATTGTTGCCGCTTGTCGTATCGAGATTGACGCAGGTTGCCGGCGTGTCAGGAGCGTGTCGCCAACGTCTCCATCATGGTTGGCGCCGCGGAGCGAATCGTCGCGGCAGCGGACAATGGATGCACACGTAACCGCGTGGGCACGGGGTGCCCACCGTACGTTACCGCGAGCGAATCCGGTCGTACCTCGATAATGCGCGCACAGCCGCAGTAAACGACAAAGGGCGCTGATATGTCAGCGCCCTCTTCATTCAACGCGACGAAGGATTACACCGCCGACACGTCCAGCTCCGCCCCGGTCGCCGCCAGCACGTCTTCCTTGCTGACACCCGGCGCCAGCTCGACCAGCTTCAGCCCGGTGCCGGTGACGTCGATCACGCCCAGGTCGGTAATGATGCGGTCGACCACACCCACGCCGGTCAGCGGCAAATCGCATTTCTTGAGGATTTTGTGCGAGGTCGTGCCGTCCTTGGCGGTGGCGACGTGTTCCATCACCACGACCACGCGCTTGACGCCGGCCACCAGGTCCATCGCGCCGCCCATGCCCTTGACCATTTTCCCAGGGATCATCCAGTTGGCCAAATCGCCTTCTTGCGACACCTGCATCGCACCCAGGATGGCGAGGTTGATCTTGCCGCCGCGGATCATGCCGAAGGAATCGGCCGAGCTGAAGTAGGACGCGCCCGGCAGCGCGGTCACGGTCTGCTTGCCGGCGTTGATCAGGTCGGCATCCACCGCGTCATCCGTCGGGAACGGGCCGATACCGAGCAGGCCGTTTTCCGATTGCAGGAAGACTTCGATGTCCTGCGGCACATAGTTGGCAACCAGGGTCGGCAAGCCGATGCCCAGGTTCACATAAAAGCCGTCCTGCAATTCCTTCGCTGCGCGCGCGGCCATTTCATCACGAGTCCATGCCATGTTCTGTCTCCGAGTATGTTAGTTGGCGCGCACGGTGCGCTGTTCGATGCGCTTTTCCGGCGTCGGATTGTGGACGATGCGGTGCACGAAGATGCTCGGGGTGTGCACCTGGTCCGGATCGATCTCGCCGATCTCGACCAGTTCCTCGACTTCCACGATGCAGACCTTGCCCGCCGTGGCCACGTTCGGATTGAAGTTGCGTGCGGTCTTGCGGAACACCAGGTTGCCGGCCTTGTCGGCTTTCCAGGCTTTCACCAGCGAGACGTCCGGCACCAGCGCGTGCTCCATCACATACTGTTCGCCGTCGAATTCGCGGGTTTCCTTGCCGTCGGCGACGATGGTGCCGTAGCCGGTTTTCGTGAAGAAGGCCGGGATGCCGGCGCCGCCCGCGCGCAGCTTCTCGGCCAGCGTGCCTTGCGGGGTGAATTCGAGTTCGAGTTCGCCGGCCAGGAACTGGCGCGCGAATTCCTTGTTTTCGCCCACGTAGGAGGCGATCATTTTCTTGATCTGGCGCGTTTCCAGCAGCTGGCCGAGGCCGAAGCCATCCACGCCGGCGTTGTTGGAAACCGCGGTCAATCCCTTCACGCCCGAATCGCGCAGCGCCGCGATCAGCGCCTCGGGAATGCCGCACAGGCCGAAGCCGCCGACAGCGATCATCTGGCCGTCTTGCACGACGCTGGCCAGCGCCGACACCGCGTCTGGATACACTTTGTTCATACCCGTCCCTTTTATGAGTTAAGCCCGGAAAGCTCTTTATGTCCTGCAGAGTAGAGCGAGCCAGCATAAAATACGCTTGCGCAAAGCACAATACCGTAGAAATACCGCCTCGCGCGGCACTCCCTCCCTAGTCGACCTGCATCAGATGAATTCATCATACGCCATTGATTACGAAATGATTTTCCAGCATGCCCCGGTCGGCATGTGCATTTCGGTGAACCGTGTGATCCAGTCCGGCAACGTGGCGCTGGCATCGATGTTCGGCTACGCGCAAGGCCAGCTCGACGGCCAATCCTTCGCCGTGCTCTATCCCACCATGGACGAATTCCTGCGCACCGGCGACCGCATCGTGCCGATCATGAACGCGCGCGGACGCTATTCCGACGAGCGCATCATGCGCCGCGGCGATGGAGAATTGTTCTGGTGCCACGTGACCGGGCGCTCGCTGAACCCGGCCGAGCCGCTAGGCGCCGGTGTCTGGACCTTCGAGGACGTGAGCGAAAAGCGCCCCGTTACCGCCGAACTCACGCCGCGCGAACGCGAAATCGCCGCCCTCCTCGTCGAAGGCAAGACCAGCAAGGTGATCGCGCGCGAAACCGACCTCAGCCCACGCACGGTGGAAATGCACCGGGCGAAACTGATGCGCAAGTTCGCCGCCTCCACCTCGTCGGAACTGGTGCACAAGCTGGTCGGCGTGGCGCGCTGACACCTCTCGCCCAGGCTGCAAGCAAGATCTGTCATTGACAGATTGCCTATTGCGAGAAAAGAAACTAAACTGATGCTCCTGGACAATATTTCGTCTTAACAATACTCTTGGAGCAGCTTCATGAAACGATTCAACCGGCTTCTCGTGGCCCTTCTCGCCAGCCCCCTGCTGGCAGGCGCAGCGCTGGCGGCCCCGATCACCAACACCGACGTCGTCAAATTGCTCGACGCCGGCATGCCGGAAGAAGTCGTGCTGCAAGCGATCAACAATGGCCAGGCACGTTTCGACACCTCGGCCAATGCTCTGATCGCGCTGAAGGCCAAGGGCGCCACGCCCAACGTGCTGAAGGCCATGCTGCAGGCCGGCGACGCGAAAAAGACCGGCGCCGCCGCGCCTGCCGCCAAGGCCGCATCGGGCTACAACCCGGAAGAAGTGACCGTGGTCGTCGACGGCCAGCCGAGCATCATGCAGTACCGCATCGCGCAGTCGCGCAGCGCCGCCCGCGCGCTCGGCTTCGGCGGCATGGCCACCTATGCCACCCTGAGCGGCAGCGCCGCCCAGCGCCGCCTGGCCGGCACGCCGGAATTCATCATCTCGGTGCCGCGCAATGCCCAGGCGCCGGACTACCTGACCCTGGCCAATTTCGCCGTGCGTAACAACGGCACCCGCGAAGTCATGACCGGCGGCGGCTACATGTCCTACACCAGCGGCATCAACAAGAGCCGCGTGGTGCCGGTTGCCAGCGAAGCGCTGGCCGACCAGTCGGGCGCGCGCGACGGCTTCGTCCTGTACTCGGTAAAACCGTCGGCGCCGCTGCAGAAAGGCGAATACGCGCTGGTGCTGTACACCGGCGAAATGCGCACCGCCGGCTTCTTCTCGCAGAACACCAACAGCTACTTCGATTTCGGAGTGGATTGACTTTTTGTAGAGGTCTTAATTTGGTCGACCTGCTGCACCATTGCCAGCAAGTCGATCAAGACTGGTTCTACATCCAGAAATTGGGTACTGCTGAGTGCCATCATTAAGCCAGGATAAGTAAAGAAGCAATCTTCCACGCTGTCCTGGCCTAGTTTGATGCGCGCTTCATACTGACACCACTTTCGGTAGAAAGCATCAAGCCTGGCTGCTCCTTCCAGAGTACTAAGCTGAGCTGCTGCCTCATGTCCAAATACTTGCTCAGCCAACGCAATGATATCCCGCGCCGGATCCATACACTCAATATCGAGTCCGACCACCGCGTCCAAACTTACTACACAAGCTGCCCACATGCCGCTGTGCGAAATGCTAAAACTTGCTTGACCCCGCTCAGGGAATACCAGCTCAGGCACATTTCCATGCCTCTCACGAACACTAATCTCGCGTGGTCCGACTTCGAGCAGTTCTGCTAATGCAAGTCTTAGGAGAACTCGCCCAGCAAGAAATTGGCGGCGACGGGGTCTACGAATGAAGCGCAGATACCGGACTCGCTCTGCAGTATTCAGCCAAGACTCAAGTTGCTGAAAACTTTCATCTGCAATCGTCGCCAAATTACATAGCCAGATTAACGTTTTGGCACTTGAGCATTCTCTAATATTGCCTCCATATCCGCATTCTTGAATCAACTTATCCTGACCAATTTCACCGCCAGACAAGCCCAACGCAATTGACGCGCTGAGACGAGTCTGACACTGAAGATATGCATGCCCTCGCGTGCTAAGGTCAATTAAATCCGGAGATCACCTTATAAGTTATTTCCGTGTTAGTCGCCTTAATGACTTCAATTCGAGCACCTTTATAACCAAGCACGTTTGATTCATTCAGGTCATAATCAACATCATTGCTGAAGGCTGGCCTAGCGGTTTCGTTGACAAATTCCCGATAACCCAAAGTAACCCGGTTGCCGATCTTCCCGCTGTACAGCAAAGTTTGCTGATTTCTGGCTCTTGAGTAAGTCGTAGCTTTCCCCATCGTATATTCGACATCAGTACAAAGTGTACGCCCTAAGCAAACAGTCTTGCCGTGCTCATCTTTTTTAAAGATAAAAAGCTTACCTCTACTGGAGAGGCGGCCTGCTCTTGCGATATTTACGCCGTGAAACTGCTTATATTCTTCGTTCTCGCTGAGAATAGGATAAGTTCCTTGTTTGACAGTTACTTCGCCAATCATAATATCGCGGGCTAAGACAATCGCATCAACTGTCGACGCATCACCCTGGGCCAACATTTGCTCGCCAACACCAACCGTTTCGGTTGTGCCAACGGGTGGGAACGTTTGCAACGAATAAGCTGCCTGAATAGGTTTCGTCTTACAGCCAGCAACTGAGAGCACAAGCAACAGAAGGATAAGTTTTTTCATGGTTTCCCAAAAAAAGAAAATTAAGACGGGCTTGACATACGATACGTTATTTAACAGGCTTACGGAATATTAATGAAGTGTTAATTCCACCGAACGCAAAATTGTTCGACATGACGTACTCGCAATCGAGGCGCCGCCCCTCGCCCCGGATGTAATCGAGTTCCCCGCACTCAGGGTCGACTTCGTTCAAGTTCAGCGTCGGCGCGAACCAGCCCTCGCGCATCATCTCGATGCTGAACCAGGCCTCGAGCGCACCGCAGGCGCCCAGGGTATGGCCCATGTAGCTCTTCAGCGAGCTGATCGGCATGCGGCTGCCGAACAGCGCGTGCGTGGCCTGGCTCTCGGCCAGGTCGCCCTGCTGGGTGGCGGTGCCGTGTGCGTTCACGTAGCCGATCGCCTCCGGCGCCAGGCTCGCATCCTGCAAGGCCAGCTCCATCGCCACCTTCATGGTGGCCGCGTTCGGCTGGGTCACGTGGGTGCCGTCGCTGTTGGTGCCGAAGCCCACCAGTTCGGCGTAGATGGTGGCGCCGCGCGCCAGCGCGTGTTCGTATTCCTCGAGGATCAGGCAGCCGGCGCCCTCGCCGATCACCAGGCCGTCGCGCGCGCGGTCGAAGGGGCGCGGCGTGGTCTCGGGCGTGTCGTTGCGGGTGCTGGTGGCGAACAGGGTGTCGAACACCGCCGCCTCGGTGGCGCACAGTTCCTCGGCGCCGCCGGCGATCATCGCCGTCTGGCGGCCGGCCTTGATGGCCTCGTAGGCATAGCCGATGCCCTGGCTGCCCGAGGTGCAGGCCGAGGACGTCGTGAACACGCGCCCGGTCACCCCGAAGAACACGCCGATGTTCACCGGCGCCGTATGCGCCATCATCTTGATGTAGGTGGTGGCGTTGATGCCGCGCGTGGTGCGCTCTTCCATCATGCGGCCGAAGTCGCCGATGGCGCTGGGCGTGCCGGCCGAGGAACCGAACGACACGCCGACCTGGCCGCTGGAGAGGATCGGGTGGTCGAGCAGGCCCGCGTCCTGCAACGCCAGTTCGCTGGCGCGCGTGGCCAGCAGCGCCACGCGACCCATGCTGCGCGTGGTCTTGCGGTTGAAGCGGCTGGACAGCTCGAACGGCATGGCCGGCGCGCCCAGGCGCGTGTTCAGGCCTTCGTAATCGGCCCAGTCCTCCATGCGCACGATCGCGTTCCGGTACGCGCCCAAACGCTCGCGCACGCTGGCCCAATCGTTGCCGAGCGGGCTGATGCCGGCCATGCCGGTGACGACGACGCGGCGGTTCATGCCAGGCCTCCGTTCACCGACAGCACCTGGCGCGTGACGTAGCCCGCGTCTTCCGACATCAGATAGCTGACCGCCGCCGCCACTTCGTGCGGACGGCCGACGCGGCGCGCCGGAATCATCTTCAGCGCTTCTTCCATCGGCACCTCGCCGATCATGTCGGTCTCGATCAGGCCCGGCGCCACGCAGTTGACCGTGATGTTGCGCTTGGCCAGCTCCAGCGCCAGCGCCTTGGTGGCGCCGATGATGCCGGCCTTGGCCGCGCTGTAGTTCACCTGGCCGCGGTTGCCGACCAGACCCGACACCGAGGCCATGGTCACGATGCGGCCCGGCTTGCGGCGCTGGACCATCGGCATCACCAGCGGATTCAGCACGTTGAAGAAGCCGTCGAGATTGGTGCCCAGCACCTGGTCCCATTCCTCGCCGCTCATGGCCGGGAAGGCGGTGTCGCGCGCCACGCCGGCGTTCGCCACCACGCCGTAATAGCAGCCGTGGGCCTCGACGTCGGCCAGCAGCGCGGCGCTCGTCGCATCGCGTTCGGCGATATCGAATTGCAGCACGCGCGCCTGCCCGCCATCGGCCTGGATGCCGGCGGCGACCGCGTCGGCCTCCTCGCGGCGGCTGCGGCAATGCACGACCACCGTGTAGCCGTCGCGCGCCAGGCGCTGGGCGATGGCCTTGCCGATGCCGCGCGACGA
>Ga0209023_10007447_pt1 | contig 11218 bp, 8 predicted proteins | sample LakOneMetagenome_FD_187468 | JGI IMG/M metagenome (GOLD analysis project Ga0209023, IMG submission 187468) | Freshwater and sediment microbial communities from Lake Erie, Canada (SPAdes) (version 2) | ecosystem: Environmental > Aquatic > Freshwater > Lentic | place: Lake Erie, Canada | collected...
GGCCGATGAAGACTTCGAGCACGTTCGAATCGCGATCGAAGTCCTGCTGGTAGATGTGCTCGGTGAGGTCGGCCTTCGAGACCAGTTCGCCGGCGTGCATCATCAGGTACTCGAGCACCTTGTACTCGTAGCTGGTCAGGTCGACGTTGCTGCCGTTGACGCTCACCGTCTGCGCGGCGAGGTCGAGCATCACCGGCCCGCATTCGAGCGTCGGCTTGCTCCAGCCCGCGGCGCGGCGCACCAGCGCGTGGATGCGCGCCAGCAGTTCCTCGACATGGAAGGGCTTCACCAAGTAATCGTCGGCGCCCTGCTTGAGGCCGTCGACCTTGTCCTGCCAGCTGGAACGCGCGGTGAGGATCAGCACCGGGAACTTCCTGCCCTCGTCGCGCAGCGCCTTGATCAGATCCATGCCCGACATCTTCGGCAGGCCGAGGTCGATGATGCCGACGTCGAACGGCACTTCGCGGCCCATGTACAGGCCTTCCTCGCCGTCCTGCGCGGCGTCGACCGCATAGCCTTCGCGCTTCAGGCGCGCGGCCAGGGTTTCGCGCAGCGGGGCTTCGTCTTCGACGAGCAGGATTCGCATGCAGGGCTCCGGGGAAGGTTGGCCGCAACGCGGCCGGCAGCATCAGGATGATGCGTCAGTTGTCGTCGTCGCGTGCAGGCGCCGGCGGGGACGGCTGCTGGTCGGGATCGTCCATGATCACGCGCACGCGGCCGGACTGGTCCACTACCTTGATGCGATTGACGTCGCGGCCATCGTACGGCACCCGCTCGGCGCTGAGCACGCGGCCGCGGGTGTCGCGTTCGACCCGGCGCACGCTGTCGGACAGTTCGTCGCGGCCCTGGCCGCGTTCCGGACCGACGAAGGGCGTGCCCTGCTGTGGCGTGGGCCGATGGCCATTGCCGCCCTGGCCGCCACGCGGCGGACCACCCGCCCACGCGTTCGCCGCCAGGCCCAGGGCCAGCGGCAGGACGAACGCGACGGCGGCGGCGGTGCGGATCATGGGCACAGGGTACGCAAACGGCGGATGCCGGCGAAATGGCCGGTGTGGCGCGCATTCTCGTAACGAGGCGGTGAATCCGTCCTTAATTCGGCCGGAAACCGCGATCAGTACACCTCGCCGATACAGCAGCGCAGCGAACCGCCGCCGGCTTCGATCGCGTCCAGCGCCACCGATTCGACCCGGAAACCCGCTGCCATCAGCTGCGCGCGATGCGCCGGAGACAGCGCCGCAGCGGCATTCGCGCTCATCCAGGCGGTGTCGCCGGACAACGCGATGCAGTTGCCGACGAAGGCCGCGTGCTCGGCTTCGTCGCAGACCACGGCGTGCGGCGCGTAAAACCCGGCGATGGCGGTCGCGACGCCCAGATCGGCGAAACCGCGCGGGCACACCACCGCCGCGCGCCCGGCCAGGACCGCCAGCACCACGTTCGTGTGGTATTCGCCCGCAGCGAGGTCGAACAGCAGGGTCGCGCGCAGGCCGAAGGCCTCGTGCATCAGCCGCGCGCCCTCGGTGTCGCAGCGTTCGGACAGGCCGCAATAGCCGAGCCCGCGCGCGCGGTCGATCACCAGCGCGCCGGTCAGTTCGCAGGCATGCGGCTGTTGCGACAGGTCGATCTCGGCGTAGTCCAGCACGCCGCCGAAAAAGCCGCGGATGTCGTCGCGTAGCGCTTCGCGCTGCCGCACTTCGTGGCGCATGCGTCCGACGACGTAACGTCCCGCCGCCGTACCGAACACGTTGTTGGGGAACACCGCGTCCGGCGTGGCCGGGTCGCCGGCGAAACAGACCGTGGGCAATACCGCGGAGATCGCGCGTTGCAATTCGCGGTGCTGCGACGACGCGCGACCGGCATCGAACGCGCTTTCGCCGGCCATGTAACGGTTGTCCTGCGCGGACTGCAATGCCAGCGCGAAACCATCGGGTGCGACCAGGAACGCGGCGCGCGCGGTGGCCGGGCCGAAATCCGCCGCGACATCGCGCGCGAAGGCGAAGAATGCGTCGAGGTCGCGGGTAATCACGCCGCGACCTCGCGCCGCTCGGTCAGCGCCAGCGCGCGTTCCACCAGCGACCAGTCGGCGCCCGGCTTGTGTGCGCCTTCGCTCAGCACCTGCCGGAACGCGCGCCCGCCGGGCTGCCCGGCAAACAGGCCGAGCACGTGCCGCGCGATGTGCTTGAGCTGCACGCCGCGTGCGAGCTGCGCTTCGACGTAGGGCCGGTACGCACGCAGCAAGTCCGCGCGCGACCTCGCTTCGCCGCCGAACCATGCGACATCGAGTTCGTGCAGCAGGTAAGGCGTGTGATAGGCCGCGCGACCGAGCATCGCGCCATCGACATGGTCGAGGTGCGCGCTCGCTTCCACGGTGTCGGCGATGCCGCCGTTGACCACCACCTGCAGCGCCGGGCGTTCGGCCTTCAGGCGATACGCCCAGTCGTAGCGCAGCGGCGGTACTTCGCGGTTTTCCTTCGGCGACAGGCCCTGCAGCCAGGCATTGCGCGCGTGCACGATGAACATGCGGCAACCGGCAGCGGCGATCGCGTCGACGAAGGCGAGGAAACGGTTCCAATCGTGGTCGTCGTCGACGCCGAGCCGGCACTTCACCGTTACCGGCACGTCGCAAGCGCCGATCATCGCGGACACCGATTCGGCCACGAGCTGCGGTTCGCGCATCAGGCAGGCGCCGAAGCGCCCGGCCTGTACCCGATCGGAGGGACAGCCGCAATTGAGGTTGATCTCGTCGAAACCGGCGTCGGCACCGATCCGTGCCGCCTGCGCGAGCAGTTCCGGCTCGCTGCCGCCGAGCTGCAGCGCGACCGGATGCTCGGATGGATCCATCGCCAGCAGCCGCGCGCGATCGCCGTGGATGACGGCGTTCGCATGCACCATTTCCGTGTACAGCCGCGCGTGCGGCGCCGGCACACGGTGGAACGCGCGGCAATGCGCGTCGGTCCAGTCCATCATCGGGGCGACGGACAGGCGCAGGGCATCGGCGGCGATGGCGGGCGAAACGGAAGGCATGTCGCCATTTTAGCGGCCGGCAAAGGCGTAAAATCGCCCCATGGACAACGCGACGAACGCCGATTTCCGCAAACCCCTGCCCGGCACCAAGCTCGACTGGTACGACGCCCGCGCCGCGGTCGAGGCGATCAAGCCCGGCGCATGGGCCGGCCTGCCCTACATCGCGCGCGTGCACGCCGAGAACATCGTGCGCCGCGCCGACCCGGCGATGCGCGATGCCTACCTCGCGCAGCTGGTCGAGCGCCGCCGTGACCTCGACTTCCCGTGGTTCCCGGCGCGCGTGGTCTGCCACGACATCCTCGGCCAGACCGCACTGGTGGATCTGGCGGGATTGCGCGACGCCATCGCCGACCAGGGCGGCGATCCGGCGGCGGTGAATCCGGTGGTTCCGGTGCAGTTGATCGTCGACCACTCGCTGGCGGTGGAATGCGGCGGCTTCGACCCGGACGCATTCGCCAGGAACCGCGTGATCGAGGATCGCCGCAATGAGGACCGCTTCCACTTCATCGACTGGACGAAGCAGGCGTTCCGCAACGTCGACGTGATCCCGCCGGGCAACGGGATCATGCACCAGATCAACCTGGAGAAGATGTCGCCCGTCGTCTACGTGCAGGACGGCGTCGCCTTCCCCGACACCTGCGTCGGCACCGATTCGCACACGCCGCACGTCGATGCGCTGGGCGTCATCGCGGTCGGCGTCGGCGGGCTCGAAGCCGAGAACGTGATGCTCGGTCGTGCCTCGTGGATGCGCACGCCGGACATGGTTGGTGTCGAGCTTTCCGGCAAGCCGCAACCGGGCATCACCGCCACCGACATCGTGCTCGCGCTGACCGAATTCCTGCGCAAGGAAAAAGTGGTCGGCGCCTACCTCGAATTCCGCGGCGAAGGCGCTTCCGCGCTGACGATTGGTGATCGCGCGACGATCTCGAACATGGCGCCGGAATACGGCGCGACCGCGGCGATGTTCTTCATCGACGACAACACGCTTGATTATCTGAAACTGACGGGTCGCGAAGACGCGCAAATCGCATTGGTCGAAACCTACGCCAAGGCCGCGGGCCTGTGGGCGGACGACCTCGCGGACGCACGGTACGAACGGACGCTGCATTTCGACCTGTCGAGCGTGGTGCGCAACATGGCCGGTCCGTCGAACCCGCATCGGCGCCTGCCGGTGAGCGACCTGGCCGAACGCGGAATCGCCGACGAAGCCAAGCTCGAATTCGGCAAGGCCGAGGAAATGGCCGGCCTGATGCCCGACGGCGCGGTGATCATCGCCGCGATCACCAGTTGCACGAACACTTCGAATCCGCGCAACGTCATCGCCGCCGCGCTGCTGGCGCGGAACGCGAATGCGCGTGGCCTCGTGCGCAAGCCGTGGGTCAAGACCTCGCTGGCGCCGGGTTCGAAGGCGGTGCAGTTGTACCTGGAGGAAGCGAAGCTGCTGCCGGAACTGGAACAACTCGGCTTCGGCATCGTCGGTTTCGCCTGCACCACCTGCAACGGCATGAGCGGCGCGCTGGACCCGACGATCCAGCAGGAAATCATCGACCGCGACCTGTACGCGGTGGCGGTGCTCAGCGGCAACCGCAATTTCGACGGCCGCATCCACCCCTACGCGAAGCAGGCCTTCCTCGCCTCGCCGCCGCTGGTGATCGCCTACGCCATCGCCGGCACGGTGCGCTTCGACATCGAGAAGGACGTGCTCGGCCACGACGCGCAAGGCAATGAAGTCCGGCTCAAGGACATCTGGCCAAGCGACGAGGAAATCGACGAGGTCGTGCGCGCGAGCGTGAAGCCCGAACAGTTCCGCAAGGTCTACGGCCCGATGTTCGACGTGCGCGTCGAACACGGCGGCAACGTCAGCCCGCTGTACGACTGGCGCGGGATGAGCACCTACATCCGCCGCCCGCCGTACTGGGAAGGCGCGCTGGCCGGCGAACGCACGCTCACCGGCATGCGCCCGCTGGCGGTGCTCGGCGACAACATCACCACCGACCATCTCTCGCCGTCGAACGCGATCCTCGCCAGCAGCGCCGCCGGCGAATACCTGGCGAAGATGGGCCTGCCGGAAGAGGATTTCAATTCCTACGCCACACACCGCGGCGACCACCTCACCGCGCAGCGCGCGACCTTCGCCAACCCGAAGCTGCTCAACGAAATGGTGCGCGACGACGCGGGCAACGTGAAGCAGGGTTCGCTCGCTCGCGTCGAACCGGAAGGCGAGCACATGCGCATGTGGGAGGCGATCGAAACCTACATGGACCGCAAGCAGCCGTTGATCATCATCGCCGGCGCCGATTACGGCCAGGGTTCCTCGCGCGACTGGGCGGCCAAGGGCGTTCGCCTCGCCGGCGTGGAAGCGATCGCGGCGGAAGGCTTCGAGCGCATCCACCGCACCAACCTGATCGGCATGGGCGTGCTGCCGCTGCAGTTCCAGATGGGCGTGAACCGAAACACGCTGGGCATCGACGGCAGCGAAACCTTCGACGTCGTCGGCGAACGCACGCCGGGTGCGATGCTGACGCTGGTGATCCATCGCCGCGACGGTGGCATCGTCGAGGTGCCGGTGCTGTGCCGACTGGATTCCGACGAGGAAGTCTCCATCTACGAAGCCGGCGGCGTGCTGCAGCGCTTCGCCCAGGATTTCCTCGCCGCGAACAAGGCGGCGTGACCCCTCTCCCGCCCTTCCCTCGACAGCCTGACGGCTGTCTCGACCCTCTCCCGCAAAGGGAGAGGGAAAAACAGAAGCCGAGATGATGACTACTTTTGCTCCGCAACTCCGCATCCCCGCCACCTACATGCGCGGCGGCACGTCCAAGGGCGTGTTCTTCCGTTTGCAGGATTTGCCGGATTTCGCGCAGTCGCCGGGCAAGGCGCGCGATGCGCTGCTGGTGCGCGTGATCGGTTCGCCCGATCCCTACGGCAAGCACACCGATGGCATGGGCGGCGCGACCTCCAGCACCAGCAAGGTGGTGATCATCTCGCCGCCGTCGGTCGCGGACCACGACGTCGACTACCTGTACGGCCAGGTGCCGATCGACGGCGACTTCATCGACTGGAGCGGCAACTGCGGCAACCTGTCGTCGGCGGTCGGGCCGTTCGCGATCGCCAACGGTTTCATCGACCCCGCGCACGTGCCGCGCGACGGCATCGCGACGGTGCGCATCTGGCAGGCCAACATCGGCAAGACGATTGTTTCCCACGTGCCGATGGCGAACGGCGAGGTGCAGGAAACCGGCGATTTCGAGCTCGACGGCGTGACCTTTCCCGCGGCCGAGATCGCGCTGGAATTCCTCGATCCCGCCGACGAAGGCGAAGACGGCGGCGCCATGTTCCCGACCGGCAACCTCGTCGACGACCTCGACGTGCCCGGCGTCGGCACGGTGCGCGCCACGCTGATCAATTCCGGCGTGCCGGTCGTGTTCATCGATGCGGCGACACTCGGCCTCGATGGCCGCGAGCTGCAGCCGGCGATCAACGAGGATCCGGCGCTGCTGGCGAAACTGGAAGCGATCCGCGCGGCCGGCGCAGTGCATATGGGCCTGATCGGCGATGTATCCGAAGCGGCGAAGCGGCCGCTGACGCCGAAGGTCGCGTTCGTCGCGCCGCCCGGGGATTACGTTTCGTCCAGCGGCAAGCAGGTGCATGCGGCCGACATCGACCTGCTCGCGCGCGCGATCTCGATGGGCAAGCTGCACCACGCGATGATGGGCACCGCTTCGGTCGCGATCGCGACGGCGGCGGCGGTGCCCGGCACGCTGGTGAACGCAGCGGCCGGCGGCGGCACGCGCGAGGTGGTGCGCTTCGGCCATCCCTCCGGCACCCTGCGCGTCGGCGCCGAGGTGAAGCAGGCCGACGGCCAGTGGCTCGCGACCAAGGCGGTGATGTCGCGTTCGGCGCGCGTGCTGATGGAAGGCGCGGTGCGCATTCCGCGCGAGCAGATCGCCGCGGGTTGAGCGGCCCCACGGGGGTGGTCAGGCCAACCCCGCGTCGCGCAACGCGGCGAATTCCTCGTCGGTGAACAGCCGCGACCGCACCAGGAAACGCACGCCCTCGCCGTTCTCCAGCGAGAACATGCCGCCGCGCCCGGGCACCACGTCGATGATGAGCTGGGTGTGCTTCCAGTATTCGAACTGCGACGGGCTGATGTAGAACCCGGCGCCGCCAATCTCGCCCAGCTTCACGTCCCGGTCGCCGACGATGAAATCTCCGACCGCGAAGCACATCGGCGACGAGCCGTCGCAGCAGCCGCCGGACTGGTGGAACAACAGCGGACCGTGTTTCGCCCGCAACTTGTCGATCAGCTGCAACGCGGGGATCGTGGCGATGACCTGGCGTGTATCCATGTCGGCGAAAGCGGCAGCGGATGCGCGATGGGGAGGAAGGCCGCGCATCCGCCGCTACGCTCAGAAGAAGCCGAGCGCCTTGGGCGAATAACTCACCAGAAGGTTCTTGGTCTGCTGGTAGTGGTCGAGCATCATCTTGTGGTTCTCGCGCCCGATGCCCGACTGCTTGTAACCGCCGAACGCCGCATGCGCGGGATAGGCGTGGTAGCAGTTGGTCCAGACGCGACCGGCCTGGATTGCGCGCCCCATGCGGTACAGGCGCGAGGTGTCGCGGCTCCACACGCCGGCGCCCAGCCCGTACAGGGTGTCGTTGGCGATGGCCAGCGCCTCGGCTTCGTCCTTGAACGTGGTCACCGACACCACCGGCCCGAAGATCTCCTCCTGGAAGATGCGCATGCCGTTATGGCCCTTGAACACGGTCGGCTTGACGTAATAGCCGCCGGCCAGGTCGCCATCGAGTGTGTTGCGCCCGCCGCCGATCAGCACTTCCGCGCCTTCCTGCCTGCCGATGTCGATGTAGCTGAGGATCTTCTCCAGCTGTTCGCTGCTCGCCTGCGCGCCGATCATGGTGTTCGGATCCAGCGGATTTCCCTGCCTGATCGCGGCGACGCGGGCCAGCACCTTCTCCATGAACCTGTCGTAGATCGATTCCTGCACCAGCGCGCGGCTCGGGCAGGTGCAGACCTCGCCCTGGTTGAAGGCGAACAGCACGAAACCCTCGATCGCCTTGTCGAGGAAATCGTCGTCTTCCGCCATCACGTCGGCGAAGAAGATGTTCGGCGACTTGCCGCCGAGCTCCAGCGTCACCGGAATCAGGTTCTGCGATGCGTACTGCATGATCAGCCGGCCGGTGGTGGTCTCGCCGGTGAACGCGATCTTGGCGATGCGCGGACTGGACGCCAGCGGCTTGCCGGCCTCGAGCCCGAACCCGTTGACCACGTTGAGCACGCCCGGTGGCAGCAGGTCGCCGATGACTTCCATCAGCACCAGGATCGATGCGGGCGTCTGCTCGGCCGGCTTGAGCACCACGCAATTGCCGGCCGCAAGCGCCGGCGCAAGCTTCCAGCAGGCCATCAGCAGCGGGAAGTTCCACGGGATGATCTGGCCGACCACACCCAGCGGTTCGTGGAAGTGGTAGGCGACGGTGTCGTGGTCGATCTCGCTGATGCCACCCTCCTGCGCGCGCACCGCACCGGCGAAATAGCGGAAGTGGTCGACGCACAACGGGATGTCGGCGTTGAGCGTCTCGCGGATCGGCTTTCCGTTGTCCCAGGTCTCGGCGTGCGCAAGCAGTTCGAGGTTCTGTTCGATGCGGTCGGCAATCCTGAGCAGGATGTTGGAACGTTCCGTGGCGCTGGCCTTGCCCCAGGCAGCCCTGGCCGCGTGCGCCGCGTCGAGCGCGAGCTCGACGTCCGCGGCCTGCGAACGCGCCACCGAGGTGATGGTCTTGCCGGTGATCGGCGAGGTGTTGTCGAAGTACTGCCCGCCGATCGGTTCCACCCATTTGCCGCCGATGAAGTTGGCGTAACGCGTGCGGAAGATCGAGCCGGGGTCGGTGGCCTGTGGCCGGGGGCTGGCAACGGCGTTCATCGCGTCATCTCCGATTGTGTTTGCCCGGATGCGGGTATCCCTGTCGGCGCAGGCCGCGTGCCATGCCCGCATGCTGCGGCGCGCCATCGCGCAAGCGATTGAAGTGCCGAAAAAAGCGCCGGAAACGTGCGGCATTGCAGCAACGAAAGTCGTTGCAGGCTGTCGCGGCCTGTGTTGTGTATCGGGACAGGCGGCGATGCGGCTGTCGCAAAATGCGACACATCGCCGGACGGACGATTCCGATGGCCCGCGTCTTCCCCCATCCCGCGAGCGAGGGCATTGCCGGCAACGCCGTCGCCCAGGCGCGACGCGCGTTCTTCGAGCGCGGCATGGCGCCGGTCGGACAGGTGCCGAGCGCGATCCTGCAATCGTGGCGACGCTGCCGCTCGCTGGGACTGGCGGCGGATGGCCGCCCGCGGATCGAACCGGTGGACGGCACGCGTTTGCGCGAATTGCGCGAGCAGCACGAACGCCTGTGGCGACTGGCGCGCGCGGAAGTGGAGATGCTCGCCGCCGATGGCGCGAACACGGGCAGCATCGCCATCCTCACCGACGCCGATGGCTGGATCCTAGACGCCGAGGGCAACACCGGCTTCCTCGACACCGCCGGGCGCGTGGCGCTGATGCCCGGCGCGTGCTGGAACGAATCGCGCGTCGGCACCAATGCGATCGGCACCGCGATCGCCGAGGGCAGCGCGGTGGAAGTGCGCGGCGGCGAGCATTACGCCGCGGCCAACCGCATCCTCAACTGTTCGGCGGCGCCGATCTTCGATCCTTACGGGCAACTGGTCGGCGTGCTCGACATCTCCGGCGACGCCGGCGTGGCGCAGGTACATGCGCTCGGCCTCGCGCGGCTCGCAGTGGCGAACATCGAGCACCGCCACTTCGACGAAGGCCTGCCCGACTGCGAACTGCTGCGCGTGCACCGCGACCGCGCCCTGCTCGGCAGCGCGCGCGAGGGTCTGCTCGGTTTCCGCAACGGTCGCCTCGTCGCCGCCAACCGCGCGGGTTTGGCGCTGTTCGGGCTGGACCGCGGCGAACTCGGCCGCGCCACCTGGGAAAGCCTGTTCGCCGATGCACTGGCGAAGCTGCGCGACGACGGCGCGCTGCTCGACCGCCAGGGCCGGGCGCTGTTCGGCCACGTCGACGAACCCACCCGCGCGCGCCGCGCACGCGCGCCCGAGGCGATCACGGTGTCCCGCGCCAGCGATCCCGGCGCGCCGATCTTCGATTCGACGCAGGAAGCCGAACTGGAACGCGCGCGGCGCGTGCTGGATGCCGGCATCCCAGTGCTGCTGCAGGGCGAGACCGGCTGCGGAAAGGACGTGTTCGCGCGCGAATTGCACCGGCGCAGCGCGCGTGCCGGCAAGCCGTTCGTGGCGGTGAACTGCGCTGCATTGCCGGAAGGGCTGATCGAAGCCGAACTGTTCGGCTACGAAAGCGGCGCATTCACCGGTGCGCGCAAGCAAGGCAGCCCCGGCCTGCTGCGCCAGGCCGATGGCGGCGTGCTGTTCCTCGACGAGATCGGCGACATGCCGCTGGCGCTACAGCCGCGCCTGCTGCGCGTGCTGCAGGAACGCGAGCTGTCGCCGCTGGGCGGAGGCAAGCCGGTGAAGCTGGATTTCGCCCTGGTTTGCGCCACGCACCGCAGCCTCGAGGAGGCGATCGGCGAAGGGCGTTTCCGCGCCGACCTCTACTACCGCATCTCCGACCACGTGGTGCGGCTGCCGCCGCTGCGCGAATGCGCGGACATGCGCACGCCGATCGAAGCGCTGTGGCGGCGGATCGGCGACGGACGCGTCCTCGGCGAGGATGCGATCGCCGCGCTCGCCAACTACGACTGGCCGGGCAATACCCGCCAGCTGGTCGCCTGCCTGCGCACGCTGGCCGCGCTGTCCGAGCCCGGCTCGCTCGTCGGCATCGACGCCCTGCCCGCCTACCTGCGCGACATCGCCGTGCCATCGGTTCCGGCCGCGGCGCCTGCGGACGCGGCGCTCGACGCCATGGCCATCGCCGCGATGCGCGCCGCGTTGCAGGCCTGCGGCGGAAATGTCGCGCGCGCGGCGAAGCGGCTCGGCATCAGCCGCAGCACGCTGTATCGGCGGATGGGCGATTCGTTGCGCGAATGATCGCGCGCGGCGTCAGCGCGCGCTGATGATGAAATTGCCGAAGGCGACGCCGAGGTCCCAGCCCTCGCCCTTGCCCGACAACGCCAGCGAGATGTCGCCCTTGGTCACCACCTGCGCGTGCGCGGACTTGCC
>Ga0209023_10007448_pt1 | contig 11218 bp, 7 predicted proteins | sample LakOneMetagenome_FD_187468 | JGI IMG/M metagenome (GOLD analysis project Ga0209023, IMG submission 187468) | Freshwater and sediment microbial communities from Lake Erie, Canada (SPAdes) (version 2) | ecosystem: Environmental > Aquatic > Freshwater > Lentic | place: Lake Erie, Canada | collected...
GAGCGGGACGCCAGAGCGGGACGCCAGAGCGGGACGCCAGAGCGGGACGCCAGAGCGGGACGCCAGAGCGGGACGCCAGAGCGGGACGCCGCTACGAGAGCCAGCGTCGGGCCTCGGCGCTGTTCAGCTCCTCAGCGCGGTGCGCAACGGTTCGAGCTCGATCTTCCCGGTCGGGTCATCCTCGTCTTCCACCATCCGCCACCCGCACAGCTCAGCCAAGCGTCCCCGACCTTCGTGTGGACCGGTTGCGATGACGGCGTCGCCGGCACCGAGGCGGACCCACCCACGAGGCTGGTACAGGTAGCGGTTGTCTCGTCTGATGGCGAGGACCCAGAAGCCGGGCTCGATGTCGAGCTGCAGCTCGGCGAGCGTCTGGCCGTCCACCACCGAACCCGCCGCGATCGGCACGCGGGCGGCGACCACGTCGGCTTCGCCGAGCGCGATGTTCACGATCGGGTGGACTTCCACACCGTCGGTGATGAGCCAGACCATCTGCGCCGCCTGATCACCGATCTCCTCCGCAGCCGCCGCGAGCTGCAGCAGACCCCGCAGCGGTGACGGGTCGACGTCGTGCTTGGCGGCGCGCAGCACCCACAGCTGCAGGTGGTCCTTCATCTCGTCGAGGCGCTCCGCCAGGTGGTTCACCTCGGCGGCGAGCCCGGCGTCGCGCAACGCGAGCGCCGAGTAGGCAAGTCCGACCGCAGCTTCGGACACGTCCTTCATCTCCACCAGCACGTCGACGGCTCGGTCGAGGTCGGTGAGCGCGTCGGACTCGGTCACCTCGGGCGGCTCCCACGTGGGTGCGGCCGCGAGCTCGTGCAGGCGAGTGATCCCCGCGGGCGAACCACGGAGGAACAACACGTCGCCGGGCATGATCACCACGTCGCCGTCGACCTCTTCAATCATCCAGGACCGGCCGCGACGGATGGCGACGACCCGCATGCCGCACTGGACGGTGATCTCGAGGTCCTTGAGCGGCCGGTGCGACATGTGCGATCCCTCACGGATCCACACCCGGTGCGACACCTCGTCGGCGTTGGAGAGATCCGCGATCAACTCGTTCGGGATGCCCAGGCGGTGCGTCACGATCCGGGTGATGTCGACCGCTGCGTTGCCGATCCCTTCGATCGCAGAGATGACCTGCAACACCGACGCCATCGCCTTGGCTTCTGCAGGGCGACGAACGGCGAGGATGCAGACGCCGCGCATCTCCTGCGTGAGGTCGTTCAGCTGCTCCTCGAGCTCACCGAGCTCGTCGGCCATCCCAGGATCGTTGAAGTACACGGCCGCGTAGGCCAGGTCGACCATGATCTCCGAGGTGTCCTTCGCCTCGGCGAGCATGGCCTTGAGACTTCGCGGTCGGTCGTCCATACGTGGTGGGAGAGGATAGGCCGACACGGCGCCCGGGGTCACCGGACCACCGGCTCGCTTCACCGATTGCGGTCTGTCCCGTTCCGAACGCGTGCCGACATCACATCAGGACCGCCAGTTGGCGGACGTCCGCGAGCAGACGACCCGATGCGTCCCACACCGATCCGTGCTCGACCAGGTAGCCATCTCGTGCGACCGGACTGGCGAAGCGCACGAAGCACCACTGGGCATCGTCGCCGACGAGACTCGGCGACGGGCGACCGCGGAAGTGGACGGTGAGGTCGACGGTCGGCACCACGACTTGTTCAGTCGATCGGCTGAACACCGGAGGCATCCAGGCGTCGGACATCGCGACCAGCACCATCTCGTCGACGGGCTGAGCGTCCTTGAGCCGCAACCAGCCTCCGGAGTCCGCGACGAATCCGGGTTCGCCGGCGAACGGGGCAGCACCGAAGCCCCAGCGCATGTCGTAGCGGGAGCGCATGGGGATGTCGCGCTCGGGATCGATCGGAGCGGCGGCGATCTGTGACCAGTGAGCCATCGGAGACCCGTCGGGGTGAGCGGGCAGTCCGGAGCCGTTCGGCGAGTCCCGCTCGTCGAACTCGAGCGAACCCTCTCGCTGCACCCCGAGTGCGACCAGCGCCAGCACCAGGAGTCGGCCGTCCTGTGTCATCCGAACCGACACGTTGGTGACGGTGCGCCCGGACCGCTCCACGGTCACGTCGATGTCGACATCACCTTCGGTCGGAGGTCGCAGGTAGTGGAAGGTGGCAGAGATCGGTCGACGGGCGGCATCGCCGACGGCGTCCACGGCCGCTCGCAGCGCGATCGCAGCGACGTAGCCGCCGTTCGGACCCATCACGATCCACCACCCGGGCGAGATGTGCGCTCGGAAGCGCCCGTCGCCGGTCGCGGTGACTGCGGTGTCGCGCTCGAACTCGGTAAGCGCCGGGTGCAGGTTCGTCTCCGCGTCGGTCTCGATCGGCTCCGTCATCGCCTCTGCCTACCCCGAACGGGATCGACCGGCGAACCGCCTGACCGATCGTCGACGAGTAGCTTGAACGCAACGACCCGCCCAAGCAGCGGCGCGCCCACGACCGTGGACCGGCCGCCGACGGACGCATCGAAGAGGACCACTCCATGTCACGAAATCCGATCCTGACCGACAAGGCCTTCGGCGTTGACGCCTCGAAGGGCTCCGGGGGTCTGTCGCCCGCGCAAGAGTGGCAGCGAGCCCAGAGCATGGGCGCCGGCCAACCCGGATCTCCTGCCCCTGCGGCCCCGCAGCCCAACGTCGCACCCGCACCGGGAATGCCGACGGGCAACTACGGCGCTGCGGACGCAACGCTCGCCCAAGGCGGCTTCGGTACGCGCATCCCGGCTGCGACCGACGGCAAGGTCATGACGATGGGCGGCGTGGCATCGGCCACCCTGGTGTTCTTCGCGTTCCTGTTCGTCGCCGCCGGCTTCGGCTGGACGTCCGTGCTGGTCACCGTCGATCCACTCCGCCTCGACCAGAACGGCAACGCTGTCTACAACGCGACCATGCAGCGGCCGTGGCTGCTGTTCGTCGCGATGATCGCCGGGCTCGCGCTCGCCTTCCTCACCGCGTTCAAGCCCAAGCTCGCGATGTTCACCGGCATCGCCTACTCGCTCTGCCAGGGGTACGCGCTCGGCGCCATCTCCGCCTTCTACGGGTCGCAGTTCCCCGGCATCGTCGCTCAGGCGATCGTCGCCACCATGGGCGTCTTCCTGATGATGCTGGTGCTCTACGGGTTGCGGATCCTTCGTGCGACACCCAAGTTCGTCAAGGGTGTCATCGCCGCAACGTTCGGGATCATGGTCGTCTACGGCGTGATGATGATCGCCAACCTGTTCGGCGTCGGCGAGGGCTTCTGGACCAGCGGATCGCCGCTCGGCATCGTGATCAGCCTGGTGGTCGTCACGGTGGCCGCGCTGAACCTCATCCTCGACTTCGACTTCATCGAGCGTGGCCAGCAGCAGGGCCTCCCCCGCTACATGGACTGGTACGCAGCGTTCGGGCTGCTGGTGACGCTGATCTGGCTCTACCTAGAGATGCTGCGGCTCCTCGCCCGTCTCCGCCAGTGACGGCCCGCTGCTGACAGCGACAACGGTGAGCGTGCGCCGCCCAGCGGGTCAGGACCCGTTGATCGACCAGTGCCACGGCTCGGACGGCAGGTTGTAGAACCCGTAGCTCGCAGCGTTCGCTGCCAGCCACTGGAACGCCGGGTCCGACCGCGAGGTGATCAGGTGGCCACCTGACTGGATGTCGATCGCGAGCCCACGCTCGTGCATCGACTTGCCGGGCTGTGCGGTCGGTGGTGTGCACTGCGACGCCGGCATGACGTAGATCGCATAGTCCGACGTCCCGCAGTGGGCCCTGCGCAGCGCGATCTGCTCGGCCGGGTCGCGGTAGCCGCCTCCGCTCAGGTTGAACCCCGCCGCCTTCGCCGCGCTGACGAGCGCCGCTGTCTGTGACGCGATCGACTTGTTGACCCAGAAGCCACCGGCCTTGGTGACGTCAGCCCACGTGACCAGCCCGGACCCGGTCGACGGCGTCGTGGGCTTCGGAGCCGTCGTGGTCGGGACGGTGCTCGGCGTCGTCGACGGTCGAACGGTGGTCGTGGTCGGGTTGGAGGCCGACGGCGTGTTCGACGGACGCGTCGCGGCGACCGGTGTGCCCGCCTTCGGCGCCGCGGGAGCCGTCGCCGGTGCGGCCACCACGCTCTTGCGCAGCGCCACCTCCTGATCCGCAAGCTCCTTGGCGGCCTTGGCATCGACGGCCTTCAATGCAGCGACCTCCGCCAGCTTCTGGTCCAGACGGTCATCGAGCTGAGTGGCAAGCCGGTTCTGCTGCGCTCGAGCGGACCGCAGCGATTCAGCCGCGGTCCGAGCCGCCGCAACCTCGGAGGTCGCGGCCTCGGCCGCAGCGGCTGCAGCACCACGGTCCTTGTCGGCGACCGCCTTTGCCTTTGTCGCCGCGTCGACCACCCGACCCCGGCCTTGAGCGACGATGGTGAGCACGTCGGTCGCGTACGACGCGTCGGCGGACTCCTTGATCGCCATCGTCGACAAGGCGTCTTGCGCGGGAGGGCGCACGAACACTTCAACGGCGTAGGAACGAACTTGATCCGCCGCGGTCGCTGCGGCCGCGGCCGCAGCCTCCGCCGTGGCCGCCGCTTGGACAGCGGCTTCGTTCGCCGCGTCAAGCCGGGCCTGTGCCGCCGTGGTCGCCGCCTCTGCGTCATGGATCTGGCGATCGATCGACGACACCTTGGCGAGCACCTGATCACGATCAGCGGTCAGGACGTCCGTGCTGTCGGTGGCGCCAGACCCTGGCGTGCTCGGTGTCGTCGTGACCGGAACGCCGGTCGTCGTGGTGGTGACGGCAGTGGTGTTCGTCGCTGTTCGGGCGGCCGGTGCGCCAGTGCCCGAGGCACCCGCCGGAGCCGCAATCCACGACGCAATGCTCACCACTGCAAGTGCGACCGCAATCGAGCGAACGACAGACGAGCCCGACGATGTGCCCCGTTTGATCCCCACGCTTCGTTCAACGTTGTGATGCCCAGCCACGTTGACACGATCGGCACATGGCGGTCCGCGATGAAGAAGTCAACGCCGGATGAGGCGCATTTCACCCGTCCCCGTGCCTGAGATGAAGCTCAGTTCGAACGAGCCGGCATGGCTGCGCTTCGTCGAATCATCCCCTACTCAGCCGCCGAGCAGGTTGCCGAGCATGCCGCCGCCCGCCGACTGCTGGGCCGGCTGCGCTGCGCCCTCCACGACCGACTCCGACGGCTGGACCATCACGTAACCCTGACCACCGAACGCCATCTGGATGAGCTCGCCGGTACCGCCACGGAGCATCGACTTGAGGCCGCCGGTGTCGACCCGGACGTCCATCGACACACCCGAAGTCCACAACACGACCGCTTCCGCGTCGGCGCAGGTGGGTGCGCCCGAGACGTCGAGGCAGACCGGGTCGCCCTTGGTGGTGACCGCCACGTAGCCAGTACCACGCAGGCTCACGTTGAACATGCCGCCGGCCATCATGGATGCCCGCCCCGCGTTCACCCGGTGGATGTCCCACTCGATCGAGGACGAGAACGCCAGGACGTTGTTGCCGTTCACGGAGACCATGTCGTTCTCGATGTAGAAGAGCTGGATCTCCGATGCCATGTCGGCGACGAACAACTCGCCGGACCCTTCGGCGACCATCATGTTGATGCCCTCGCCCGTCAGCTTGGACTTCAGCATCTTGTTGAGCCCGCCAGAACCGGTGTTCTGGAAGCGCACGTCGCCCTGATAGGCGACCATCGATCCGAGCTTGCAGTTGACCGGGCCGTACTGCATCTGGATCTTCAGCATCTTCTTGTTCTGCAGAGTGAACGGATCCTGACCGGTGGTCTCCGCATACTCGGTGAAGAGCGAACCGTGGATGGGCATGGCGGGGTCTCCTGTGGCGCGTGGGTGTGACTGACGGCTTTCCGGAGTGCACGGTAGCGGCGCGTCGATCCCATGCGTCGCGATCCGAGACCATCTCGGGACCGAAGTGAGACGCCACCCTCGCTTCCACCTTCAGCAACTCCACCCTCGCTTCCACCTTCAGCAACTCCACCCTCGCTTCCACCTTCAGCGACTCCACCCTCGCTTCCACCTTCAGCGACTCCACCCTCGCTTCCGCTTTCAGCGACTCCACCCTCGCTTCCGCTTTCAGCGACTCCACCCTCGCTTCCGCTTTCAGCGACTCCACCCTCGCTTCCGCTTTCAGCGACTCCACCCTCGCTTCCGCTTTCAGCGGAAGTCACGCGAGGGGGTACCGACGGTGACCGGGAGCGGGGCGACGTGGTGGGCGACCACGTTCACCACCCCGTCGGGGCTGCGCTCCAACTTGCCCCGAACGATGAGCGCCGCCGCTGAGCGCAGCACCGGGCGGAACCTGGTCCAACATCCGATCGAGCAGACCACGTTGATCAGTCCCGTCTCGTCTTCCAGGTTCAGGAAGGTGACGCCCGACGCGGTGGCCGGGCGTTGGCGGTGCGTCACCACGCCCGCGACCTTCACGATCGTGGCGTCGCGCTGGTCGCGCAGCACCGCCGCAGGCAGCACACCCCGCCGGTCGAGGTCCTCGCGGAGGAAGCGGGTGGGGTGCCCACCAGGCGACACGCCGGTCGACCACAGGTCTGCGACCGACTCCTCCCACTCGTCCATCCCTGGCAGGCGCGGCGCGTCCATCCCGACGACCACTCCGGGCAGACGGCCCGCACCGGTCTGCGCCGCTGCACCTGCCGACCAGATCGCCTGACGTCGCTCCAGGGGGTTTCCCTCCACGTCGTCGAAGCAGCCGAAGGCACCGGCGGTCGCCATCGCTTCCATCTGAGCGGTGCTGAGTCGAACACGCTGCGCCAAGTCCGAGATGGCCGAGTACGGGCGACCTGCTGCGATCGCTTCGGCGAGGTCCGCGCCGATCCCGCGCACGGATCCGATGCCCAACCGCACCGCAGGACCGCTCCACCCCCACGTGGTCGGGTCCGAGTCGTCGCGCTCCCGCAGCCCACCCCGGAACTCGGGACGTTCACGGGCCACCGACGCCCCCGCATGACCCGAGTTCAGCCCACCCCGGAACTCGGGACGTTCACGGGCCACCGACGCCCCCGCATGACCCGAGTTCAGGCCGCCCTCGAGGGTTGCGCCGGCATCGGACGCGTTGAGGTCCGGCGTGCGGACATCGACGCCGTGACGCACCGCGTCCTGCGTCAACGACTGCGGCGAGTAGAAGCCCATCGGCTGCGCGTTGAGCAACGCCGCGCAGAACGCGGCCGGGTAGTGGTATTTGAGCCACGACGACGCGTACACCAGGTAGGCGAAGCTCACCGAGTGCGACTCGGGGAACCCGTAGTTGGCGAACGCCGCCAGCTTCTCCCACACCGCAGTGGCGTCGTCGCCGACGATCCCGTTCGCGGCCAACCCCTCGAAGAACCGCTGACGCAGCTCGGCCATCCGCCGTTGGGATCTCTTCGACGCCATGGCCTGGCGCAACTGGTCTGCCTCGCCGGCGCTGAAGCCAGCGACGTCGATCGCCATCTGCATGAGCTGCTCCTGGAAGAGCGGCACGCCCAACGTCTTGGCGAGCGAGGGCTCCAGCAGCGGGTGCAGGAACGTGACGGGCTCCTCGCCCTTGCGACGGCGGATGTACGGGTGCACCGATCCGCCCTGGATGGGTCCCGGCCGGATGAGCGCCACCTCTACGACCAGGTCGTAGAAGCAGCGGGGTCGCAGCCTGGGCAGGGTGGCCATCTGCGCCCGCGACTCCACTTGGAACACCCCGACGGAGTCTGCCCGGCACAACATGTCGTAGACGGCGTCCTCTTGTGCCAGCTCTGCCAGGTCGACCTCGATGCCGTGGTGATCGCGCAAGAGGTCCAGGCAGCCGTGCAGCGCGGACAACATGCCCAGCCCCAGCAGGTCGAACTTCACCAGGCCCGCCGCGGCGCAGTCGTCCTTGTCCCACTGCAGCACCGAGCGGTTCTCCATGCGGGCCCACTCGGTCGGGCAGACCTCCACCACCGGCCGATCGCAGATCACCATGCCGCCGGAGTGGATGCCGAGGTGTCGTGGCAGGTCCGCGAATCGACGGGCGAGCGCCAGGACCGGTTCGGGCATCGTCAGCTCGGGAGCGCCCGAGCCACCGGTGCCGCGCCCACCACCACCAGCACCGCGCCCGTCGGCGCCACCGCGACCTTCTCCGGGTTCGGGCAGCGCACCCCAGCGGTCGAGCTCCTTGGACCAGGCGTCCTGCTGGCCGGCGGCGAAGCCCAAGGCCTTGGCGGCATCACGCACGGCGGAACGGGAACGGTAGGTGATCACGTTGGCGACCTGAGCGGTGTGTGAACGGCCGTAGCGGCCATACACGTACTGGATGACCTCCTCCCGGCGACCCGACTCGATGTCCAGGTCGATGTCGGGCGGACCATCGCGCTCGGGCGACAGGAACCGCTCGAACAACAGGCCCAACCGGACGGCATCGGCCTTGGTGACCCCCAAGGAGAAGCAGACCGCCGAGTTCGCGGCAGAGCCCCGCCCCTGGCACAGGATGTCTTCCTTGCGGCAGAACTCGACGATGTCCCACACGATCAGGAAGTAGCCCGGGAATCCGAGCGCTTCGATGAGGTCGAGCTCCCGGTCGATCTGCGCCCACGCCCCCGGTACGTCCTCTGCGTGGCGCGGGCCGTAGCGACGGGCCGCGCCCTGCTCTGCGAGCTGACGCAGCAGCTGCGCTTCGGTCATGGGTGCGCCGGTCGGATCGTCGGGATCGGGCGGGCACGGATACGGCGGCAGGTTGGGGGCGACCAGGCGCAGGTCGAACGCACACGCCCGACCCAGCTCCGCTGCGGCGCCCACGACCCCCGGATAGCGAGCGAAGCGACGCGCTTGTTCGGCCCCCGAACGCAGATGCGCCTGACCAGCGGCGGGCAACCACCCGTCGAGCTCGTCCAGGCTGCGCCGGGCTCGCACCGCTGCGAGCGCGGCGGCGAGGTCACGATCGGCCGGGCTGGCGTGGTGCACGTTGTTGGTCGCGATCGGGCTCACCCCTGCCCGGACGGCCAGCTCGGCGAGAGCATCGTTGCGCACCGAGTCGGTCGGCATGCCGTGGTCCCACAACTCCACGAAGGTGTGCTCGGCGCCGAAGGCTGCGATCAGGCTGCGCAGCTCCCGTTCCGCCGCAGCAGGACCCTCCGACACCAGTGCGGCCGGCACCGTTCCCTTGCGGCACCCGGTGAGCACCGCCCAGTGCCCCCGAGCTCGACCCGACGCCGCCTCGGCCAGATCAGCGAACGACACGTGCGGTCGCCCCTTCTCCCCTGCCATCTGCGCCGACGACAGCAACGACGCCAGCCGGCCATAGCCCTCGACGTCGCGAGCCAGCACCAGCAGGTGCCGACCGGCCGGATCGGCGGGACCGGGCCGCGCCTCGGGCGCGTTGAGTGTCAGCTCTGCACCGAACACCGTGGGCAGGCCCAGCTCCCGAGCGGCTTGGGAGAAGCGGACGACGCCGTAGAACCCGTGGTGGTCGGTGATCGCCAGGGCGTCCAGCTCCAGGCGAGCGGCCTCTTCGGCCAGGGCCTCGGGTTGGGATGCGCCGTCCAGGAAGGAGAACGCCGAGTGGCAGTGCAACTCCGCGTACCGGACCCGGTCGGGCGCTGAGCGACGGCGCATCGGAGCGGAAGGGCTGTCGGTCGCGGCGGGGTCACCTGGCGTGCGAGTCAGATCGACAGGAGGGCGATAGTCCTCTCGCCGGCGTGACCAGGCCGGGCTGTCACCGCCGTCGCCCGGATGTGCCCGTTCCCGGTGGCCGCGTGCCATGGGGTCCTGCGTCCACCACTCGGCGGCACCCGGCTCTCTGACGTCTGACGCACCTGCACCCGATGCACCCGTGCTCGACGTGCCCGTGCTCGACGTGCCCGTGCCAGCAGCACCTCCGTCTGACGCACCCGCGCCAGCAGCATCCGCGCCCGGCGCGCCCGCGCCCGGCGGGGTGGCGGTCTGGTCCGGCACCACCGGCGAGGGCTTGACCGCGCCCCGGTCCGACAGTCGTCGTTCGATCTCCGACCACGGCACGTCCGGGTTGTTGAAGCCCACGACACCACGATATCGAACACTTGTTCGTCAATCGACTCGGGGATGCCCGGCCGAGCGCCGGCCCGGCCGACCACCGGGTTCAGCGACTGTAGAAGCGCGGGGAGCGGAAGCCCGGTTGGATGTCGGGACGACCCTTGCGCGAGGTCCAGCGGTACTGCGCCGAGATGCGGGGGCCGACCGCCGCGTCGTGCACCTTGGGCACGGCGTGCAGCCAATCGGCCTGGCACCGTCCACCCATGACGATGAGGTCACCGCCGGCGGGAGCCAGGTCGAAGGTGGCACCCACATCCGCGACCATGTCGTCGTCGTGCACAGTGCGGCGTTCGCCGATGGGGCGCAGCAGGAACGGACGCCTGGCGCCGAAGGTGAGCACGCCGATGATCGTGTCCTCCAACCACCGCATCTCCCTGTCGCGGTGGAACCCGACGCCGTCGGCCGCGTGGCGGTACTGAGCGAGCGCGACGCCGTCGAAGCCGATCCGGTAGCGCTGCTCGATCCACGTGCCTGCTTCGGCCAGCGCAGGATGGCGGTCGGCGCCGGCCTGCCAGCCACCCATGCGAGGTTCGTCGATCCAACGCTCGTAGCGGAACACCCGACTGCCCTTCCACGGCACCGAGCCGAGCAGGTCGTCGAAGACGTCATCGGCCCGCGGCACGAGGCCACGCACGACGTCGACCCATGACCCCCGCCCCAGGTCCACACGCTCGACGACGGCGTCGGCGCTCAACCACGCAGGTTTCACCCTCGATGCGTCCACGACCGGACCGTACCCCCGTACCCTGACACCGTGACCAGCACCGAGCTCTCGAACCACGACGATGCGAACCTCAGCGATGCGCACCCCGATGATGCTGCCGACGCAGCCGTGGACCCTGCGCAGGCCGACCTGACCGCAGCGGACGTCGCATGGGACCTCGACACGCTCCTCGGCGACGACACGATCGACGAGCTGCTCGACCGAGCCGATGTGCTCTCCGACGAGCTCGCCAACCTCCGTGGCACCATCGGTGAGCTCAGCGCGTCGGCGCTCGCTGCCGCGATGCACTCCTCGGCTGAGCTCGAAGAGGTGCAGGGCCGATCCGGCTACTACGCCATGCTCCGCTTCTCCGAAGACACCCAGGACCCCGAGCGCGGCGCGCTCATGATGAAGGTCCAGGAACGTGGGACCGCGTTCGCCGCCAAGCTC
>Ga0209023_10007449_pt1 | contig 11217 bp, 10 predicted proteins | sample LakOneMetagenome_FD_187468 | JGI IMG/M metagenome (GOLD analysis project Ga0209023, IMG submission 187468) | Freshwater and sediment microbial communities from Lake Erie, Canada (SPAdes) (version 2) | ecosystem: Environmental > Aquatic > Freshwater > Lentic | place: Lake Erie, Canada...
CGAATGACGCCCCTACCCAAGGAGTTTCCCAATGATCCGCACTTCCGTCCTCGCCCTCGCGCTCGCCGCCTCGTTCGGCGCCAGCGCCGCGCCCGTCGAATACAAGCTCGACCCGAACCACACCGTGGTGCTGGCGAGCTGGAACCACTTCGGTTATTCCCACCCCACCGCCAACTTCGGCAAGGTCGATGGCACGCTGGTCTACGACGCGGAGGACGTGGCGAAGTCGAGCGTCGAGGTCACGCTGCCGCTGTCGGGGCTCGACACATTCGTACCCAAGCTCGACGACCACCTGAAGAGCGCCGATTTCTTCGATGCGGCCAAGTACCCGACCATCACCTTCAAGAGCAACATGGTCCACGACCTGGGCGGCGGCAAGCTGGCGATCATGGGCGACCTGACCGTGCACGGCGTGACCAGGCCGGTGACCCTGGGCGCGACGCTGAACAAGTCCGCGGCGCATCCGATGACCAAGGCGCCGACGATCGGCTTCGACGCGACCACCACGATCAAGCGCAGCGAATTCGGCGTCGGCGCCTACGTGCCGAACGTCGGCGACGAGATCGCGATCCGCATCACCACCGAAGCCTCGGCCAAGGCGACGCCGTGATCGTCGCGCGCCCGGCGTCCGGACGCGGCCGCGTCGAAATGGGCTGGCTCGACAGCCGGCACACGTTCTCCTTCGGGCATTACCACGATCCGCAGTGGATGGGCTTCGGTCCGCTGCGGGTGATCAACGAGGACCGGGTCGCGCCGGGCGGCGGTTTCGCGCCGCATTCGCACGCCAACATGGAGATCCTCAGCGTGGTCCTGGAGGGCGGCCTCGCGCATCGCGACAGCACCGGCACCGACGGGGTGATCCGCCCGGGCGAGGTGCAATGGATGGGCGCGGGCCACGGCATCCAGCACAGCGAATACAACGCCTCGAACAGCGACCCGGTGCATTTCCTGCAGATCTGGATCCAGCCGGACCGGGTCAACGCGAAGCCGGGCTACGCGCAGTCGCACTTCGATCCCGAGGCGCGGCGCGGACGCTGGCAATTGCTGGCGTCGCCCGACGGCGCCGATGGCAGCCTCGCGATCCGCCAGCAGGCCTGGCTGCGCGCGGTGCGGCTTGGCGTGGGCGAAAGCGTCGACTGGGCGCTGGACCCGGCGCGCCGCTATTGGCTGCACGTGGCCACCGGCGAAGCGAAGGTCGCCGGGCGCGAACTCGGCGCCGGCGATGCGCTGGGCTTCGCCGAGGAGGGCGGGACGCTGCAGCTGTCCGGCCGCGGCGACACGCCCGCGGACATCCTGCTGTTCGACCTGCCGGATTGAACGTCCTCCCCTCGAAGGGGAGGGCGAACGCACCCGCTACAATGCCCGCGTCTCCACGCAGGACCGCGCCATGACCGCCACCGACGCCATCCAGGCCAACGCGCAACGGCGCTACGAAGTGCGCCGCGCCGACCTGCCGCTGAGCTGCCCGCTGCCGTCGATGGCGTTGTGGAATTCGCATCCCCGCGTGTACCTGCCGATCGAGGCGGAGGGCGGCGAGGCCGATTGTCCCTATTGCGGCGCGCACTTCGTCCTGATCGACGGTTGAGCTTGCGGCAGAACCGTCGCGAGCGGTCGAGCGCAGCGGGTTCGGAGGCAAGCGCATGCGCCGCCTGACCGTCGTGCAACTCTTGCCCGCGCTCGAAGCGGGCGGGGTCGAACGCTCGACCCTCGAAATCGCCGAGGCGCTGGTGGGCGCCGGGCATCGCGCGATCGTGGTGTCCAACGGCGGGCGGCTGCTCCCGCAACTGGAGGCCATCGGCGCGGAACACGTCGCGCTCGACGTCGGCCGCAAGTCGCCGCTGGCGTTGCGCCACGTGCGCGCGCTGCGCGCGCTGTTCGTCGAGTCGAAGGCCGACATCGTGCACGCGCGTTCGCGCATGCCCGCATGGCTGGGGTGGTTCGCGTTGCGCGGGATGGAGGGCGGTTCGAAGCCGCGTTTCGTGACCACCGCGCACGGGTTGAATTCGCCTTCGCGCTACAGCGCGATCATGGTCCGCGGCGAGCGCGTGGTGTGCGTGTCCAATACCGTTCGCGATTACCTGCTGCAGCACTATCGGCGGGTCGATCCGGCGAAACTCGCGGTGATCCCGCGGGGCATCGATCCAGCGCGCTTTCCCCGCACGCCGTGGCCGGATCGCGAAGCGCGCGCGCAAGCCGCGGCGCGGTTTCCGCAACTCGGCGGCAACGGACCGCTGCTGCTGCTGCCCGGTCGCGGCACCCGGTTGAAGGGCCATGCCGATGCGCTGCGCCTGATCGCACGGCTGCGCGGAGACGGCCTCGACGCACGGTTGTGGATGCCCGGCGCGCGCGCGGCCGGACGCGAGGCCTACATCGCCGAACTCGAATCGCTGCTGCAGTCGCTGGGCATCGCCGGCGCGGTGGCGATGACGCCGCCGACCGACGCCATCGCCGAAGCCTATGCCGCCAGCGACCTGGTGCTGCAGCTGTCGCGCAAGCCCGAGGCGTTCGGGCGCACCGTGGTCGAAGCGCTGTCGGTCGGGCGCGCGGTGCTGGGCTGGGACCACGGCGGCGTCGGCGAACTGCTGCGCGAGTTGCAAGCGGCGGGCGCGGTCGCGCCGTTCGACGAGGCCGCGCTCGCCACCACCGCGCGCGCACTGCTGGCGCAACATCCCGCGCCACCGGCTACCATTCCGTACACATTGCGTGCGATGCAGGAGGCCACGCTTGGGCTCTACGCCGAACTCCGCGGCTGAGCGATCCGTGATGGAAGCCGCGCCCGTCGCCGGCTGGCGCTGGGCGCCGGCGTGGGTGCTGGCGTACGTCGCGCTGTGGCCTGCGCCGGGTTACGCGGAAGCCGTGCTGGTGCTCGGCGCGCTGGTCGCGATCGCGAAACTGCTGCTGCAGCGCTTCCGCGGCGGCACGCGCCTGCTCAGCCACCAGGCCTGGGCGCTGACCGGCGTGTTGTTCGCGGCGTACTGGTTGCCGGAACTGTTCTCGACCTTCGATGCGGTCAATCGCCCGCACAGCCTCGCGCAGACCGTCTCGGACCTGCGCTACCTGCCGTTCCTGTGGCTGGCCGCGTCCGCGGTCGCCAGCGACGCCGGGAGGCGGACGACCTTCACCGGGTTGGCGGTCGTCGTCGGGATCTGGACCCTCGACGCGCTGGCGCAGGCTGCGCTGGGCTCTAGCCCGCTGTTTTCCCTGATCGACATGGCCAAGCACGCGATCAGTGGCCACGGCATGTGCACCGCGGAGGAAGTGCAGCGCGTCGATCGCCTCAGCGGCATCCTCGGCCCATGCAATCTCAAGCTCGGTCTGGTGCTGGCCAGCCTGTCGCCGTTCCTGCTGGACGCCGCGCACCGGCGCTGGACGCTCGCGGGCTGGCTGGTGGCGGCGTTCGCGCTCGGCATCGTGATCCTGCTGGCCGGTGCGCGCGCTTCGTGGATCACCTACGCGCTGGTGCTCGGGTTGTCCGGCTGGCGCGCGCTGGGCGTGCGCAAGCTGCTGGTGGTGTTCGCGCTCGGTGCGGTGCTCGCCTGTGGCCTGTTCGCGTTCTCGCCACAGGTACGCGAGCGTTTCGAGCGCACGTCGGCGGCGCTGGCGGCCGACCGCGAAGGCGTCGACGTCGCGCTTTCCGGCCGTACCCGGATCTGGAGCGCGGCGCTGTGCATGATCCGCAGCCACCCGCTCAATGGTGTAGGCGTGCGCGATTTCCGCGACGCGTTCCCGGCCTGCGATCCGGCGCCCGCGCAGCCCGCGGCCTGGGGCGAGGGTCCGGCGTACCACGCCCACCAGTGGGTGCTGGAAGTGCTGAGCGAGACCGGATTGCTCGGCCTGCTGTTGTGGATCGCCGGCATCGCCATGGCGTGGCGCGCATGGCGCTACGCGACGCCTGCTGCGCAGGCGCGCGCGCGACCGCCGATGATCGCGCTGGTCGCGACGCTGTTCCCGTTCAATACCCACCTCGCGTTCTACTCGACCTTCTGGGGCGGGCTGGCGCTGCTGCTCGCGGCGCTGTACGCGGGAAGCCTGCTCGCGAACGAAGCGCCTCAGGATCAATCGGCGTAGGCGTCGCTGCCGTCGGGGCGGCGCTTGAAGCGGCGGTGGATCCACAGGTATTGCGCGGGGGCCGCGCGCACCATGCCCTCGATCCCCGCGATCACGCGCGCCGTGTCTTCCGTCGCGTCCCGCGACGGGAAATCCTCGAGCGCGGGGCCGATCGACAGGTCGAAACCGCCGTCCTCGCGCCTGCGGTGCGAGAACAGTACGACCGCGGCGCCGGACATGCGCGCGAGCTGGTGCGTGGACGTGAGGCTGTGCGCGGGCTGGCCGAAGAACGGGACGTAGACGCTTTCGCCGCGACTCGGGTCCTGGTCGGGCGCGTACCACAGCAGGCCGCCGCGCTTGAGGTGGCGGGCCGCGCCGCGCACATCCTTCTTGGGGAACATCGCCACCGCATAGCGCGCGCGGCCACGCAGCACCGACCATTCCATCGCCGCGTCGGAATACGGCCGGTACATGCCGGCCAGCGGCACGCCGGCCTCGCACAGAAGGCGACCGCAGGCTTCGAGCGTGGTGAAGTGCCCGGACACCACGATCACGCCGCGTCCGCCCGCGCGCGCGGCGGCGAGGTGTTCGAGCCCCTCGATGCGGATGCCACGTTTCAGCGCATCGACCGAGCCCCACCAGGCGCGGCCGAACTCGAAGAGGCTCGTCCCCAGCGCGGCGAAGTGCTCGCGCAGGAGCGCGGCGCGTGCGCGCTCGTCCAGCCCGGGGAAGCAGAGTTCGAGGTTGCGCGCGGCGATCGAGCGGCGTTCGTGCATGGCGGCGCGCAGCAATGCGCCGAGCGCGCGCCCCAGCGCGCGCTGCCACGGCCACGGCAGGCGCGCGGCCAGCGCGAGCATGCCGATGCCGCACCAGGCCGGCCAGTGGCGCGGTGAGAGCGGCGGTGGCGCGTGACCGGGCATCGGACGATTGTAGCCAGCGCGATGAGCCTGGTTCGGGATCGCGGAATGGCACTGCATCCGTTTTTCGCGGCGACGTACAACCGGGAACCGGCAACCGTTATCCTTTCCCCATGCGGGTCGACATCACCGAGCGTGCGCTGCGCGGCCTGTATTCGGCGGCGTTGTACGTACTCGCGCCGGTCACCGTTTACCACCTGATCTGGCGCGGTTTCCGCCAGCCGGCGTACCTGCAGCGCTGGGGCGAACGCTACGGCGCCTATCGCACGCCGCCGGACGAGCCGGTGCGCTGGGTGCATGCGGTGTCGGTGGGCGAAGTGAACGCCGCGGCGCCGCTGGTCGATGCGCTGCTCGCGCGACACCCGGGCGAACGCGTGCTGGTGACCACGATCACGCCGACCGGTTCGGCGCGGGTGCGCGCGCTGTGGGCCGAACGCGTCGACCATGTCTACCTGCCCTACGACCTGCCCGGCGCGGTTTCGCGATTCCTGCGCCATTTCCGCCCGCGCATCGGGCTCGTCCTGGAAACCGAGCTGTGGCCGAACCTGCTGTTCGGCTGCCGCGACCACGGGGTGCCCGCGCTGATCGTCAACGGACGGCTGTCCGAACGTTCGCTGCAGGGCTATGGCCTGCTGAAACCGCTGCTCGGTCGCGCGCTGCGCAGCCTGCGCGGGATCGTCGCGCAATCGGCCACCGATGCGGCGCGCTTCCTGCGCCTGGGCGCAGCGCCCGACACGACCGTGGTCGGCGGGAACCTGAAGTTCGACATCGCCGCCGATCCGCAGGCCCGGGCATTCGCGGAGCGATTCCGCCAGGCGGAAGGGTCGCGGCCCGCGTGGATCGCCGCCAGCACCCATCCCGGCGAGGAAGCCGCGGTGCTGGCGTTGCACCGGCGCCTGCGCCAGCGCTGGCCGGATTTGCTGTTGCTGTGGGCCCCGCGCCATCCCGAACGGTTCCGCCCGGTGGCGCACCTGGCGGCGCAGGCCGGGTTCCGTACCGCGACCCGGCAGATGACCCACCAGCCCGATGCCGGCGACGGCGTGTTCGTGCTCGACACGCTCGGCGAACTCGCGCGCTTCTACGCTTGCGCGGACGTCGCCTTCGTCGGCGGCAGCCTGGAGGACATCGGCGGCCACAACCTGCTCGAACCGGCGGCCGCCGGCACCGCGATGGTCACCGGCCCGCACCTGCGCAACTTCGCCGACATCGCGGCGCAGCTCGAAGCCGCCGGCGCATTGCGCATCGGCGCCGACGAAGCGGCGGTGGGCGATGCGCTGGAAATGCTGCTGGCCGATCCCGCGGCGCGCGCGACGATGGCGGATGCCGCACAGGAATTGCTCGCGCAGGGACGCGGTGCGCTGCAGCGCACGCTCGACCTGGTCGATGCGATGGCGCCCGCCGCGCCGGCGGGCTGACCGGTCCGGTTACGGCCTGGCTTCCGCCAGCGGGGTGTCGACGGTGAGCAGGCGGTTCACGTCCTGCACGTCGTCCACGTCGAGCGTGCCCGCCGCCTGTTCCAGCAGCAGGCGATTCTGCAGGAAGTTGTACTTCGCCAGCGCGTATTCGCGCTGTGCGTTGAACAGGTTCTGCTGGTTGATCAACACGTCGACCACCGTGCGGGTGCCGACTTCCAGCCCGACCTGCGACGCGTCGTAGGCGCTCTGCGCGGAGACCACCGCCAGCCGGCGGGCCTCGACCTCGCTCACGCCCGCGACCAGGGTCTGGTAAGCGTTGCGGGTGTTGCGCTCGAGCGCGCGCTTCTGCTGCTCGTACTGGTCCTGGGTGACGTCGCGTTGCGCCAGCGCCTGGCGCACCCGCGACTGGGTCGCCCCTCCGGCGAAGATCGGCACGCTCAAGGTCAGGCCGACGGAACTGCCTCGCGAGCCGTCCGACGAGAACCCGTTGCTGTTGAGGGTGCTGCCTCCGCTGATGGTCTTGCTGTCGGAATAGTCGGCGCCCAGGTACAGCGTGGGGAGGTGTCCGGCGCGAGCCGTGGAAACGTCGGCTTCGGCCGAGCGCAGCTGGTACTCCTGCGCCTTCAACGCCGGATTCGTTTCGAGCGCCGTGCCGACCCAGGCCTCCGCATCCTTTTCCGCAGGCAATTGCGGCTGGAAATCCTTGGGCAGCGCCTTCAGGTCGGCGACCGGTGCGGCGGTGATCTCGACCAGTGCCTGGTAGGCGTCCTGCAGGGCATTGCGGGTGAGGATAGTGTTGGCGCGGGCGCTGTCGTACTGCGCGCGGGCTTCGTGCACGTCGGTGATCGGCGCGAGCCCGACTTCCAGCCGCTTGCTGGCGAGGTCGAACTGCTTCTTCAGCGCGGCTTCGCTGGCTTCGGCCGCGGACAGCGTTTCCAGCGCGACCAGCACGTTGAAGTAGGCGGCCGAGGTGCGCGTCACCAGGGTATCGCCGGCCGATTCCAGCTGGAAGTCGCTGGCCTTGGCCAGGGCGTTCTGCGAACGCACGCTGGAGAAACGCCCGAGGTCGAACACGACCTGGTCGGCGCCCACCCGGAACGTACGCGAGGTGGATCCGTCGAGCTGCGTGTCCACCAACACCGGATCGCCATTCGCGTCGAGGACGGGATTGCCGTTCGCATCGAGCAGCACGCTCTGCGTCGTGCCCTGGGGGAACGTGCGCGTCAGCGTCGCCGTGCCATTGACCTGCGGCAGCAGCGCGGCGCGCGCCTGCACCGCGCCTTCGCGCGTGACGAGGCGGCCCGATTCCGCGGCCGCGTACTGCGGATCGCTCTGGCGCGCCCGCTGGTAGGTCTGCAGCAGGTCCTCGGCGTGGGCGGCGCCGAACGGCGACAGCGCGGCGGCAAGGGCGAAGGCGAGCGGGAGGCGGCGCATGCGGGGATCCTGGTTCAGAACTGGAAGGCGGGGGCCGGCGCTGCGCCGGCGAGGTAGGGCACGACGGTTTCGAACAACGATTGGATGCGCTCGTCGTCGACTCCGTTGCGGGCATCGACGCGGACCGCTTCCATCGCGGGGACGCGGCCGCGCACCACGAACATCCGTCCGCCCGGGTTCAGCCACTTCAGGAAGCGTCCGGGGATCGCATCGACCGCGCCGCCGACGCAGACGATGTCGTAGCGGCGGTCGCTGTTCCAGGCGAACGCGTCGGCGGTTTCGATCGCGATGTTCTGGCCGAAGCCCACGGCATCGATGCGCGCGCGCGCGGCATCGGCGAGGCCGGCGTGGCGTTCGAGGCTGGTCACTTCGCGCGCGAGCCGGCCGAAGCACGCGGTGAGGTAGCCGCTGCCGGTGCCGATTTCCAGGACCGAATCGCCGGGCTGCGGCAACAGCGCCTGCAGCGCGCGGCCGTCCAGCACCGGCTTCCAGCTGCGTTCGCCCTCGCCGATCGGCAGCTCGAGGTCGGCATAGGCCAGCGCGCGGTGGGACTCGGCGAAGAACGCTTCGCGCGGGACCGAGGCCAGCGTCTCGAGCACGCGGATGTCGAGCACGTCCCAGGGCCGGACCTGCTGTTCGACCATGGTTTCGCGGGCTTTGGCGTAATCGAGGCTGGGGGTCATCGGGGCAGGCCGCGTGGCTCTGGAGGGGAGGGAATTCTAAAGCGGAGCCGGAACCGCGGTTGCAGGGAGTGTGGCTGTACTAGCACACCATGACTGAGTGCCAGAAGTCAGCGTCACCGAAGTCACGGCGTCGCGTCGCGCCGGGCATAGGCGCGCAGGAACATGTCCACCGAAGCGGCGACATGCTTGCGCGCCTCCTCGCGGCAGGGCGCTTCGCCGCAACCCATTACCAGGCGCGCGTGCTGGTCGCCCTTGAGCAAGGTGAAGAACTGCGAGGCCGCCCGCGACACGTCGTCGATCTCGAGTTCGCCGGCCTCCATCCGCCGCCGCAGCAGGTCGGCGAATTCGCCCTGGACCCGCTTGGGGCCGGCTTCCCAGAAGATCGTCGGCACCGGCGAATCGGCCATCTGCGGCGTGCACAGGATGCGGTGCCCGGCCACGGCCTCCGGCGAACTGACCATCGCGTAGAACGCCTGCGCGATCTCGAGCATGCGTTCGCGAAGCGGTACGTCCGGGTTGGCGGCGAACAGCTCCGCCGGGAGCCGCTGTTCGCAGTAGGCGCGCGCGGAGGCGGCGAACAGTGCGTCCTTGTCGCCGAAGTGGCTGTAGACGGTGAGCTTGGAGACGCCGGCCGCGGCCGCGATCTGGTCCATGCTCACGCCGTCGTAGCCCAACTCCACGAACAGGCGCTTGGCGGCATCGAGGATCGCGGCACGCTTGCCCATGTCCTTGGGGCGACCCGGGGCGTTGGGCTTGGCACGGTCGGTTCGGGCAGTGGCGGAACACATGCGCCAATACTAGACCAATCGGTACGTTATTGCAGTGAGTGGCAAACCCCGCCCGCCCGTCTTGCCGCGCCTGGCGGGATCGGTACTAGACTCGGAATCGCAAGCGACGGCCGACGCCATCGGCCCAGTCAGCAGCAGCGAGGTCGAATTGAAGCCGACCGATATCGGGAATCCCGACACCTTCCACAAGGTCGTCGATTGCCAGTGGGCCTGCCCGGCGCATACGCCGGTCCCCGAATACATCCGCCTCATCGCCGCCGGGCGCTATGCCGACGCCTACATGGTGAACTGGCGCAGCAACGTCTTCCCGGGAATCCTCGGCCGCACCTGCGACCGACCCTGCGAGCCGGCCTGCCGGCGCGGACGGGTCGAGGAAAACAACGGCGACAAGCCCGAACCGGTCGCGATCTGCCGGCTCAAGCGCGTCGCCGCCGATTTCAAGGGCGACGTCTCCGCGCGCATGCCGAAACGCGCGGCGCAGTCCAACGGCAGGCGCATCGCCTGCGTCGGCGCCGGCCCGTCCTCGCTGACGGTGGCGCGCGACCTCGCACCGCTCGGGTACCAGGTCACGGTCTTCGAAGCCGATCCGAAGGCGGGCGGTTTCATGCGCACCCAGGTGCCGCGTTTCCGCCTGCCGGAACAGGTGATCGACGAGGAAACCGGCTACATCCTCGACCTCGGCGTCGAATTCCTCGGCGGCCAGCGCATCGAGTCGATGCGCGACCTCCTCGCGCGGAATTTCGACGCGGTCTTCGTCGGCAGCGGCGCGCCGCGCGGCCGCGACCTCGACATCCCCGGCCGCAAGGAAGCCGACGCGCACATCCACGTCGGCCTCGACTGGCTGGCGAACCTGTATTTCGGCCACGTCGAGAAGGTCGGCAGGCGCGTGCTGGTGCTCGGTGGCGGCAACACCGCGATGGACTGCTGCCGCAGCGCGCGCCGGCTCGGCGGCGAGGACGTCAAGGTGATCGTGCGTTCCGGCTTCGACGAGATGAAGGCCAGCCCCTGGGAAAAGGAGGACGCGATGCACGAGGGCATCCCGATCCTCGACTACCGCGTGCCGAAATCCTTCGTGCATGAAAACGGCAGGCTGGTCGGCATGACCTTCGAGAAAGTGCGCGCGGTGCGCGATGCGCGCGGGCGCCGCCAGCTGGTGGCCACGGGCGAACCGGACGAGCGCATCGACTGCGACGAAGTCCTGATCGCGGTCGGGCAGGAAAACGCGTTCCCGTGGATCGAGCGCGACCTCGGCATCGCCTTCGACGAATGGGGGATGCCGATCGTCGACAAGGTCACGCACCAGTCCACCCTGCCGAACGTGCTGTTCGGCGGCGACGCGGCGTTCGGTCCGAAGAACATCATCTGGGCGGTGGCCCACGGCCACGCCGCGGCGGTCAGCATCGACAAGCTGCTCAACGGCGAGGACACCCGCGAGCGCCCTGCGCCGGACGTCACCCTGGTGTCGCAGAAGATGGGAATCCACGAATGGACCTACGACAACGCGGTTTCGCCCGACGAACGCTTCGTCGTGCCATGGTCGGAAGCCGCGAGGAAGCTCGACAGCATCAAGGTCGAGGTCGAGCTCGGCTTCGACATGGAAACCGCGTGGAAGGAGACCCAGCGCTGCCTCAACTGCGACGTCGAGACCGTGTTCACCCGCGACAAGTGCATCGAATGCGATGCCTGCGTCGACATCTGCCCGACCGACTGCATCACCTTCACCGCGAACGCCGATGAAGCCGACCTGCGCAAGCACCTGACCGCGCCGGCGCTCAACGTCGAACAGCCGCTGTACGTCTCCGAGCCGCTGAAGACGCACCGGGTGATGGTCAAGGACGAGGACGTGTGCCTGCATTGCGGCCTGTGCGCGGAACGTTGCCCGACCGGCGCCTGGGACATGCAGAAGTTCCTGCTGCAGGAAACCTACGCCGGA
>Ga0209023_10007451_pt1 | contig 11213 bp, 7 predicted proteins | sample LakOneMetagenome_FD_187468 | JGI IMG/M metagenome (GOLD analysis project Ga0209023, IMG submission 187468) | Freshwater and sediment microbial communities from Lake Erie, Canada (SPAdes) (version 2) | ecosystem: Environmental > Aquatic > Freshwater > Lentic | place: Lake Erie, Canada | collected...
AGATCGCGCCGAGCTATTTCAACAACCGCAAGGTTTCGATCTACGGCGGCTCCAACGAGATCCAGCGCAACATCATCACCAAGGCGGTGCTGGGGCTGTAAGAGCCGCACCCAACTGTCGTCCCCCGCGCAGGCGGGGGACCCAGTACGCCGCGGCAGATGTGATCAAGCATCGGCGCTGGCGATTACTGGATCCCCGCATTCGCGGAGATGACGAGCGGAATTGGGCGCAATGCCCGGGCGTGACCCCGAATTTTGTGACGACGTGTAGTCAAGGAAAAGAACATGGATTTTGATTTGTCCGAGGAGCAGCGCCTTCTCAAGGAAAGCATCGACGGCCTTCTGAACGACTCCTACGATTTCGATGCGCGCAAGAAGTACCAGAAGGAGAAGGGCGGCTGGAGCAAGACCGTCTGGAACAAGCTGGCCGAGCAGGGCCTGCTCGGCCTTCCCTTCGCGGAGGCCGATGGCGGCTTCGGCGCCGGCGCGGTCGAGACCATGATCGTGATGGAAGCGATGGGCAAGGCGCTGGTGCTGGAGCCTTATCTGGCAACGGTCGTGATCGGCGGCGGCTTCCTGCGTCACGGCGGCTCGGCCGAGCAGAAGGCCGCCCATATCCCCGGCATTATCGACGGCAGCAAGACCTTTGCCTTTGCGCAGCTCGAAAAGAACTCGCGCTACGACCTGTTCGACGTCTCGACCGCTGCCAAGAAAAAGGGCGCCGGCTGGGTCATCGACGGCGAAAAGTTCGTCGTGGTCAACGGCGAGAATGCCGACACCTTGATTGTCACCGCGCGCACATCAGGCGGTCGCCGTGACAAGAACGGCATCGGCGTATTCCTGGTGCCGGCCGATGCCAAGGGCGTCACCCGCAAGGGCTATCCGACCCAGGACGGCCTGCATGCCGCCGACATCACCTTCACCGGCGTCGAGGTCGGCGCGGACGCCGCGATCGGCGATCCCGCCAATGCGCTGGACCTGATCGAGCGCGTGGTCGATGAAGCCCGCACCGCGATGTGTGCGGAAGCGGTCGGCGCGATGGACGAGTCGCTGAAGAGCACGGTCGAGTACCTCAAGACCCGAAAGCAGTTCGGCGTCGCGATCGGTACCTTCCAGACCCTGCAGCACCGCGCCGCCGACATGTTCGTGTTCTGCGAACAGGCTCGCAGCATGTCGATGTTCGCGACCATGGCTGCCGATTTCGACAGTGCCAAGGAGCGTGCCACTGCAGTGGCGGCTGCCAAGGTGCAGGTCGGCAAGTCGCTGAAGTTCGTCGGTCAGCAATCGATCCAGCTTCACGGCGGCATCGGCATGACCCAGGAAGCCAAGATCGGTCACTACTTCAAGCGGCTGACCATGATCGAGAACTCCTTCGGCGACACCGACTACCACCTCCGCCGCGTCACCGACGCGGGTGGGCTGGTGTAGGGCCTCTTGTCATTGCCGGGCTTGACCCGGCAATCCATCGCTCTTGAGAAGATGGATGCCCGGGTCAAGCCCGGGCATGACGTGTGTGTTGCTGCGCGCGACGAAAACAACAGGGAGAAACAAAAATGAAAAACACCCCGTTCGATCTCACCGGCAAGGTCGCCGTCGTCACCGGCTCCAGCCGGGGCATCGGCCGCGCGTCGGCGGAACTGCTGGCTCAGCTCGGCGCCAAGGTGGTGATCTCCAGCCGCAAGGCCGATGCCTGCCAGGAAGTCGCCGACGGCATCAAGAAGGCGGGCGGCGACGCCATCGTCATTCCCTGCAACATCTCGCGCCGTGAGGAAGTCGAAGCGCTGGTGTCAGGCACGATCAAGCATTACGGCAAGATCGACATCCTCGTCTGCAACGCTGCGGTAAACCCCTATTACGGCCCGCTGCTCGACATCAAGGACGAGGCCTTCGACAAGATCATGGGCTCCAACGTCAAGAGCAACATCTGGCTCTGCGCGCTGGCGATCCCGCAGATGGCGGAGCGCGGCAACGGTTCGGTGGTGATCATTTCCTCGATCGGCGGCCTGCGCGGCTCGACCGTGATCGGCGCCTACGGAATTTCCAAGGCGGCGGATTTCGCGCTGTGCCGCAGCCTCGCCGGCGAGTGGGGCCCGAAGGGCGTTCGCGTCAACTGCGTCGCGCCCGGTCTGGTCAAGACCGATTTCGCCAAGGCGCTGTGGGAAGACCCCGACAACCTGAAGCGCCGCACCGCCTCCACGCCGCTGCGCCGTATCGGCGAGCCTGATGAAATCGCCGGCGCGGTGGCCTATCTCGGCTCCGACGCCTCGACCTTCATGACCGGCCAGACCATCATCGTCGATGGCGGCGTGACGACGGCAGCGACGTAATCTCAACGTCGTCCCGGCGCAGGCCGGGACCCAGACCGCGTTGTGCTCTCGGCTATGACGCGGTGTTAGACGCTCGCCTATCGATAATCGTTGGTGGTTATAGGTCCCGGCCTGCGCCGGGACGCCGGTAGAGCGATATTGACGAACCATTCCCAATCCGCTCACCTCTCCCGCAACCAACCACCGTTCCGGGAAGCAACGTCATGTCCTTTGTGCTGGCCATCGATCAGGGCACCACGTCCTCGCGCGCCATCGTGTTTCGCTCGGATATTTCCGTCGCCGCCACCGCGCAGCAGGAGTTTCCGCAGCATTTCCCGGCGTCGGGCTGGGTCGAGCATGAGCCCGAGGACATCTGGACCTCGACCGTGATGGTCTGCCGCGATGCGCTGGAAAAAGCCGGCCTCAAAGCGAAAGACATCGCCGCGATCGGCATCACCAACCAGCGCGAAACCACCGTGGTGTGGGACCGTGCCACCGGCCAGGCGGTGCATCGCGCCATCGTCTGGCAGGACCGTCGCACGGCGGATGTTTGCGCCAAACTCAAGGCCGAAGGCCACGAGCCTGATATCTCGGCCAAGACCGGTCTCATCGTCGATCCCTATTTCTCCGGCACCAAAGTCGCCTGGATCCTCGACCACGTGCCGGGCGCGCGCGAGCGCGCCGCGCGCGGCGAACTGATGTTCGGCACCGTCGATTGCTACCTGCTGTGGCGGCTCACCGCCGGCAAAGTCCACGCCACCGACGCCACCAACGCCTCGCGCACGCTGCTGTTCAACATCCACACCGGCGCGTGGGACGACGACCTGCTGAAGCTGTTGCGCGTGCCGCGCTCGATGCTTCCCGAGGTGAAGGATTCCTCGGCCAACTTCGGCACCAGCGACCCCAGCCTGTTCGGCGGCGCGATCGCGATCTCCGGCATCGCCGGCGACCAGCAAGCCGCGACCATCGGCCAGGCTTGCTTCACGCCGGGGATGATAAAGTCGACCTACGGCACCGGCTGCTTCGCGCTGCTCAACACCGGCGCGACGCCGGTCGCCTCGAAGAACAAGTTGCTGACGACGATCGCCTACCAGCTCGGGGGAAAACGCACCTACGCGCTGGAAGGCTCGATCTTCGTCGCCGGCTCTGCCGTGCAATGGCTGCGCGACGGGCTAGGGATCATCAAGCAGGCCAGCGAGACCGGCCCCTTGGCGGACAAATCCGACTCGATGCAGTCGGTCTATCTGGTGCCGGCCTTTGTCGGCCTCGGCGCCCCCTACTGGAATCCGCGCGTCCGCGGCGCGCTGTTCGGCCTCACCCGCAACACCGGCCCCGCCGAACTCGCGCATGCCGCGCTGGAGAGTGTTTGTTACCAGACCTTCGATCTCTGGGCCGCGATGCGCGCCGACTGGCCGGATGCGAAAGCCGCCAACATCGTCCTCCGCGTCGACGGCGGCATGACGGCCTCGGACTGGACCATGCAGCGCCTTGCCGATTTGCTCGATGCACCGGTCGACCGCCCGATGATCCAGGAAACCACCGCGCTCGGCGCCGCCTATCTCGCGGGGCTTGCTGCTGGCGTCTATCCGGAGCCCGCGAAATTCGCCGACAACTGGCGGCTGGAGCACCGCTTCAAGCCGGCGATGAGCGCGGCGACGCGGGAGCGGAAGCTCGCGGGCTGGGCGCGGGCGGTGAAGGGGGTGTTGGCGAGTGACGAGGGGGAGGGGTAATTCCTTCTCGCTGTTTCTACGTACTCAACTGTCATCACCGGGCTTGACCCGGTGATCCCCATCTTGCTTTCTTCTGGCCCAAGCAAAGACGTGGATGGCTGGGTCACCTCTTGAAATCGCGCTTCGCGCTTTTACCCGGCATGACGAACGGACAGAGTGCACTCCATGATCCTGATCGGCCAATACGACTCCCCTTTCGTCCGCCGCGTCGCGATTGCCCTGCGGCTGTACGGCTTGCCGTTCGAGCACAAGCCGTGGTCGACCTTCGGCGATGCCGACAAGATCGCGCCGTATAATCCGCTGCGGCGGGTGCCGACGCTGGTGCTGGATGGCGGCGAGGCGCTGATCGAGAGCGCCATGATGCTGGATTATCTCGACGATCGCGTCGGGTCCGACAAGGCGATGTTTCCGGCACACGGCGAAGCGCGCTGGCGGCAGCAGCGGATTGCGGCGCTGGCGATGGGGCTCGGCGACAAGGGTGTCAGCCTGCTGTACGAGCGGGTGCTGCGGCAGGAAAAGCTCGCGCTCTGGGTCGAGCGCTGCGAGGCGCAGATCGCTGGCGTGCTGGCGATGCTGGAAGCGGAGCGCGCCAAGGTTACGACGCCGTACTGGTTCGGGCAAGGCATCGGCCACGCCGATATTGCGGTCGCCTGTGCCTTACGGTTTGTCAGCGAGGCGCATCCGGCGCTGTTCGGTATGCAGTATCCGGTGCTTGCCGCCCACGCCGCGCGTTGCGAGGCGTTGCCGGCGTTTGTCGAAATCGTGCAGCCGCTGGCGCCGCCGAAGGGGTAGCTTGTCGTCCCGGACAAGCGAAGCGCGATCCGGGACCCACAAACACCATCGACCGGAATGAAAAAGAATTGTCGCTACGATTTCGTTCATCACGAACGTTAGTGGTTATGGGTCCCGGCCTTCGCCGGGACGACAATAACTACTTCTTCACCCGCATCGCTTCCGGCGTATCCGGCTGCATCGACGGATGTGCTCTTGCAAATTCCGGCAGCGTCATCGCGGTCTCGAAGATGCGCTTCACGGTCGGGTAGGGCGTCAGGTCGATCTGCTGCGTCACGGCCACGCTGACGTGTCCGACCATGCAGATGTCGGCAAACGTCGGCATCTCGCCATGGCAGAATTTTCCGGTCGCCTTGTCGCCGGCGAGATGGCCTTCGAGCGCCGCCAGCGTCTCCACCGTCCAGTGCCGGCGCCAGGCCGCCTGCTGGGTGTCGCGCAAATTCAGTTCGTGGTCGAGATAGCGCCGCACCCGCGGTACCAGCAGCGGATGGCCTTCGCAGGCAACGATCTGCGCGAGACCGCGAACGCGGGCGCGGCCCTTCGGGTCGGCCGGCAGCAGCGGCGGCGCGGGGTGGGTCTCTTCGAGATATTCGAGGATCGCCAGCGACTGGAACAGCACGGTGCCGTCATCCAGCACCAGCGACGGCAGCGCCATCTGCGGATTGAGTTCGCGATAGGCGGCCTCGCGATGCGCGTTGGCATCGAGGTCGACGAACACGACCTCGGCGGGAAGGTTCTTCAGGTTGAGCGCAATGCGAACGCGAAAACTCGCCAGCGATCGCCAGAAGGAGAAGAATTTCATGGGGAGGCCTCAAGCACAAATGTCATGCCCGAGCTAAAGTGCGAAGCACGTCTTCGCACAGATGACCCGGGCATCCATCATCCTTGCAAGAGTCTCTTGAAGATGGATCACCGGGTCAAGCCCGGTGATGACAGCTTACGCCCCCACCGCCTTCTTGCGCCAGGCCAGATGCACCGCGCAGTTGCAGCCGGGCGGATGCGCGGCCAAATCCTTGGAGCTGGTGTCATTCGCTGGCGCGAGCGGCGCGGTCTTTTCGCCAAGATGCGGCTGTTGCGAAGGAATGTAGTTCAACACCGGCGCCAGCCAGCGTTCGGTCTCGGTCACGCTCATGCCCTTGCGGGCGGCGTAGTCTTCGACCTGGTCGCGCTCGATCTTGCCGACGCCGAAATAGAAGCTCTCGGGATGGCTGAAATAGAGCCCCGACACCGACGAGCCCGGCCACATCGCAAAGCTCTCGGTGAGTTTCACGCCCGCGGTGTTCTCGGCGTCGAGCAACCTGAACAGCGTCGCCTTCTCGGTGTGGTCGGGCTGCGCCGGATAGCCGGGCGCCGGGCGGATGCCGGCATATTGTTCGAGGATCAGTTGATCCGGCGTCGCGGTCTCGTCCGGCGCGTAGCCCCAGAATTCGCGGCGCACCCGCGCGTGCATCCGCTCGGCAAAGGCTTCGGCGAGACGATCGGCCAGCGCCTTGCACAGGATCGAGGAGTAATCGTCGTTGGCGTTCTTGAAGCGGTCGGCGACCGCGTCCTCGCCGATCCCGGCGGTGACGACGAAGGCGCCGATGTAATCAGGCACGCCGGAAGACGTGGGCGCAACGAAGTCCGACAGCGCGGCGTTGAAGCGGCCCTCGCGCTTCTCCAGTTGCTGGCGCAGCGTGTGGAAAGTTGCGATCTGCTGCTTGCGAGTGTCGTCGGCATAGACGGCGATGTCGTCGCCGACGGCATTGGCCGGCCAGAACCCAATGGTGGCGCGCGCGGTGAACCACTTCTCCTTGACGATCAGGTCGAGCATCTTGCGGGCGTCGGCATAGAGCGAGCGCGCGACCTCGCCGACCTTGGCATCGTCGAGAATGGCCGGGAAACGTCCCGCCAGTTCCCAGGTCTGGAAGAACGGCGTCCAGTCGATGTATTCGGCCAGCTCTGCCAGGTCGTAAGCGTCGAAACTCCGGATGCCCAGGAACGTCGGCTTCGCTGGCGGCGCCTTGGCGAAATCGATGGCGACCTTGTTGGCGCGGGCGGCGTCGAGCTTGAGCCGCTTCTTGTCGGCCTGCGCCTTGAAATGCGCCGCCGAAATTCTGGCGTATTCGGCCCGGACATCGGCCGCATAAGCGTCGCGCTTGTCGGCCGACAGCAGCGAGGAGGCGACACCGACCGCACGGCTGGCATCGTTGACATGCACCACCGGGCCGCCCTTGTAGTTCGGGTCGATCTTGACCGCGGTATGAACGCGGCTGGTGGTAGCGCCGCCGATCAGCAGCGGCATCTTCATGCCGTTCCGCTCCATCTCGCCGGCGAGAAAACTCATTTCATCCAGCGAGGGCGTGATCAGGCCGGACAGGCCGATGATGTCGGCGCCTTCGGCCTTGGCGGTCTCGATGATCTTGGAGGCCGGCACCATGACGCCGAGGTCGATCACCTCGAAGTTGTTACATTGCAGCACGATGCCGACGATGTTCTTGCCGATGTCGTGCACGTCGCCCTTGACGGTGGCGAGCACGATCTTGCCGGCCGCGCTGCGGCTGTCGGCGGTGGTGCCGTTGGCGAGGTTGCGCGCCTTTTCCTCTTCCATGAACGGCATCAGGTAGGCGACCGCCTGCTTCATCACGCGGGCCGACTTCACCACCTGCGGCAGGAACATCTTGCCGTCGCCGAAGAGGTCGCCGACGATGTTCATGCCGTCCATCAGCGGGCCTTCGATCACGTTCAGCGGGCGCTCGACCGTCAGCCGTACGGCTTCGGTGTCGGCCTCGATGAATTCGGTGATGCCATGCACCAGCGCGTGGGATAGCCGCTTTTCGACCGGCCATTCGCGCCAGGCCAGATCCTGCTCCTTGCTCTGCTTCTCCTTGCCGCGGAATTTCTCCGCCAGCGCCAGCAGCCGCTCGGACGCGCCCGGATCGCGGTTCAGAATGACGTCTTCGCAGGTCTGGCGCAGCTCGGGATCGATGTCGTCATAGACGATCATCTGCCCGGCATTGACGATGCCCATGTCCATGCCGGCCTTGATGGCGTGATACAGGAACACCGAATGCATCGCTTCGCGCACCGGCTCGTTGCCGCGGAACGAGAACGACAGGTTGGAGACGCCGCCGGAGATATGCGCGCCCGGCAGGTTCTGTCGGATCCAGCGCGTCGCCTCGATGAAGTCGACGCCGTAATTGTTGTGCTCTTCGAGCCCGGTCGCGATCGCAAAGATGTTCGGGTCGAAGATGATGTCTTCCGGCGGGAAGTCGATCTCGTTGACCAGGATGTCGTAGGCGCGCTTGCAGATCTCGGTCTTGCGCGCGAACGTATCGGCCTGGCCGGCCTCGTCGAACGCCATCACGACGACAGCAGCGCCATGACGGCGCGCGATCCGGGCTTCGTGGATGAATTTCTCCACGCCTTCCTTCATCGAGATCGAATTCACCACCGGCTTGCCCTGAACGCATTTCAGGCCGGCTTCGATCACGGCAAATTTCGAGGAGTCCACCATCACGGGGACGCGGGCGATATCGGGTTCGGCGGCGACGAGATTGAGGAACGTCACCATCGCGGCTTCGGAATCCAGCAAGCCTTCGTCCATGTTGACGTCGATGATCTGGGCGCCGTTCTCGACCTGGTCGCGCGCCACGGCCAACGCGGCGGTGTAGTCGCCGGCGGTGATCAGCTTGCGGAATTTCGCCGAACCGGTGACGTTGGTGCGCTCGCCGACGTTCACGAAGGGAATCGCGGGCGTCAGTTCGAACGGTTCGAGGCCGGAGAGCCGCAAGCGCGGTTCGATCACGGGCACGATGCGCGGCTTGTGCGGGGCGACCGCCGCGGCAATCGCCGCGATATGATCCGGCGTGGTGCCGCAGCAGCCGCCGACGATGTTGACGAGGCCGGCGGCGGCAAACTCGCCGATCAGGCGGGCCATGTATTCCGGGGTCTCGTCGTACTGGCCGAATTCGTTGGGCAGCCCGGCGTTCGGATAGGCGCAGACCAAAGTATCGGCGACGCGGCCGATGTCGGCGATATGCGCGCGGAGGTCTTCGGCGCCGAGCGCGCAGTTGAAGCCGATGGTGGCGGGCCTGGCGTGCCGCACCGAATTCCAGAATGCTTCCGGCAACTGGCCCGACAGCAGGCGGCCGGACTTGTCGGTGATGGTGCCCGATATCATCACGGGCACGTCGATGCCACGCGCTTCGGTGATTTCGGCGATGGCATAGAGCGCGGCCTTGGCGTTCAGCGTGTCGAAGATGGTTTCGACCAGCAGAAAATCCGCGCCACCGTCCAAGAGGCCGTTGATCTGTTCGCCATAGGCCTTGCGCAGGTCGTCGAAAGTGACGGCGCGGTAGCCGGGGTTGGACACGTCGGGCGAGATCGAGGCGGTGCGGTTGGTCGGGCCCAGGGCGCCGGCGACGAAGCGCGGCTTGCCGTCTTCGGCGGCGACACGTTCGGCCGCGGCGCGCGCCAGCCTGGCGCCGTCGCGGTTCAGCTCGTAGGCGAGGTCCGACATGTCGTAGTCGGCCTGCGCGATCGAGGTCGAGGAGAAGGTGTTGGTGGCGACGATGTCGGCGCCGGCGCGCAAGTACGCGGCGTGGATATCCTCGATCGCCTCGGGCTGTGTCAGGATCAGCAAATCGTTGTTGCCCCTGACATCGCGGTGGAAATCAGCAAAGCGCGCGCCGCGAAACGCGGCTTCGTCATATTGCAGCGCCTGGATCATCGTGCCCATGGCGCCGTCGAGCACCAGGATGCGGTCGCGGGCGGCGGCGAGCAGGGCGGTTCGTTTCGGCGAAGTCGGCGTGGTCATCGGTCAGGCGGCCTTCTGTGCGCCATTGGGTCGAATGCCCAGGAGATGGCTGATCGCAAACACGAGGTCCGCGCGGTTCATGGTGTAGAAATGAAAGGTGTCGACGCCGTGCTTGCTGAGCTTGCGCACCTGGTCTGCGGCAACGGTCGCCGCCACCAGCTTGCGGGTCTCGGCGTCGTCGTCGAGGCCTTCGAACTTGTCGGCGAGCCATGACGGCACGGTGGTGCCGGCGCGGGTCACGAAGCCGCGCGCCTGCTTGAAATTGTGCATCGGCATGATGCCGGGCACGACCGGGATATCGATGCCGTGCGCGCGGACGCGGTCGAGGTAGCGGTAATAGAGGTCGTTATCGAAGAACACCTGGGTGATGGCACGGGTGGCGCCGGCATCGACCTTGGCCTTCAGCGTATCGATGTCGGCATCGAGGCTCGGACTTTCCGGATGTTTTTCCGGATAGGCCGAAACCGAAATCTCGATATCGGGAAAACGCTTCTTGATGCCTTCGATCAGAGCCGGCGAGCTCTGATAGCCGTCGGGATGGGCGTGGTAGGCGGTGCCGATGCCGGTGGTGGGGTCGCCGCGCAGCGCCACGATGTGGCGGACGCCGACGTCATGATAGCGCGCCACCACGTCGTCGATCTCGCCCCTGGGGGCGCCGACGCAGGTCAAATGCGCCGCCGGGGTCAGCCGGGTCTCTTTCAGGATGCGGGCGATGGTCGAATGGGTGCGCTCGCGGGTCGAACCGCCGGCGCCATAGGTCACCGAGACGAAGTTGGGGGCGAGCGGCGCCAGCCGGTTGATGGTCTCCCACAGCGAGCGCTCCATCTCCTCGGTCTTGGGCGGAAAGAACTCGAAGGAAATCCTGGGCGAGGGGAGTGTGCGGCCATCGGGCGCGGGAGAGGGTACCTCGGTCATGGCAGTCGCAGAGCTCCACGGGATTGGGCAGGCATCAGGCCTAGCGCCTAACCGCTAAAATAGGACAAAGACGCCGGAGTAAATAGCCCATCGATGATGGGAAATTGCCCAATACTTGCAAATCGATGCGGAAAATTGGCGCTTTTATACAACATGTGGGCAGAAAAAGTTACTTCCTTTACATTCGATATTATTCTTTATTATCAAATATATAATCCATATCTTTGTTTTCAACATTTTGCGAAACAGGGTTGGGCCAAGTCGTGTTGTTAGGAAAGCGTTACAATTCCTCCCATTTTCAGACCCCAGCGGGAGCCGCCTTCGCTGGCCTGATCTGCACGTTCCGGCCCTTTGTGCCCGGCCGTGGCCGCACTAGTTTAGCGCCATGATCCCGCTTTCAGTCCTCGACCTCTCCGTCGTCACCACAGGCACCAAACCGGCCGCGGCCTTGCGCAACAGCATCGACCTGGCGCGCCATGTCGATGGGCTCGGTTACGTCCGCTACTGGCTCGCCGAGCATCACAACCTGGCATCCGTCGCGAGCCCCGCGCCCGATTTGATGATCGGGCAGATCGCGGCGGTGACCAAGAACATCCGCGTCGGCTCCGGCGGCGTGATGTTGCCCAACCACGCGCCGCTGGTGGTGGCCGAGCGCTTCAAGATGCTGGAGGCG
>Ga0209023_10007453_pt1 | contig 11210 bp, 8 predicted proteins | sample LakOneMetagenome_FD_187468 | JGI IMG/M metagenome (GOLD analysis project Ga0209023, IMG submission 187468) | Freshwater and sediment microbial communities from Lake Erie, Canada (SPAdes) (version 2) | ecosystem: Environmental > Aquatic > Freshwater > Lentic | place: Lake Erie, Canada | collected...
GGGGGTGGCGGCGGTGCGCCGTCGTGGCGCGTCGAGCCGGTGACGACAGCTTCGTCTGCTGCGCCCACGGTGTTTGTTTGAGTGGATTGCGCCGCGCAGGCGGCGAGGATCAGTACGCACAGGCCCGCGCCTGCGCGTCGCGCATTTTTCAGCATGACTTCCCTCCCAAGCCGCCGGACTCGCGGTGATTTAACGCACGGTAAGTGAGTGCGCGGATCGCGGCGGAGATGCGGCGCGCACGCGGCGGTTTATGCGCCGCGTTCGATTTTCACGCTGTTGTGTTGCGTTTAGCGACGGCGGCGTTCGTGGTCGGCATTACGCCGTTGCTCCGGAATCCAATCGCGCACGATGTGATCGAGCACTGTAAGCGGCACTTCGCCGTGCAGCAGCACTGCGTCGTGAAAGCCGCGTAGATCGAAGTCGGGCCCGAGTTCGTTGCGCGCGTACTCGCGCATGCGCACGATCTCGCGTCGGCCAAGCTCATAGCTGCACGCCTGGCCGGGCCAGGTGACGTAGCGATCCACCTCCGTTTGTATGACGCCGGGCGTGTCGCCCGTGGTTTGGGTGAGATAGGTGATCGCCTGCGCGCGCGACCAGCCGAAGGCGTGTAGGCCGGTGTCAACGACCAGCCGAGCGGCTCGCCACAACTGCCAGCGCAGATAGCCGATGCGGCCGACGGGGTCGTTTTCGTAAAAGCCCTGCTCGTCGGCGAATTGCTCGGCGTAGAGGCCCCAGCCTTCGGCGTACGCGTTGAACGAAATAAGCCGTCGCAGAAGTGGCTGATCGGTTTGTTGCTGCGCCAGCGCGATTTGGAAATGGTGGCCGGGAACGGCTTCGTGGAAGTCTTGCGTCGGCAAATCGATGCGCGTGATTTCGGCGAGGTCGCGCAGATTGATATAATAGATGCCAGGGCCCGACCCATCGAGCGGCGGGGCGTTGTAATAGGCGCCGGATTGGCTGGCTTCGAGCGAAGCGGGGACGGGTCGCACATCGAAGCGCGCGCGCGGCAACGTTCCAAACCATTGCGGCGCCCGCTGAAGCATCGCGCTGAGGCGGGCGCGGACGTCGGCGATCAATTGTGCGCGGCCGGCGTCGCTGTCTTCGTAGCGATAGCGCGGGTCCGCCGTGAGTTGCGCAAGACGCGCGCCGACTGGGCCTTCCGTGAGGCCAACGCGGCGGAGCGCGATGTCGAGCTGCTGCGTGAGGTCGCGCACGCGGTTGCGACCGATATTGTGAATCTGCTCCGGCGTGAGATCACTGGTGGTCTGGATGCGCAACGCGGCACGATAAAACTCCGCGCCGTGCGGCAAACGCGAGACGCCGGGCTGGTCGGTGGAATTCTGACGGACCGCGCGCAGAAAGATCGCCGCGCGCTGATGCGCCGGCAGGATTTCATCGCGCACGATCGCGATCGCCCGCCCGAGATATTGCAGATTGCGTTGATCAGCGGCGGCGCGGCGTGTGGGATCGGTCACCGTCGCGGCGAATGCATCCAGCTTGCGCTTGAACGCGGTAATGTAGTCTTGCTCCATCAGCGGCTTGGCCAGCACACCGTCCAGGAGTGTCAGTGTGTCGTCGATGATGAACACTGGCGGCACGATGCCGCGATCCGCGTCTTGGCGGGCGCGCGCTGTTTCTTGATCGAGCGCGCCGCTCACGGCGTGTAGACGCGCGAGATAAGCTTCCGCATCGGCCGGCGAACGCACCTGTTGACGCTCGTCCAGAAACGTCGGCAACGTCAGAAACGCGCTATCGAGTTGATTGAGCACGTACGGCTTGATGCCGCCAAGGGGCGTGAAATCGCCATAAGTGAATTGCGCGCCGCCCGCTGCGTCTTGGAATTGTGCGCTCAGCGCGTCGTAGGTGAGGCGCTCGCTTTCAGGGATGGCGCTTGCATCCAGCGCGCGAAGTTCCGCGTAGCGCCGGAGCGCGGCGCTGCGGCGCGCCTCCACTGCGATATCCGAGCGGTCGTCGAGCCGTGCGCCGAAACCTTCACCGGCATCGTCAGCGCTTGCGCTCGCTTGGGTCGCGGTTTCCGGGCTGTCCGCGAGGATTTCGCGGGTCCAGTCCTGCAACCGGCCCTCGAACGCGGTCATGGGTGCAGCGGGGCGTGGTCCACAACCGGCAAGCGCCAGCGCAATCGCCACAGACGCCCATCCCAAAGCCCGCATCACGCCTCCCGCGCGCATGTTCGCATCGCGCCGATCCCATAGCATGCGTCGGACGCGGGGAAAGCGCGTCGTCGAAGCAGCTTGGCCGGTCCTCGACAGTTGCAGCCAAGCCTCTTTCGTGGTTGGACATGCCCCCTGTGATAAAGAAGACGCGGAGACACCCATGACCACCGCCGCCGGCGGCCAGCAAACGCTGGGCAAGATCATGTTCTACAAGCAGCTTGAGCCGCTTTCTGCGGAAAAGCACGGTAGAATGGGCGTCAGCCAAGTTGCGAACCCGTTCTCATTTTTGGCCGAGACCAACCTGGTTCCGCTGACTGTGGATGAATTCGGTCTGGCTGCTGTTTGCTATCCGATCATCTTCGACACGCAATCGAAAGCGCCGTTGGCGGTGATGGGTTTGCGTCCGGGCATGAACGTATTTCTCGGTGCCGATGGTTCGCTTGATCCGGAAGTGTATCTGCCGGCGTTTGCGCGCCGTTATCCGTTCCTGCCAATTACGGCGCAGGGGCAGACCAATGGCGCACCGGCGCAGGCGAGCGCTGACAGCGAGCGCGTGCTGGTGTTCATCGACCGCTCCGCCAAGATGCTTTCCAACACGCCGGAAATGCCATTCTTCGAAGGCGAGAAGCCGTCGCGCTATACGCAAGAAGCTATCGCGTTCTGCCGCGAGTTCGACGTTCTGGGCCGGCGTACCCAAGACTTCGTGAAGATGATCGACGACAACAATCTGTTCGAAGTCACCCCGCTGGCGCTTCCCCGCGCGAAGCCGGATGGCACGCCGGACGAACCGCAAAAGATCGGCGAGTATCTGCGTATTTCCGAGCAGAAACTGAATCAGCTGCCGAAGGAAAAGTACTTGGAGCTGCGCGACAAGGGCGTCACCGCGGTGATGCACGCGCACCTGTTGTCGCTTGGCCTGTGGCCGAAGATCCTGTCGCGCGCCGCCCGTATCCAGGCGTCGACGCCGCTGACCTAAGCTTCTGCGCTTGCAACTTTTGCAAGCCGTTGAACGTAATCGAACCAAGCCGCGCCCCTTCGGGCGCGGTTTGACTATGGGGACACTGATGCGTGCCGTTCTGGCGGCCCTAGCGGTGATGTGGGCGTTCGGTGCGTCCGCGGCGGCGCAACAGGCGCCGGCGAACCCGAATATTCGAGCTGAGCTGCATTCGGTCAGCGCGGCGGTCGCGCCCGGCGATCGCTTCACGATCCTGCTCACGCAGCACATCCGCGACGGCTGGCACACCTATTGGCGCAATCCAGGCGTCAGCGGCGAGCCGATGCACCTGGCCTGGACAACGCCAGGATTCGCGGTGAGCGAGCCGCAATGGCCGGCGCCATCCGTGCTGCTGCTCGGCCCGCTCGTCAGCTACGGCTACTCGCACGAAGTCACATTTCCCATCGAGGTTACCGCGCCGCGCAACGCGCGCGTTGGGACGACTGCGACGCTGCGCGCCAATGCGACTTGGCTGGTGTGCTCCGATCAGATTTGCGTCCCGGAGCAAGCGACGCTCGTTCTCAATGTGCCGATTGTCGCTCAGGGCATGATCGATCCGCAGCAGGCGCGGAGCGCCTCGCAGGCGACGAACACGCTGCCCGCGGCTTCGCAGGCCGAGGCGCGCATCACCGCGGGTGAGCCGGCGCATCTCAGCATCGGCCTTCGCGAGAACGGGCGCGCAATCGCCACCGAATCCCGCAACTTTTATTTCTTTCCCTACGATCGAGACGCCGTGCACGCTGGTGGCGCGCAACACCCGCGCGCCGGCGCGGGCGGTGTCAGCTTGGTGCTTACGGCAGGCGTCGATGGACCGTTGGGACAAGCGCCGCTCTCAGGTGTGCTGACCTATGAGGAGCCGGCCTACGGCGATGTGGGCGGCGTCACATGGATGCGGCGCGCGATTGAAGTAAATGCGAGCCCGGGAGCGGCGCTTGCAGAAACGGACGAGCAAGGCGCGAAATTTTCTTCCGACAATCCGGTTGGCGTTTTGGAAGGCGCGGAAACGGCGGCGGTTGCAGCGCCGGAAATGAGCGTTCTCGTCGCGGCGCTGTTCGCATTCTTGGGTGGGTTGATCCTCAATCTTATGCCGTGCGTGCTGCCGGTATTGGCGGTCAAGGCGCTGTCACTCACAGACAGCACGCAGCGCGGCGCGGCGCGGCGGCATGGCGCTTTGTACTTTGCCGGCTGCTTGGCGACGTTTGTGGCGCTCGCGCTTGTGTTGGTCACTCTGCGCGCCGGCGGCGATGCTGTGGGGTGGGGTTTTCAGCTGCAGTCGCCGCTCGTGACGTCACTGCTGGCGCTTCTGTTTTTCGCGATCGGCCTCAACTTGCTCGGCGTCTTTCATCTCGGCGGTTCGGTACAGAACACCGGCGCGGGCGCTGCCGCGCGGGGTGGCGACGCAGGCGCGTTCTTCACCGGCGCACTTGCGGTGGTGGCGGCGACGCCCTGCACGGCGCCGTTCATGGCGGGGGCCATCGGCGCGGCGCTCACGCAATCGGCGGGCGCTACTCTGGCGATATTCGCAGCGCTCGGCGCAGGGTTCGCGCTGCCGTTGACGGCGATCCATTTCTTGCCGGGCTTGCAGCGGCTCATGCCGAAGCCGGGTGTTTGGATGGAGCGCGTGCGCAACGTGCTGGCGTTTCCGATGTTCGCGGCGGCGACGTGGTTGGCATGGGTGCTGACGCAACAAGCGGGCGCTAATGGCGCGCTGGCGCTGCTGCTGCTGACCGTGGCGCTGGCGTTTGCGCTGATGGCGGCGCGCTGGGGCAAGGCTTGGCTTGTCGCGGGTTTGATCGTGCTGGCGTGCGCGGCAGCGTTCACGTGGCGGCCATTGCTCGGCGCGGAGACAGCGAGTGCGCTGCGCGCCGAACCGTGGAGCACGGTGCGGGTGACGCAAGCGCGTAGCGAAGGCCACGGCGTGTTCGTGAACTTCACGGCAGCCTGGTGCATCACCTGTCAAGCCAATGAGATCAGTGTGCTGTCGCGCCCTGAGATCGCGGAAGCGTTTGCGCGACGTCGCGTCGTCTATCTCAAGGCAGATTGGACAAACGGCGATGCGGCCATCGCCGCCGAGTTGGCGGCGCACGGTCGTGCCGGCGTGCCGCTTTATCTCTACTACCCGCCGGGCAATACTGCGCCGATCGTGCTGCCGCAAATCTTGAGCGAAGCGGCGATCAACGAAGCGATCGCCGGCGTCCGCTAGAGTTAGTGCTGTTCGCTCGACGCCGTTTGCGCGGGCTCGGCGGCTTCGGCGGCGGCGACACGATCGGCGGCGGCGGAGGCGGCCATTGGCGCAATCAGGATCGCGTCGGAGAGCAGCGCGTGCAGATCGTTGAACGCCATGGTGCGTTCGGTGTCGGTGTGGGCGCCTTGCAGTTCGGTGACGCGCTCGTTGGCGTCCTGCGAGATGCCGTGGAAGATGCACGGCAGATCTTGCGCGACGCCGGCTTGGCGCAGCGCTACCGAGAGCCGTTCGGCGTCACCGGAGAACGTCTGGATTTGGGTGATGAAGCCCGGCGTGACCTCGGTTTGCGCCGTTAGCGCCCGGGCCTCGGATTCAACGTTCATGGCCAATGCAGGCAGTTCAGACAGGCTGACGCCCAGGATCATTGCGACACAGGTGATCATTTCCGGCGGCTCCTTCGCCAATGGGTTGAGCGCTCAGAAGCAAAAGCGGCGCCGTTGGTGTACGGGACAGCACATTGCGGTTAATGGGAGCGCACGTTAGCAACGGCCCATGTCCTCCCCAGACGCTCCCCGCCCGAAGCCGCGCCGTGCGCGCGGCCTTATGGACCGCCGTGGCCCGGGCTTGGCGCTGGAGCGCCAGCTGATCGCCCGCATCGCTAAGGTTTACGAGGAGTGGGGCTTCGAACCGCTGGAGACGCCGGCGTTCGAATACGCGGACGCGCTCGGTAAATTTCTGCCGGACCAGGAGAGACCGAACGAGGGCGTGTTCGCGCTCCAGGACGATGACGAGCAATGGGTGGCGCTGCGCTATGACCTGACAGCGCCATTGGCGCGCTTCGTGGCGGAGAATTTCGACGCGTTACCGAAGCCGTATCGCCGCTGGGCGGCAGGACCAGTGTGGCGGAATGAGAAGCCGGGTCCGGGGCGGTTTCGCGAATTCTGGCAGTGCGATGCCGATACGGTTGGGAGCGCGTCGCCGGCGGCCGACGCCGAGATGATCGCCATGGCGTGCGCGGCGCTGGAAGCGGCGGGCATCGCGCGCGGCGGCTATCAGTTGAAATTTTCAACCCGAAAATTGCTCGACGCCGTTTTGGAGAAGATCGGCGTTGCGGCTGACGCGTTCTCGACCCGCCTGGTTGTGCTGCGCGCGATCGACAAGTTCGATCGCCTGGGTCGCAGCGGTGTCGAGGCGTTGCTTGGCGACGGCCGCAAAGATGACAGTGGCGATTTCACCAAAGGTGCGGGCTTGGCGCCCGCGCAGCGTAATGCGGTGATTGATCTTGTGTCGTCTGGTTCCGGTAAACGCGCCGACGTGCTGTCGCGCTTGGCTGGCATTGCGGGCGAGGAGGCGATCGCCGATTTGCGCGCGATCGACGCGGCGCTCTCGGCGCTCGGTGTCGACGATGCGAGCGCGCAGATTGATCCCACGATCGTGCGTGGCCTCGAATACTACACCGGGGCGGTGTTTGAAGCGCAGCTCATCAGCGGCGATACAAATTTCGGCTCTGTTGGGGGCGGTGGGCGTTATGACGATCTCGTCGCGCGCTTTCGCGGGGAGCGCATTCCGGCGACAGGATTTTCGATCGGCGTGTCGCGGTTGGCGGCTGCACTGGAAGCACAGCAAAAAGCCGAACAGCAAGGCCCGGTGGTTGTGCTCGTGATGGATCAAGCGCGTATCGCTGATGCGCTGGAGATGGCCAACGAATTGCGGCGCGCTGGCGTGCGTGCGGAAGCGTACCTGGGCGCGGGTGGCATGAAGGCGCAGCTCAAGTACGCCGACAAACGGGGCGCGCCGGTTGCGGTGATCCAAGGCGGCGATGAGTTGGCCAAAGGCGTGGTGACGCTGAAGGATCTCAATCTAGGCGCGCAGGTCGGCGCTCATCTCGGCGAGGATCGCGAGGCGTACACCGCCACTCGTTCGCAAACGCAACAACAAGCGCCGCGGGCCGATCTTGTTGCAGCCGTGCAGCGCATGCTCGCCCAATAGGCACTGTAACCAACATTTCCCACCCGGAGTTGTCGTGCTGCGCTTGACCGCACGCGGCGTTGGGATAACGGTCCCCGCTGATCGCTCCTGTCGTGAGTGGTCGCGTTTCGGGGAGGAGACGCTCTTTAATCGACACGAAGCGGCTGCGCCCCTGGCGCGGCCGCTTTTGTTTTTGGGAGGTTCGCTAGGGCGCCTGCCAAGGCGAGCGAGCTGGACGCTTTGGCTTGAGCGGGCTGCGAAATTCGAACGTACGCAAGAACTGCGCGGCATCGTTACCGCGGCCCGAATTCAAGCGATGTGGCCATGCAGAGAGAACAAAAGCCGCGAGTGACGCCAACGCAAATCCCATCATCAGGCGCACCTCCGTCGTGTCGGCGCCAAGCCATCCGACGCCGTAGCACACTGCAAACGTGGCGAGGTTCGCCAGCGGTCCGCCGGCAATGATCCAGCGATCAGCCGTGCGCGTCAGATAGCGGCCGCGGGACTCGTCGTGCAGCACATGACCGCCGACGTCGCGCCCTAGAAAAGTTTCGCTTGGTCCAAACCGCAAGGGCCGCGTTCGCAGGGCCAACGGCCCCGCGCTGATTTCGATCACGTGCATGCCATTGATCCAAGCCGCGGTCGCATGGCCGAGCTCGTGAATGACAATGGCGAGATAGGGCGCGACGAAAACAAACACGAAGCCGATCACGTTGCCGGATCCGAGGAAGACGATCGTCGCCAGGAAGCCGATCGCTGCCGCCACAAGGCGGGCTGCGCCGCGATTGATTGAGCTGAGCATTGCAGTCCCCCACGGCATTCTGAAAACTCGCAGGGCCGCGCGCAAACAAAAACGGCGAAGCTTGCGCTCCGCCGTTTCCGTTTTCGTGAGACGTCAGTGCGGCTGGATTAGAAATCCATGTCGCCCATGCCGCCCATTCCGCCCATGCCGCCGCCAGGAGCGCCGCCGGCAGCGGGCTTCTTCGGGGCTTCGGCGATCGAGGCTTCCGTGGTGATGATCAGGCCCGCGACCGAGGCTGCGTCTTGCAGCGCGATGCGGACGACCTTCACCGGATCGATGATGCCGGCCTTCACCAGATCGACGTATTCTTCGGTCTGAGCGTTGAAGCCGAAATTGTCGTCCTTGTTGTCGCGCAGCTTGCCAACAACGATCGAGCCTTCGACGCCGGCGTTTTCCACGATCTGACGGATCGGGGCTTCCAGCGCTTTCTTGACGATGGCGATGCCGGTGTTTTGGTCGTCGTTGTCGCCCTTGATGTTGAGCTTGAACGCCGCGCGCAGAAGCGCGGTGCCGCCGCCCGGGACGATGCCTTCTTCAACCGCAGCGCGGGTGGCGTTCAGCGCGTCATCAACGCGATCCTTACGCTCCTTCACTTCGATTTCCGTGGCGCCGCCGACCTTGATCACCGCAACGCCGCCGGCGAGCTTCGCCAGACGCTCCTGCAGCTTTTCCTTGTCGTAGTCCGACGTGGTGTCTTCGATCTGCGTGCGGATTTGCGCGACGCGGCCTTCGATGTCCTTCTTGGAACCGGCGCCATCGACGACCGTGGTGTCGTCCTTCTTGACGACGACCTTCTTGGCCTTGCCGAGCATGTCGAGCGTGACGTTCTCAAGCTTGATGCCCAGGTCTTCACTGATGACTTGGCCGCCCGTGAGGATGGCGAGGTCTTCCAGCATGGCCTTGCGGCGATCGCCGAAGCCCGGCGCCTTGACGGCCGCGACCTTCAGGCCACCACGCAGCTTGTTGACGACGAGCGTGGCGAGCGCTTCGCCTTCGACGTCTTCAGCGATGATCAGCAGCGGACGTTGGCTTTGCACAACCGCTTCCAGGATCGGCAGCATCGGCTGCAGAGAAGAGATCTTCTTCTCGAACAGCAGGATCATCGGATCCTCGAGCGTTGCTTCCATCTTGTCGGCGTTGGTGATGAAGTACGGCGAGAGATAGCCGCGGTCGAACTGCATGCCTTCGACGACTTCGAGCTCGGTCTCGAGCGACTTGGCTTCTTCAACCGTGATGACGCCTTCGTTGCCGACCTTGGCCATCGCGTCGGCCAGGAACTTGCCGATGTCGGTGTCGCCGTTGGCCGAGATGGTGCCGACTTGGGCAATCTCTTCCGAGCCGCCGACCTTCTTCGAACGCTTCTTCAGATCGTCGACGATGGCGAGGACGGCCTTGTCGATGCCGCGGCGCAGATCCATCGGATTGCGGCCCGAGGAAACCGCCTTCATGCCTTCGCGAACGATGGCTTGAGCAAGAACGGTGGCCGTAGTGGTGCCGTCGCCGGCTTCGTCGTTAGTCTTGGAGGCGACTTCACGAACGAGCTGCGCGCCCATGTTCATGAACTTGTCTTCGAGCTCGATTTCCTTGGCGACGGTGACGCCGTCCTTGGTGGTGCGTGGCGCGCCGAAGCTCTTTTCGATGACGACGTTGCGGCCTTTCGGGCCGAGCGTGACCTTCACCGCATTCGCAAGGATGTCGACGCCGGCGAGCATACGATCGCGCGCGTCTGATCCAAAATTCACGACTTTAGCAGCCATGGTGTGTGTACCTCTTTGATTGAATGATCAGGAACGAAGGCGAGCGCGCTTAGGCGGCTTCCTTGTCCTTCTTCGATTTCTTGGTTTCGAGAACGCCCATGATGTCGGACTCCTTCATGATGAGGAGATCGTCGCCATCGATCTTCACTTCCGTGCCCGACCATTTGCCGAACAGGATGCGATCGCCGACCTTCACGTCGAGTTCGACGCGCTCGCCGTCTTCGTCACGGGCGCCGGGGCCCACGGCGATGACTTCGCCTTCCTGCGGCTTCTCTTGAGCCGTCTCCGGAATGATGATCCCGCCACGGGTCTTTTCTTCTTCCTTCACGCGCTTCACGACGACGCGGTCGTGCAGGGGACGAAAACTCGCCACTGGGAAACTCCCTTGATTGTCTGCTTCAGATACCGTCAAGCCCCTGACTAGCACTCACCGCCGCCAGTTGCTAACGGGCGGGAGATAGGGGCGCGTCGACGGCCGGTCAACCGTCGCCAGCGCATGGAAGGGCTGAGAATTTCCGTTGGCGGGACCGGGCCTCGCAGGGGCGGTCGGGCGTTGGTCTGTATGACCCATCCCGGACCCATCGAACCCGAACCAGACCTCCCCGGACCAATCGAGCCGCCGCCGCCGGACGACCAGGACACCGACCCGACAAAGAAAGAGCCGCCCCGGCAACCGGAGCGGCTCTAACTTAGCGAAGCCTGACGCGGCTCAGTAATACATGAGGGCGTCGAGGATGATGCCGGTCGAGATCGCGATCAGGAGAACGTCGCGATCCACGACGACATACCGGCAGCCGTACGGGGCTGGCGGAAGCTCGTAGTAGAGGTCGTACGGCACCGGCTCCCAATAGAGGTAGTCGGGCAGCACGTAGCCGACCTGCCAGCGACGATACGGACGCCGCCAGCCATCGTAGCCCCACCAGTAATAGTTGGCGCCCCAATAGCCGCTGACGATTCGCGCGTAGCCGTAGTCGAAGTAGCCACCGCGCGGCACGCGACGCCAATCGGTGTAGCGCGGGTGATCGAAGTCGCGGTGCGTGTTGCGATAGCGATCGTAGCGATGGTCATCACGGCGATTGTCGTAGTTGCCGTTGTTCCAGTTGCCGCCGCCATTCCAACCGCGATTGCCGCCATTGTTGCCGCGGTTCCAATCGCGGCCGTTATTGCCGCCATTGCCGCCACTCCACTGATGGTCACGGCCGCCATTGTTGTTGCCGCCGTTCCACTGGTGGTCACGACCGCCATTGTTGCTGCCGCCATTCCACTGATGGTCACGGCCACCATTGTTGTTGCCGCCGTTCCATTGGTGGTTCTCGCCGCCGTTGTTGCC
>Ga0209023_10007454_pt1 | contig 11208 bp, 12 predicted proteins | sample LakOneMetagenome_FD_187468 | JGI IMG/M metagenome (GOLD analysis project Ga0209023, IMG submission 187468) | Freshwater and sediment microbial communities from Lake Erie, Canada (SPAdes) (version 2) | ecosystem: Environmental > Aquatic > Freshwater > Lentic | place: Lake Erie, Canada...
TTGACGTAACTGATATATCAATATATTTTTAAAAACATATCGCTCATTAAATGAATTTATAGGGGAACATGATGTTTCTACATTTTAAGAATAAAAGTATTCAATCAGCTTTGCTCTGTTGTGGTTTTCTTCTAGGGACAAATGTACATGCAGAACAAGCAATTACCGTTTATGCAGCAGCAAGTCTCACCAATGCGATTACAGATTTAGATGCTTTATTTGAAAAACAAAAAAAAGTAGAAGTTAAAAGTTCCTATGCAGGTTCATCAACTTTAGCCAAACAAATCGAAGCTGGAGCACCAGCAGATGTGTTTATTTCAGCAGATGAACAGTGGATGAATTATCTACAAAATAAAAAATTAATTGAGCCAAATAAACGAGTTAATTTATTGGGGAATCGCTTAGTGCTGATTTCACCAAAATCTAAACCTGTAAAAATTAAAATGGATAAAAGCTTTGATCCTTCTACGGCTTTTCAGGGCAAACTGTGTACTGGGGATACTAAAAGTGTGCCCGTTGGTAAATATGGTAAACAGGCCTTAACTTCACTTGGATGGTGGCAGAAATTAGCCCCACGTTTAGTTGAAACAGAGGATGTCAGAGCTGCATTAAACTTTGTAGCACGAGGCGAATGTCAGTTAGGCATTGTGTATGCTACTGATGCGGCAATTAGTAAAGATGTCACGGTGGTTGGCGTATTTCCAATCAGCACACATACGCCAATTGTTTATCCATTGGGACTCGTTAAAAATAATCCAAATTCCGTGGCTTTTTACCAATTTCTACAAGGAAAACAAGCCAATGCAGTATTTAAAAAATATGGTTTTACGGTCTTATTACCTGCTAAATGATGATGTTCTCTTTATCATCTGAAGAGCTTGAAGTTCTTAAATTATCATGCCAAGTCGCTGCGACTTGCTTGGCTTTTAGCCTGATCCCTGCACTCGCAGTGGGTTGGGTTTTGGCACGGAAAGAGTTTTTTGGTAAATCATTATTTGAAACATTTATTTTTCTTCCATTAGTGCTTCCACCTGTTGTTCCGGGTTATTTACTATTACAAGTTTTTGGTAGCCGTGGTGTTGTAGGGCAATATCTAGAACAGTTTGGATTGAATTTTGCCTTTAATTGGAAAGGGGCAGTATTGGCTTCGGCAGTGATGGGCTTTCCATTATTGGTGCAGTCTATCCGCCTCGCCATTGAGTTGGTCGATCAACGTTTGGAAATGGCGGCAAAAACTTTGGGTGCATCATCCTTTGGAACGTTCCTGTATGTCACTTTACCGTTGGCAAGCAGTGGAATATTGGTTGGCGCAATTTTATGTTTTTGTCGAAGTTTAGGTGAGTTTGGAGCGACGATTACTTTTGTGGGGAATATTGCTGGAGAAACTAGAACTTTGCCATTGGCAATGTATAGTTTAATGCAACAACCAGATACTGAAAATGCGGTATGGCGCTTAATTATTCTTTCGTTATCTGTGGCTTTCTTTGCCTTGTGGTTTGCTCAATGGTTCCATCGATATCAAAAAAGAAAGAGGGGGCATTAATGATATGATCGATTGTCATATTCAACTCAGTTTAGGCAAGTTTAAACTCGATCAGAAATTTGTGTCTGAACAAAATGTGGTGGGTTTATTTGGTGCTTCTGGTTCGGGGAAAACCAGTATTTTACATGCGATTGCAGGACTAAATAAGCCAGCCAATGGATGGATTAAAATTAGAAATCAAACTTGGTTTGATTCAGAAAAGGGGATTAATTTAAGTCCGCAAGCACGTCATGTGGGTTTGGTTTTTCAAGATGCACAATTATTTCCACATATGACCGTGATGAATAATTTATTGTTTGGATATAAGCGTATATCAGCAGAAAGAAAACGTTTTGATCCAGATTATATTATTGAATTACTTAAATTAAATCATTTGGTTGATCGTATGCCGATAAAACTTTCTGGTGGGGAAAAACAAAGGGTTGCTTTAGGGCGGGCATTATTATATTCACCCAATTTATTGTTATTAGATGAACCGCTGTCTGCACTCGATGCTGCACACAAACAAGAAATTATTCCTTTTTTTCAAAAGGTTCAACAAGAAACAGATATTCCAATGTTGTATGTCAGCCATGATCTGAGTGAAATTAAGCAATTGACTGAGCATATTTGGTTGCTTTGATTTATTTTATTCAAAAAATCATAGACTAAGAGAAAATGAGAGCTGACGCGCCTAGTTTGAATGGGTCTTCATTGACTCAATTTAAGCTTAGCTTGTTCAATTGAAGTGTATTAAACAAGCTGTATTAAATAAAAATAACAAAGATTTAAACTGAAATCTAAATAGACAATGATTCCAGTTTATTGTCCATTATTAACCAATAATCGCTTTGGGCTCTAGATAAGCATCCAAACCAAATGCCCCATATTCACGACCAATACCTGATTGTTTAAACCCACCAAACGGTGCTAATGGATCGTGCAATACATTGTTGATACATACACGACCTGCATCAATTTGATTGGCTACACGTAAAGCACGTGCCCGGTCCGTCGACGTAATATAAGAACATAAACCAAAAGGTGTATCGTTGGCGATTCTAATGGCATCTGCTTCATCCTGATAAGGAATAATGGACAAGACTGGACCAAAAATTTCTTCCTGTGCGATACGCATCGAATTATCAACATCAGTAAAAATAGTTGGTTTTACAAAATTACCTTTGTCGAGGCCTTCAGGCTTACCTAACCCTCCAGTCAGTAAAGTTGCCCCTTCTTCTAGACCAATACGGATATAGTCTTCTACACGCTCGAATTGCTGTTTGCTCACCATTGGACCGATATTGACCGTGCTGTCTTTAGGATCCCCAACTTTTATCGCCTGTGCAATGGTTGCTTTGGCAATTGCATTCACTTCCGCCAGATGATTTACTGGCACGAGTAGGCGTGTCGCTGCGGCACATGCTTGCCCACTATTTAGATAAGCTGCAAAAATTGCTTTCGGAATCGCATCAGCAAAGTCGGCGTCATCCAAAATAATGTTTGGCGATTTACCACCTAGTTCCAGCGTAACACGCTTCATATGATCTGCTGCACCTTTGGCAATTATTTTGCCCACACCCGTTGAGCCAGTAAAGGTGATTTTATTCAGGTCAGGATGACGTGTCATTTCTGCACCGACTACAGCACCTATACCATTCACAAAGTTCACAATACCTTTTGGCAAGCCGACTTCATGTAGACATTCCATCATGATCTGGGTTTGTTGTCCGCTCAATTCAGAGGGTTTGATCACCAGAGTACAGCCTGCGGCAATCGCCGAGGCAACTTTGGTACAGATAAAACCATTACTCATATTCCATGGAATAATTACACCAACCACCCCCACACCCTGAAGATGTACTTTCGATTGACTTGCTTTGGGCTCAAAATCGAAGTCTTTCAATACCCCTGCCATTTCTTTAAAATCATCAATGCTCGCTGGAATGACCATTTCAACAAACGCAGACGCACCACCATACTCATCAACCATGACATCGATCAAATCCTGCTGGCGACGTTTGAGTACCGTATGAATTTTCTCTAGCCACGCAATACGTTCAGCTTTTGTACTTTGTGAAAACGTTTTAAATGCTTCTTTGGCTGAGGCAATCGCATGCTGTGTATCAACTTCATCCGCCAAAGTCATTTCAGCCACTTTTTCATTACTTACAGGGCTGAATAAATCCAGTGTTTCTGTTCCATGTGGTGTGACGAACTCACCATTAATATAAATTTTATTTAATATTTTCATCTGTAAAATCCTGACTCAATACGATATGTTTTTATAACGGCATAAAGCCAGTTTTGCCTTCAAAAGCCACAGATTCTGCCAACGCCTTTTGCGCCTCTAATGTCTCTAGATGATGACGATATGCTTGTTGTAAAGTCGCAAAAGTATCTACACCTAAAGCTGTACGTAAAGGTGGCTCAGGTAATTGTGTGAGATCATAGATGGCATGTGCAATTTTGACTGGGTCGCCTGCGATATTATCCTCACCATGTTCAGTGACATAGCTACGCATAGCGCCAACAACAGTATCACGGTAGGCATCCGATTCTTGTGTCCACTGTACATTGGTGATGAAATCCGTTTTCATGGAGCCAGGCTCGACGATCATGGTTTGAATGCCAAAGCCAGCGATTTCCTGCGCAACCGCTTCAGCAAAACCTTCCAAGCCAAATTTTGCAGCGTGGTACATTGCACCACCAGCAAAACTTACACGACCACCAACACTGGTAATAAATACGATACTGCCATTTTTTCTCGCACGCATTGCAGGTAAAAAAGCACGGGTAAGATAAATCGGCGCCACAAGATTCAGATTCAGTTGTTGTTGAACTTCTGCATCACTCAACTCTTCCATTGCACCGAGAACAGCACCGCCTGCATTATTGATTAAGACATCAATATCCTGATGCTTAGCAGCCACTGCATCAATCTGGGCGATATCGCTGACATCCAGTTTTTTTACAATCAAACGGTCGGCATATTGTTGTGTTAATTCAGCCAATGCATCAGGACGACGCACAGCAGCAACGACGGTATGACCTGCATTTAGAATGGTTTTGACCAACTCGATACCTAAACCACCTGATGCACCTGTGATAAAATATTTTTGATTCGACATGGTGAGACCTTTGTATGTATATGATGAGTTAACTCATTTATTAGATTGATAATAGGTGTGAATATTGACCGTTATTTGCCCTGAGCTGCACGTGCAACATCATCCCAGTCATCCCATGTTTGTAAACGCTGAGCATAAATATCTTTAACCAAGGGCAGTAAATTTCCCAACATTAAACGTAATGGTGGCTTGGCATGATCCACGACTTTTAATATCGCCTGTGCACTGGCTTCAGGTTTTCCAAGACTATCAGGTGTAAGCATGGCAGCGAGTTCAGCTCGAATGTCATCATAAACAGCCATAAGTGGTGCTGTTTTAAGTGATGTGTTGCTCAGAAAATCAGTTGCATAACCACCTGGCTCAATAATGGTCACATGAATACCAAAGCGAGCAACTTCAGATGCAAGTGCCTCCGCAAGACCTTCTATAGCAAATTTCGCTGCTTCATAAATCCCTGAGGTCGGCATTGCTACAAGCCCAGCCACACTGCTTACTGGTAGAATATGACCACTGCCTTGCGCACATAAAATCGGTAGAACGGCCTGAATTAAAGAGAGTGTTCCGAATACATTGGTTTCAAAAGTAGCCCGAGTATCTTCTATTTCTGCTTCTTCTACAGCAGCCATATAACCAAAGCCTGCATTACTCATGACGACATCTAGGCGCCCAAAATGCTGATGTGCTTGTTGTACAGTCGCAAATACAGCTTCACGATCTGTCACATCAAGTTGCATGGTGAGTACCGCATCACCATAGGTCTGTTTGAGTTCATCTAGTGCACTTAATTGGCGTGCAGTTGCAATCACTTGATCACCACGGTCAAGCGCTGCTTTAGCCCAGATGTTGCCAAAACCACGTGATGCGCCAGTAATCAGCCATATTTTTTGTGCCATTTTGCTCTCCTAAGAGCGACTGCATTGATTTAGAATTTAGTATAATTTTTTGTTTAATCCGATAGAATAGCTGTTTTATCGAACACATTAATGCAGGAAATCGCACAATGCGGAAAACTGGATTATTTGAGTTACAGGCTGTAATGGCGGTGGCTGAAACAGGGGGCTTTCGTGCAGCCGCAGTTGAACTCAATATGTCACCATCTGCCCTGAGCCATGCGATTAATTGTCTAGAAGCCAAGTTGGGTGTGCGTTTATTTAACCGCACGACACGGAGTGTGACGCTTTCCCAAGCTGGCGAACAGTTTATTGCTCGGATCAAGCCTGCCTTACAGGAAATTCATGACGCAATGAGTGAAGCCAATGATCTACGCAATACCCTCAGTGGCACACTTCGTTTGAACACCGCAGAACGAGCTGCTGAGGAATTATTACAGCCTGTAATTCTTGAATATCTGCGCCGTTATCCGCAGATGCATATTGATTTGGTCACGGATGCACGCTTAATTGATATTGTCGCAGATGGCTTTGATGCAGGTTTTCGTTTGGCAGAGGCTGTTCCACAGGATATGGTATCTATTCCGCTAGGTTCAGATGTACGTATGCTGGTGGTGTGTTCTCCTGATTATCTTGCACAACAATCGTCTGAACCACGCTCTCCACATGATTTACGTGCACATGCCTGTATCCGATATCGTTTTACCAGCGGCAAGTTATTTCGTTGGGAGTTTGAACATGCAGGTGAACACATTGTACTGGATGTCACTGGGCCTTTGACCCTTGATAGTCCGTTACTCATGACCAAGGCAGCTTTGGATGGAATTGGTATTGCTTATGTCTATGAGGGCTATGTACGAGAATATTTAAAAAGTGGTCAATTGATTCAGCTTTTGGCTGACTGGACACCCGTCTATGCGGGAATGTGTCTATATTATCCTCGTCAACGACACGTTACGGCAGGGATGCGTGCATTTATTGATTTGGTTAAAGAGGCACGGAGTGCTTTTTAAAATAAGACACTTTATAAAAGATCATAAAAAACATCCATCACATTGAATTGATATGGATGGATGTTTTTTAACATTCAGTGATCATCGAATTTTATTTTAAATTCGGATCTGCTTTCTTTAAGAAAAAGCGGATAGCAAGCTTTTGTATCCACGTGCCATAAGGTGGATAGAATAATTGGGTAGGGAAGAAGCGGTGGCGCATAAATACTGTTTTTGCATGTGAAAGCTCTCTAAAACCTTCTTCACCGTGATAAGTTCCCATACCAGAGTTTCCAATTCCACCAAAAGGTGCGTCGTGATTGACAACGTGCCAACCCCAATCATTGACAGTGACACCACCAGAATGTGTTTGTTGTAAAATAAGATCACGTTCTTGAGTGTCATGCGTAAAGCAATATAGGGCCAATGGTCGTTCACCTGCATTAATGTACTGAATTGCATCTTGCATGGTGTTATATGCCACAACAGGAAGTACGGGGCCAAACAGTTCTTCTTTCATAATACGCATGTTAGCTGTGCAATTCAGCACGATATGAACAGGTATGCGCCGTGCATCTTGTTCAGGATTGTATTCACCACAAGCAATGACTTTCGCACCTTGTTGTTCTGCATCCGCTAAAATTTCCTGAATACGTTTTAAATGACGATCATTAATAATCGACGTGTAATTGGAATTATTGCGGATACTATTTCCGTACATTTCGTCAAAGTGGGTTTTACATTCCTGAGCAAATTGTTCAATGTTTTCTTGAGGCACTAGTGCATAGTCAGGGGCGACACAGATTTGACCACTATTTGTTGCCTTACCATGCACAATACGCATTGCTGCATCTGCCAATGGATAATGTCGACTGACCAAAGCAGGTGATTTACCCCCCAATTCTAGTGTTACAGGAGTTAAATTTTCTGAAGCTGCGCGCATCACCACACGACCAATCGCAGGAGAACCTGTAAAGACAATGTGGTTAAAAGGTAAAGCGGTAAATTCAGCAGGATTGGTAATTTCTTCACCAAAAACAGCAACTTCATCTTCAGTAAAAATTTCTGCAAGCATTCGTCGTACAACTGCATTAGTTGCTGGAGTCAACTCAGAGAGTTTGATCATGACTCTATTGCCTGCTGCAAGCGCTGCGACTAGAGGGCCGAGTGCTAAATAAACAGGGAAATTCCACGGAACAATAATACCCACAACACCTTTAGGCTGGTATTGGACACGTAAACGATTGGATAAAAAGAGTAACTCTGTGCTGCGTTTACTTGGACGCATCCAACGGCGTAAATGACTGATCGCATGTTCGGCTTCAAGAACAGAACCGAGTAAATCCAGCAATTTTGACTCATCTACAGATCTTGAACTGAAGTCTGCATTGATTGCATTTGCAATCACGTCTTGATAACGAATGATTTGTTTTTTCAGCTTGATTAATTGAGTACGTCGTAAATCTGAATCGGGATAAGGCGCAGCTCTAAACGCAGCACTTTGTCTGTCAAAAACTGTTTGCATATGCGTATGCGCTGTATGACCCATGTCCTGTAAAATAGTCATTTCTGCGGTTACTCCATTCATACTTATTATTGATTAAACTTTATGCTTGATAGGGGCAAGAGTCGATGTTAAATTGAGACAATAAGAGGTAATTTAGTGCCATTATGCATTTCATTGGATGGATGGTGTAAATAAAATGTCTAATCAGCGTACGTTTATTGAAGCTCGTTATGATGCTTCAACACTAGGTCAAGGGACTGTCATACAAGGCTTGACCAGCCTTATTGATGAAATGTTACGACAAGGTCATTCTTTACAAGAGTTGCTACACGGAACAGGTATTACTTATGCTGTTCTGAACAATGCGACATCTCATATTACACAATATCAGAAATTACAGTTATTTCAGAATATTCAAAAATTATCACAAGATCCATTAACGGGACTCAGAGCTGGACAAAAACAACGACTCTCAGATTTTGGCGTTTATGGTTATGCACTTTATTCGTCTAAAAATTTTCAACAAGCTGTGGAATTGGGGATTCGTCATATTAAATTGGCTGGCCCTGTCTTACAGAAATCTTTTCGTATTGGAGATGATGCAGCAATTTTTGAAGGTAAAGAAGTGATTGCTTTAGGAAAGTTGTTGCCTCTGATTTGCGAGTTTTGGTTCAGTTCAATGCAGACTTTGATTGAAAGTGTATTAGAAGGGCCATTTCAAGCGAAGAAGTTATTACTTCCTTATCCTGCTCCTGAATATGCAGATGAGTATCAAAAAGTGTTCCATTGTCCTATTGAGTTTGATGCCAAAGTTCTGCAATGGCACTTTGATTTGAAGTGGCTTGATATACCGTGTCCAAATGCCAATCCGATTACAGCGGATATGTGTAAATTATTTTGCGAGCGGATGCTTGGAATCGAAGATGATGAGACACCTGAATTGATTAGAACGATACGTTTGATTCTTCTTGATCGTGTGGATTGTTTCCCTACAGCTCAAGAAATGGCTGAGCGTTTACATCTTTCAAAAAGAACATTATATCGCCGGTTAGCTGAACTCAATGTGAGTTATCAAGACATTTTAGACAGTACAAGAAGACGGTTAGCAGATGAATATTTGCAAGGTACGACATTAACCATTGATGAAATTGCACAAAGAATGGGTTTTTCAGACACTTCAAATTTTAGAAAAGCTTATCGTCATTGGACAGGAATCTCTCCCAATGCCTATCGAATTCAAATTGAGCATGCTATTTGAATCGGTGAATAAAATCTTAGATTCTTAGATGAATTTTAAATATTTTATCCATTTGATTATAAAATTAATTTTTATACTTAATGTGGAAAATTGAAAAAAATAAGTTAAACATTCATAAATACTATTTTCAAGAAATTGATTTGCATAAGCGCCATATTCACAACTCAAATGACGTTTGAATATTTGAATTTAGTGATTTCAAGACAGCATCTTATGCAAAAAATTCTTTTTCAATTTCTATCTTTTAAACGTACATCAATAAAAAATAACCGCATGTTATTGAGTTTATGTATGTGTATGTCCATGCGCATGTGGTTCGTGTGAATGATGATGGTGTTTTTTATCATCATGATTTTGATCATAGTCTTGTCGAATACAGCAACCCGCAACGTATTGACTGCTTCCATCTGTATAAAATTCTTCTTTCCATACAGGAACTTCATGCTTCACACGTTCAACTGCTTCTTCACAGGCTTGAAATGCTTCTCTGCGATGTGGTGCATAAGCAATCGCAATAATGGCTTTATCACCAATATCTAAAGTCCCAATACGATGGATGACACGGACGTAACTAACTGCATACTTTTCTTGTATTTCTTGTTCAATCGCTCGGATCATTTTTTCTGCAACAGGTGCATAAGCTGTATATTTCAAGGCTTGAACTGCACGACCTTCATGATGATTGCGCACAGTACCAATAAAAACGCCTGTTCCGCCACATTCAGGGAAAGCCTGAATCGTATCAAAAGTTTCTAAATTAAGCGCAGTGTCTTGAATACGAGGAAACTGTAACATATCAACCTCCTGCAACAGGTGAGAGTAGTACTAAGGTGCTGTCTTTTTCTAAGACGCTTTGACGTGAAATAATATCTTCACCAATCGCACAGGCACAGCGTTCAACCATCTCTGAAATAGATGGATAAATTGCTTTAATTTGATTTAATACATCCGCAACAAGGCTATTTGATGCACAAGTTAGGCTGAGGTCAGCAGGTAGGTGTTTTTCAATAGCACCATAAGATTCGACTTTAATATTAATTTCCTGCATATCTGCCTCTGTTGAAACTGTTTTAAAATAATTAATCGTGCATCGAGATAAAATTAGCTATTCAGGCACTTTAACATTATTCAATTTAATCATCAAAATGGAAAAGTAATTTTCTGAAAGTGACTTATTCATCAGCGCTTTCATCAATTTTCTGTGCCATAGCCAATTTTACCTGTATGCAAAATCAAAACATTTATGGTTGCGAATAGGATTATTTACAAAAGTTATTTTCGATACTGTTGCAACTCTTCCAATGAGTTCAGGCTATGGTAATTCAGCTCCTGATTCTGAATATTCACAACTTGTGGCATAAGTTCTGCAAAGCATCGTCTGATACTGAATTGTTGCTGATCTAAGTGCTTTGTTAATGTTGCAATACTGCTACGTTTTAATAAACAAAATGGGTAGAGTGCTTGTCCATTAAATGACACATAAGCCACAGACGATGACGCATTTTGCTTCAATGCAGTGTGTAGATCGGACAATATATCGGGTGGAATTTCGGTAATATCGCATGGCACAAATAAAATATAATCTGAATGAACATGTGAGCATGCACTTTTCATGCCCATTAAAGGCCCAAGAAAGCCATCTTGATCATCTTTGAAATAACTAATATTAGGCATCAACTCAAGATAACGGGCATAGTCCCTATGACTATTGACCCACATTTCCTGTACGTTGCTTTGAAAAGCATTACATATTTTTAATAGCTGAATTTCATGGTCAAAACTTTGTAAAAGCTTATTAACGCCATTCATCCGTGTGGCTTGTCCGCCTGCTAAAATAACCAGTGCTGTTGCAGGGTAGTCTTGCATCCTATTTACCTGATTTCTATCTAAAAGCTATATACGATATTT
>Ga0209023_10007456_pt1 | contig 11207 bp, 7 predicted proteins | sample LakOneMetagenome_FD_187468 | JGI IMG/M metagenome (GOLD analysis project Ga0209023, IMG submission 187468) | Freshwater and sediment microbial communities from Lake Erie, Canada (SPAdes) (version 2) | ecosystem: Environmental > Aquatic > Freshwater > Lentic | place: Lake Erie, Canada | collected...
GACCTCGTCGACGCCGGCTCCTCGTCGTCCTCGGCGGCCTGGCCCTCTCCTCGTTCCACGCGTCGTTCGGCGGCGTGTTGTTCATGGTGCCGGCGATGTTCGCCCTGCTCGTCGGCATGGCGGTCGCTCATGCGGCGCGACGCCTGCGACTCGATCCGCTGCTCACGACGGCGATCGTGTTCGTCGCGTACGTGCTGCTCGTCGGCACCGTCGCACTCCGCGACCAGGCCACGGCCGGGTTCCTCCCGTCCCTGGACACGATGCGCGGGGCCGTCGAATCGATCGTGACGGGCTGGAAGCGACTGCTCACGACCGCCCCGCCGGTGGGGAATCGCGCGGGCCTGTTCATCGTGCCGGCGATCTGTGGTGTGGTGGCCGGCGCCGTCGGGTTGTCGGCTGCGCGCCGCAGCACGTCGGCCTGGCTCGCGCTGCTGCCGGTGTACGCGACGCTGGCACTCGGGCTGCTCTGCGGGCCGAAGCGGCCCGTGTCCGTGCTCCTCCATGGCGTGGTGCTCACGGTCGTGGTGATCGTCTGGATGGCGGTCCGGCGGCAACGCCTGCGGCCCGTGCTGCATCACGCCGCTCGTCAACGCCGCATGCTGTCGGCGGCGGGCATGCTGCTGGTCGTCGGGCTCGCCTCGTTGACGGTCGGCCCGCACCTGCCGATGGTGCAGGCATCGGACCGAGTCGTGTGGCGCAACGAGTTGAACCCGCCCTTCGACCCGTCCCAGTACCCCAGCCCGCTCAACGGGTATCGCCGCTACCTCAAGCAGTTGAAGGAGAAGACCCTCTTCACGATCTCCGGCCTGCCGGCGGGGGTGCCCGTCCGTCTGGCGACGATGGATGTGTACGACGGGCTGGTGTGGCGGGTCGCTGGGGCAACGCACGGCACGTCCGGACTCTTCGAACGTGTCGGCGACGACGTCGGCAGCGACTTCCCGGGGCAGCGAGCGACCATCCACATCACGATCGGTGAAGGGTTCCCGGCCGACTCGGTCTGGGTGCCGACCGTCGGAGAGGTCCGGTCGATCACGTTCGGCGGCCCGCGGGCACAGCAGCTGACGGACGACTACCGCTACAACCACACCACCGACACCGGCGTGGTGCCGCTCGGTTTCCGGCCTGGCGACGAGTACACGATGGTGGTGACGTTGCCGACGCTGGCGGCAGTGCTCGCCGACCAGCCGGACCCGGAGGTGATCCCTCAACTCGCGGCGGATGTGTTGACGATCCCCAGCGTGACGTCGTTCGGGGCGGACATCGCAGACGTGTCGCAGGAGACCAACCAGATCCGCAAGGCGGAGCTCCTGGCGTCGTACTTGAGCAACGGCTTCTACAACGATCCCGCCAAGACCGGGTCGTCGTTGCCGTCGGGGCACGGCCAGGCACGGCTCGAGAACTTCGTGAAGGGCAAGGTCCTCGTCGGTGACGCCGAGCAATATGCGGCGACCGCCGGCGTGATCGCCGCGATCTACAAGATCCCCGCCCGAGTCGTGATGGGCTTCCAGTTCCCCGCCGGCACGGGCGACGGCCCGGTGAACGTGCTGGGCTCCGAGGCGGAGGCGTGGATGGAGGTCCCCGTCAAAGGCCTCGGCTGGGTCGGCCTGAACACCACCCCTCCGCGTACTCGCGAACAGCAGCAGGTGGAACAGCAGCAGAGCAAGGTCCCCGACCGGCAGACCCAGGTGCCGCCCCCGCCGGCGATCATCGTCGCGGATGCGCCGGTCGACCCCGCTTCCAGCAGCGGCGGCAAGCGCGAGCGCACCAAGGAGCAGCGCGACGCGTTGTCACCGGACGCCGGCGGCGTGCCGGTCGCACTGGTCGCGGCCGGCATCGCGGCGGTGCCGCTCGTGCTCGCGGGCGGTGCGTCGGGAACGATCTTCGGGCTCAAGCGCCGCCGTCAGCGTCGCCGCCGTCTCACCGGCTCGCCGAACCAGCGGATTGCGAACGGCTGGAGCGAGCTCGTCGACAACTTCCGTGACATGGGCCGGCCCGTGCCACGCGTCGCGACACGCGGGGAGGTTGCTGCGTTCTCGGGCGCAGCCGTGATCGGGCTGGCGATGCGCGCCGACGCGGCCGTGTTCGGGCCGGGGGAACCGTCGGACGACGCGGTCGACGCCTACTGGGCAGACGTGCAACGGGCGATGAACGACGCTCGAGCCTCGATGAAGTGGACCGATCGGTGGAAGTCTCGGCTGAGCCTCACATCGCTGACGATGAAAGAGCGTTGAGATGCGACTGAAGCTGTCGTTGGTCACGGGTATCGAGGTCGACGACATCGTCGTGACGGTCGACGCATCGGCGACGACCGGCCAGCTGGCCGAACGAATCCGTGCGAGTCACCCTCGGTCGCGGCCTCCGGTCGTCGCCGGGCCCACCTTGGGCCTGCGGGTGCACCCCGGTACGGCCGCCGAGCGCACGATCCCGCCGTCGGTCCCCATGGGCGAGGCCGGGATCCGCAGCGGCGACTCCGTCACGCTCACGAACGCCGCCGGCGAGGTGGGCAATGGGTCGGGCAGCATCGCCACCGTGCACGTCGTCGGCGGACCCGACGCGGGCCGTACCTTCGGGCTGCCCGGCGGCACCTCGATCATCGGTCGCGATCGGTCGTGCGGCGTCCGCCTCACCGACGCCTTGGTGTCGAAGCGGCACGCGCGGGTCAACGTGACCGACATGGTCGAGGTCGTCGACGACAACTCGGCGAACGGCCTGCTCATCGGCGGCGAGTACGTGCAGCGCGCGGTCCTTCGCCCGACGGACGAGGTGCGCCTCGGCGACACCGTGTTGACGGTGACGTTGCACACGACCGCGGGTGCAGCCGAGACCCGCAGCGGGCCCGTGATCGACTTCAACCGTTCGCCTCGGCTCGACCCCCGGTTCGCCGGGCTGGAGCTGGTCGCGCCGGAACCGCCCCAGCGGCCGCAGCCGCAGCGATTCCCGCTGATCACGATGATCGCGCCGTTGCTGATGGGTGCGGTGATGTTCGCGATCACGAAGAACGCACTGTCGATCCTGTTCATCGCGTTGTCGCCGGTGATGATGGTCGGCTCCTTCTTCGAGAACCGATGGGCGACGAAGCGGGCGATGGTGCAAGGCGCCGCCTCGTTCCGCGCCAGCCTGCGCGATCTGGCCGTGCAGCTGCAGTACGCGGGCGATCTGGAGCGCACACAGCGACGCGCCGAGCATCCGTCGATCGACGAGGTGGTCGATCACGTGACGCGTCTCGCGCCGCTCACCTGGACCCGGCGGCCGGAACACGAGTCGTTCGGCCAGGTGCGTCTGGGGTTGGGAGTGCAGGCATCGCGCACCACCGTGAAGCTGCCGACCACCAACAACACCACGCCGGAGCTCTGGAAGGAACTGCACGACGTGGCGGGGCAGTTCGCCACCATCGACCGGGTGCCGGTCGTCGCCACCCTGCGGGAGTGCGGCAACATCGGCATCGCCGGTCCGTCCGCGATGTCACATCCGCTCGCGGCCGCCACGGTGGCCCAACTCGTCGGTCTGCACTCCCCGGTGGAGTTGGTGGTGGCTGCGGTCTGCAGTCAGTCGACCGTTGCCGGCTGGCAGTGGTTGAAGTGGCTGCCGCACGCCGGGAGCGACCACTCGCCGGTGGGTGCCGAGCATCTGGTCACCTCACTCGCCGACGCGACCGTGTTGATCGCCGGCATCGAGGACCTCATCGCACACCGAGCGGAAGCCGATCGCCCCGACGGCGCGCTGGCACTGCCGCTCGTCGTGTTGCTGGTGGAGGACGACGCAGCGGTCGAGCGCGCACGGCTCATTCGCATCGCCGAGATCGGCCCGAAGCAGGGCGTGCACGTCGTGTGGGTGGCCCCTTCGGTGGAACGGCTGCCGGCAGCGTGCCGCACGTTCCTGGATGTCGATGCCAACACCGGCGAGGGTCGCGCGGGGTTCGTCCAGGGCGGCGTCGGCGTGACGAACCTGGAGCTGGAGCCGTTGGATGTCGCCCGGTCGATGACGTTCGCGCGGCGGCTGGCACCGGTGGTCGATGCGAGCGGGATCCTGGAGGATCAGAGCGATCTGCCGCGCACCGTGTCCTTCCTCTCGCTCGCCGGGAACGAAGTGGCCGACAACCCCGCCGAAGTGCTCGACATGTGGCGCGACAACAACTCGTTGCCGGCCGGGCCCGGGGCGCCTCGGCTGAAGCGGGACAACAGCCTGCGAGCGTTGGTCGGTCAGTCGGCTGCCGATCGCTTTCACCTCGACCTGCGCGCCAACGGCCCCCACGCCCTGGTCGGCGGCACGACGGGCGCGGGCAAGAGCGAGTTCCTGCAGAGCTGGATCCTCGGGATGGCCACGGCGCACTCGCCGGCACGGGTCAACTTCCTCTTCGTCGACTACAAGGGCGGCGCGGCATTCGCCGACTGCGTGAGCCTGCCGCACTGCGTCGGTCTGGTCACGGACCTCAGCCCGCACCTCGTGCGCCGTGCGTTGCGCAGCCTCAATGCCGAACTGCGCCGCCGTGAACACATCCTCAATCGCAAGAAGGCGAAGGATCTGCTCGAACTCGAACGACGTCGCGATCCGGAGACACCGCCGAGCCTCGTGATCGTCGTCGACGAGTTCGCCGCCTTGGTGCAGGAGGTCCCCGAGTTCGTCGACGGTGTCGTCAACGTCGCCCAGCGCGGTCGGTCACTCGGCCTCCACCTGATCCTGGCCACGCAGCGCCCGGCAGGTGTCATCAAGGACAACCTGCGCGCCAACACCAACCTTCGTGTCGCCCTCCGCATGGCCGACGAGAGCGACTCCGACGACGTGATCGGCACGAAGCAGGCCGCCACGTTCGATCCGGCGATCCCCGGCCGCGGCGTCGCCAAGACCGGGCCGGGCCGCCTGACGGCGTTCCAGGCGGCCTACGTCGGCGGCCACAGCAGTGCGACGCCGGAGGCACCGTCGATCGACGTCAACGACTTCCGGTTCTCCGTCGGGGGATCGTGGGATCTGCCCGAGGCGCCGGTCGTCGCCGACGAGTCGCCCCTGGGTCCGAACGACATTCGCAGGGTCGTGAACACGGTCGCAGCGGCGTTCACGACCGCCGGGCTCCCCGAGGCCACCAAACCGTGGCTCCCGGAGCTGGCGACCACGTACCGGCTGGAGCAGTTGCCCAGCCGGCGGACCGATGCGGAGCTGGTCTTCGGCGTCATCGATCGCCCCGATGACCAGTCGCAGCCGACGGTGGCGTTCGTGCCGGACCGTGACGGCAACATGGCCATCTTCGGCACCGGCGGCAGCGGCAAGAGCACCATGCTCCGCTCGCTCGCGATCGCGGCCGGCTTCTCCACTGCCCGTGGCGGCCCGTGTCACGTGTACGCGCTGGACTTCGGGGCACGTGGCCTGGCGATGCTCGACGCGTTGCCGCACGTGGGTGCGGTCGTCAACGCCGACGACGTGGAGCGAACCGTGCGCACGCTCCGCCAGTTGCGGGCGACCATCGATGAGCGAGCCGAGCGATACGCGAAGGTGAACGCGGCGACGATCGAGGAGTTCCGTGTTGCGTCGGGCCATGGCGACGAGGCGCGCATCCTGCTCCTCATCGACAACTTCGGTGCCTTCCGTTCGACGTACGAATTGAACTACCAGTCGCGGGCGTTCGAGTTGCTCGAGAGCATCGCCGCCGACGGTCGTGCGGTGGGCGTGCACGTCATCGCGACGGCGGACCAGGCCGGCGTGTTCACGGCCAGCCTCAACTCGGTCATCCAGAGCCGCGTGGCGCTGCGGTTGACGTCCGAGATGGACTTCACCATCCTGGGGGTGCCGGTCGACGTCTTCTCCGACACCACACCGCCCGGGCGCGGGTTCATGGGGGACAGCGAGCTGCAGGTGGCCGCGATCGGCGGCGAGCCGAGCATCGCCAAGCAGGCCGCCGAGATCGTGAAGTTGGTCAAAGCGATGGAACGGGCCGGCGTGGTCGCCGCGCCTCCCATCCGCCGGTTGCCCGAACAGGTGTCGCTGTCCGCGATCGAGTTCGGCCCCGGCGACCAGCCGGTGTTGGGCGTCATGGACGACACGCTCGGCCCGCTGGCCTTCGATCCGGTCGGTGTCTTCGTCGTTGCCGGGCCGCCGCAGAGCGGTCGTACCACGACCGTCGCCTCGATGATCACGGCGCTGCGCCGGGTCCGCCCGAACGCGCCGATGGTGTTGTTCGGGGCTCGACGATCTCAGCTGATCGGTGCAGCTCCCTGGCGAACCCATGTGTCGACGCACGACGAGATCGCCACCGTCGCCGGCGACCTCACGGCCCTGATCCAGGCCGAGTCGCCGGACGTCGCCGGTCTGGTCGTGGTGCTCGAGCAGGTGGGTGAGCTCTCCGGCAGCCTCGCCGACGATGCAGTGCAGGGCCTGCTGAAGGCGTGCCGCATGTTCGATCACTTCGTGATCGCCGAGGGCGAGACCAGCACGCTGTCGGGTTGGGGGCTCAACCAAGTGGTCAAGCTCAACAAGTACGGCATCGTGCTGCAACCCGACGATGCCGATGGCGACGCCCTCTTCGGCGTCTCGTTCCCCAGGGTCAAGCGGGCGGATTTCCCGCTCGGTCGCGGACTGTATGTGCGCAATGGCCGCATCGTTCGCGTGCAGGTGGCGACGCCCGATTAGCCCGGGGAGTCGTCCCCATTTCCTTCTGCACGGTGCCTGCGTACTGTGCTCATCAAGCGCTCACGGCGACAAGAAACACACGACAACAACACGAAAAGGAAGAGAACAATGGCTGGCAATATTTCCCACGGTATGAACATCGATGAGGTCAAGGGTCTCGGCTCGAACCTCAAGCAGATCTCGCAGGACATGAACAACATGATGAACATGTTGCACAACAAGGTCGGCAGCACCAGCTGGGTCGGGCCCGATGCCACTCGCTTCAAGAACGAGTGGTGGCCGCAGCACCGTGCCCACCTGCAGAAGATGATCCAGGATCTCGACGGCTTCGGTCAGAGCGCCCTCAACAACGCGTCCGAGCAGGAGAACGTCAGCGGTCACTGAGCGGGCTGGATGCGGGGTGTGGCTGCGTTGCGGCCGCGCCCCGCTTCCGATTCGGCATCACCCACGGACGCACACACAAAGGGATCAGGAAGATGACAATCGATCAGGGAATGAACATCGACGAGGTCAAGGCCTTGTCGGAGCAATTGAAGGCGGCCGCTGCGAGGTTGACGCAGATCGGGCAGGTGCTGCAGACGCGAGTCGGCGGCACATCGTGGGTGGGGCCGGACGCAACGAAGTTCAAGAACGACTGGTGGCCCGGGCATCGCACCCGCCTGCAGCAGCTGTCCACCGACCTCGACGGCTTCGGTCAAAGCGCTGCCAACAACGCCGCCGAGCAGGAGCAGGCGAGCGGACTGAACAGCACGGTCGGTGGTATCGGCGCCGCCGTGATCGGGGCCGGCACGATCGGCCTCGGTGCGATCGACAAGCAGGCCCCGGTGAAGATCGACGTGGGCACGGCCCCCACCGTCGTGGTTCCTGGAGCGACGCCTGCGGTGATGCCGCAGGGCCGCGACTGGCACGAGGTGCAGATCGGCTACGACAAGTGGGCCACGGGCATCTGGGCCAATCCGAACCAATCGCAGTACCAGTGCACGGCCTGGGCCAACTATCGGTGGCACGAGTTGGGGTACAACGGCATCGTCGGCGGCAACGGCGGTGCCATGGCGGGGAACGCTCCTGGCGACCCGTCGACCAACCCGAGCCTGCACGCCATGGCGTCGTACGGCGCCGGCACCAATGCGAACCCAGGCCACGTGATGATCGTCGAAGAGGTGCTCGACGGCGGGAACAGGATTCGCGTCAGCGAGATGAACACCGACCGAGATTGGCAGCATGCGTCGGCCAGCGAATACAGCGACAGCCGGATCATCACGCGATCCGCCGACGGTACGTTCCACGGCTCGAACGGACAGCTGATCACGTTCGCCGGCTTCCCGGGCTGATGCGCCATGGCTGAGGTCACCGCAGGGATGAACGTGGCCGAGGTCGAAAGCCTCGGCACCACACTCCGCTCATCGGCCGACACGCTCGCACGTCAGATCGCCATGCTCAACAAGGCGGTCTCGTCCACCGCATGGCAAGGGCCGATCGCCAGCCAGTTCAAGCAGCAGTGGTGGCCGGTGCACCGCGCCCGCTTGGCGCAGATCGAGTCCGACCTCCGTGGCTTCGGTCAGAGCGCATTCAACAACGCGACGGAGCAGAAGACAGCCAGCGCCGCGGGTGCAGGTGCGGCCGCCGGTGGCGCCGCCGGTGCCACGACGGTCGGCTCCGCCCTGACGCTGCGCGAGCTGCTCCGGCTCCCGAAGGACGAACAGCTCGCAGCCTGGAACGCCCTGACCCCGCAAGAGCAGCGGGCGTTGATCAGCGGCAAGGAAGCCTCGATCGGCGAGCTGGACTTCGTGGCGCCGGAGATCCGTTATGCCGCCAACCGCCAACTGATCTTCAACGAGTACATGGCGCTCAACGAGCTCGACGCCAAGCTGAACGGTCTTCCGAACGAGCTGGTGCACCGCAAGGACCTCTACTACCGCATCCTCACGCAACACGAACAGGTCCTGTTCTTCGACTCCGGCGGGGATGGGCGGATCGCCGTCGTGCAAGGGGATCTCTCGCATGCGCCCAACGTCGCCATCTCCGTGCCCGGCATCAGCAACAACCTGGACAACTACTGGGGCCTCCTCGACGAAGGCCACCGGTTGAAGGGTGCCGCCGGCGCGGACACGGCGGTCGTCACCTGGCTGGGCTACGACACGCCGGTGGGTGTCGGGCTGAACCCCATCCGAATGGCTGCCGAGATCCCGAACCAGACGCTGGCTCAGCCCGGCGCCGATGCGCTGGTGCACTTCGTTGCCGGTGTCCGGGAGACCAATCCAGGCGCCCAGATCACGGTGATCGGCCACAGCTATGGCTCCCTGGTCACGGGTCTCGCGGCCAGGCAGGGGATGGATGCCAACAACGTCGTGTTCATCGGCAGCCCGGGTGTCGGGGCCAACTCGGTCAACGACTTCCACCTCGCGCCGGGCGCCCACGTCTATGCCGCTGAACCGGGTGCAGCAGTCCATGTCGGCTCCGTCGGCGTCGGCGGTGACGGCGTGACGAACCTCGGGCACAACGGTCACCCCTTCGGCGGTGTCCCCACCGAACCCGGGTTCGGGGCACGGGTCTTCGACATCGGGAACCGTCTCGACGCCGGCAGCTCGCACAGTCAGTACTACGCGGACGGTTCGGCGTCGCTGCACGCGCTGGGCATGATCGCGAGCGGCGAAGGCGACGATCTGTCCACCGCCTGGTAGGTCGGTCTCCTGCAGGTCGAGCTCCTGCGGCCGGTCATCTCGTCGAGCGCGGACTGCACCCAGGCGCCGAGGTCGCTCGTGCCGCGGTCGGCCGCGGATCTCGCACCGACGTGGCGGGCAGGCCGTGGGAACATGCGCAGATGAGCGACGATCAGAAGCGACCCATCGGCGACGTGCTGCCCGGCTTCACCCTGCACCCGCTCGACGAGGGGTGGACGCCATTGCAGGCGTTCGTGTTGGTCAAGTCGCTGGACGACGAGGGCGACACCGCGTGGTCCTTTCGCACCTCGGAGCCGATGAACCTCGAGGAGCTGCTGGGAGCGCTCACCGTGCAGGTCGAGGTCCTGCGCCGCAAGCTCGTCCGCCAGTGGGACGTGGACGGTGAGTCGGATGACGAATGACGGCGTGGAGATCGCAGCATGGACGGACGCCGATCGCGACGAGGTGGTCGACTTCATCGTCGGCATCCAGCAGGGCGAGTTCGGGTTGCCGATCACGGCGGCGGACCAGCCCGACCTGTCGCACGTCGACGGCTTCTACCGTGCCGGTGGCGGTGAGTTCTGGGTCGCCCGTGAGGACGGTGGCATCGTCGGCACGATCGCGCTCGTCGTGTTCCAACCGGGCCATGCAGCGATTCGCAAGATGTTCGTCGCGCCCTCGCACCGCGGCAGCGTCGGGCTGGCCGCAACCCTGATGACGCACTTGCTGCACTGGGCCGCCGACCACGGCATCGAACAGATCTGGCTCGGGACCACGTCGGTGATGACCACCGCGCAGCGCTTCTACACCCGTCACGGCTTCACGTCCGTGGCGCCGGAGGAGCTGCCTGCCGCCTTCCCGCTGATGGCCGTCGACTCGGTGTTCTTCCACCGCAACGTCTGAACGGCACGTTCGGCACAGCCGCCGCCCGAGCTGGTGGCGACGGCACCACGGTCGTGACCGAAAGCCGCTCGCAGCCGTGGCCCGTCTCGACGACACTGGTCACCATGACCATCGATGATCGCCGCCGTCGCTTCCGCGCCCTCCATGAGGCCGGCACCTTCGTGATGCCCAACCCGCACGACCTGGGGACCACGAAGCTGCTCAGCACGATCGGCTTCCCTGCGCTCGCCACGACCAGCGCCGGGTTCGCCTCCACCCTCGGCCAACTGGACATGACCGTGACCCTGGACCAGTTGGTGGACCACGTCGGCCGATTGACCGCGGCGACGGATCTGCCGTTCAACGTCGACTCGGAGCGTCTCTACGGCGCGGACGCGGCAGGCATCGCACTGGCGGTCGACGCGCTCGCTGGTGCCGGCGCAGCCGGGCTGTCGATCGAGGACTGGAACGCCGCAGAAGCGCGCATCGACCCGCTCGCGACCGCAGTCGAGCGGGTCGGCGCCGCCGCCGAGGCTGCGCGAGCGCACGGCGTTGTACTGACCGCCCGCTGCGAGCACCACCTGCACGACGTCGACGATCTCGACGAGACCATCGCCCGGCTGTGCGCCTACCGCGATGCCGGCGCCGACGTCGTGTATGCCCCCGGCCTGGTCGACATCCCGTCGATCGAGCGGATCATCGCAGCGGTCGGGGTGCCGGTGAACGTGTTGATGCTGCCCGGCGGTCCCAGCGTGGAGGCGCTCACGGCTGCAGGCGTACGCCGCATCTCGCTCGGCAGCTACTTCGCCAACGTCGCCAACTCGGCGGTCATCACCGCGGCGACGCAACTGCGCGACCGCGGCACCATCAGTGCGCCGCTGCTGGACCGAGCGGTCGTGCGCCGCGCGTTCGGCTGACGCCGACGACCTACTGCAGGCCGGTCAGTTCGTCGAGCGCGGACTTCACCCAGGCACCGAGATCGATCGTGCCCAACATCGCGCGTCGCACGACGGCGGCTTGGCGGGGTACGTGGGGCGCGACGGGCGG
>Ga0209023_10007457_pt1 | contig 11205 bp, 11 predicted proteins | sample LakOneMetagenome_FD_187468 | JGI IMG/M metagenome (GOLD analysis project Ga0209023, IMG submission 187468) | Freshwater and sediment microbial communities from Lake Erie, Canada (SPAdes) (version 2) | ecosystem: Environmental > Aquatic > Freshwater > Lentic | place: Lake Erie, Canada...
GGGGTCCGGCGCTCTGGTGCCCGGCGCCGGTGCCGGATGGCGGTGGCTGCTGGCGCGGCGAAGACGGCCGGGATCACGGGGGACAGCGGTGTCGCCCACCGCCGCCGGCGCGGTCAGACCGGAGGGGGGAACGGCGGCGGTCCGGGTTGCGTCCACCCCGCTGCCATGCGGAGTCGGCGTCGGCGCCGTTGCATGAGGATCAGCCCGGTGACGAAGCCGGCGACGCTCAACCCCATGATCGCGACATCCACGAGGATCGCTGTCTGCACGCGCCCGCGTGGGGCAGTGGCGACCTCGCGGTAGCGGATCCGCTCGAAGGGGATCGGTCCGTCGTAGCGAGAGTCCTTCGAGTTCGTGCGGTTGTCGCCCAGGACGTACGCGGTCCCCTCCGGGACCTTCCCGGGCCCGGTGCGTCCGAGCGCGTCGGGCCCCGCGACCGTCTGGGTGCCGGGCTCCAGGAAGTCCTCTCGCGTCGGCTGGCCGTTGACGTTCACGTGCCCGCCGACGTACTCGATGGTGTCGCCGCCGACGGCGATCACCCGCTTCACGATGAGGGTGGAGCTCGCCCCGGAATTCGGGTCGATGTTGTCGTGCACGACGATGTCGTACCGCGCCAGGTCCGAACCGGCCACCGGCACGGTCCAGATCAGGTTCCCCTTCGGCAGCGTGGGTTGCATCGCCTCGCTGGGGATGCTCAGCACGCGGAAGGCGCCCAGCCCACCAACGAGCGTCACGCCCCCGAGCACGAACACGACCACGGAGAGGATCACCAGGCTGAGCGCGCCCCGCCCTCCCTTGAGCTCGATGGGCTCCGTCATGCGACCTGTCTCCCGCGTCGTCCGACGCGTTCGCCGGCTCCCTGGCGAACGCCGGCTGACGCTATCGCTCGCCACCAGCGCCAGCCAGGAGGGGCGCGGCGGTCAGCCGTCGGTCGTGTGGACGCGGCGTCCACCCACCCACTCAGCGATCTCGGCGAGCGACGGATCCCAGCCGTCGGCCGTGTCGACGCGCAGCACGGGTGCCGGTTGGTCGAGCAGGTACGGCTCCACGTTCGCGGCGAGGTGCTCGAGGTTGAAGAGGTCGGCGTGCGCGGGGTGACGCTCGCCGCGCTCGGCTCGTTCGCGGTAGCGGCGCAACGCGATGACCGGATCGACGCGGGCGGCGACGTGGGCGAGGTCGCCGAACGACGCCAACCGCGAAAGCGAGTCGGCCGAGAGCTCGCGATGGAAGGCGCCCTCGGCGATGATGCTCACGTCGTGCCCCGCGAGCAGCTCCACGTTCGCGAAGAACACGTCGAACGCGGCACTCGCGAACCGCTTGATCTCCTTCGGGTCGGTGGAGTCGACCGTGACGTGCATGCCGGTCTTGATGAGGTCGCGACTGATGACAGGGAGGTGCAACCGGTCGCCGAGATCGCGAGCCAGTGTCGTCTTGCCGGAGCCGGGCATGCCCGAGACGAGCACGATGAGCGGACGGTCGGCGCCCAGCACCTCCCGGTTCATCGAGCGAGGAGGCGCTCGTAGGTCCCGAGCGTCTCGTCGTCGAAGGCGACGAGCGTGATGGCGTCGAAGGCGACGGGGTCCGCGTTGGTCACGACGCCGACGGCGATGGCCGCCGCGGCATCACGTGGGTACCCGTAGACGCCGGTCGAGATCGCCGGGAAGGCGAGTGTGCGAGCGCCGAGCTCCATGGCGATCTCGAGGCATCGGGCGTAGCAGGACTCGAGCTGCTCGGGTTCGCCCACGTCGCCGCCGTTCCACACCGGTCCGACTGTGTGGATCACCCACTGGGCCGGCAGCCGGAACGCCTCCGTCGCCTTGGCGTCACCGGTGGCGCACCCGCCGAGCAGCCGGCACGCGGCGACGAGCTCCGGGCCCGCCGCGCGGTGGATGGCGCCGTCCACGCCGCCGCCGCCGAGCAACGAGGAGTTCGCGGCGTTGACGATCGCGTCCACCTCGAGCGTCGTGATGTCGCCCCGCCACGCCTGGATCTGCATCCCGGAATCGTCGCACGCGCGCCACGGGTGCGACGGGTCGTTCCGGCTCATCAGGCGAGCGTACGCGAGCGCTCGGACGCGGGCCTCGAGGAAGGTGGGGCAATTGGCACGTTGTTTCGAAACGTTGTCCCGATTAGCCTGCGAGGACAGGCCGACACGAGGGAGATGACGATGGGAACGCTGGTTCGGTACGAGGCGACGGATTCGGTCGCGACGATCACGATGGATGACGGCAAGGTCAACGCGCTGGGCTTCGACCTCTTCGCGGAGCTGAACGAAGCGCTCGATCGGGCCGAGGCGGATGGGCTCGGGGTCGTGCTCGCCGGCCGCGACGGCAAGTTCTCCGCCGGCTTCGACCTCAAGGTGCTCACCAGCTTCACGCCCGACGCCGCGACGCTCCTGCGCACGGGCTTCGAGCTCTCGCACCGGCTGCTCTCGTTCCCGCGCCCCGTCGTGATCGCCTGCACCGGCCACGCCATGGCCATGGGCGTGTTCCTCCTGCTCTCGGGAGATCACCGCATCGGCGTCACCGGCGCCGCGCACAAGATCACGGCGAACGAGGTGGCGATCGGGATGACGATGCCTCGCGCCGCGATCGAGATCAGCCGCCAGCGCCTGACGCGGGCGGCGTTCGATCGCGCCGTCATCCTGGCCGAGGTGTTCACGCCGGATCAGGCGGTCGCCGCCGGCTTCCTCGACGAGGTCGTCCCGGCCGACGAGCTCCTCGCCGTCGCGCAAGCGAAGGCGGCGGCCCTGATGGCGCTCGATCCCACGGCCCACGCCGCCACCAAGCTGCGGGCGCGTGAAGCGACGCTGGCCGCCATCGCCGCCGGGACCGAAGCCGACGACGTCGAGTTCCGCGCGGCCATCGCGTCGGTCGCCGGCAACGCGGACGCGTGACCGCCGCCCGGCCCGGTTGGACCGGGCCCGCGGACGCCGGGCGCGGCCGCGATGCCTAGACCGAAGCAGCGCACACCGGCGCTGCGTGAGCGGGTGCTTCGCGTCGCGGTCGAGACGCTGGCGGCCGATGGCATCAGCGGCTTCACCACCCGCAAGGTGGCGGCCGGCGCGGACACCTCGACCAACGCGGTGTACGAGCTGTTCGGCGACAAGGCCGGGTTGATCCGTGCCGTGTTCTTCGAGGGCTTCCGCGAGCTCAGGCAGCGCTTCGACGAGCTCGCCACGACCGACGATCCCCGCGCCGACCTGCTCGCCGTGCTGCAGGCCATCCGTCGCTTCGTCGCCGAGAACCCGGTGCTGGCCGAGGTGATGTTCTCGCAACCGTTCGCCGCGTTCGATCCCGGCCCCGCCGATCTCGAGGCCGGTAACGCGGTGCGCCGCGTCGTCGTCGCCCGTGTCCGACGTGCTCTCGAGGCCGGCCTCTTGGCGGGCAACGAGACGGACATCGCCCACGTGCTCCTCGCCCTTGTCCAGGGCCTTGCGGCGCAGGAGGCCGCGGGCTGGCTGGGCACGTCCCGCGCGTCGATCGACCGTCGGTGGACCCTCGCCCTGAACGCCACCCTCGACGGCCTGCACCCGAATGCGGGCGGCACGACCGTGACCCCCAGACCGCGGCACGCGACGAGGTGACGCTCAGCGCCGCGATCGCTCTCGTCATCGTCTTCGGCGGGCCGGAACGGCGCGACCGCCTTCAGCGCCCGGGGAAGCGCGATCGGATCGGATCGGGGATCTGGTCGAGGAGGAAGCGGACGTCGCCGCGGCGCGGGAGCACGACGTCGGGCCAGGGGAGCGCGGTGGCCTTCGCCCCGACGAACACGAGGACGATGACGATCGTCGAGTACCCCATGAGGCTGGCGATCGCGGCGCCGTCGATACCCAGCGGCACGAGGAACAGCGCGAGGCCGAGCACCGTCACGACGAGACCGGCGAGCTGCGAGTACAGCACGGCGGACGGGCGGCCGAGCCCGCGCAGCGCCTCCTGCTGGACGCTGTTGGTCGAGCTCGCGGCGAACGCCACCACGAGGATGACGCCGGCGGGCACGGCGTCCTGGTAGTCGGCTCCGAAGATCAGGGGGATGACCAGCTCGGTGAGCGGCAGCGCGATGAGCATGAGCACGATCGAGACGAGCGTGCCGATGCGCATGCCCCGCGCCGCCAGGACGCGGCGTTGGTCCTCGTCCGCCTCGGCGATGCGTGGGAACAGCACGGTCGTGAACGCCACCAGCACCGGGGAGGTCACCTGGCTCCACGACACCGCCACCACGTAGAGACCGAGGTCGCGGGCGGGCAGGAACACGGCCATCAGGAGCTGGTCGAGGCGCATGTTGAAGATGTTGGGCAGCACGGCGAGCACGTTCGGCAGGCCGTAGCGCAACAGCGGCCGTGAGAGGGTGCGGTCGAGCTGCAGCGGCCGGCTCATGCGGTGGCGCACGACGACGTAGGTGAACGGGATCAGCAGGAGCCGAGCCCCGACGAACCCGAGGGCGAGAGACCGAGCGGTGGCGTGGCCCCGCAGCGCCGCCGCGATGAGCACGAGCAGCCACACCAGGTAGTGGGTGACGCTGAGGTAGTTCCAGCCACGGATGTCGCCGATGCCGCGCAGCGGCCGCGCCAGCAGCCCGAGCACGGCGCCGATCGGAACCATCAGCAGGTACAGGCGCGCGGTGGCGACGGTCTCGGGACGCTGCGCGAGCAGCAGCACCGGCATGAGCAGCCAGCCGACGATCACGAACACGACGCTGGCGCCGAGGGCGATGACGAGGCTGGTGCCCAGGTAGCGCCCGGACCGGTCGCGCTCCCGGGCGCAGTAGTACACGAGCGACTCGGACATGCCCAGCACGGCGAGCACGCTGAACACCGTCGGCCAGTTGAAGATCGCCGCGAGCTCGCCCCGCCCGGGAGGTCGCAGGAGCCGGGCGACCATGATCCCCGTCGCCAGGTTGATCACCGCGATGACGACGTTCGTCCCGAAGCTGTGCGCGACGTCGGACCGGAAGCTGCGGCGTTCGATCTTCACCGCGGCTCCGCCCCCTTCCCTGCGGCGCCGTCGACGGGGATGTGGACGTCCCCCGATGGAGCGGCACTCGCGTCCTCGCGGACCCGCCGCCACCCCTCGTCGATGAAGGACCGAGTCGCGGGACGCTCGCTGGTGCCGCGCGGTGGCGCGCCGAGGACCTCGAGCAGGAACGTCGCCGCGTGGCTCGGTCCGAACGCCGCGCCGGTTCGACGGGCCTCGGCCGCCATGGCCTCGCGCCCGTCCTCGTCGGCGATCATCGCCGTCACGGCCACCGCCCACGCACGCGGGTCCTCGGCGTCGGCGGCGTCGATCACCACCCCGTTCTGACCGTCGCGGAGGAGGTCGACGGCGGCGTTCACGTTCGTGGACGTGAGGACAGCGACGCCCGAGCACATCGCTTCGTGCACGACGACGCCCCACCCCTCGTTGCGCTGCGACGGCACGACCTGCACCCACCACGCGGCGCGTCGCCGATCGAGCTCGTCGGGCGTCAGCGCACCGAGCCACGTGACCGCGCCGTCGACCCCGAGCGCGCGCGCCTGTGCCGCGAGGGCGGTGGCCGCGGGCCCGTCGCCAGCCACCTCGAGACGCGGCCGCTCCGGCGGGGCGATCTCGGCCATGGCCTGCACGATCACGTCGACGCCCTTGCCTCGCTGCAGGCGCCCGGCGTAGCCGATCGTCGGGACGTCGCTCGGGGCGCGGGCGACGTCGAGCCCGCGATCGGTGGTGTACGGGAACGCGTGGACCGGCGGTGCGCCGGGCCCGTCACCGATCACCTCCAGGTACGTCTCGACGGCCCGCGAACCGACCGCGAGGACACCGTCCAAGCCGAGTCGCGCCAGGTAGGCGCGGCGCAGCTGCTGCACGGCGGCGTTGTTCGGGCGCAGCCGTTCGCCCCAGACGTGCAGGGTGCGCGCTCGTGGCGACGTCGCGGCGCGGCGGGCGAGATCGGTCGCGGTGGCGTAGCTGCCGCTCAGGATCACGTTCGTGTCGGTCGCAGCCCGCCAGGCCCGGGCCTCGTCCATGAGCGACGACGCGATGCGCTCGTCGGGATGGAGGTCGAGCGGCCAGGGCCGGCCCTCGTCCGCGGGTGCTCGCTTGTAGACGACGTGCACGGTCGTGCCGGCATCGCGCAGCGCGGCGTACAACCGGTCGTTGTACGGGTTCGGGATGTTCGTGAACACGGTGATCGGGGTGGGAGGACGCGGTTCCGGTCGCGGATCTGCGTCGCCGGCGACGCAGATCCGCGACCGGAACGTCGGGGTCGGTGCGTCCGGCGCGCTCCCGGCGCCGCCGGCGAGCTCGGCGGTGAAGATCGCAGCGAGCTGGCGGGCGTTGTCGTCCCACGAGATCGGCCACTGCCAGGACCCCCGCCGCGGCGGGTGCTCGGCGATGTCGAGCAGCGCCTCTCCCAGCGCCGCCGCATCACCGGGGACCACGTAGCGCGCGTGGTCGCCGGCGACCTCGCGGTGCGCGGCGATGTCCGACAGCACCAGCGGACAGCCGAGCGACCCGGCCTCGGCCGGCGTGAGCGGATGCGCCTCCAGCGACGCCGCCGACACCAGCACCCGGGCGTGCTCGAGGAGCCACCGCACCTCGGCGCGATCGGTCACCGCGCCGATCTGGTGGAAGTGGGGGAGCAGCCGGCGCGCCACCAGCGCCCGTTGCTCGTCCGCCCGGGTCGGGTCGAAGAACCCGCCGGCGATCACGAGCGGCGGCGGGTCGTCGAGCGCCCCCAGTGCGGTGCTCCACGCCGCGACCACACGATCGACGTGCTTGTGCGGCGCGTCGTTGGCGAGGACGAGGATGAAGTCGCGGACATCGGCGGGCAGCGCGTGCGGGCGGGCCGCGACGTCGGGCCAGGCCGGTCCGCCGCTGGGCACGAGGTCGGCGCGCGCCGCGACGTCGGGCAGGTCTTCGGCCAGCGCGGCCAGCAACGCCTCGGAGATGACGATGACCCGGTCGGCCCGCGCCGCCGACAGCCGTGCGAGCCGGCTGCGCACGGTGCGGTCGAGCGACTGGTTGTGCGCGGCGTGCCGGCCGGCGCCGAAGTAGTTCGGGTTCTGCAGGGTGAGCACGACGCGCGCTCGCGTGGGGAGGAGCGGCGCGAAGTTGCCGGGGCAGTAGAGCACGTCACCGGGACGCCCCCACCACGGCAGGCGAGCCTGCTCGACCAGCGGGCGGAGCCGGCCGCCGGGGATGATCGTGATCGGTGCGCGCAGCGCGTCGGCCAGTGCCGCGTGGTTGGCCGGGTCCGCGAGCACGCGCAGGTCGAGCTGCGGCGCCACCCGCTCGAGCGCGACGAGTTGGTTCGTCAGGTAGCTCAGACCGCCGCCGAGTCGCGCCGAGAGGGCGTCGACGATCACCTGCCCCCGCACCGGCGGCTCCATCGCCGCCGTCACGCGCGCAGGCGAGGACCAGCCGGCGCGTGGCCGGCCTGCGGGACGGTTCGGGGCCGCGGCTGGGCCCCAGCCCGTCGCCGGCCGTCCGCTCCGGGTGGGGCGTCGACGTGCGGCCCGGTCGTGGGACGCACCCCTGCGCTGAGAGGCACGGCGACGGCGCCGCGGCCATCGGCTCTCGGTGAGGCGTCGGCGTGGGGGCCGGTCGTGGGGCGCACCCCGGCGCCGAGACGTACGGCGCTCGCGCCGCGCGGCGCCACCAGGCGCGGGGGGAGCGCGGGGCGCGGTGTGCTCGCGCGGCGCGGCCCGGACCGCACCACGATGCTCACGAGCGCCGCCGCGCGGGGTCCGCCGGCTGCGGGTGATCCGAGGCGGCGCGGTCACCGTTTGCATCGACGCTGCCGGAGTCGGTCCGGCTCATGCCTCCCGGGGCATCGTCACCTGCGACCGTGGCTGCGGTCATGGTCGTCGGCCCCGTCGCGGCGCTCGCTCCCGCCCGGTGCGGAACACGATCGGACACCGGGTCCGAGGCCGGGTCCGGGGTCGGGCCGGTGATCGGGTCCGAGGCTCGCTCCGGGATGGGGCCCGACGCGGAGTGCGTATCGGGGCCCACCGCGCTGGTCACCAGCACCGCCGCGGCGACGTGCATGCCCACCGCGTGCAGCACCCCGATCGCGTCGCGCACGTCACGCCCGCGTGATCGCACCGGGACGAGCAGCACGCGGGTCTGCGCCGCGCGGGGCGCATCGAGCAACGCCGCGACCAGGTGCTCGCCGTCGGCGATGCCGACGACCGCGTCGTCGAGCGGGACGGGGTGGATGCCCCTGCCCGACCTGGAGGAGGACGCCAGGCCCAGCACCGGGACGCCGGCCAGGCGCTCGAGCCCGTCTTCATCGCGCACGACGTCGTCGAGGTGATCCACGGCGTAGGCCGCAACGAGGCCGAGGACGAGCCCGACCGCCAGGGCCAGTGCCAGGTTGCGAGCCATCGACCCGCTGGACGCGCCGGCCGGGGCCTCTGCAGGATCGACGACCTGCACCCCGCCCACGCCGGCGGGTGGCTGCCGCAACGACACGTAGACCGCCGCCGCGGTGTTGGCGAGCTCCGCCGCCCGCTGCGGGTCGCTCGCGGTGGCCGTGATGACGATGATGTCGGAGTCCTTGAGGCCACGGGCGGTGATGGTGCCGCCGGCGCCCACCTTCGCGTCGACCTGGGCCCGCACCTGATCCCCCGCGGCGAAGATCGCCTCGGTCTGGATCACACGGTTCGGGTCGAAGCGGATCTGCGTGGTGTCCTGCCCCGGTTGGCCCGCAGGCTCGACGGGGAAGATCACCTGCGCGGAGGCCTGGTACGACTTCGTGGCGGTCAGCGTGAGACCGAGCATCACGGCGAGCGCCACCGCGGTGATCCCGAGGATGATGCCGGCTCGGCGGCGCCACAGCGCGAGGTGATCGCGCAGCCCCCGTTCGGCGGGCTCGAAGTCGTTGGCCATCGGCGCCGATGGTACTGCCGTGCCTGCCCGCGGCCCGGATGGGCCCCGGTGGGCGGTGCGGGCCCATGAGTAGGATCGCGCCATGCTCGAGGTCCCCCTGGTCCAGCTCGATCCCGATCTCCCCGTGCCGGCGTACGCCAAGCCGGGTGACGCAGGGGTGGACCTGCGGGCCCGCGAGGCCACCAAGGTGCCCGCCGGCGGCGGCCGCGTGCTGGTGCCCACGGGCATCTCGATCGCCGTGCCACCGGGTCACGCGGCGTTCGTCCAGCCCCGCAGCGGGTTGGCGTTGACCCACGGCGTCACCGTGCTCAACTCTCCGGGCCTCGTCGACAGCGGCTACCGGGGCGAGCTGAAGGTGCTGCTGATCAACACGGACCCGATCGTCGACTTCGAGATCAAGCGCGGCGAGCGCATCGCCCAGCTCGTGATCCAGCAGGTCGAGCACGCCACGTTCACCGTCGTCGACGAGCTCCCCCCGTCCGACCGCGGCGACGACGGCTTCGGCTCGAGCGGCCGCCACTGAGCGCGTCGCCGAACATCTGACAGGTTGCCCCCGAGCGGCGTACCGATCGACCGGCGATCATCCAGGGGGCGTCCCCAAGTGATCCGGCCCTCCTCCAGCTCCGCCCCGGGGATGGCTCAGTAGCGCTTGACGAGGCGGACGCGGAAGAGGTCCTCGTCGATGTCGTGCTCATCGACCGTCTCGCCGACGAGCTCGTCGAAGCGCTTGCGGGCACCGCTGTCCAGCCAGTGCTGGTCGCGACCGGCCGTGGTCGTGGCCTCGATCACCAGCTGCTCCGGTTCGATGGCGAACTCCACGGTGATCTCACCGGGGCTGCCCTCCGGGCGGAGCAGCAGGATGATCGTCTCGTCGATCGCCAACCGGATGTCCTCGATGTCGGCGAAGGGCAGGCCGAGACGCAGGGCGATGCTCGACGCCGCGATGCGCGCGATGCGTCCGTACTCGGGCTCCGCCGGGAGCGTGAGGTTGATGTGATCGCCTGCACGCCGCGGCTCGACGGTGGGCATGGGTCAGCGGCACGTCCTGCGATCGAGGCGGGAGCCGCCCGACGCACGGGAGTCGGGCGCGGGGCTGCCGGGGGAAGCGGGAGCAGCCGGGGTGGCGGGGGAGCGCACCGCCCCAGCTTCGCACGCGGCGCCGCGGGCTGCGCGGGATCGCGCCGGTTCGTGCGGCGCACGCAAAGACCGCACGCACGGTGGCGCCGTCAGGGCTCGCGCACGACCGCCGCAGGGTCCTTGTCCGATCGCTCGCCGAGGTAGGACGGGTGCCGCAGCATCCCGTCGGAGGACCACTCGGCGAACGCCACCTCGCACACCATGATCGGCTCGACCCAGTGGGCGTCGCGCGCTTCGGTCCGCGGCGGCGGTGGAACGAACGGCGTCGTGTCCCGGGCGGTCGTCGCGAACTGCTTCTCCAGGCGGTCGAGCTCGGCGCCGCTGAAGCCGGTGCCGACCTTGCCGGCGTACACGAGGCGGCCCTCGTCGTCGTGGTAGCCGAGCAACAGCGCGCCGATCGTCGACGAGCGCGTCCCGCTGCCCTGACGCCACCCGCCGACCACGAGCTCCTGGCGCCGACGCACCTTCACCTTCCGCCAGTCGGTCGATCGTCGGCCCGGCACGTACATGCTCCCGCGGCGCTTGGCCATCACCCCTTCCATGCCGCGCTCGACGATGGCCTGGTACAGCTCGGCGCCGTCGTCGTAGCGGGCCGGCACCTGCCAGTTCGGTCCCGCGTCGACGAGCTGCTCGAGCAGCCGGCGACGGTCCTCATAGGGCAGTGCGGACGGGCTCGGGTGGGAGCGGTCCGACGTCAGCAGGTGACCATCGAGGTAGAGGAGGTCGAAGAGCACCCACACGATCGGTTGCCGCGCCGACCACTCGCCGATGGCCTTGGCGCCGTTGACGTGCATGCGTTGCTGCAGCCGCCCGAAGTCCGGTCGACCCTCGTCGTTGAACGCCACGATCTCGCCGTCGAGGATGACCCGGTGCCCGGACAGCTCGTCGGCGAGCGGGGCGAGCTCGGGGTAGCGGGCGCTGATGTCGATCAGGTTCGAGCTCTGGATGCGCAGCACCGTGCCGCCGGCCGACTCCCGGGTGCGCCCGTCGTCGATGAACCCGATCGCCCGGATGCCGTCCCACTTGACCTCGTAGGTCCAGCTCTCGTCGTCGGCCGGCGGCAGCTCGCCGGTGACCGCGCGCATCGGTTCGATCTCACGAGGCATCGCGGTGGAGTCCTGCTCGTCAGCCACGCGCACCGCCGCGTTCGCTCGTCGTGCGGCAGTGGTGCCGGAGCGTCGATCGGCTCGCCGTGCCCATGGGT
>Ga0209023_10007458_pt1 | contig 11202 bp, 10 predicted proteins | sample LakOneMetagenome_FD_187468 | JGI IMG/M metagenome (GOLD analysis project Ga0209023, IMG submission 187468) | Freshwater and sediment microbial communities from Lake Erie, Canada (SPAdes) (version 2) | ecosystem: Environmental > Aquatic > Freshwater > Lentic | place: Lake Erie, Canada...
CCCCGCCTACCAGGACGTGAGTCTCGGAATCCAGGATGCCCTCCACCCGCCGACCAAGATCGACCCGAACGATCCCGGGCCGAGCTACGACGAGCTCAAGGACAAGGTCGAACAGGGCGTCAAGCGAGAGGGGCTGCTGTGAGTTCACCCGCTCGGAAACTGACCGACCGGGCGAAGTCGGAACGCAAGCTCGGCTGGCTTCTCTGCGCACCGGCGGCGATCGCGATGCTGGCCGTCACCGCATACCCGATCGGCTATGCGATCGTCCTCTCGCTCCAGCAGGTCGACCTGCGCTTCCCCGACGAAGGCGGATTCGTAGGGCTCCAGAATTACGGCGCGGTCCTGAGTTCCGGTCTGTGGTGGACCGACCTCTTCAACACGATCTTCCTCTCGGTGATCTCCGTTTCGATCGAGCTTGTGCTGGGCATGATCATCGCCCTCGTAATGCACCGCGCGATCTTCGGCCGGGGTGTGGTCCGGACATCGGTCCTGATCCCCTACGGAATCGTCACCGTGGTCGCCGCCTTCTCCTGGCAGTTCGCCTTCGCTCCCGACACCGGTTTCATCAATCACCTGCCGTTCATCGCCGACGACAAGGACTGGTTCGGCGAGCGGTTCTCGGCTTTCGCGGTGATCATCATGGCCGAGGTCTGGAAGACGACACCCTTCATGGCCCTGCTGCTCCTGGCCGGACTGACCACGATCGACGACGGTCTCTATAACGCTGCCAAGGTCGATGGCGCCAGCGCCTGGCAACGCTTCACCCGGATCACCCTGCCCCTGATGAAGCCGGCGATCCTGGTCGCGCTGCTCTTCCGCACCCTGGACGCGTTCCGCATCTTCGACACGATCTTCATCATGACCAACGGTGCCCAGGACACCCAGTCGGTCTCGATACTCGGCTACCAGCAGCTGATCTCCCGGCTGAATCTCGGACTCGGTTCGGCGGTCTCGGTGCTGATCTTCATCTGCGTGCTCTTCATCGCCGTGTTCTTTGTGAAGTTCCTCGGGGCGCGGCAACCTGACGGAGGCAGGGCCTGATGGAAAGCAATGGCCGACAGAAGGTCCTCTGGACTATCGGGATCGTCCTGGTCCTGATCTTCGCCCTGCTTCCGGTGCTGTGGATCATCTCGCTGTCCTTCAAGACTCCGGCGACGATCACCGACCAGTCCTTCATCCCGACCGAATTCTCGCTCGAGAACTACAAGAGCCTCTTCGAAGGCGGGGTCTCCGAGAGTCCCTTCATCAAGCCGCTGATCAATTCGCTCGGGATCGCGATGATCACTACCTTCATCTCGATCATCCTGGCCAGCTTCGCCGCCTACGCGATCGCCCGTCTCGACTTTCCGGGTCGCTCGGTGATGCTGGCTGGCGCCCTGGCGATCGCTATGTTCCCGCCGATTTCAACGGTCGGCCCGCTTTTCGACATGTGGCGAACCCTCGGTCTCTACGACACCTGGGCCGGCCTGATCATTCCCTACCTGACCTTCTCGCTTCCCCTGGCTATCTACACGCTGGTCGCCTTCTTCCGCGAGATTCCCTGGGATCTCGAGAAGGCCGCCCAGATGGACGGCGCCACTCCATTCCAGGCCTTCCGCAAGGTGATCGTGCCGCTGGCTGCCCCGGGAATGTTCACCGCGGCGATCCTGGTCTTCATCTTCGCCTGGAACGATTTCCTGTTCGCGATTTCACTGACCTCATCCGATGCCTCGAGAACCGTCCCGGCGGCACTCGCTTTCTTCACCGGTGATTCGACCTTCACCCAGCCGACCGGTTCGATCGCCGCCGCCGCGGTGATCGTGACCGTGCCGATCATCATCTTCGTCCTGCTGTTCCAGCGCCGGATCGTGGCGGGACTGACCTCCGGAGCCGTCAAGGGCTGAGTGCCCGCGGCCAGAAAGGACCGACTCATGTCAGACATCGTGCTCGACCACGTCACCAAGAAATACAGCGACGGCTACGAGGCCGTCAAATCAATGGACCTGGAAATCAAGGACGGGGAGTTCATGATCCTGGTCGGCCCTTCGGGCTGTGGCAAGTCGACCGCCCTGAACATGATCGCCGGGCTTGAGGACATCTCCGACGGTGAGCTGAAGATTGGCGGCGAGGTCGTCAACAGCCGTGCACCGAAAGATCGCGACATCGCGATGGTCTTCCAGAACTACGCCCTCTACCCGCACATGACCGTGCGCGAGAACATGGGATTCGCCCTGAAGCTGGCCAAGGTCGACCAGAAGGAGATCGACTCGAAGGTCGAGGAGGCGGCAAAGACCCTCGACCTGACCGAGCATCTCGATCGCCGGCCGGCCAACCTTTCCGGAGGTCAGCGCCAGCGGGTGGCGATGGGACGGGCAATCGTCCGGGAACCCAAGGCGTTCCTGATGGACGAACCGCTTTCCAACCTCGATGCCAAGCTTCGGGTCCAGATGCGAACCGAAGTCGCCGAACTCCAGTCGAGACTCGGTACGACCACCGTCTACGTGACGCACGATCAGACCGAGGCGATGACCCTCGGGGACCGGGTCGCGGTGATGCGATCCGGGGTCCTGCAGCAGGTGGCCACTCCGGCCGAGCTCTACAACGATCCGGTCAACCTGTTCGTTGCCGGATTCATCGGGTCGCCCTCGATGAACTTCATCCACGGAAGGGTGAAAGGTGGCGAAGTCGAGTTGCCCTTCGCGACCTTGCCACTGACCGAAGGCCTGAGAACCGATGCCGGAAGTACCGATGGCCGCGAGGTCATCGCCGGTCTGCGACCGGAGCATTTCGAAGACGCCGAACTGGTTGGCGAGCACCTCGGAGATGGCGTCACCTTCGAGGCGAAAATCGACCTGGTCGAATCGATGGGCTCCGAGCTCTACGCATATTTCAACGCAGGTAGTGAAGAGACCGACAAGGTCGAGCAGGCCGCCAGTGAAGCCGGACTGGAGGAACTCGCGGGTGGCGACAGCAATCAGGTGGTCACTCGACTCTCGCCGGAGAGCGGCGCGAAACGAGGCGAGTCCCTCAAGCTCTGGGTTGATCAGGACCGTCTGATGCTCTTCGACCCGGAAACCGGCGAACGCCTCAAGTCGTAGGTTCAGGTTCTGGCTGCACTTATGTGCCCATACGGCACATAAGTGCAGCCAGAAACTTCTTAGCGCCGGAAGTTCGCGGCCGTGAGGCCGATTTCGCTCGGCGGGATCCTGGTCTGGATCTCGGTGACCCTGGCTTCGATCACTTCGTGGCCGAGTTGACGGGCAACAGACACCCGGTGGTGGCCGTCTTCGACGAAATGGACGGTCCCCACCCGGTAGACATCGATCGGGGGGAAGTGTTCGCCCCGGCGGGTGGCCCCGGCGATCCTCTCCCAGCGGCCCCTCACCCTCCCGGTGGTGGGACGAAACTCGCCGTCGAATCCGTGTCCCCGATCGACGGTGCCGACGATCGAATCGATCGGGATCGACCGCAGCCCCAGCCGGTGCGTGCCGGTGCGTCCCAGTGCTGCGGTCACCTCGTCGAGAAACAGGATCGGGCGGCCGCCGCCCTTGATTTTTGCGATCAGGGCACGCAGCATCTGGCCCCGCCGCGCTTTCGAAAAGTCTGACTGGGCGTCCTGTGAACTGAAACCCGTACCGCCCGCCATGCCGACGGACTACCCGGCCCGGGGCCAAACGAACCGTCAGGGAAGCTGGGTGATCTCCAGATCGCCGTAGGTGTTGTAGTTGACCCCGTTCTGCTTGATCACCTGGATCTTCACGGTATCGCCGGCATTCAGCTGCTGAACGGTCTGACCCGATGCCTCCGCAGTCTGAAGCGGCACGACAAGAGTGAGAACCAGATTGATGTTCACGTTGAACAGCGGGAAAGGACGAATGTCTTCGTCGACGCCATTTACGTTGGTGACCATCAACGGCGGCTGTCCTCCACTGCTGGTTACTGACGAAGCGGGACCCGAGATCAATTGCGGCTCGATCAGATAGGTGCCAGCCTCGGGCGCGGTGAACACACCGGTTGTGGGGTTGAACGCACCGGTCGAGTCGTATTCCTCGTTCCAGTTCGTTGCAGTGTTGATCACATCCGGCATCACGTTGGGTGACGTGGACGGGATGTTGGCGAGCAATACCGGGACGGCACCGCTGAGACCGGTCGCTCCCGTCGGTCCAATCAGGCCGGTGAGACCGGTCGGCCCTGTGGGTCCGATCTCGCCGATCACTCCGGTGAGTCCAGTGGCGCCGGTCGCTCCGGTTATTCCCGGCAAGCCGTCAAGGCCTGGCACCCCGGTTGGTCCGGTCACCCCGGGAAGGCCCGGGATACCCGGAACTCCCGTCGGTCCCGTAACTCCGGGAAGCCCCGGAAGCCCGCTCGAACCGGTCGCGCCTCGATCACCGGTAGGTCCAGTCGGGCCGATCGGTCCCGTCGCCCCGTTGCTGGGTCCGATCGGTCCCGTCGCGCCGGTTGCTCCGGTCGAGCCCTTGGCCCCGGCGGCACCCGTCGTTCCCTTCGGACCCTGCTTTCCGACGGTCATCGTCTGGCAGATCAGCTTGACGGCCTTCTTGCGCTTTTTCGGCGGCACACCCTTCTTGAAGGTAAAAACCGAAGTGATCGCCATCTGACACTGCTTCTGCTTTTTGGTGATCGCCGTGGAACTGGCCGGTCCAGCAAGAAGCGTCGCGGCGAAAAGCACCACGAAGGCGATGATTACCCTGCCCTTGATTCCCCTGGACATGACCACATGACAACTTTACATCCAGCGGCGGAAAATAGGGGGAACCCGCGATTTGCGGCAGTTTTGTCGTGAAAAGGAGGGCTGAACCGGAAGCGCTGCTACTCTCCCAATGCAGGCAGTCCGCCTGCGCCTCTGACCCTTTTTAATTCTTGGTGGCCTGACCTGTGACTGAGCGGATCGACCTGGACCGCGAGGGACCGCGTGACGAATGCGGTGTCTTTGGTGTGTATGCCCCCGGACACGATGTGTCCCGGCTGGCGTACTTCAGCCTGTACGCACTTCAGCATCGTGGCCAGGAATCGGCAGGAATCGCGACCTGCGAGGGCGGCCATCTGACCACCATGCGGGACGCCGGACTGGTCTCCCAGGTCTTCGACGAAGACAAGCTCCGGGCACTTACCGGCCACATGGCGATCGGCCACGTCCGCTATTCGACCACCGGTGGTGGTTCATGGGAGAACGCCCAGCCGATCTGGCGGGACGACGGACGCGAACTCGCGCTCGCCCACAACGGCAACCTGACCAACGCGGTCGATCTTTACAACCGTCTGCGCCGCAAGGGCCTCGAGTTCCGCGGGACGACCGACTCCGAAATCATCGCCGCCCTGATCTCGAGCGACTACGGTCGCTACATCGAGGATGCGGTCGCGAATGTGATGCCGCAGCTCGAAGGTGCCTTCTCGACCGTGGTGATGACCAAGCATGCGATCGTCGCCTTCCGGGATCCCTACGGAATCCGCCCGCTTTCGCTCGGGCAGCTTCCCGATGGCAGTTACGCCTTCGCATCCGAGAGCTGCGCCTTCGACATCATCGGCGCCAAGCTGGTCCGCGAAGTCAGCCCGGGCGAGATGATTTCCCTGAGCGAGAACGGACTCGAGTCCCGTCAGGTGGTCAAGTCCGAGCGCACCGCGATGTGCGTCTTCGAACACATCTACTTCTCCCGCCCCGACACCAAGCTCGAGGGCAAGCGACTTCAGGAAGTTCGCGGTCAGATGGGCGAAATCCTCTGGCGCGAAGCCCCGGCCGAAGCCGACCTGGTCATCGCGGTCCCCGATTCCGGCACCCCGGCCGCACGTGGTTATGCCCGCGCCTCCGGACTGCCGCAGGATGACGGCCTGATCAAGAACCGTTACGTGGCCCGCACTTTCATCCAGCCCGGCCAGGAACTCCGCAAGCACGGCCTGAAGATGAAGTTCAACCCGCTGCCCGAGATCATCTCCGGCAAACGGGTGGTGGTGGTCGACGACTCGATCGTGCGTGGCAACACGACCCGGCAGATCGTCGGCATGCTCCGCGACGCCGGCGCCAAGGAAGTCCACCTGAGAATTTCGGCCCCGCCGATCCGGTACGGCTGCAACTACGGGGTCGACATGTCGGCCCGCGAAGAGATGGTCGCCCACAAGCGGACCGTCGAGAAGATCGCCGAACACATCGGCGCCGACTCGCTCGCCTACCTCTCGATGGAAGGTGTCTACGAAGCGGTAGGCACCCCGGCCGACATCCACTGCGACGCCTGCTTCACCGGCAACTACCCGCTCGGTGACGATCCCGACGAAGCCGACGGCAAGTTCGACCTCGAACAGATCGCCGTCCTCCCCGTCACCCGCTGAGCATTGCCCGCGCCGGCTGACGTCGAGCGAAACCGAAGGCAACTTCCGGGTTTTGACAGGCAGCCCATGAACAGATCCGCCCTGGCCACAGTCACCCTTCTTCTCTTGATGCTGCCTTCTTCCGCCTCTGGCATGGCTCGACTCGATCCTCGATTCGGCGAAGGCGGGATCGCCATAACTTCTGGTGGTTCAGCCAAAGGAGAGATCCGGAGGTCCAATGCAATCGTCGAGACTCCGGGAGGCCAGCTGGTCACGCTCGGAAACGGCGACAACGGATCCGGGGTGATGATCAAGCTCAATCAGCGCGGTGGACTGGTCCGGAAATTCGGGCGAAACGGCATCCGACAGTTGGGAACTCTGGTGGAACGGGGCAAGTTCGGTCGGGGCGTCGATTTGGATATCAACGGACGCGGAACCCTTTTCGCTGTCGGTTCACTGGGCAACAAAATTGCGACAACTGAACACAATTGCCTGGTTCTCTCGCGCTTCAGCCCGAAAGGGATCCTGGATCTCGGATTCTCCAATCAGGGAAGGCGAGTCCAATGCCTCCAACGCAGGAACGGCAAAGAGTCGGGTCTCGGGGCGTTTTCGGCTGATCTGACAGGCGAAGGGAAGGTTCTGGTTGGAGGTACGACGCTCCAGTCGACTCCACCACGCTTGAGGGCCCCTTTCGTAGCCCGGTTCAACCGGGACGGCAGTCTCGACCGGAGTTTCGTAGGCGGTCCACGCAACCGTTCCGGTACTCCCGGCATCCTTCTGACTCCGCGTACGAGTGACGCAAACAGTTCTGTCGTCTTTGAGGTGCGTTCGTTGCGCAATCGGAAGATCCTCGGCGTCGGCTCGCTCCATCAGGAGATGATCGTGTTTCGACTCAATCCCAACGGGACTTTCGACTCGACATTCGCAAGGAACGGGATCTTCCGCCTCGACCGGTCCAAGGTAGCCGGGGGTCGGCTAGCAGAAGCCACCGGAGTTGCTTTTGACCAGCGTGGTCGGATCGTGGTCACCGGCTACATCGAAGCAAACGCTGTGGAACTGGTGGTTTTCCGCCTGAACAAGAGCGGAAAACTCGACCGGAGCTTTGGAAACGGCGGGATTGCCCGGCCAGACCTCGGGAGCTTTCTTCCCGGTCAAGTGGCAATCCAGCGAGACCAGAAGATCCTGGTTACAGGGGCAGACTACGCCGGAAATCACGGTTTCGCGATCGCACGTCTGACACCGCATGGATCCCTGGACACCGGCTTCTTCAATTCCGGACTCTTCTACGCCAGACCCCGGATCGGTGGATTTGCCTCGGACGTCATTATCGACCGAAGAGGCCGGATCGTCGCCACCGGAGGAGGCACCCTGGGCGCCGTCGTGGTCCGGATCCTCCCCGGCAGGTAACCAAATAGTCAGGTCGACCAACATCGAGCGGATCGCCCGTCCTAATCAGCCAATCGAAATGACGGCTCCTTCGACGCGTACCGAATCAGCGGCAGACTCATCTTCAAGCGCCAGCGACACGCCTTCCCGGAGAGACTCAAACAATTCGTCCAAAGTGTCACCGGCAGCAAAAACCCCTGGCATTTCGGGAACATCAGCCCAGTAAGAACCGCCTTCGCGGTGAATCTTTGCCTCTAGCGTCGTCATTCGACCGTTCTTCATCTTAGCCCTGCCTGTTTGAGTATTGCCAGGGCGAGCCCAGTTGGGTAATCGCGCCGATGGTTATCTGGAAGCGTTATCGGGCGCTTACCCGCTTTGACCATCTTCACCTGATGCTTTCCGCCGGAGACAAGAGTCCACCCGTGTCGTCTAAGCAACCTGATCGCTTTCTTTTGATTGAGGGTTCCCTCCACTCAGCGGTAAGTGCCCGAACGGGAGGACTCGCCCCCGGGCTGATCAGGGAAGATGGCGAGGTGAATTCGTCCCGGCCTTTTCCGATCGTGGTGCTCGCCTCTGGTGGAGGTACGAACCTTCAGGCGATTCTTGATCAGCTTCATGGTCGTGGTGAGGTTGAAGTCGTGGGGGTCGGTTCCGACAAGGCCGGGGCCTATGCGCTCGAGCGGGCCGAAGCGGTGAATGTTCCGAGCGCTGTTTTCGCCCGGGATGAATTCCCCGACCGGGAATCGCGGGACATGGCGATGGCCGACTGGATCGATTCGACCGGAGCGGAACTGGTTGCGCTGGCCGGGTACATGCAGCTGGTTTCGGCTTCATTCGTCGAGAGGTTCCGGGGCCGGATCGTCAACGTCCATCCCGCCCTGCTGCCCTCGTTTCCCGGGTTGGACGCGATCGGCCAGGCCCTCGAGCAGGGAGTGAAGGTGACCGGCGTGACCGTTCACTTCGTCGACGAGGGCACCGACACCGGTCCGGTGATCAGCCAGCAGGCCGTGGAAGTTCCCGCAAATTGGGACCGCGACGAGCTTGAAGCGGCGATCCACGCGGTCGAGCATCGGATCTATCCCGAGGCGATCGGCATGATTGCCCGTGGCGAAGTTAAGATCGCCGACGACGATCCCCGCAAGGTGAACGTCACACGAGTGAAGTGACGCCGGCCGTCCCCGGGCGCTTCGAAACGAACAAAAGGGTTGATATGGACAACATGGATCCGACCAACGGACCGGTAAAGGTCAGGCGCGCCCTGATCTCGGTTTCGGACAAGACCGGGCTCGCCGACTTCGCCAAGGGGCTGGCCGACCTCGGGGTCGAGATTCTTTCCACCGGCGGCACGGCCCAGGCCCTGCGCGACGCGGGACTGACCGTGATCGACGTTTCCGAGTTCACCGGCCAGCGCGAAATCATGAACGGCCGGGTCAAGACCCTTCACCCGAAGATCTACGCGGGACTGCTCGCGCGCCGCTCCGACCCCTCCCACATGGAGGTGCTGGAAGAGGAATCGATCCCGCCGATCGATCTGGTCTGCGTCAACCTCTACCCCTTCGAGCAGACCATCGCCCGCGAGGACGTCGGACCGCAGGAAGCGATCGAGAACATCGACATCGGTGGTCCGACCATGATCCGCGCCGCCGCGAAGAACCACGAAGACGTGGTCGTCCTGGTCAAGCCCGAGTGCTACGACGCGGTGATCGAGGAAATGAACCAGGCCGAAGGTGAAGTGTCAGCTTCAACCCGGCACTGGCTCGCCAACGAAGCCTTCGCCCAGACAGCCCGTTACGACGCGGCGATCTCGGCCTGGTTCTCCGAGTCCTACGAGGCCTTCCCCGAACACCGGGTTCTGGCCTTCGAGAAGCAGCTCGATCTCTCCTACGGCGAGAACCCCCATCAGCGGGCCGCCCTCTACTCCCAGGTCGGGCTGAACAGCAACGTCCTGACCGGAATGTCGAAGCTTCACGGCAAGGCACTTTCCTTCAACAACGTGCTCGACCTCGACTCCTGCCGCAAGCTGCTGGCCGACCTCGAAGGTCCCGCCTGCGTGATCGTCAAGCACAACAATCCCTGCGGCGTCGCCCTCGGGGATTCAGGACTCGACGCCTACGAGAGGGCCCGCGACTGCGATCCCGTTTCCGCTTACGGCGGAGTCATCGCGATCAACCAGGTGATCGACGTGCCGCTGGCCGAATCGCTCCACAAGAACTTCGTCGAAGTGCTGATCGCCCCCGGTTATGAACCTGCGGCGCTCGAGATCCTTCAGCAGAAGGAGAACATCCGCATCTTCACCGACGAGGCCCCGCCCTTCCCCGACCCCCGGGAGAAGGACCTCAAGCGGGTCCGTGGCGGCATCCTGGTCCAGGACCGCGACGGCGAGCCGGAGCAGCGGGAAATGATGGAAGTCGTGACCAAGTCCCAGCCTTCCGAACAGGCCTGGGAGGACATGCTCTTCGCCTGGACCGTATGCCGTCACGTCAAGTCGAATGCAATCGTCCTGGCCAAGGACGGAGTCACCCTCGGGATCGGCGCCGGTCAGATGAGCCGGGTCGATTCCAGCCGCGTCTCGATCGAGAAGTGCCGCGACGCCCATGGCGACGAGGCCGATGACCTGCTGGCCGGCTGCGCGATGGCCTCCGACGCCTTCTTCCCATTTGCCGACGGTCCCAGCCTGGCGATCGAAGCCGGAGCGACCTCGGTCATCCAGCCCGGAGGCTCAAAGCGGGACGCCGAAGTGATCGAAGCCTGCGACGACACCGAAACGGCGATGGTCTTCACCCGCCACCGCCATTTCAGGCACTAGGACCTATTCAGCTTGAGGAGCTTGACCCGGTTGCCGTCAGGGCCGGCTATCACTACGTAGGCGGCTTTTCCTGCTGCCAGCGGGCCGTAATAGAGGAAGGCGACCTGATGGCCGTGAAGGCGGTAGGCCCGGCTGTATTCGGTCTGGTTTCCCTGGGCGTTGAACTTGACGATCTTTACCTTCCAGGCCTGCCTGCCTGCCGCCTTCTGACCGATCCTGAGCAGCTGGTAACGCGGCTTCTTGGCGAAGAAGAAAGTCGATTTTGAAGGGGCGTTGATGGCACTGACGTTGACCCGGTAGGCGGCCGTCTTCGACTGCGCGCCGAAGGTCACCCGCGGTGACGAAGCGCCCTTCGCTCCGGTGACCGAGAGTGTCTGCGCCTTGGGCGAGAGGGTGGCGAAGGCGACCTTGCCCGGACCCATCTTCACGTTCTCCACCGTCGAATCGAAGGTGGGCCCGACCACACCGAGTGACTCGTTGTCGGTGACCTTCATATGACGACCGTCGATCCGGATCCGCAGTTTCAGATCCTTCGGGACCAGGTAGATCGGCTCCGGGGTGTCCCGGATGTTCTCGATCGAACCGTCAGCCGCGAATTCGATCGGCGAGGTCGCCTGGGGCAGCACCTTCGCCCCGGGGATCTCGTTGACCAGTTTGCCGTCCCGGTATCCGGTCTGGCGTCCCTTCGGGTCGGTGATCAACAGATGGGCGTG
>Ga0209023_10007459_pt1 | contig 11202 bp, 9 predicted proteins | sample LakOneMetagenome_FD_187468 | JGI IMG/M metagenome (GOLD analysis project Ga0209023, IMG submission 187468) | Freshwater and sediment microbial communities from Lake Erie, Canada (SPAdes) (version 2) | ecosystem: Environmental > Aquatic > Freshwater > Lentic | place: Lake Erie, Canada | collected...
TTCGGCGGCGACGCGGGCGCGCGGGTCCTGCTCGAGGATGGCGTCGAGAATCGCGTCCGAAATCTGGTCGGCGACTTTGTCGGGATGGCCTTCCGAGACGGATTCGGAAGTGAAGAGGTAATCGTTGGACATGAAGGCTCCTGTTACTGTTCAAAAAACTGCCGCAGCAACATGCCTGCGACGCTTTAGCGACATTTATATTCCGCTTCGCAAGTTGTCTATTAACTCGGCGGATCCTGCGTAAAGTGGTATTTTACGCTCCTTTAAGAAATTTTTGGCGGAGGGGACCGTCTCGTCCTCAACCCCGATCAAACGCATGCTAGTTATTTTATTCAGAGTCTTGTCAATTTTCCCCTTGCGCATGCTGCATGCGCTGGGCGCCGCCCTTGGCTGGCTGGTCTACCTGCTCTCCCCTTCCTACCGCCGCCGCCTCGACGCCAACCTGGCCCAGGCCGGGTACAGCGCCTATAGACGCGCCGCCGTTGCCGAAGCCGGCAAGGCCATCGTCGAGCTGGCCTTCGTGTGGTGCGGCAAACCCGAACGCGTGGCACGCCATGCAACTGTTGAAAATTGGGACATGGTCCAGCGCGTGCTCGATGCCGGCCGCGGGATTGTGTTCCTCACGCCACACCTTGGCTGTTTTGAAATGACAGCCCAGCAAATTGCCCTGCACACGGCATTGACAGTCATGTATCGCCCGCCGCGCAAGGACGCCTTGCGGCCGCTGGTCGAAGGCGCCCGTGCGCGCCACAACCTGCACCTGGCGCCGGCGAACCTGTCCGGCGTACGCATCCTGGCCAAGACCCTGAAGAGCGGCCAGCCGATCGGCTTGCTGCCCGACCAGGTGCCGCAGGAAGGCGAAGGCACCTGGGCGCCATGGTTCGGCCGCAACGCCTACACGATGACGCTGCCCGCCAAGCTTGCCCAGCTGGGCAAGGCCGACATCCTGCTGGTATATGCCGAGCGCCTGCCAAAGGGGCGCGGCTACGTGGTGCGCTTCGTGCCCTTCGAAGGCGAGCTCGCCGGCAGCCCGGCCGAGCAGGCCGCCAGCATCAATCGCGCGATGGAACAATTGATTGCTCGTGCACCGGCCCAGTATTTCTGGAGCTACAACCGCTATAAACAACCGCAGGGCGTCGATGCGCCGCAAGCCGAGGCCGTCGCATGAGGGTCCTGATCGCTTTCCTGTGGCTGCTGCATTGGCTGCCGCTGCCCATCCTCGGCCGTTTCGGCGAAGCCATCGGCAGCCTGATGTTCCTGATCCTCGGCAAACGGCGCAAGATCGCGCTGACCAATTTGCGCCTGTGCCTGCCCGAACTAAGCGAAAAAGAGCGGCACGCGATTGCGCGCCAGCATTTCCGCGGTTATTCGCGCAGCATTTTCGAGCGCTCCATCCTGTGGTGGGCGCCGGAAGCACGCGTGCGCAGTTTGATCCAGGTCGAGCCGGCCGTGCCCCAGGCCGAGATGGAAGCCGGCCCGACCATCCTGCTCTGTCCGCACTTCGTCTGCCTGGATGTGGCCGGTGTCGCGTCGCGCGTGATCCCCGTGTGCAGCATGTACGTGCCGCAAAAGAACGAAGCCTTCGACAAATTGCTGCGCCACGGCCGCGAACGCTACGGCCCGGTGCGCCTGGTCACGCGCAAGGAAGGCATCAAGCCGATCTTGCGCGCATTGCGCGACGGCCTGCCCTACTTCATGCTGCCAGACATGGACTTCGGCGAAAAAGATGCCGAATTCGTGCCCTTCTTCGGCGTGCCGGCGGCGACGCTGACCGCGCTCGGCCGCATTGCCGCGACCACCGGCGCCAAGGTGATCCCGGTGGTGGCGACTTTCCTGCCGAACTACCAGGGCTGGCGCGTGCGCTTTTATCCTGCCTGGCAAAATTATCCCGGCACCGACATGGTCGAAGCGACGCGGCGCATGAACGCCTTCATCGAGGAGCGCGTGCGCGAAGCCCCGAGCGAATATTTCTGGACGCACAAGCGCTTCAAGACGCGCCCGCCAGGCGAACCTTCTTTGTACGACGAATAAATGAAACTCAAGTTCACCAAAATGCACGGCGCCGGCAACGATTTCGTCGTGATCGACGCCATCCACCAGGACATCGACTTCAGCAGCGCGCAGTGGCGCCAGCTGGGCGACCGCCGCTTCGGCGTTGGCGCCGACCAGATCCTGGTGGTCGAACGCCCGACGCAAGCGGGCTGCGATTTCCGCTACCGCATCTTTAATAGCGATGGCGGCGAAGTCGAGCAGTGCGGCAACGGTTCGCGCGCCTTTGTCCGCTTCGTCAGCGAAAAAGGGCTGACGGACAAGCGCAGCATCCGTGTGCAGACCATGGCCGGCATCATCGAGCCGCGCCTGGAAGACGACGGCAGCGTGACGGTCGACATGGGCGCACCGGTGCTGGAACCGGCTGCCGTGCCTTTCGACAGCAGCGGCCTGGCCGGCCAGCCCGAGGGCCGCGATACCCTGTGGCCCCTGGACCTGCGGCTGGACAATGCCGGGCACACGGTGCTGGTATCGGCCGTATCGATGGGCAATCCGCATGCGGTGCAGGTGGTCGACGATGTGGACACTGCGCCGGTGGCCGAGCTTGGTCCGCAGATCGAGCGGCACCCGCGCTTTCCGAAGCGCGTGAATGCCGGCTTCATGCAAGTCGTCGCACGCGGGCATGTCAGGCTGCGCGTGTACGAGCGCGGCGCCGGTGAAACCCTGGCCTGCGGCACCGGCGCCTGCGCGGCGGTGGTGGCCGGCATCCGGCGCGGTTTGCTGGATTCCCCGGTGCGGGTGTCGGCGCGCGGCGGCGAATTGTCGATTGCCTGGGCCGGCGAAGGCCAGCCGGTTTACCTGAGCGGCCCTGCCGTGACGGTGTTCGAAGGCGAAATAGCCATCTGAGCGTTATCTGAGCGCCATCTAAGTCCATCTGAGCGCCATCCGAGGCATGCGCGCCTGAGTTGTCAGGCCGCCATGCCGTAGGACGCATTCGCGCGCCGCGTGCCTGGCCCGCTTGGCTTGAGCCCGGGTCCGGCTTCGGTGACGACGGTGCGCAGCCGGTACAGGCGCTGGCGGTAATTGCCTTCCGGCCCGCCAGGACCGCAATCGATGTTCTCGAACAAGGCCACGATGCGGTCCAGCGCCTGGCGCTCGTGCGCGGTGTCGATCATGACCAGGCGCCGCTTGCTGCGCCCATAGCTGGCGCGGATGTCGATCACCAGGCAGTGGCCCTGGTCGGCCGCATGCAGGTCGACCAGCAGCGCTTCGGCGCGGCTGAGGTTGAACAGCGCCGCCAGTTCCAGCCGCGCGGCCAGCAGCGGGTGGTTCGAGAGATCGATCGCGCAGCCCAGCAGGGCCCCGGTTTCGGTATGCACGGGATCGAACAGGCGCGGGGCGATCTTGTGCAGCGCGCCGGCAGCGTCGGGGCAGCCGCCGGCGGCGGCCTGCTGCAGCCAGTAGACGGCGCGCACATCGTTGTTTTCGTTTTCGCGGCGCGCGCGCCAGGCATTGTTGCCGCACTCGAGCTGGGCGACCCGGTAACCCATTTCGGCAGCCCGTTCCAGATAGCGCTGGGCGTCGGCCACATTGCGCTGGGAAAATTCAGGCTTGATATAGATACGCGACAGCGCGTACCAGGCCGCCGCCAGCCCCTGTTCGCCGGCCAGCAGCAGCCAGCGGATCGCCTTCTTGAAATTCGCCGCGCCGGCGCCGCCCGCGACCCGGGTGCCGTCGACCTGCATGCGTGCATACCACAGGCCCATGGCCAGCTGGGCATGGCGGTCGTTCTCGGCCGCGGCAAGTTCCCAGAAAGTGTGCAGCTCGGTCTCGTCCACACCCGCGCCCTCGCCCTGTTCGACCAGCCGTGCGACCCGGGACAGCAGGCCGACTTCGCCCGGCGTCAGGCGCTGGGCCTGCTCCCTGCCGCCCTTGGCCAGGGCACGCGCCAGCGGCAGCGCCCGCTCGAAGTAATCGCTCCAGCGTTCGCCTTTCCAGCTTTGCTCGAGCAAGGCGAACTGCGCTTCGGCCAGGCCGCTGTCGGCGGCCCGGCGCAGCCAGGGTTGGCCGTTACCGGCCAATCCGCCTGCGGAGGCAGGCGCGTTGGCGGCCGGTGCATGCGGCGCGCGCGCCGGGCTGCGCAGGGCGCCGGCGCCGTTGGCACTGGCGACCGTCGCGACGGCTTCGGGCTGGCGCGCCAGCAGCCACTGGGCCTCGGCGAAACCGGCGCGGGCCGCGTCCTCCAGGGCGCGCAAGGCTTTTGCCCCGCGCGCCGGCACGGCGGCCACGCCTGGCTCTTCGAGCAACAGCTGGGCCAGCACCAGGCCGGCGCGGGTATTGCCGGCGTCGTAGGCCTGCTCGTACCAGGGCGCCAGCGGCGTCGGATGCTGGCGCGCCAGCTCGATCGGCACGTGATTGCCGATCAGTTCGCACGATTCGGCGCAACCCTGGCGCGCGGCGCGGTCGAGCCAGTGCAGCGCGGTTGGCAGGCTCTGCGGCAGGCCGGCGCTGCCGAACAGGTAGCGCTTGCCGAGCGCGAGCTGGGCATCGGCGCGGCCGGCACGGGCGCCGCGGATGATCGCCAGTTCTTCACGATTAGCCATCGTTCGGGTCTTTATGAATGGGATGGGGCAGCAGGAGCGCGATCAGGACCGGCAAGGCGGCGACCGGCGGCGCCTGCCGCAGCCAAAGTTGCCAATATACAAGAACCGGAAAAATCACGCCCACACTGCACGGGTTTGGGAAAAGTCTAAGCCAGCACCGGGCCCGTCATGACCCGAACCGCCCAATGATTGATATCGAACAAGGGCACCGAAACGAAGCGGAACTCAGCCACATTGCAGTGCGGCAAGCACTTCGATGGTGCGAAAAGGCGAGCTCAGCGTTTCGAAAATACAACAGCACGATTGGTTAAATTGGCTTTCCACCAAGTCCAGCACGCATAATTAACCAATCCGGCAATCTTGACGCATTAAGCAATTACTGTTCACTCGTCCGAGTGTTCAGCAAACCAATAAAGTCTCAATGCTCTCTGGATCCCGATTCACTTATAAGAAGGATACGAATAAATGAAAAAGTCACTGATGGCAGTCGCTCTTGTTGGCGCTTTCGCCGGCGTTGCCCATGCACAAACCTCCGTCCAGATCTACGGTACCGTCGATGCTGGCGTCCAGAAAAGCAGCGGCAACACCCTGTCGATCGGCAAGCGCGCAGCCAACACCCTGGGTTTCAAGGGTACTGAAGACCTGGGCAACGGCCTGAAAGCCCTGTTCCAACTGGAAATCCGTTACGAGTCGGACACCGGCACCGTCGAAAACGGTTCGCGTCCGCTGTTCCAGGGCCAGAGCCGCGTCGGCCTGCAGGGCGACTTCGGTATGGTCCGCATCGGTCGTGGCCTGACCCCGTACCAGGAAACCATCGGCGCCTTCGAGCCATGGCACGCACTGCCGAACCAGGGCGGCTTCTACACCGACCTGGCAGTCGCAGGCTACAACTCGGCACCGCTGGAACCAGCCAACTCGTCGAACAACCGCTGGTCGAACGCCTTCTGGTACAACTCGCCAGTCGTCAGCGGCTTCCAGGTGAACGCCGCGATCGCCACCAAGGAAGGCGCAGGCGCCAACGGCCGTGCAGTCGGCACCCAGTACCCGGTCGGCGCCGAAGCATCGGCCAATCCGTTCTCGATCTCGACCACCTACAACAACGGTCCTGCAGCCCTGATGCTGGGCTACGAGCGTAACGCCGTCGAAACCAAGGTCTGGTCGGCTGCCGGTTCGTTCATGGCAACCCCGCAACTGAAACTGATGGCCCTGTACACCCACCAGGACCAGGGCAACGCCTTCACCGCGCTGCCAGTGCTGGCGAACGGTGTCCGCGTCGGTCCTGAGACCAACGCATGGGTCCTGGGCGCCAACTACACCATGGGTCCAGGCAAGATCCTGGTCGGTTACGGCCAGAAAGATCCAGACAACTACATCAAGACCAAGCAGATGTCGCTGGGCTACGAGTACAGCCTGTCGAAGCGTACCTACCTGTACATCGACGCGTCGCGCAAGACTGGCCCTCAGGCCCAGTTCGGCGTGGATCGTTCGGTCAACTACTACGACCTGGGCATCAACCACTCGTTCTAAGCTGACCTGGGCTCCGGCCCGACAGACTGGATAAGGAAGGCGGACATCGGCAACGGTGTCCGCCTTTTTTCATTCCACCGTGCCGGGACCGGCGTTGCGCAGGCGCCCTTTTTCTGCCCGCCGCCCTGTCCCGCTCGGGTAGAATTGCGCACACACTATTACTGCAAGACCTAAGATGACCGCCACCCTGGACTCCGCCGCCGTCGCCCAATACCTGGCCGACCATCCACGCTTTTTCGAAGAACATGCCGGCCTGCTGGGCGACGTCAGGCTGTCCAGCCCCCTGACCGGCAAGACGGTGTCCTTGCAGGAACGCCAGATGGAAGTGATGCGCGCGAAATACAACGCGCTCGAGCTGCGCATGGCGGAACTGGTGCGTACCGCCACCGACAACACCACGATCCTGAACAATTTCCACGCCTGGCATCTGGCCCTGCTGCGCTCGCAAGGCGGCGCGGCCATGGCACGCGACCTGGTCGACGGCCTGGTCGCTCACTTCGGCGTGCCGCAAGCCACCTTGCGCTTGTGGAATGTGGCAGCGGAACATGCCGACGCTCCATTCGCAGCCGGCGTGACCGAGGATGCGCGCCTGTTCGCGGCCAGCCTGCGCGTGCCCTATTGCGGCCCGAACAAGGATTTCGAGGCGGTGCGTTGGCTCGACGATCCGGCAGCGGTGCGCTCGACCGTACTGCTGCCGCTGGTGGCCGACGGCAAGACCTTCGGCCTGCTGGTGCTGGGTTCGCCGGATACCGAACGCTTCAGCCCAGTCATGGCCACCGATTTCCTGGTCCAGCTGGGCCAGAGCGCCAGCACCGCGCTGGCCCCGCTGCGCGCCTGAGCATGGAGGGCGGCGCAGACTGGGCGCAGCGCTACCTGGGTGAACTGCTCACCCAGCGCCAATTGTCCGCGCACACGATCGGCGCGTACCGGCGCGACCTGGCCGAGCTGGCGCAACTGGCCGGCCACACGGACTGGACCAGGCTGAACCACGCCGACATGCGCCGCTTTGCCGCGCGCCTGCATGGCGCCGGCCAGAATCCGCGTTCGATTGCCCGCAAGCTGTCCGGCTGGCGCGGCTTCTATGCGTGGCTGTCGCTGCACACCGCCCTGCCGGCCAACCCGGTCGACGGCGTGCGCGCCCCGCGCCGCGCCAAGTCGCTGCCAAAGGCGCTGGCTGTCGACGACGCCGTGCAGTTATTGGAAGCGAACCGCCACGGCCATCCCGAACCCGAGGAATTGTGCAACCGCGCCATGTTCGAACTGCTGTATTCGAGCGGCCTGCGGGTGTCGGAACTGACCGGGCTCGACCTGGCCTATACCGACCACGCGCATGGCGCCTCGCTCGGCTGGTTCGATGCCGCCGCCGGCGATGTCGTGGTCACCGGCAAGGGCGGCAAGATGCGCCGGGTGCCGGTCGGCGCCCCGGCGCGCGAGGCGCTGGCGGCCTGGCTGGCGGTGCGTCCGCCGGCCAGCGACGGCAGCGCCGCCCTGTTCCTGTCCAGCCGCGGCACCCGCGTCACGCCGCGCGTGGTCCAGCACCGCCTGAAACAGCATGCCCTGAAGGCCGGCACCCCGGTGCACGTGCACCCGCACGTGCTGCGCCACTCGTTTGCCTCGCACCTGCTGCAATCCTCGGGCGACCTGCGCGCCGTGCAGGAACTCCTGGGCCACGCCAGCATTACGTCTACCCAGGTCTACACGGCGCTCGACTTCCAGCACCTGGCCGCTGTCTATGACCGGGCGCATCCGCGAGCGAAGCTGAAGTAGGCTTTACCTGAGCTGACGCAAAGGCTGGCACGGTTGATGGTGGCAGATTGCAAATTACGGCATAATCTTTCGATTCTCCGCGCCTGATACCAGGCACAACGCAACGTAAAGACCATGTCACTGATTCCTGCCACCATCCTGACCGGCTTCCTCGGCGCCGGCAAGACCACCCTCCTCAACCGCATCCTGCGCGAGGAACACGGCCTGCGCATCGCCGTCATCGAAAACGAATTTGGCCAGGAAAACATCGACAACGAAATCCTGGTCCAGGATAGCGGCGAGCAGATCGTCGAGATGAACAACGGCTGCATCTGCTGCACCGTGCGCGGCGACCTGATCGTCGCATTGACGAACCTGGCGCAAAAGCGCGAAGCCGGCGAACTCGCTTTCGACCGCGTGGTGATCGAAACCACGGGCCTGGCCAATCCGGGACCGGTGGCCCAGACCTTCTTCGTCGACGAAGAAGTGGGTGCTTACTACCTGCTCGACGCCGTGGTGACCGTGGTCGACGCCCGCCATGCGATGGACCAGCTGGACCGCCACGAAGAAGCCCAGCGCCAGGTCGGCTTTGCCGACAAGATCCTGCTCTCGAAGCTGGACCTGGTGGATGCCGCCGCCATCGACGCCCTGAAGGCGCGCCTGGCGCGCATCAACCCGCGCGCACCGATCTCGACCTCCGACTTCGGCAGCGCGCCGCTGAGCGAAGTGATGGACTTGCGCGGCTTCAACCTGAACGACAAGCTGGAGCTCGATCCCGATTTCCTGCGCGCCGACGATCATGATCATGATCATGACCACGGCCATGATCACGACCACGCGCATTGCGGCCACGACCATGCACACGGCGAGGCCTGCAGCCACGACCACCACCATTCGCACCACAGCGACGACATCGCCGCTTTCGTGTTCAAGAGCGAACGCGCTTTCGATCCGGAACGCCTGGACCAGTTCCTCGGCAGCCTGGTGCAGGTTTTCGGCCCGCACATGCTGCGCTACAAGGGCGTTCTTTCCATGCAGGGCGCCGACCGCAAAGTCGTGTTCCAAGGCGTGCATCAAATCATGGGCAGCGACCTGGGCGCAAAGTGGGAAGAGAACGAAGCCCGAGGCAGTAAAATGGTGTTTATTGGTAAAAATTTACCAAAAGACGTATTTATCCGCGGATTGGAACAGTGTTTGGTATAAACTATCCCGGTTTCGCGGTACCCGTCGCGCCTTTTGCCACGGCATGACAGGCACCGCCAAGCAGGCGCCGCCGGCCAGGTCCGGCGGCGAAGACGGCAGATTGCTGTGCCGTCATGGCAGCTGGAAGACGTACACGCCCCGTGACCCGGCGTTGTTGCTGAGCCAGCTGATAAAATGAAACCTCTGTCGTATCGAAGGCAACATGACTAAAACAACGAAATCGAATACCGCCGCGCAGTCCGAAGACCGACTCATTTCGGAAGAGGAAATTCGGGCGATGGGCGACGAGGACTACATGAACCCGGCCCAGCTCGCGTTCTTCAAGGACCGCCTGCAACAGCTCGAGAAAGAGCTGCTGAAAAATGCCGGCGAGACCACGGAACACCTGCGCGAAACCGTCCTGGTCCCGGACCCGGCCGACCGCGCCACCATCGAGGAAGAGCACGCGCTCGAACTGCGCACCCGCGACCGTGAACGCAAGCTGCTGAAAAAGGTCCAGCAGTCGCTGGCCTCCATCGAAGCCGGCGAATACGGCTGGTGCGAAGAAACCGGCGAGCCGATCGGCATTCCGCGCCTGATCGCGCGCCCGACCGCCACCCTGTCGCTGGAAGCCCAGCAGCGCCGCGAACTGAAGCAAAAGCTGTACGGCGACTGATCGCTTCCAGCCCCCTACCGAAAAAGCATGCGCGCAACCGCATGCTTTTTTCTTTTTTACCTGTCCGCCCGGCGCAGGCGTACCGTCAGAATCTTTCCCATGGGATACACTAGTGCTGGCTCGCAGCAGGTTTGAGCCTGCGCACGTGTGCGCAGGGCGTGCCGCGGGCGTCCGTGCTACCGTCATGGATGAGCGTTCGGGAGCCAGGGTCCCGCTGCGCGTCAAGCAATAAGCATGGGGTAATCGATAGGCGGAAACGACGTGGGCTTATTTTCCTTCCTGAAGAAAAAGAACGAACCGGTCGCCGAAGCGCCGGCCACGCGCCTGCGCGCGGGTGAGCCTTCGCGCCTGTCCGCCGAGGCCGAACGCGAACGCCAGCGCGAAATCGCCCGCGCCACCGCCGCGAAGATCGACGCCATCGAGCTGGCCATGACCACCGACCTGCTCGACGACGGCGACACCGGCTGGGGCAGCAGCCACCGCCCGCCGGCCGCGGCCACCGCGCCGCTGGCCTCCAGCGCCGATACCGAACTTGGGCTCCTGGACGGCCAGCTGGAAGCCGACCTCGCGCCGGCGAATGCGCCCGTGGTTGAGGAAAGCGCCATCCTCTACGCCAACGGCCAGGCCGACCTGGCCGAGGGCATGCTGCGCGATTGCCTGGGCGAACTCGGACGGTCCGAACGCCTGCCCTGGTGGATGCTGTTCGACCTCTACCAGGCCCAGGGCCGCGAGCAGGAATTCGACAGCATCGCCATCGACTACGCCAGCCATTTCGAGACCTCCCCGCCCGCCTATACCGACCGTCTCCCGCGCCAGGCGCAAGAAGCCTTTGCCGGCGCGGCGCCCACCCTGCGCCTGCCGGCCGCGCTCGACGCCGGCCTGGGCACCCACCTGCCTGCCCTGCACAGGCCGGCGCTGCCAGGCACGCCCGTGCGGCTCGACTTCGGCGCCGTGCGCAGCGCGCATGCGGCAGGCTGCGCCGCCCTGCTCGCCAGCCTGCAAGCCCTGCGCCGCGCAGGGCGTCCGGTGGTGCTGGCCGGCGCCGATGCGTTGCTGGCGGTGCTGCGGCCGATGCTGGCGATTGGCGAACGCGGCAGTGGCGAAGCGCCCTGGCTGCTCCTGCTCGAACTGCTGCAATTGCTGGACCGCGAAAAGGACTTCGAGGAAACCGCGATGGACTATTGCGTGACCTTCGAAGTATCGCCGCCTTCGTTCGAGACGCCGCTGCGCGCTGTGGCGGATGCCGGTGCTGCGGCCAATCGGGGCAATGCGGCGCCTGCCCTTGCGGTGGCGCTCGATGCCGAACAGCGTTTCCTGTTGCCGCCGCTGGTAGACGGCGATATCGGCGCGCTGCTGGCGGCCATCGATGCGTATGCGTCGTCGGCGCAGGCGGCATCCGTCCAGACGGCAGGTGCAGCGCCGGTCGTGCTCGACTGCTCGCGCCTGGCGCGCATCGGATTCAGCGCGGCCGGCGCCCTG
>Ga0209023_10007460_pt1 | contig 11199 bp, 8 predicted proteins | sample LakOneMetagenome_FD_187468 | JGI IMG/M metagenome (GOLD analysis project Ga0209023, IMG submission 187468) | Freshwater and sediment microbial communities from Lake Erie, Canada (SPAdes) (version 2) | ecosystem: Environmental > Aquatic > Freshwater > Lentic | place: Lake Erie, Canada | collected...
CGCCCGCGCCGGTGAGGCTGGGCGTGCGCCGCCATTGGGTGACCGCCGAGCTCGCGATGGTCACCGGCGACGGCGCCACCGCGGTGCGCAACGCTGAGCAGGCCTTGGAACTGACCAGCGCGGGCACCGTGCGGCATCGGGTGAAAAGTCAGGTGGTGCTGGCGGGGGCGCTGTGCTGCGCCGGGAATCTCGACCGGGCCCGCACCGTCGCGCAGGAGGCGCTGGCCGACACCGGCCGGCTGGGGCTGATCCCGCTGCGATGGGCGCTGGCGTGCATGTTGGCCGACGTGACCAGTACGGCCCATACCGTCGAGGAATTGGCGGGCGTGCGTGACGAGGCCGCCGAACTGGTGCGCCGTCGCGGTGGCCACTGGCCGGGGGATCAGCGGTAGCCGTCGGTCTCCGAGGTCGCCCCGTTGAGCGATGCGTCCGCGTAGCCGCGGCAGTAATCCCAGGTCACGTAACTGTCCGGCTCCGGGTCGTAGGCCGGCTCATGCGGGCGGACGGTGCCGTCGATCAGCAGTTGCAGCAGGTTGGCGCGCAGCATGTCCCAGTCGTGGTAGTGGTCCTGCTGGCAGTCGTCGCAGCACACCACCAGGCCGCGGATGCCCCGGTGGGCCAGCAGCGCCTCATAGACGGCGAGATCGGCGAGGTCGGCCTCGACCGCCGTTCGCTCCTGCGGATCCAGCGGCTGCCCCGGCTCGACGGCGTCCAGCGCAGCGGAGGGGTCGTGCGGATCATCGGCGAACGGATCGGGTGGCAAACCGGGTGGGAAGTGGTCATGCACGCCCATCAGGGTACGCAGTCGCCACGACAGAATGCCAGCGGCCGCTTGGGCGCCGTCCGCGCACCCGTAGGATGGGCTACCTCACCCCGGCTGCGTAGTTGGAGGCTCCCCGATGGCTGTTGGTTACCCAAAACGGAAGTCGGTACCCGAATGACCGGTCCCCAGGCAACCGGCTCGCTCTACGATGTGGCGCCTACCGGTGGCGCCGACCCCAACAAGATCGCCATGCTCGGCCTGACGTTCGATGACGTCCTGCTGCTGCCGGCGGCGTCCGACGTGGTGCCGGCCACCGCAGACACCTCCAGCCGGCTGACCCGCAAGATCCGGCTCAAGGTGCCGCTGGTCAGCTCCGCGATGGACACCGTCACCGAAGCCCGGATGGCCATCGCGATGGCCCGCGCCGGCGGCATGGGCGTGCTGCACCGCAACCTGCCGGTCACCGAGCAGGCCGGCCAGGTGGAGACGGTGAAGCGCTCCGAGGCCGGGATGGTCACCGACCCGGTCACCTGCTCACCGCAGAACACCCTGGCCGAGGTGGACGCGCTGTGTGCGCGGTTCCGGATCTCCGGTCTGCCGGTGGTGGACGAGCAGGGCTCACTCGTCGGGATCATCACCAACCGCGACATGCGCTTCGAGGTCGACCTGAACCAGCCGGTCGCCGAGGTGATGACCAAGACCCCGCTGATCACCGCGCAGGAGGGCGTCTCGGCGGACGCGGCGCTGGGCCTGCTGCGCCGGCACAAGATCGAGAAGCTGCCGATCGTCGACGGCCACGGCAAACTGACCGGGCTGATCACCGTCAAGGACTTCGTCAAGACCGAGCAGCACCCGCTGGCCACCAAGGACAGCGACGGCCGGTTGCTGGTCGGGGCCGCGGTCGGCGTCGGCGACGACTCCTGGATCCGGGCGATGACGCTGGTCGACGCCGGTGTCGACGTGCTGATCGTGGACACCGCCCACGCCCACAACCGCATGGTGATCGACATGGTCGGCAAGCTCAAGGCCGAGGTCGGTGAGCGCGTCGAGGTGGTCGGCGGCAACGTCGCCACCCGCTCCGGCGCCGCCGCGCTGGTCGAGGCCGGCGCCGATGCGGTCAAGGTCGGGGTGGGCCCCGGCTCGATCTGCACCACCCGGGTGGTCGCCGGGGTGGGCGCCCCGCAGATCACCGCCATCATGGAGGCAGTGGCGGCGTGCGCTCCCCATGACGTGCCGGTGATCGCCGACGGCGGGTTGCAGTACTCCGGTGACATCGCCAAGGCGCTGGCCGCCGGCGCGTCGACGGCCATGCTCGGCTCGCTGCTGGCCGGCACCGCCGAGTCGCCCGGCGAGCTGATCTTCGTCAACGGCAAACAGTTCAAGAGCTACCGCGGTATGGGGTCACTGGGTGCCATGCAGGGCCGCGGAGCAGCCAAGTCCTACTCCAAAGACCGCTACTTCCAGGACGACGTGCTCTCCGAGGACAAGCTGGTGCCCGAGGGCATCGAGGGCCGGGTGCCGTTCCAGGGTCCGCTGTCCACGGTGATCCACCAGCTCACCGGCGGTCTGCGGGCGGCGATGGGCTACACCGGCTCCTCGAGCATCGAGGCGTTGCAGCGGGCGCAGTTCGTCCGGATCACCGCGGCCGGGCTGAAGGAAAGCCACCCGCACGACATCACCATGACCGTCGAAGCGCCCAACTACTACGTGCGCTGACCTGAGAATCCGGTTACCCGAGAGGTTTTCCATGCGTGACATGGTTGAGATCGGCATGGGCCGCACCGCCCGTCGCACCTACGAGCTCGACGACATCAACATCGTGCCGTCCCGACGCACCCGCTCCTCCCAGGACGTCTCCACGGCCTGGCAGCTGGATGCCTACCGGTTCGAGATCCCGGTGCTGGCCCACCCCACCGACGCCCTGGTGTCCCCGGAGTTCGCCATCGAGCTGGGCCGGCTCGGCGGATTGGGTGTGCTCAACGGCGAAGGGCTGATCGGCCGGCACGCCGACGTCGAAGCCAAGATCGCCCAGGTCATCGAGGTTGCCGCTCAGGAGCCGGAGCCCTCGGCGGCGATCCGGCTGCTGCAGCAACTGCATGCCGCACCGCTGAACCCCGAACTGCTCGGCGCCGCGGTCAAGCGCATCAGTGAGGCCGGGGTGACCACCGCGGTGCGGGTGAGCCCGCAGAACGCCGCGGCGCTGACTCCGGCGCTGGTGGCCGCTGGCGTCGACCTGCTGGTCATCCACGGCACCATCATCTCCGCGGAGCGCGTCGCGAACGACGGGGAGCCGCTCAACCTCAAGACGTTCATCTCCGAGCTCGACATCCCGGTGGTGGCCGGCGGCGTCATCGACCACCGCACCGCGCTGCACCTGATGCGCACCGGCGCGGCCGGGGTGATCGTCGGTTACGGCTCCACCGCCGGGGTGACCACCTCCGATGAGGTGCTGGGCATCTCGGTGCCGATGGCCACCGCGATCGCCGACGCCGCCGCGGCGCGGCGCGAATACCTCGACGAGACCGGCGGGCGCTACGTGCACGTGCTGGCCGACGGCGACATCCACACCTCCGGTGATCTGGCCAAGGCGATCGCCTGCGGCGCCGACGCGGTGGTGCTGGGCACGCCACTGGCGGCGGCGGCCGAGGCACAGGGTGACGGCTGGTACTGGCCGTCGGCGGCCGCCCACCCGTCGCTGCCGCGCGGCGCGCTGATGCAGGTCGCCTACGGTGAGCGCCCGAGCCTGAACCAGGTGCTCGACGGCCCGTCGGACGACCCGTTCGGTTCGCTGAACCTGGTCGGCGGGCTGCGCCGCTCGATGGCCAAGGCGGGCTACTGCGACCTCAAGGAGTTCCAGAAGGTCGGGCTGACCGTCGGCTCGTGATTTCGGCGCGATATTCGTCTCCTGGCGACGAAAAACGCGCCGAAGTCTGTCCTCGATGACCCTGATACCGCCGGTACCGACTGGTGCATACTTGTCCAATGCAGCCTGATTATGACGTCCTGATCATCGGCTCGGGTTTCGGTGGCAGCGTCAGCGCGCTGCGCCTGACCGAGAAGGGTTACCGCGTAGGCGTTTTGGAGGCCGGCCGCCGCTACGCCGACGCCGACTTCGCCAAGAACTCCTGGCACCTGCGTGACTTCCTGTGGGCGCCCAAACTGGGTTGCTACGGCATCCAGCGCATCCATCTGCTCAACAACGTGATGGTGCTGGCCGGCGCCGGGGTCGGCGGCGGCTCGCTGAACTACGCCAACACGCTGTATGTGCCGCCGGCGCCGTTCTTCGCCGACAAGCAGTGGGCGCACATCACCGACTGGCACGCCGAACTCATGCCGCATTACGACCAGGCACGACGGATGCTCGGGGTGGTGCAGAACCCGACGATGACCGACGCCGACCGGATCGTCAAGCAGGTCGCCGACGACATGGGGGTCGGTGACACCTTCGTGGCCACCCCGGTCGGGGTGTTCTTCGGACCCGACGGTGCCAGCGGAGTCAAGGCGCCCGGCAAGACGGTCGCCGACCCGTACTTCGGCGGCGCCGGCCCGCAGCGCACCGGGTGCATCGAGTGCGGCGAGTGCATGACGGGCTGCCGCTGGGGCGCCAAGAACACACTGGTCAAGAACTACCTGTATCTGGCGGAATCGGCCGGCGCACAAATACATCCGATGACGACGGTGAAGGGGTTCGAACAGGGCGACGACGGGCTGTGGCGGGTGAGTACCGCGCGTACCGGACTCTCGCCGCGGCGGCGTCACCACAGCTTCACCGCGCGTCACCTGATCCTGGCCGCCGGCACCTACAACACCCAGCGGCTGCTGTTCAAGATGCGCGATACCGGCAAGCTGCCCAAGCTGTCGTCTCAGCTGGGTGTATTGACCCGCACCAACTCCGAATCCATCGTCGGCGCGGCGACGTTGAACGTCAATCCGGATCTGGACCTGACGCACGGGGTGGCGATCACCTCGTCGATCCATCCCACCTCCGACACTCACGTCGAACCGGTGCGTTACGGCAAGGGCTCCAACGCGATGGGCCTGCTGCAGACGCTGATGACCGACGGCACGGGTCCGCAGGGGACAGATGTGCCGCGCTGGCGGCAACTGCTACAGCAGGGGCGCGAAGACCCGCGCAACATCCTGCGGCTGCTCAACCCGAAGGACTGGAGCGAGCGCACGGTGATCGCCCTGGTGATGCAGCACCTGGACAACTCGATCACCACCTTCACCAAACGGACCAAGCTGGGCTTCCGTCGTTACACCAGCAAGCAAGGGCACGGCGAACCCAATCCGAGCTGGATTCCGGTCGGCAACGAGGTCACCCGCCGGATCGCCGCCAAGATCGACGGGGTGGCCGGCGGCACCTGGGGCGAGCTGTTCAACATTCCGCTCACCGCGCACTTCCTGGGCGGCGCGGCGATCGGGGACAGTCCCGAACACGGCGTGATCGACCCCTACCAGCGGGTGTACGGCTACCCGACGCTGGCGGTGATGGACGGTGCGGCGGTCTCGGCCAACCTGGGCGTCAATCCGTCACTGTCGATCACCGCGCAGGCCGAACGGGCCGCGTCGCTGTGGCCGAACAACGGCGAGACCGATCTGCGGCCTGCCCAGGGCGAGGCCTACCGGCGGATGGACCCCATCGCACCGAAGAACCCCGCGGTGCCCGACAGCGCCTTCGGCGCGTTGCGCTGGTCCTCCGATATCGCCTGAGGCGGCTACCGCGCGACTTCTCTGCGGTGCTTGGGTTCTCGGCCGGGAGGCTGTGTCGGGGTGGGCAGCAGCGGTTCACGCGGGCGGGCCGGCACGGTGGTGGGTGCGCTGGTGCTCAAGAGCAGTTCCTCGCCGGCGTGGTTGATGCCCAGCCGCCCGTCGGGACCGTCGCGCAGGGTGTAGGTGACCTCGCTGTCGGTGGCGTTGACCGTCAACCGGGCCCCTTGCCACCGAAGCCGGAACTTTAGTCGCGAAATACCTTCCGGCAGTGCAGGATTCAGCGAGAGCACGCCGTCGTCGTCGCGCAGGCCGCCGAACCCGGCAACCAATGCGCTCCAGGCCCCGGCCAGCGCCGCCAGGTGCAGGCCCTCGCGGGTGTTGTCGTGCAGATCGCGCAGGTCGACGAACGCCGTCTCGTAGGTGTAGTCGTGGGCCAGTTCCAGGTGCCCCACCTCGGCGCAGAGCACGGCCTGGGTGCACGCCGACAGTGACGAGTCCCGCACCGTGCGCCGCTCGTAGTAGTCGACGTTGCGGGCCTTCTGTTCGGGCGTGAACGCGTGGCTGCGCCACTGCATGGCCAGCAGGATGTCGGCCTGCTTGACCACCTGGGCCGGATACAGCCGCACGTACGGTTCGTTGAGCAGCAGCGGATAGGTGGTGCGGGCGTTGAAGTCCCACTCCGCGGCGGAGGTGAAGCCGTCGCACTGCGGATGCACGCCGAGTTCTTCGTCGTACGGGATGTGCGCGGCGTCGGCGGCATCGCGCCAGCCGGCCATCTCCTCGGTGGTAACGCCCAATTCGTGTGCGGCGTCGGGATGACGGGCGCACGCGTCGGCGGCTGTGCGCAGATTGTGGGCGGCCATCAGATTGGTGAACACGTTGTCCCGGACGATCGCGGTGTACTCGTCGGGGCCGGTCACCCCGGACAGGTGCCACACGCCATGCCGGTCGTGGTGCCCCAGCGACCGCCAGAGCCGGGCGGTCTCGACCAGCACCGCCAGCCCGCATTCGTCCTCCAGCGACCCGTCGCCGGTGACGATCCGGTACTGCTCGAACGCCGCCGTGATGTCGGCGTTGATGTGCCAGGCCGCGGTGCCCGCCGGCCAGTATCCCGAGCACTCCTGGCCCCGGATCGTCCGCCACGGGAACGCCGCGCCGGCCAACCCGAGTTCGGCGGCCCGCTCACGGGCGAGATCGAGTGTCGTCGCCCGCCAGCGCAACGCGTCGGCCGCCGCGTAGGGAGCGGTGTAGATCAGCACCGGCAGGATGAAACTCTCACTGTCCCAGAAGGTGTGGCCGTCGTAGCCGTTGCCGGTGAGCCCTTTGCTCGGGATCGCGCGGCGTTCGGCGCGCGCGCTGGCCTGCAGGAGGTGGAACAGCGCGAAGCGGATCGCCTGCTGGCAGTCCGGGTCGCCGTCGACCTCGACGTCGGCGCCGTCCCAGAACTCGTCGAGGTATTTCCGTTGGGCGTCGCACAGTCCTTGCCAGCCGCTGTAGCGGGCGCCGGTCAGCGCCGCGATCGCCTGGTCGCGCAATGCCGGCCGGGACCGCTCACTGGACCAGCCGTAGGCCAGGTACTTGACGATTCGCAGCTTCTGCCCCGGGCGCAGGCCACACACCACGGTGGTCCCGGCCACGTCGGAGATCGCCATCGTGGTCACCTGAACCCGTCCGGGCACTTCGATCTCGTGAGTCATGCCGGCGGCCATCATCAGGTCGCTGGCCCGGGTCCGGTGCACCAGCACCGCGCCCCGTTCGTTGTACTCCTGCTCGACTGCCTCCAGGGGGTTCTCCAGGATCGCCGCAACCCGAGGATCACCGGAGGTCGGCGGATGATCTTCGTTGGCGACGAGTTCGGATTGCACCGTCACCCGGACGAATTCGTCGATCGCCTCGACGATGTATTCGATAGCGGCGACGCCGCGCTGGGCCAGCGACACCAGCCGGGTCGAGTGCACCTTGACCTGTTTGCCCGCCGGTGAGCGCCAGTGCACGCGGCGGGTCAGGGTGCCCGCCCGCAGGTCGAGGATGCGTTCGTGGTCGATCAGGTCGCCGTAGCGGACGTCCAGCGGCTCGTCGTCGACCATCAGCCGGATGATCTTGCCGTTGGTGACGTTGACGATGGTCTGCCCGGCCTGCGGATAGCCGTACCCCGCTTCGGCATACGGCAGCGGCCGCACCTCGTAGAACGAGTTCAGGTAGGTGCCGGGCAGGCTGTACGGCTCGCCCTCGTCGAGGTTGCCGCGCATGCCGATGTGCCCGTTGGACAGTGCGAATAGGGATTCGGTCTGCCCGAGCAGATCCAGGTCGAGCCGGGTCTCACGGATCTGCCACGGTTCGATCGGGAAAAAGTCCTGCGGGATCATCGCCTTGCCCTCACAACAGTTCCTCCAGATCGTTGACGACGACGTCGGCGCCGTGGCTGCGCAGGTCTTGGGCCTGCCCCACCCGGTCGACACCCACCACGTAGCCGAACCCGCCGGCCCGTCCGGCCGCCACCCCCGACAGGGCGTCCTCGAACACCGCAGCCGCGCTTGGTTCGACACCGAGCAGGTGTGCTGCCCGTAGGAAGGAGTCCGGTGCCGGCTTGCCCGCGATGTTCTCGGTGCGCAGCGTCACGCCGTCGACGCGCTGCTGTATGAACTTCGCCAGGCCGGTGATCGTCAGCACCTCACCGGCGTTGGCGCTGGCCGACACCACCGCGGTGGCCAGGCCCGCCGCGGTGACCGCCGCCAGGTAGCGCCGCGACCCGGCGAACACCTCCACCCCGTCGGTCTCCAGCGTGGTGCGGAAGGCCGCGTTCTTGCGGTTCCCCAGGCCGTGCACGGTGTCGGCGTTGGGCGGGTCGTCGTCGGCGCCGTCGGGCAGCGTGATGTCGCGGCTGGCCAGAAACGAGCGCACCCCGTCGTCGCGTTTCCGGCCGTCCACGAAGCGCCGGTAGTCGTTCACCGGGTCGAACGCCACGAACGGGGCGCCGGTGCGTTCGGCACGCGCCTGCAGGTAGGCGTCGAACATGGCCTTCCAGGCCCGGGTGTGTGCGCTCGCGGTGTCGGTGAGCACTCCGTCGAGGTCGAACAGGCAGGCACGCACCGTTTCAGGCAGACCCAGCACGGCGGTCATAGGCGGCCCCCCTTCCGGTTCGGGCGTGCCTCCACTTCACCATGCCCGCCGTCGGCCCGGCTGACTTTTGCCGCCACTAGACTCCTTGCGGTGTCGTCACCCTCGTCTCGCCCCGTGTTGGTCATCGACTTCGGCGCGCAATATGCCCAACTGATCGCTCGGCGGGTCCGGGAGGCGCGGGTGTTCTCCGAAGTCATCCCGCATACCGCGACCGTCGATGAGATCGCCGCCCGCAACCCGCGGGCGATCGTGCTGTCCGGCGGGCCTGCCAGCGTCTACGCCGAAGGCGCCCCCCGGCTCGATCCGGCACTGTTCGACCTCGACGTTCCGGTGTTCGGCATCTGCTACGGCTTCCAGGCCATGGCGAACGCACTGGGCGGCGCCGTCGAGCGCACCGGGACCAGTGAATACGGCCGCACCGAGCTGACAGTGACCGGCGGGGAACTGCATGCGGGTCTTCCCGCCGCCCAGCCGGTGTGGATGAGTCACGGCGACGCGGTGACCGACGCGCCCAAGGGGTTCACGGTGGTCGCTACCACTGCGGGCGCCCCGGTGGCCGCGTTCGAGAACCGGGCCCGGAAGCTGGCCGGGGTGCAGTACCACCCGGAGGTGCTCCACACCCCCTACGGGCAGCGGGTGCTCAGCCGGTTCCTGCACGAGTTCGCCGGCATCGACGCGGCCTGGACGCCGGCCAACATCGCCGAAGCACTGGTCGAGCAGGTGCGCGAGCAGATCGGTGACGGCCACGCCATCTGCGGGCTGTCCGGCGGGGTGGACTCCGCGGTGGCGGCGGCGCTGGTGCAGCGCGCCATCGGGGACCGGTTGACGTGTGTGTTCGTCGACCACGGGCTGTTGCGCGCCGGGGAGCGCGAGCAGGTGCAGAACGACTTCGTCGGCGCCACCGGCGCGAGGCTGGTCACCGTAGACGCTGCTGCCGTCTTCCTCGACGCGCTGATCGGGGTGTCCGATCCCGAGGGCAAGCGAAAGATCATCGGGCGCCAGTTCATTCGTGCGTTCGAGGGTGCGGTGCGCGACACCTTGGGCGATCATGATGTCGAGTTCCTGGTGCAGGGCACGCTGTATCCGGACGTGGTGGAGTCCGGCGGGGGCGCCGGCACCGCGAACATCAAGAGCCACCACAACGTCGGCGGGCTGCCTGATGACCTGAAGTTCAAACTCGTTGAGCCGCTTCGGCTGCTGTTCAAGGACGAGGTGCGCTCGGTGGGACGCGAGTTGGGCCTGCCGGAGGAGATCGTTGCACGCCAACCGTTCCCGGGCCCCGGCCTGGGAATCCGGATCGTCGGCGAGGTCACCGGGGAGCGGTTGAAGACGCTGCGGGCGGCCGACGCGATCGCCCGCGAGGAGTTGACCGCCGCCGGTCTGGACCACCAGATCTGGCAGTGCCCGGTGGTGCTGCTGGCCGACGTCCGCTCGGTCGGGGTGCAGGGCGACGGCCGCACCTACGGGCATCCGATCGTGCTGCGGCCGGTGTCCAGTGAGGACGCCATGACCGCCGACTGGACCCGGGTGCCCTATGAGGTGCTGGAGCGCATCTCCACCCGGATCACCAACGAGGTGCCCGAGGTCAACCGCGTGGTGCTGGACGTCACCAGCAAACCGCCGGGCACCATCGAGTGGGAGTAGTCCGGCCTTCCTGCGCGAGCGTGCGGGTCTGTACGCCGACACGCCGAAAATCTCGTACAACTGTGCACGCTCGGCGACTGGACACGCGGTGCTGATGTGACGGCTGGGGCCGTTGATGCGCCCTCGGGCGGACCGGCTTGACGGTTGTCGGTGGGGAGGTGTTCACTCGGGATCAATCGAACAAAGTTTCGAATTGATTCGAGTGTTTCGGAGGCGATCATGACGGTGGCTGTGGAGTTGGGGCAACCTCGTGGCCTCTCCGGAAATCGTGCTGACCAGCTGGAACAGCTACGTCGGCAGATGGCGGCGGTATCGGGCAAGGTGGGTGCGAGTCGGCGGGGGATCGGCCCGGTATCCCCACCCTCCGAGGCTGTGCTGCCGGTCCCGTCGCTGCTGGCCGCGGTGCTGCCCGCCGGACTGCCGCGCGGCACGGTGGCGGTGCTCTCGGGGGCCCGCTCGCTGGGGCTGAGCATGGTGGCCGCGGTGACGGCGGCCGGCGGCAACGCGGCCATCGTCGGCCAGCCGGACACCGGGCTGCTCGCCGCGGTGGAGATGGGCGCCGACCTGAGCCGGCTCGCGGTGATCCCCGACCCCGGCAACGATCCGGTGGAGGTGGCCACGGTGCTGATGGACGGCATGGATCTGGTGGTGCTCGGCCTGGGCGGCCGGTCGGTGCCGCCGGCGCGCACCCGGGTGGTGGCCGCCCGTGCCCGTCATCGGGGCTGCGCTCTGCTGGTCTCCGGCGGCGCCTGGCAGGGCGCGGCACTGCAACTCGAGGCCCGGGTGAGCGGTTATGAGACCGTAGGCGACAAGATCCCGGGCTGCGGCGCCATCTCCGGGTTCGGGCGGATCGGCGCGGTACGGCTGGAGGTGCGGGCCGCCGGGCGCGCGGCCGGACGCACCAGGGCCGGGTAGTGATGGTTGCGTCCCGGGTACTGGCGCTGTGGTGCATGGACTGG
>Ga0209023_10007461_pt1 | contig 11199 bp, 13 predicted proteins | sample LakOneMetagenome_FD_187468 | JGI IMG/M metagenome (GOLD analysis project Ga0209023, IMG submission 187468) | Freshwater and sediment microbial communities from Lake Erie, Canada (SPAdes) (version 2) | ecosystem: Environmental > Aquatic > Freshwater > Lentic | place: Lake Erie, Canada...
CCACTCACGGGTTTCCGCTCGGTAAATAAAACAGAATCGGTTCTAACATCCACCAGGTTATATCCGCCTTCGGGTTGTTTTGCCCGCAGGTTAGACCGGCCCATGATACCGGGAATATCTTCAAAATTCAGCACCTTGTTGGCATGCCCATGTCCGCAAAGGAATAAAACGGTGTTTCGTTTTTTGAACAGGTCGGTCACTTCATACCAGTTGTCCATCTGATCATCCATCGGGTAATGGTTTAAAAATATCACCGGCATATTCATGGATGTGGTGTCGAGGATATTTTTCATCCAGGTCATGGCATCATGGGGTATGTGCCCGTCGCTCATGCGAACGTAAGGCCCCGATGCACAGGCGATGAAACGGATGCCGTTGTGACCAAATGCAAAGCGGTCGCTTCCGAATGTGGAGATAAAACTCATACCGCCGCTTTCACTCCAGCCATCATCGTGGTTGCCCGGAATGATATAATATTTCACTTTTAAGGAATCAAATATTCTTTTCGCCCTTGGCAGTTCATCATTGGTGCCCAGTTCGGTGATATCGCCGGTTATCACTACAAAGTCGATGTCGTTCCTGGCATTGATATCGGCAACGGTTCTTCGCAGGTCTTCTTCAGCTTTTCCATCCGGTGAGCCAATATGTGTATCGGAAAGAAAGGCAAAGCGGAAAGGTTTTACCTGTGCATTGGAAGCAACGGAAAAAATAATTATCCCGGTGAGGAGGAGTATCTTTTTCATAAAAGCAAGTTATGGATTTACGGCAGATTATTTTCCGGCAACCTCTTCCCGTGGTTTCGTATCATACAAATAAAAAAGGATTGCACATCGCAACCCTTTTACCTGAGGTCCCGACCGGATTCGAACCGGTGTAGAAGCTTTTGCAGAGCTTTGCCTAGCCACTCGGCTACAGGACCATTTGTTTTTTGTCCCACAAAACAACTTGAGTTTTGCCTATCCGCCAGCGGGCGGATACAGGACCATTTTTTTACGGTGCAAAAATAGGGTAATTTTAAAGAAAATTACCGCATATAAATCCCTAATTTGAAAATTCATGAACCGTATTGCCGAATCAGAACTTATCATCAATAACCGGGGCGCTGTTTACCATTTGAACTGCCGGCCCGAAGAGATCGCAAATACCATCATCACCGTGGGCGACCCCGACCGGGTAAAGGAAGTGAGCAAGCATTTCGACCGGATCGAATTCAAAAACAATCACCGGGAATTTGTAACACATACAGGCCTCGTTGGTAAAAAAAGGATCAGCTGTGTAAGCACAGGCATCGGCCCGGATAATATCGATATTGTACTGAACGAACTGGATGCACTGGTGAATATTGATTTTGATACCCGGCTGGTGAAAGACAAGCTAACCTGTCTCAACATCATCCGTTTTGGCACATCGGGATCGTTACAAAAAGAAATACCGGTTGACAGTTTTGTTGCCAGCACCCATGGCCTCGGCCTGGATAACCTGATGCATTTTTACCGCATGCAGAATAATGAAGAGGAAAAACAGCTTATGCACGCTTTTGTTACACATACGCAACTTAGCAATGGCAAAGTGGCGCCGTACATCAGCATGGCGAGCCCGGCGCTGTTAAAACATTTTACAAAAGGTTATCATACCGGCATCACCGTAACCTGCCCGGGCTTCTATGGCCCGCAGGGAAGAGTGCTTCGCCTGGGGCTTGGTTATCCGCAACTGATAGACAACCTCACAAATTTTAGTTTTGGCAATCACCGAATCGCTAATTTTGAAATGGAAACATCGGCCATTTATGGTTTGGGTAAAACGCTGGGCCACCATTGTCTGAGCCTGAGCGCCATCGTTGCCAACCGCATCAGCAAAGAATTTTCTGCAAACGGGGAACTGGCTGTGGAGAATCTGATCAAAAGATCGTTACAGGTAATTGCAGAATCAAGTATATAATAATGAAGCTAGAATTTTATAAATACCAGGGCACCGGAAATGATTTTGTTATACTGGATAACCGGGATGGAAGATACGATCACCTCAGCGCCGGCGAAGTGAAACTGCTTTGCGACCGCCGCTTTGGCATTGGCGCCGACGGGCTGATGATGCTGAATACAAAAAAATTCTTCGACTTTGAAATGATCTATTACAATGCTGATGGAAACCCCAGCAGCATGTGTGGCAACGGCGGAAGGTGCCTGGTAAAGTTTGCCCACCTCATGGGCATTCACAAAAACACTTATCATTTTGTGGCGGTCGACGGCAAGCACGAAGCGGAGATCGACATGCAGGGCATGGTTCGTTTAAAGATGCAGGATGTGTACAGCGTGGAATATCATAACGGGCATAGTGTTATCAACACCGGCTCGCCGCATTTTGTAAAATTTGCGGCCGATGTAAAAAATATCGACGTGGTGGAAACCGGCCGCGACATACGGCACAGCAAGCAATTTGTAAAAGAAGGGATCAACGTGAATTTTGTGGAGTCCATTGGCGATGACAGCATTTTTGTACGTACGTACGAACGGGGTGTGGAAGACGAAACCCTCAGTTGCGGCACCGGCGTTACGGCATCCGCACTGCTGAGCGCACACAACGACAAAGGATTTAACCGGGTGGAAGTAAAAACGCCCGGCGGAAGGTTAAGCGTGGAATTTGAAAAGATAGATGATCAGCATTTTGAGAACATCTGGCTCTGCGGACCGGCAGAACTGGTGTACAAAGGAGAAATTGAACTATGACCAAAACAGATATCATCACTGCTTCTGAAAAAATGTTCAGCAAATTTTCTGAAACCTGCAACAGTATTGATGAAGCGGCCATGTTTGCAAAGCCCGGCCCCAAATGGTCGGTGGCAGAAAATATCCGGCACATGGTCATCTCCACAAACATGACCAGCCTTGCATATACCCTTCCGAAGTTTTTGGTGAAATGGATCGGCGGCACGCCAAACCGTACATCGAAGAGCTATGAAGAACTGAAAGAAAAGTATTACAAAAAACTCAGCGAAGGCGGAAGGGCAAGCGGGCGCTTTGTTCCCAAACCCATTGAAGTGAGTTATGGTAAACAAAAACTGGTCGGCAGCTGGAATGCATCCACGGCAAAGTATTTAGCTGCCCTTGCTGCAAAGAGAACCGAAGAAGACCTCGATAATTATTTAGCCCGGCATCCCCTGCTTGGCAGGATCACCCTGCGTGAGCTTTGCTACTTTACCATCTTTCACACCGAACACCATTTAAAAACGATCGAAGCCATTACCCAAACCCCATGATCCAGTACTTTAAAAATACCGACCAGCAAACCATTGCCATCGACAAGATCGACAGCGCCGTTTGGGTGAATGTGCTGCCGCCGTTGAAGCAGGAAGAATTCACGGAGTTGAGTGAAGCAATGGACATCCCTGTTGACTTCTTAAAAGATTCCCTGGATATTGATGAACGGAGCCGGTATGAGATTGACGACAATGTAAAGCTCATCGTCATCAAAACGCCCACGGAAAATAATTCCTTCAACCTGAGCGATGCCTTCTACATAACTATTCCCATCTGTATCATCTTAACCAATAACCGCATCGTTACCGTGAATTCTTTTGAGAACGAGGCCATCAAAAAATTCCTGAACACCTTCCAGCACCGCAACCCCGATCACATGAATATGATGGTGCTGAAGATATTTGAAAAGATAACCAGCAATTTCCAGGATTACCTGAAAGAGATAAACACCCGCCGCAACAGCCTGGAACAAAAACTGTACGACAGCAACCGGAATGAAGAGCTGCTGCAACTGATGCGTATCCAGAAAAGTTTTGTGTATTTCATCACGGCATTGCGCAGCAACGAACTGCTGATGATGAAGATAAGCCGTACCAATATTTTAAAACTCACCGAAGATGAAAAGGATTTTTTGGAAGACCTGATCGTGGAAACCTCCCAGGCCCTTGAGATGGCAAATACCTACACCAACATCCTGAACAGTACGCTGGATGCTTTTGCCAGCATCATCAGCAATAACCAGAATGATGTTTTAAAAAGACTTACCACGCTTACCATCTTTTTAAGTGTGCCGGTTTTGATTGCCAGCATCTACGGCATGAATGTACCCATCCCGTATAAAGACAGCCACATGGCTTTTTGGCTGCCTGTAATACTCTCCATCATCATCCTTGGTTTTGTGATCTGGAATTATGCAAAAAGATATAGAAGATAAATACATGTTCAACATCCGGGTTTACGGCATACTCATCAATGAACAGCGCCAGGTACTGGTAAGCGATGAATTCATCCGTGGCAACTACTATACAAAGTTTCCAGGCGGCGGACTGGAGTTTGGCGAAGGCACAAGGGATTGCCTGAAAAGGGAATTCATGGAAGAGATGAACCTGCCCGTGGAAGTGGGCGATCATATCTACACCACCGATTATTACCAGGTGAGCGCTTTCAACCCGGCCCACCAACTCATTTCCATTTATTATTTTGCGAAAGCGCTGGAACCCATCACGGCTCTACTACGATCCGCTCCCTTTGATTTTAACGAACAGCAATTGAAAATATATGCAGAAGCGGGGGAAACAGAAACTTTCCGCTTTGTGAACTGGGATGATTTTTCGGAAGAGAGCGTAAGTCTGCCGGTTGATAAGATTGTTGCTAAATTGTTGAAGGGTTAGTTGGTTTAGAGGTTTAGGAGTTTAGCCACTTCATAAAACAGGATTGATCAATTATCAGAATAAAAAATAACTTTTACTAATGGATTACGCTAATTTTTTCGACCAGGAAATTATTTTAGAAGACGACCGGGCCAGGCTGGAACCGCTTACCCAGGAACATTTTGAACCATTGATGGCCATTGCACTCAGCAACCCCGACATCTGGAAATTCACCCTGGCCAATATTACCGACAAAGAAAGTTTTACCAATTATTTCAACACGGCACTCCGGGAAAGAGAGAATAAAACGGCTTACCCCTTTGCCATGTTCGACAAAAAAGAGAACCGTTATGTTGGCTGTACCCGATATGCAAATATCTCGTTCAAAGACAAACGGCTGGAGATCGGCTGGACATGGATCGATCCCCTGCTGCAGGGAAGCGGCATCAACAAGCACAACAAATTCCTGATGCTGCAATATGGTTTTGAAACACTGAAGCTAAACCGGGTGGAGCTAAAGACGGCCGGCACCAACCTCAAATCACAGCGGGCCATGGAAAAGATCGGCGCCATACGGGAAGGCGTTTTGCGCAAGCACAGCATCAACGACGTAGGCGTTGCCCGGGATACGGTTTACTACAGCTTTATCAACGACGAATGGCCGGCCATAAAAGAAAATATCTTCAAAGAGTTCTTAATTTCATAACCTTTGGTAGCTTTGGGTTTACTTAACCCTTCTTACATTTAACCCAGGTTGCTTCCCCTGCTGACCCGATGCATATCCTTAGGAAAACCGATATCAATTTTTCTAACAATAAAAATTACTGTTATGACGAACAAAGAATTTTTTCAGCAATGCTGGAAGTCTGAATTTGAATCCACCATGATCGCTTTAAAGGCGCTTCCTGCAGCGGATAAACTGGGTTATAAACCGGCAGAGAAGAACCGGAATGCCAAACAACTGGTAGACCATTTTGTATCACATGTGGAAGACCTGAACGAAGCGGTTGAAACCGGGATCATGAATCACCGGGTAATGGCCGATTATCCGTCTGTTGAAAATGCGATCGAGGTCTTTCAGAAGGAAAGCGATAAACTGATGGCGCTGCTTGACAAGACAGACGATGCGGCCTGGGACAGCAAGAATATTCCTATGCTTGTATTCGGAAATAAATTTGGTGAAAAACCACTGGGCGCCACCTGCTGGATGTTCCTTTTCGATATTGTACATCACCGTGGCCAATTATCAACCTACTATCGTCCGATGGGTGCCAAACAACCGCCCATTTATGGCCCCACTGCCGAAATGGTGGAAGAGATGATGGCAGGTTCGGCATCGGCTAATTAAACAAAGAAGTATCTTTAATCCGGAGGCAACTGTCTCCGGATTTTTAATTTGTAAAAACCGAATCATGAAAAAACTGCTTTTTGTTTTATCAATAGTTCTTATTGCCGGTTGCAATACTGAAACTAAAACAGATCCTGCTGCTGTTAATGATGACCTTTATAAAGAAATTCAAACCGGTGGTGTTAAGATAATTCCCATTGAAACACCGAAAGGAAAATTCAACATCTGGACAAAGCAGATAGGCAACAACCCAAAAATAAAACTGCTGTTGCTCAACGGCGGCCCCGGTGCCACGCATGAATACTTTGAGTGCTTTGAAAATTTTTTACTGCCCGAAGGTGTTGAACTGATCTACTACGACCAGTTGGGTTGCGGACTATCCGATAATCCGAAAGACACAAGCATGTGGGACCTGAACCGCTACGTAGATGAAGTGGAACAGGTTCGGGATGCATTGAAACTTACCAACCAGAACTTTTACCTGCTCGGCCATTCATGGGGAGGTATTCTTGCGATGCAGTATGCGCTGAAGTACCAGAACAATTTAAAGGGCCTTATCATCAGCAATATGATGAGCAGTTGTCCGCTCTATGGAAAATATGCACAGGAAGTATTGGCGCCGCAATTTGATCCGAAGGTTCTGGATACCATCCGGCAGATAGAAGCCAAAGGCGATTTCTCCAATCCAAAATACATGGAACTGCTTTATCCGAATTTTTATGAAAAACATATCTGCCGCATTCCGCAGGCACAATGGCCCGAACCAATGGCACGGTCGTTTAGTAAAATGAATCAATCATTATACGTGACCATGCAGGGGCCCAGTGAGTTTGGGATCGGCGGAAATCTGATTAACTGGGATGTGAGCAAAGAACTCCCCAAAATAAAAACGCCTACGCTTACCATTGGCGGCAAACACGATACGATGGATCCCGAGCACATGAAATGGATGAGTACGCAGGTGCAGAACGGGCGCTTCTTACTTTGTCCGGATGGCAGTCACATGAGCATGTACGACGACCAGAAGCATTATTTTCCAGGACTGATACAGTTCATCAAGGATGTAGATGCAGGAACATTTAGTAAATAACGTTTATAGGTTTAAGACATCTGGTACTGAATGAATAAGTAGAGCCAGCCGCAGGCAGGAAGAAGAAAATAAAAAACCACGAAGACGCAAAGACACAAAGTTTGCAATTCATCTTCGTGTCATGGTGCCTTTGTGGCGAATTGCATTTAAAAATCTATCAGCCTGTAAGCCGGATTCTGTCTCCCGATAAATCAGGAGGGTTATCATTTATCTGGCCCATACATTACTGCATGGATCTTGCTGCCTACCCTTCGGCATCGGGCGAGCCGCCCTCAAGCGCCGGTTTACGTGGCATTACAGCACACAAGGTTTACCCAATTCATGCATTGCTGCAAAAACCCGTGAGCTCTTACCTCACGTTTTCACCCTTACCTCGATAAATCGGGACGGTAATTTTCTGTGGCACTTTCTTCCCCGATCCTTTGCTTGCGCCCAGGATTGAGACCGGCCGTTAACCGGTGTGTTGCTCTTTGCTGTCCGGACTTTCCTTTCTCCGCCAGTGGCGGAGAACGATAACCCGGCTGATAGGTTGCAAAGGTAGATTTTATTTTTACTAAATTGCAGGGAGGCGGCAGGGCTGATGGGTTTATATTGAAAAACGGGGCGTTTTAAATGAAAGGCTGCGGAAATGTTACTGTTGGTGCTCATGCAATTGCACACTCTTAACACAAACAACCAAAACTAAATGGCAGACAATACGGAAGAAGTACATTTAGAAGATCCGGCAGGTAATCAATCGGAAAATCTTTCTGCCGGCATTACTCCTACTACCGATACAAATACCATTAACCCAAATCAGGAAACAGATATGGAAGTACACCCTCATACACATGCATCACATGGAAAGAAAACATGGAAGGATTATTTCTGGGAATTTTTAATGCTGTTTCTGGCCGTGTTCTGCGGCTTTTTGGCCGAATACCAGCTGGAACACTATATTGAAAAGCAACGGGCTGCGGAATTTGCAGTTTCACTTCACAGGGATGTTACAGCTGATACAGCTCATATTAACAGGACCATCGAACAGTCAGTTGTCTGTTCGGCATACATTGACAGCCTGATCGTTTTGCTTACAGATCCGGCACATCTGAAAGAGAAAACTGCCGAGGCCTATAAATACAGTGTTTACGCATTTGCCGGGCCTTTTTATTCTCCCAACGAATCAACATTAAAGCAACTAATGAATTCGGGTGCATTAAGGTATTTCAAAGACAATGAACTGGTTGATACCATTAAATGGTACAGCAACATTGTAACGGAATTCCAAACCTTTTTCTCAGGTTCATACCAAACGATACTTGATTTCAGGAAAACACAATTGAAGTTTGTTGACATTGATAAGATAACCGAATACATACAAAACGCAGGGATGTTTGGCCGGGGCAGCAAATCCAATACCAATAACCTGGCCATTTTTAATGGCAGCCAGCTTCTTACTTATGAACCTGCGCAGCTAAAAGAGTACAGCAACTGGTGTGCACTTAGAAAATTCTATTTAAGGAACAGCATCGGCAGAAACAGGGAGCTGATATCCGTATCAATCTCTTTATTGAAGCTGCTTGAAAAAAGTTATGGAATCAAATAAGCCCGGCAATGATCCGGAACTGATCAACGAATGATATCATTGTAACCATGCTGTGGCTATTAAAATATTTAGTGACTATCGGGAACCCTGAACCAAACGTACTTTTATGACAAAATAGCACAAAAAGATGAATCTGTTTGATTTTAACGATAGGTTTCCAGATGAAGCGGCTTGTGAGGCTTATTTGAGGTTGAAACGTGAGGAAGAAGGTATTGTTTGTTCAAAGTGCCACCAGTCAAAACACTATTGGCTTGAATCAATGAAGATGTGGAAGTGTGCTAATTGTGGTACAAGAGAAAATTTGAAGGCTGGTACGATGATGGAGCAGACAAAAGTTTCTTTGAAAATATGGTTTCAGGTTATTCACCTCATGACTTCAACGAAGAAGGCATTTTCAGCATTGGAAATGCAACGACAGGTTGGGACTAAGTTCTATGAGCCTATTTGGTACATGATGCAGAAAATCCGCCTGACAATGGGCAAACGAGATGCACGTTACAAGTTGCAAGGAGATATTGAGATTGACGATGCGTTTTTTGAAACGGTTGATTTGCCAAAGGAGATGCTTTTAGGGGGTGAGATAACCGAAATGGCAATCGAGAATTTCGCACGTGGGGGTTCATTAACACGAGGAAGGGGTTCAGAAAGGCAGTCAAAAGTTTTGGTGATGGTTGAATCTAAACCAAATCCAAAGCAGCAGAATCCGCATAAAAAGGACAGGATTTTAGGATTTGCGAAGATGATTGTAATGGATGATTTGTCGGGTACCGGAATCAACTATACGGTTAAAGAATCAATAAGCCCCAGTTCAATAGTGATAAGTGACGGTTATAAGGGCTTTTCAGGATTGGGTGAAATTGTTGAGCAGCATAATGCTATGGTTGTTCCTCAAAAGGAAGCACACATAAAATTGCCGTGGGTTCATGCTGTAATTTCCAATGCGAAGCGTAACCTGCTTGGAGTACATCATTCAATAGGGAAAGGTTTTTTACAGAACTATCTGAATGAGTTTGTGTATAAGCTGAACAGGAGGACGTTTGAGAGCGATTTATTTGACAGGATGATAGTAGCTGGGGCGCATGATACGTGGTATTAAAAGTTCTTTAAAATGGGTATTTTAGCTATAACTAAAGCTACTGTTATGGCAGAAACAACCGAAACTGAAAATGCCTATTATAAAGGGGCAAATTTTGAAAAGCTGTTTGCTGAGTTTATGAAAAGCGATTTGGGTTGGGATGGTTACGCAATCCGTTCCCAGCAGAAAGGGAAATCAAACAGCAAAGGAGCGCAAATTGATATAGTTGGAAAACGAAAGGATGATAGAGGAAAAAGGTTATATAACGTTGGGCTAATATTCACAATAATTGGCATTGGCCTAATATTTATCGCAGTAATATTAAACGAAGGTGGTTATGAAGAAATGGGAGAATATTCAGTTTGGATTGGTGGAACTTTTGCATTGGGTGGCATGTTTACTCTTTGGTATTCAAAAAGATTCTATGAAGAAAATGCTTGGGTTGAATGCAAAAATAGGAAGGGTAAAGCAACGTATGAGCAAGTTCAGAAATGTATTTATGAATACCGAGATTATCAAGCAAGTGGTGACAAGGAATACAAATTTACTGCATGGTATTTTGTGTCTGCATCAGGATTTGTAGAGAATGCTTTGAAATTGGCTTTAGATAATGATTTTGAATGCTACGAATACAAGGATAACAAATTTGAAAAAGCAACTTATTGGAAATAAAAAGAATAGTTATGAATAATTTGACCGACCAACAAAAAAAAGACCGATTAAGAGCTACAATATATGGAGCAGCTTTAGGTGTAAGTATTACATTTTTGATTATGCACCTAATCCATAAAAAGAAAGTTGATAAGTTAGAAGCAAAAATTTTCAAATTAGAAGGATGGCAATAACTAAAACAAACTTTAAAATAGGGACGACAAGCCAAAATGTCTGTTAACATTTCATTTGGTTCAGTCATCCCGATAGTCACTAAATATTTTATTGCCTGGTTTCCCATGTTGCTGCTGGCCATTGGCAATGGCGCCCTCCGGGAATTTGTTTTTAAAAGATACATGGGCGAGCTAGCGGCACATCAATTATCCACGTTCTCCTTACTTATCTTCTTTGCTGTTTACATCGGGTTCATCATAAAATCAATGCCGCCTGCTTCGGCCAGTCAGGCCATACTAACCGGCCTGTTCTGGTTAGCGCTTACCTTATTTTTTGAGTTTGGTTTTGGCCGCTACCGGGGCAATTCCTGGCAAAGATTATTTGAAGATTATAATCTGCTGAAAGGAAGGCTATGGATACTCATCCCCATTTGGGTGGCAATGGCGCCTTATGTATTTTTCAAATTAAGAAGTAAGCAATAAACCAGTTCAGCATTGCTTAAAATTTCGTTCCTTTAGCATCACCAATTTTCAATACGATGAACAACGATTATATCATTCCTGCCCAAACCCGTATCGGGCACGTACACCTGAAAGTTTCCAGCATAAAACAGTCGCTTGATTTTTATTGCGGACTGCTTGGTTTTGAGCTG
>Ga0209023_10007462_pt1 | contig 11198 bp, 10 predicted proteins | sample LakOneMetagenome_FD_187468 | JGI IMG/M metagenome (GOLD analysis project Ga0209023, IMG submission 187468) | Freshwater and sediment microbial communities from Lake Erie, Canada (SPAdes) (version 2) | ecosystem: Environmental > Aquatic > Freshwater > Lentic | place: Lake Erie, Canada...
GGCTTGCCTGCCAGTTGCGGCCCAGGACCGATCTCGCCTTCTTCCAGATATTCCCGGCGCACACGACCGGATCGTTAGCCACGACCATCAAGCCGGCTCATCCCGGAAGCGAGCGCTACATTGTCAGCATGTTCGTGGATATGCGCGGATCGACCAAGCTCGCCGAGCGGCATCTGCCATTCGATACCGTGTTCATCATCAATCGCTTCCTGACGGCTGTGTCGCAGGCTGTTGTGGAATGCGGCGGCCAGCCGAACCAGTTTGTCGGCGACGGACAACTGGCGCTGTTCGGCCTCTCGACCGATCCGCAAACCGCCTGCCGGCAGGCCATCGAAGCCGCATCGCGGATCGCAGTGCACATTGATGCACTGAACGAATTTCTCGGCAGCGACGTGCCAGAGCCGCTGCGTTTCGGGATCGGCATCCACGGCGGCGAAGTCATTATCGGCGACATCGGGTCCGAGGAGCATACGGTGTTCACCGCGCTCGGCGATCCGGTGAACGTCGCCGCGCGGCTGCAGGACATGACCAAGGCGCTGTCCTGTGAGGCGATTATTTCCGAGGCCGTCCTGAAAACAGCAAATCTACCTGCCGGAAACCTGCAGCGGGTGGAGGTCCCGATCCGTGGCCGGGTCGAGCCGCTGGTCATTTATACCGCCGAAAAGGCCGCGATGTTGTCCGGCCTGAGTGCCGATTTCGCAGTTGCAGCAGCGTAAAAACCGGCAATTTCGCGCAAACTTTGAGCGAAACCAGCAGCGGCTGATGCCATTTTCGCTATCAAGCGTCCCACTTCTTGCGTATCGTGCGCGCCGTCGAGCACGAATGCGCGTGAGGTTCGACGCAATAAAGGGTCTTACTCCCTCTGGAGACTATGGAATGGCTAAAGGCACCGTGAAGTGGTTCAACCCGACCAAGGGCTACGGTTTTATTCAGCCCAGCACCGGCGGCAAGGACGTGTTCGTTCATATTTCGGCAGTTGAAAAAGCAGGTCTGTCGACCCTCAACGAAGGGCAATCGGTCGAATACGAGGAAGTTGCAAACCGTGGCAAGACGTCCGCGGAAAATCTGAAGGTCTAATAGCGAGGTCCGGTTCAGCAGCACTGAATCGGACCTTTGGTTATGCTCGCGGCGATTGATCTTGCGCCCGCGATCGACCCTCCGACTTAACCCCAGGGGCCGCGCTGTTTGCCGCCCCACGGGCCACTTGGACCAGCTGAACGCGTCGACGCCACTTCCGGGCCGCCACGCGATCCCATCTCACCCGCAAGACGCTGCAACTCGTGGACGCGGTTCTGCGTCGACGGATGGGTCGAGAACAGGTTGTCCATCCCCTGCCCTGACAACGGATTGATGATGAACATATGCGCGGTCGCAGGACTGCGCTCCGCATCCATGTTGGGGATCTGATGCGCCGCGTTGTCGATCTTCACCAGCGCCGACGCCAGCCACATCGGCTGCCCGCAAATCCGCGCACCCATGTTATCGGCTGAATATTCGCGTGTGCGGCTGATCGCCATCTGCACAATGGTCGCCGACAGCGGAGCGAGGATCATCATCGCCAGCGAGCCGATGATGCCCGGACCGTTGTTGTCGCGGTGACCGCCGAAGAACATGCCGAACTGCGCGATCATCGAGATCGCACCCGCGATGGTCGCGGTGATAGTCATGATCAGCGTGTCATGGTTCTTGATATGCGCCAGCTCATGCGCGATCACGCCAGCCAGTTCTTCACGGCTCAGCATCTGCAACAGACCCGTCGTCACGGCCACCGCCGCATGCTCGGGGTTGCGTCCGGTCGCGAACGCATTCGGCTGCGGATTGTCCATGACGTAGACCTTCGGCATCGGCAGTTGCGCACGCCCGGCCAGTTCGGCGACGAGCCGCACAAGATCGGGCGCACTGCGCTCGTTGACCTCCTGGGCGCCGTTCATCGACAGCACCATGCGGTCCGAGTTCCAGTAGGCAAACATGTTGGTGGCCGCCGCGATGATCAGCGCCACCACGGCGCCGCCCGCTCCGCCGATCAGATAGCCGACGCCCATGAACAGGGCCGTCAGACCGGCAAGCAGCACCGCCGTTTTGAAGTAGCTCATTCCCTCCTCCAGACCGGCACCGTGCCGGAATATCCTTATCCTCCCTGTAGATGGTGAGGGCCGAGGCCCCGGTTCAAGATGCGGATCATGCGGCGGCACGTCGCGTTGAAACTCAATCCGCCATGTTTTCTCCGCAACCGTCACCCGGCGAAAAGCGCAGGGCTCGCCGTGCGTTTGGCTTTGATTAGATGATTCATATCATATAAATGAAAACCAAAGAGGGCTGCACCGATGACCGTTCAGAATGCCGATGCGGGAGACGAGTTCGCCTCCGCACGTCCACAAACCACCGTTTCCGCCGACATTGTCGCGCTGGCCGCGCTCGCCGCCGTTGGCTCTTTCGCAACCAGCATTCTGCTGCCGTCATTGCCCGCCATCGCAAAGTCGCTGAATGTCTCAACAGCGGCGGTGGCTTCAGCCATCAGCGTCTATCTCGCCGTCTTCGCCATCGGGCAGTTGATCGTCGGGCCGCTGTCCGACCGCTATGGCCGATGGAAGCCAGTGATGTTCGGCCTCGGCATCTTCGTGATTGGCAGCATCTGGTGCCAGTTCGCGAGCGACCTGCCGATGCTGCTGATCGGGCGCACTATTCAGGCGCTGGGTGCCTGCGCGGCTTCGGTTCTCTCCCGTGCCGTTGCCCGCGACTTGCTCAGCGGCGAAGCGCTGACACGCGCACTCGCCTTCATCATGGTGGCGATGTCGGCAGCCCCCGGTTTCTCTCCGCTGATCGGCGGCCTGCTCGATACGACCTTCGGGTGGCGCTCGGAATTCTTCGCTGTGGCCGTGTTTGGCGCGATCGTCGCCCTCGCCTATCACCGATATGTCGGCGAAACCCATCGGCCCGACAGCGCCGTCTCGATCAAGCTCGGTGCGATCCTGCGCGGATACTGGAGCCTCTTCACCAATCTGCGTTTCATTGCTCCGGCAGGCGCCATCGGCCTGTTCATGGGTGCGCTGTTCGCGATGTTTACCGGAACGCCGCGTGTCCTGATCGACGGTCTCGGCTTCTCGCCGATCCAGCTCGGCCTGTTCTTCGCTGGCACCGTGTTCGTCGTGTTCGGATCCGGGATCACCGCCCCAAGGCTGGCCGTGAAGATCGGCCACGCCCGTGCCACTGTTGTCGGCCTCGTTGTCGCAACCATCGGCGGCACCGCTCTGCTGCTGGCGCATTGGGTCACGCCAACGATCTGGAGCTATCTCATTCCGGTCATCATTTTTCTTGCCGGGTTCGGCATGGTCAGTCCGCTGGCAACGGCGACGGCCCTGCAACCCTTCGGTGACCGGGCTGGCCTTGCATCGGCACTGATCGGCTTTCTGCAGATGGCAGGCGCTGCGGTCGGCGTTTCACTGACAGCATCGATTGCGAGCGCAACACTGGCCATCGGCCTCGTACAGGCGGCGCTCACTGCACTTGGATTGATCCTGTATCTTGCAGGGATGCGCAGAGCCTGACCCAAAAAACAGGAACCGGCCTGCGGGCCGGTTCCTGGTGAACAAACGGATAAGCGGTGGCGCTATCAACAACTGCGCCTGAACAGTTGCCTCAGCAGGAGGCGCCCCATCCCTTCGGAAAGGGAATCATCGGCCACGGGCCGGACTCGGCGAAAGAGCCGGAACAATCGGACGCCTTATCGCCCGGCTCGAGCACGCCGCCGCAATACGGGCAATTGTTGTCGTTTGCCACCGGCGGCAGATCGCCGGATGCATCGGTCACTTCATGGGCGAAAAAATTAACCACATGAAGGCGCGGGATCACTCGAAATGCGGGCATGCTCATTCCTCTTCATCAGAGGCTGCATCATGCCTGCGAGATCATGCCGGTCCGTTCAGCGGAACACTCAAATTTTAGCGGTCACGCGCTTTCTTGCGGGAACTCAAACAGGTTCCCGATGATGCTTAACGTCCGACAATCAGGCCGCGGCTGGTGACCACCACCCAGCGCCCGTCCTGACGGCGAATCGCATCGACCCGTCCGACACCCGGAAGCGGATCCCCGGGAATCACATCGAAGATGCCTTGCCGTCCGGCCACGGTTGCCGTGCCGTCATACACATCGCGCAACGTCCAGCCTTCGACAACCGGAAGCCGGTTCGGCTGCGGCGCTGTGGTCTTGATCGAGCCCGTAGTTTCCGGAGCAGGAGCAGCAGCAGCAGCAGGCGCAGGTGCGCGCAGCTTCTCGACGGCTTCATTCAACTTCGCCAGTTTCGCGGCAGGCTCGGCTTGCGCCTTCTCGACGCGATCGATCCGCTCCACAATCTTCGCGGACTGCGCAGCGCTGCTGGACTTGAGCGCGCTGATATCGGCGTTGATCTTTCCGATGGCGCCTTCCAGCGCGCGCGCCTGCTCGGCAGCGCTCGCAGCTGCAACAGCAGCGGTCTGGTCGCTCTTCACAAAGTGTCCGACACCTGCGGTCGCCAGCGCACCGCCAATCGCGCCAACCGCCGCGGCGATGGCCACGACCGCGGCAATCGAGAGGCGACGGGTTGAACTTTCCGACGGCGCCGCAGTGAACTGCTTTTCGCGTGCAGCGCTCTCATTGGAAACGATGTCTTCCCAGGAACTATGCGGCGTCAGGCGCTGCAGGGTGATTTCCTTGGAGGGCTGCCGCGCGGGCTGGGGCGCGGCGTCCTTCACCGCTTCTTTGGCAAGTTCCGCCTTTGCTTCAGACGCAACCGCATCACCGGCTTCAGGCACCAGCGAGGCTTCGGTGGTGTTGCCTTCTTCCTTGATCTCGCCGTCTGCAATGTGGTCGGTCATGAGCGCGAACTCCGAAATGGTTTACTATTTGGTAACCACGAATTGGTTGAGAATTCGTTACCGGCATGATCCCGAAAAGTGGAAACCGGTTTTCGGATCAGATCATGCCCAAGTAACAACTCAACGCCTTCCGGAATTCGCATCGGCATCACGTTGCAAGCGCCGGCAGCGCCAGTCCGTGATGTTGTATCGATTACAAAATGAACCCAGTATTTATGAAGTTCGATTTGTGATCTCGGACGATCTCATCGAGCAGTCTTTTTGAATCGTCGGTCTGCTTCGCCGCGATCATCGAGCGAATCGAGAACGAGCGCAGTGCGTCAGTCACCGACAGCGTGCCTTCCGCCGAGTCCTTGCGCCCGGTGAACGGGAAGACATCCGGCCCGCGCTGGCACTGGCAATTGATGTTCACCCGGCAGACCTGATTGACCAGCGGATCGACCAGCCGCCCGATGGTCTCGGGATCCTCACTGAAGATCGAGACCTGCTGACCGTGTTCTGACGTGATCACGTAATCCAGCGCGGTGTCGATATCGTCGAATGCCATCACCGGCACAATCGGCCCGAACTGCTCCTCGCGATACAGCAACATACCTTCCTTCACCGGATAGACCACCGCGGGATAGAACAGCGTACCGGCGCTTGTGCCGCCGCCTTCGTTAATGACGCTGGCGCCTTTCTCTCTTGCGTCCGCGACCAACCGCGCCATGTGTTCGACCTTGCCGAATTCGGGCAGCGGCGTCAGCGTGACACCCTTGTCCCACGGCATGCCGATTTTCAGCCTGGCAAACTCCTCGGTAAAGCGCGCGAGAAATTTGTCCACGATGGAGCGATGGACGATCAGCATCTTCAAGGCCGTACAGCGCTGACCATTGAAGGACAGCGAGCCGAGCAGACACTCCTTCACCGCAAGCTCGATGTTCGCATCGGGTAGTACAATCGCCGCGTTCTTGGCATCGAGGCCGAGAATCGCGCGCAGGCGATTCACCTTCGGGTGCATCTTCTTGAGATGGTCGGCGACACGGCTTGAGCCGATCAGGGTCAACACATTGACCTTGCCGGACTCCAGTAACATCGGCACCACTTCGGAGCCTTTGCCGTACACCGTATTGATCACGCCCTTCGGAAAGGCGCTGCGAAAGGCTTCGAGCAGCGGCTGGAACAGCAGCACGCCGAATTTCGGCGGCTTGAACACCATGGTATTGCCCATGATCAGCGCCGGGATCAGCGTCGCGAATGTCTCGTTGAGCGGATAGTTATATGGCCCCATGCACAGCACCACGCCGAGCGGCGTTCGGCGGATCTGGCCGATGGTGCCTTCGACAATGGTGAAGCGCGAGTTATCGTTGTCGAGATGCTTCAGCGCCTCGATGGTCGCTTTCATGTATTCAACGGTGCGGTCGAATTCCTTCTGGGAATCCGGCAGCGTCTTGCCAATCTCCCACACGATGAGCTGAACGATCTGATCGCGCCGCGCCACCATCTGGCGGGTGAAATCCTGCATGCAGGCGATGCGCTGCGCCACCGTCATGGTCGGCCATTCACCGCGTCCATTGTCGTAAGCCGCGACAGCCGCATCGAGCGCGACCTTTGCCTCGGGAATGCCGCCGACCGGGTAGCTGCCCAATTCCACCTGTTCGAGCGCGCCATCGGCCTTGCGCACGCAGATCGCCGAACGGACGGTCTCCACCGGTCCCGTCCATGACTTCAGTTCACCGTTCACGAGAACTTCGCGCTGATGGACCGGCGGTGGAACATCGCACTCCTTCAGCTTGCTTTCCTCGGGAAACAATTCTTTCAACTGCTGCGACGTGAGCATCGGAACCTCATCGATTTCGCGTGGTCCGCACATGTCCGGCAAAACGTGCGGACACCACAGGCGGATGACCGGCAGGGCTTATGCCGATCCTTTGGCATGATCAGAGTAATCTGCCAGACGAATGAGTCGAAATGATTATGTGGTGATGCAATTATCGGGCAGCACCCATGCCGCCTATCAATGCAAGCTGACCAATCCTGCGGCATGCGCGGCAGAACCGGTGGATCACGCGCGGCGATAAAAGATCATCGCCGCGCGTAAATCACGAAACGCTAGCTCCGGTAAATCCGCTTGAACTGCCGCTCGGCGGACGCCATCGCGCCTTTCAAGTCTTCGCGGCCGGTGCAGTAGTTCGCGAACATATCCACGACCACAAAGTCCGCAATCGCGGCTGCGGCCGCCTCATTCAATGTGCCACGGCCAGCCGGTGTCGATGCCAGCTTGGCGACATCGCGATATGGCGTGTTCTTGGGGTCCGCGGTCCAGATCGGATTGGCATCGTAAGCATTGAGGAAATGGGACAGATAACCCTGCGCCGCCTCGATCCAAGGATTGAACTGCGGACCTTCCATCAGGAACGCGGTGAACGCCTTGCAGGCCTGCGGATACTTCGAGAAGTTGAAGATCAGGATCGGGAAGCCGAGATGCTGCTCGCGCACCTGACCGCTGATCCCCACCGGAAGATGGGCATGATCCATGTCGGCAGCGATCGCGGGATTTTCCTTCTTCGCCGCGACATAGATCGAAATGCCGTTGGTGGTGAGATGAAGCTGCCCGGCGAGAAACGCCTTGTTGTTCGAGCTGTCATTCCACGACGCGACACCGGGAATGAAGTTCTCATAGAGCGACTTCACATAGTCCAGCGCCTTCGCCGTCTCTGGCGAGTTGATTGTCACCTTGTTGTCCTTGTCGACGGTGTAGGCGTTGTGCGCCCACATCGCCCAGGCAAGCCAGCCGTTGGCGTCGCCCGTTGCATGGCCAAGCGCCATGCCCGCCGGCGTGCCGTTCGCCTTCAGCCCTTTGATCAGTTCGCGAAACCCGCCGAGGTCTTTCGGAAATTCCTTGAAGCCGCACTTCTGCATGGCGGCGACGCGATAGTTCACAAGGCCGCCGCTCGCGGCCACCGGAATGCCCAGCCACTTGTTGCCTCGCTTGCCGTAAGCGACGCCCGACGGCGCCCAGCCGCCATACTTCTTGCCGAGATAGTCGGCGACGTCGGTCACATCGACGCATTTTTCCGGAAACAGATGCGGCAGCGAATAGAGGCCCCACACCATGTCGAGGCCCTGCCCGGTGTTGGCCGCGACCGACGCCTTGGGCTGAATGTCATCGAAGGATTCGTTCGAGATGTTGATCTTCACACCGGTCGCCTTCTGGAAGGCATCGACAATCTTCATGAAGGCGACGTCTTCCGCCTCCACGAACCGCTTCCATCGCAGCATATTGATGTTGGCGCCGGCTTCCGGCTTCCAGGGGGCGGTTTGCGCCCAGGCCTTGGCGTAGCCGAGCATCTGGTCGGCTGACAGGGTCGCCGCCGCAGCCAATGCCGCAGCGCTTCCTTTGAGCAGAGATCGTCGATCCGGCGTGAACTCGGTCATAGTCATCTCCTCCCTGATGATTGGCCGTTGATCGGCCAATGTTTTCAAATTGCGATGGTCGTGTCGGATATCCTTCTCGAAAGCAGCCAGCGGATGCACCGCCAGCGGACCACGATGTAATCACCCGCGCGCGCAGCGATCAATGCGCGGTGCAAGGCGACGTCTGGATCGAGATACCTTGGGATTTTTGAGGTTTTTGTTTTCAGGTTCGCCGCGGCGATTGCAGCGCACGCGCTTCCGCAAAGGGGGGTGGCGCTCCCTAGGGGAATCGAACCCCTGTTTCAGCCTTGAGAGGGCCGCGTCCTAACCGCTAGACGAAGGGAGCAAGCGCTGGGCAGGGAATAGCCTCGAAATGGGGCGACTGCAAGCGCAGGACAGCCGCCGTAGCGCCCTTTCGGGTCATATCTGATGGCAGTAGCCGCCCGCTCCCCCGGCATCGCCCAAGTCTTTCATCCCGGATAGCTCGACTTTCCGCAATCCCCAACCCTTTCTGTTCCCCCGATTGCCGGTTCAATGTAGGACCGTCGCATGAAAAGCCGGGCCACATTGCAGGACTGGATTGCCGCGCATCCCGGCGCGGTGTCGCTTGTCACATTGGCTGTGCCCTTCGCGATCCTTGTGATCTCGGCGGTGGAAATGGGTCCGTCGGCATTCTCGTCCCATTTCGCAACCGGCATGAGAAACTTCCTCGGTTATTTCGATGCCTTCTTCATTTCCGCTTCGTTCGCGGCGTTCCTTGTCGTCATTCTTGTCCTGGAGCGCTTCCGGCCGGCCGACCCGGATCAGGCCATGTTTTCGCGCGGTCTCATGTTCGATATCGGATTTTGCGTGATTGCCCTGGCCTTCCAGTTCTTTGTTATCTCTGCGCTCGCGACGCTTTATGTTGGATTCTTCGCCCGTCACGTTCCGCCGCTGACAGCATTGATCGGACACTTCCCCAACTGGCTTCGCTTTCTGATCATTTTTATTGCCGCTGATTTCGGAAGCTGGCTCAGCCACGTCATCCGTCACAAAATACCGGTGCTCTGGCATTTTCATGCCCTGCATCACTCGCAGAACGCGATGAATTTCATGACCGAGTTCCGACTGCATCCCGCAGACATGGTGGCCGGCACTTTTGTCTTCTGTCTGCTCTTCGTGCTTGTTCTGGTCCCTGTCGAGCAGGCCTTTGTCCTGTTATTGCTGCGCAAATACTACCTGATGTTCCTGCATGCGAATGTCGACATCAGCTATGGACCGCTCGATCGAGTGTTCGTATCGCCGCGCGTCCATCGCCTGCATCACGCGATACGCTCCGATCTTCACGATCAAAACTATGGTGTCTATCTTTCGATATGGGACACCTTATTTGGCACCTTCCGTCAGGTGCCTGACCGCGTGATCAAAACCGGCGTCGAGGGCTTTCCCGACGAGCGGGATGGCGCGTGGGTCCGGATGCCGCTGACCTTTCTTCGCCAATTCGCCTTTCCCGTCACGCAGGCGGCACAGTCCCTGCGTGATGCGTTTACGGCTCAACGGCGAACTTGAGACGCCCCACCGGCTTGAGCGTCTTCGCATCAAAAGTGCGGATTTCCGTGGCGCCACCGATGTCCACGGTGACCGCCAGCCGCTCGCCCGCGGTGGCGGTGGAGACGACCCGCGCGCCCTTGGGCAGCGTGGCCGTGACATCGGTGATCTGCACGCTTCCATCGCTGCGGAAAAGGCGGTAGCCGATGGCGACCAGCAAGGCCCCGACCCCGATCGCGGTGGTGAGGCCTGCGATCAGCATCATCCTGCGCACCCGCGCGATCAGCGCGGCTTGCTCGGGCGTCGGTTCGGGCGCAACAGTTTCAGACATGCAAAGCTCTTCTCACTCTTCCGAAAACGAAACCAGCCGGCACGGGGTCACGGTCCAAGTGACAGTCCAAGGCGACGAGGGATCGCGGCGGCTGGACCGCGTGCTCGCCGTGCACAGCCCCGACCTGTCGCGCTCGCGCCTGAAAGCGCTGATCCTCGCAGGCCAGGTGCATGTCGGCGGGTCCCCGGTTCGCGACCCCGCTTATCATGTCAATGCCGGGGATACGATCACAATCGACGTTCCGCCTGCGGCTCCCGCCGAACCGGAAGGCGAGGATATTCCGCTGGATATCGTGTTCGAGGACAACGACCTCATCGTCATCGACAAGCCGAAAAACCTTGTGGTCCATCCCGCCGCGGGCCACGAGACCGGCACGCTGGTCAACGCGCTGATTGCTCATTGCGGCGCGAGCCTGTCCGGCATTGGCGGGGTGAAGCGGCCCGGCATCGTCCACCGGTTGGATAAAGACACCACCGGCCTGATGGTGGTCGCCAAGAACGACCGCGCCCATCAGTCGCTCTCGGCCCAGTTCGCCGACCACGGCCGCACCGGGGAGATGCGGCGCGGCTACATGGCCTTTGTCTGGGGCGTGCCGAACCGCAAGAGCGGCACGATCAATGAGCCGATCGACCGGCATCCGCACACCCGCGAGAAAATGGCGGTGCGTCAGGGCGGCCGCGAAGCCGTGACCCATTGGGAGGTGCTGGAAACCTTCACGGGGAAGGACGGCAAGCCGGTCGCCTCGCTGCTGGCCTGCCAGCTCGAAACCGGACGGACCCACCAGATCCGCGTCCACCTCGCCCATCTCGGCCATCCCCTGCTCGGCGACGAGGTCTACGGCTCCGGCTTCAAGACCAAGGCTCGCCAGCTCGGGCCGGAGAGCCAGAAAGCGCTGACCGCCCTTGGCAGGCAGGCCTTGCATGCCTACCTCCTTGTACTGGAGCACCCGGCCAACGGAGAAATTCTCCACTGGGAATCCGGCCTGCCGGAGGATTTGGTTCTGCTTGAGGCCGCCCTCCGTAGCATAGACTAAATGGGATGCGCTAAAAAGCCGCATGGTTACAGACATTTAACCCGGGTCACGCCTTCGTGAC
>Ga0209023_10007463_pt1 | contig 11196 bp, 10 predicted proteins | sample LakOneMetagenome_FD_187468 | JGI IMG/M metagenome (GOLD analysis project Ga0209023, IMG submission 187468) | Freshwater and sediment microbial communities from Lake Erie, Canada (SPAdes) (version 2) | ecosystem: Environmental > Aquatic > Freshwater > Lentic | place: Lake Erie, Canada...
AGGCCGTCGAGCTGCTCACCGCCGCCGCCGACGAGTTCGACGCCATCGGGGCGACCGCCCCCGGACAACGTGTCTGTCAGCTGGCGGACCGCCTCGGTCGTCGTACCCGGCGCCGCTCGCCACGTCCGTCCACCGGGTGGGGAGCACTCACGGACACCGAGTGGGAGGTGGTCCGGATGGCGGTCGACGGGCTCTCGAACCCTGACATCGGCCACCGGATGTTCATCTCTCGCCGCACCGTGGAGACCCACCTCTCCCACGTCTACGTGAAGCTCGGCATCACGTCCCGCATCGAGCTCGTGGGCGCCTACCTGCGCCGAGACGCAACGGCGTGAACGCCGCGTCGGCGGGGAGCCGATCCCTCCGCTGATCTCCACGCGGATCTCCACGCGGATCTCCACGCGGGCTCCACGCTCGCTCCGAGCAGCCGGCTGCCGTGCGGCGCATCGTCGACGCATGAACGAAACACTGGACATGATCGATTTCGCCGGCCGCGTGGTGCTCGGGATCTGGGCACACCCCGACGACGAGGCCTACCTCTCCGCCGGGCTGATGGCCCGCGTGGCGCGCACCGGCGGTCGCATGGTCTGCCTGCACGCCACCCTCGGCGAGCGGGGCACGGACGATCCCGTCACCTGGCCGCCCGACCGGCTCGCGGCGCATCGCCGCCGCGAGCTCGACACCTCCCTCAGCGGCCTCGGCGTGCAGCAGCACACGGTCCTCGGCTATCCCGACGGTGGTTGCACGGACGTCGACCCAGCCGAGGCCATCATGCACGTCGACCGGCTGATCGAGCAGGAGGGCCCCGACATGATCGTGACGTTCGCACCCGACGGACTCACCGGTCACCCTGATCACATCGCGGTGTCGGGCTGGGTCACCTCGGCCTGGGGGCAGCGTCCGTGGGGACGGCTGCTCTACGCGACCAACACCGAGTCCTTCATGGCGCGCCATCGACGACTGCACGAACGCACCGGCGTGTTCGGCGACGATGCGCCCTTCGTGACCGACGATCGAGTCGCGGCCAAGATCGTGCTCACACGCACGGAGCTCGACCTCAAGCGTCGCGCCCTCGCAGCGCACGGCAGTCAGACAGCGGGACTCGCAGCGTTGATGGGCGAGGACGAGTATCGGCACTGGTACGACATCGAGTCGTTCCGCCGGCCGACCGCGACCGAGATCGCGTCCGCACGACGCGCCGTGGCGGTCTGACGTCCGGCCGGGCTGCCCCGGGCCATTGCGACGATTGCATCGCGAGCGACGTCCGGTCATGCTGGACGGGTGGCGACGACACCTGTGACGGGCGACGGTCCCACCGACGACGCCGACGACCGAGCGCTGCTCTCGCTGTTCGATGCGATCACCGCCGGCGACGACCTCGCCGTGGATCGTCTGCTCGGCGCATCGCCGGAGCTGGCGGTGCGTTCGCTTCGTACCGGAGCGAGCCGCCACGGTGACGGCAAGTACTTCCTCACAGCGATCCGTCACCACGTGTACGCGGGTGACACCGCGCTCCACGTGGCCGCAGCTGCGCATCGCCGGATCACCGTCGAGTTGCTCGTCCGGTGCGGGGCCGACGCGCGCGCCCGCAACCGGAGGGGAGCCCAACCCCTGCACTACGCCGCCGACGGCAGCCCGGGTGCCGACCATTGGGATCCCCTCGCGCAGGCCGAGGTGGTCACGTTCCTCATCGGGGCGGGGGCCGATCCCGACGCGACGGACACGAGTGGCGTGGCGCCCATCCACCGAGCCGTGAGGACCCGTTCCGCCCTGGCGGTCGGTGCCCTCCTCCAGCACGGCGCGACGCCACGTCTGACGAACGGGAGCGGGTCGACGCCGCTCCATCTCGCGGTGCAGAGCACCGGCCGGAGCAACGCGGGATCGGACGAGTCGAAGGAGGGCCAGGCGCAGATCATCGCCGTGCTGCTCGAACACGGGGCCCGACCGACCGACATCGACGCGAGGGGCAGGACGGTCGCCGCGGCGGCGTCGAGCGACTGGATCCGACCTCTGCTCGGGTGACCTCGAGTGCTGCGTCCACCAACTGCCGATCTTCGTGGTGGGCGCCGGGCGCGGGATCGGGCATTCGGGGCTGGTGCTCGTTCGTCGTAGGGTGCGGGTGGTGTAGGTGGGAGGCGACGGTGATGGCTGACAGGCAGGTGTGGTTGATCACCGGTGCGGCTCGGGGCATGGGCAGGTCGTTCGTCAGGGCCGCGCTCGGTGAGGGCCACGCGGTGGTGGCCACCGGTCGGCGACCGGAGGAGGTGACCCAGACGTTCGGGACACGCGATGACCTCCTCTCGATCCGTCTCGATGTCACCAGCGTCGAAGACGCGGACGCGGCGGTCGCAGCGGCCGTGGAGCACTTCGGTCGCATCGATGTCGCCGTCAACAACGCTGGGGCGTCATTCAAGGGGTACTTCGAGGAGATGTCGCCCCGCCAGGTCGAGCAACAGCTGGCGACGAACCTGCTGGGGCCGATGAACGTCACCCGAGCAGTGCTGCCGGTGATGCGTGGTCAACGCTCTGGTCACCTGATCGCGATCTCGTCGGGTGCTGGCCTGCTGGGATTCGAGTACTCGTCGGTGTACGCGGCCTCGAAGTTCGGGCTCGAGGGCTGGATGGGAGCACTGGCGCAGGAAGTCGCACCCTTCGGGATCAGCACGACGATCGTCAACCCGGGCTTCTTCCGAACCGGTCTTGCGAGCCCGGAGTCCTTGATCTGGCCGGAGCTCGCGATCGACGACTACGCCGAGCGCAGTGCCGCACGACGGCGATGGTGGCAGGCGCAGGACGGTCAACAAGCGGGCGACCCCGACAAGCTCGCGCGGGCGCTGATGAGCATCGCGGCCGAGGATCCTCCACCGCAACGGTTCATCGCAGGGGCCGACGTGGTCGAACTTGCCGAGCGCAAGATCGCCGAACTCCAGCGCCAACTCGAAGGACACCGCGATCTCTCGTCATCGCTCAGCTTCGAAGACTGACCGCTGCCAGTGATCGGCGTGGTGGTACAGCGCGTCCGTGATCGAGCATCCGGACCGGGCGGCGAGCACCGTGCTCCGTTCAGCGCGACACCACAGAAGCTCCGCGCTCCTGTGCGCTCACGCCGAAGCTGAGCGGTCGATGGCGTGTCGCGTTGGTCGGTCAGACACCGACGAACGCGACGCGGTGCCCCGCACCGATCTGGATCGATGGGCTCGTCGACGCCGGCGACACTCACTACGTGGCATCACTGGCGCGCGAGGACCTACCTCGATCGATCGCTGCCGACGGCATGGTCCGCCGCTCTGATCGGCTGGTCCCGAGCTCACGGCGGGTGTCTGGACACCGCAGCCGGGATCGGGTGATCTGCCGCGACGGCGTTCACGCAGGGTCGGCGGTGAAGCCCGCCGGGTGCAAGGTCTGCGGTCTCCCCATCGCAGGAGTTCACCTCGTTCGACCTCGTGCGCGTCAGTCCGGCAGCCAGTGCAGCTCGTGCGCCAGGGATTCGGCGACGGCACGAATGCGGTGGTGCAGCGGCGACTGCTCGCGCGGGAGGACCAGGTGGATCGTCAGGCTGGGCGCGCCCCGCAGCGGTCGCCAGGTGAGGCCGGCCGGTTGCGCGGTGAGCGCGGCTTCTCCGGCCGGGGCGAGGGTGACCCCGTCGCGCAGGTCGCGCTGAGACAAGTCGAAACCGACTGCAGGCGTGGTGAATCGCGGTTGCGGTCGGATGTCTCGGAACAGTGCGAGCAGCTGGTCGTGGACCACGGGGTTGGCCGCACGGTCGGGCAATCGGAGCGGATACGCGGCCGCGTCGGCGATCTCGATCTCCGTGTGTTCTGCCAGCGGGTGGTACTGCGCCAACTGGACGCCGATGCGCGCACGTCGCAGCAGGAACCTGCGCACGCCACGGCCTGGCTGTTCACCGCGGGTGATCCCGGCGTCGATGCGGCCGTCGGCGACCGCGGGGGAGATCTCCGGTGTCGCCATCGGGACCGCGCTGACCTCGAGTCCGCTGCTGCCGCGAAACAGCCTGTCCACCAGGGCCGGTACCGTCTCGGCACCGGCGCTGAGGCTGTATCCGATGCGCAGCGTGCCGAGTTCACCGGCAGCAGCGCTCCGGGCGGTGTCCCACGCCCGGTCCAGCGCCGCCAGCGCGGGCGGTGCAGACTCTGCCAACGCCGCACCGGCCGGGGTCAATACGACGCTACGCGTGTTGCGGACCAGGAGTGCCGTGCCGAGTTGCACCTCCAGTCGGCGCATCCGGGCGCTGAGTGCGGGCTGTGCGATTCCGATCCGTGCGGCCGCGCGGGTGAAGTTCAACTCCTGCGCCAGCACCAGGAAGTACCGCAGGCTCACCGTATCCGGCGCCACGTGCCCTCCCTGCCGATTGATAGCGATCCGTTCTGAGTTTATCCCGGATCGGTCTTTCCCTCGACCGGCACATCAAGCGCAAACTTGCCCATGCGGCGATGCGACTGATCGCAGTACCCGCCGCCCGGATCGATCGATCCGAGTATCAATTCGACGTCGGACGTGTCCGGCCGAACACAGGAGGTTTCCATGACGAAGAGCTACTGGGTCAGTGTCTACCCCGCCATTTCCGACCCCGAGACGCTGGCTGCGTACACCACGCTGGCCCGGCCGGCCGTCCAGGCTGGGGGCGGGCGCACCCTGTCACGCGGCGGTCGGGTCGTCGCCCACGAAGCCGGAATCCCGCAACGCGTCGTTCTGGTCGAGTTCGACAGCTTCGAACAGGCCGTCGCCGCATACGAGAGCGAGGCCTACCAGCACGCGCTCGTTGCCCTCCCGGACGGCGTCGAGCGGGACTTCCGCATCATCGAAGGCATCGACTGACCGGCGGGCCCGACCATCGACGGCAAACGTCACCTGTGCTCCGGTGGTCGGGCGCGGCCGGCGTCGACGTCGAGGGCGACGTGCCACGAATCGTGCGAGTCGGATCGTGATGCGTTCGAGTGATGGGGGTGGTCGAGGCGATCCAGATGAGAAGGTCGTCGACGTCGTCGCTGGGAGTTCAGGAGATCGAAATCGGATTGATGACGGGGACCGCGGTCGAGGATGATCGGCGCGTGACCCGGTTCTTCCATGTGACGTCCTCGCTCAACCGTGCATCGATCAGCGCGCACGGTCTTGATTGGACGCGGATGGGCGCGGCGTCGGGGATCGCTGGAAGCCCGACTCCGGAACAGGAAGGCTGCTTCGTCGCGCGTGACGAGTCCGAGGCGGACTTCTTCGTGAGCTTCGCGCGTGACAGCAGCGTTGATGTGTGGGCGGTGCGAGGGGTGTCCGCGTCGGAGCTCATCGAGTCACCGGAGGGCTTCGTGTTCGTACCTCGATCCATCCCGGCGGAGGATCTCGAGCTCGTTCGAGCACACGCACGCGTCCCATGAACGGTCCCGATCGAGAGTGTTCATCGAGTCGGTCACGCAGCGACACGGGGAGCGGTCGGCTGCCGCAGCGGGCTGAGCGCAGTCGCGTCCGTCCGCGTTTGCTGTGCCTACCTGCGGTCCGCCAACCGTTGCAGCGCGGCGAAGCCGTGCTCGCTCGCCGTGGCTCGCACCGACTCGAGCGCCGCGTCGGCAACCGCGATCCGACCCTGTCGCCGCCAGACACGTGACAGATGGAGTCGCGCGTGGCTCGCCCACAGCACACCACCGTTGCCCTCGTCGAACGCCACAGCCCTGACGAGGTGCGCCTCGGCGCTGTCCATGTCGCCCAGGGTCGCCGCGAGCATCCCGAGGTAGCGGTCGGCGGCGCCGAGGCAGGCGATGCCATGACCCGTGACGACAGCGGTGCCGCTCTGCACGGCGAACGCCTCGTACAGCAGCCGGCACGACGGCGTGTCCTCCAACGTCGTGGCGAGCTCGATCAGCATCGCCATCACGGTCGCCCACATCGCATCGGCGGGGAGGTCGAAGTGGTGGGCCCGGAACTCGTCGAGCATCGCCTGCGCCTCGCGGCGATGGCCGATCTCTGCGAGCAGCAGCGCGAGTCCGGGCGTCCAGTAGCTCGCCGTGCTGTCACCGGCGATCAGCTGACGCACGACAGGTGCGAGGTGCGCGAGTCGGTCCTGTTCGCGGCGGATGAGGAACATCCGCAGCCCGAGCGTCCCCGAGGTGTCCTCCTCGACCAGGTCGCCGGCGACGTTCGCACAGTGTGCTGCCGCCTGCTCGGCGCCGACGAGGTCGCCGTCGTAGAGCACGAGCATCGCCTCGTGGTTGGCGCGGATGTACGCCCAGAACGTCGAGTGCAGACCGTCCACGATCGCCGACATCTCGCGCAGGCCGATGCGATAGTCCTCCAGCCTGCCGAGGCGGATCATCGTGCGCAGGTGCACCTGCCGCCCGACCAGCTGGACGTCGACGTCGTCGATGACGTCGCACAGCGCGCGGAGCCGGAGCACCGTCGCGATCGGTTGCGGCGGGAACACGTCGACGTCGCCGAAGCAGCGGGCACCGAGTGCCCTGGCCTCGAGCAACGGATCGGCCAGCTGCACGACGAGCTCCTCCGCGCGTCGGAACGCCACATCGGCTCGGTCGGCGTCGCCCGCCATGGTGTGCGCACGGGTCAGCGCGATCTGGAGACGTGCCCGTCGCTGGACGTCGTCCGGACCGACCAGCTCCAACGCCGTGGTCAGACGCTCGATCGAGAGGCCGCCCGAGCGTCCCGGTCGCCAGCTCGTGTCCTCGTACCGGAGCGCGGCCTCGATCATGAGGTCCGAGCGCCCGGCGCGCCCCGCATCGAGTGATGCGGCGTCGAAGGACCGCATCGCCGGCACGTGCCTGCCGGCTCGCGCCTCCGCATCACCACATTCGATCGCGAGCTCCGCGCGGAGCCCGGCGTCGTCGGCGCCGGCGCCGGACAGCGCTCGCGCGCGGATGAGCAGATCCACTGCCTCGCCGAACGACAGTTGCGCGACCGCGTGGCGGGACGCGTTGCGGAGGTGCTCGATCGCGACGCGGCGCAACGACGGGTTGGAGCTCGATGCCTCGGCGTAGTGATGCGCGAGCGCCGGCGCGACGGCGCGCAGATCGCGGGCATGGATCTGCTCCATCGCTTCGGCGATGCGCCCGTGCCACCTCGCCCGCCGGGGAGCACTCATCTCCTCGCGCAGCGTCGCGCGGACGAGGGCGTGCGCGAACCGGTAGTGATCGCCGCCGACGTCGTCGAGGAGCCTCGCGTCGACGGCGGTGTCGAGATCATCGATCAACGTCAGCTCGTCGCGCTCCAGGGCATGAGCGACCACCTTGACGTCGAACTCGGCGCCGACCATCGCGGCGACGATCAGCGCATCCTTCACCGAACGATCGAGCCGCGCCATCCGTCGAGCGACCGCAGCGGCGATGCCGACGCCGCCGTCGCCACCCACCATTGCAGCGATCAGCAGCGGGTTGCCGGCGGTCTGGGCGACGACGTCCTCCGCGTCGAGGTGGACATCCGAGTCGGCGTCGAGCAGCAGCCGCGTCGCATCGACGTCGAGACCGCGCATGCGGATCGTCTCGTGCTGCGCGTGCGATTCGATCGCAGTGATGAGGTGGTCCAGGGCGGGCCGGAGGTCGGGCGCCGTGTCCCGAGCGGTGATCACGATCGTGACATCCGGCGCAGCGAGCCGGCGCGCGAGGTGGCCCACCAGGTGGAGCGTGGACTCGGTGGCCCAGTGCACGTCGTCGATCACGACGGTGACCGCCTCGTGGCGGGACATCGCGTCGAGCCACGCGGCAAACGCCTCGAACATCCGGTAGCGCGCGGTCTGAGGGTCGGCGTCGTGCGGGACCGCGAGTTCGGGGAGCCGCACCGCGAGGTCGGGCAGCAGGCGCGCCAGCTCGCTCGCTCCTGCACCGAGCCGCGGCACGAGCTCGTCGTCGGCGAGACGATCGATCGCCGTCCGCAACACCTCGATGGCCGGTTCGAACGGGACGGCGAGGTCCTCGCTGCAGCGCCCCAGCAGGACGACGGCGCCACGGTCCGAGGTGAGTTGGGCGATGCGTGCGGCGAGGCGCGTCTTGCCGATGCCCGGTTCGCCGAGCAGCACGATCCATCGCGCCGAGGACGCCGCCGGTCGATCGATCAACGCAACGGCACTGGCCACCTCGGCGTCGCGACCGACGAACGGCCGGCGCTGCTCGATGTCGAGCTCGCGCGGGAGCGGCCTGCGCGCGGTGCCGGTCGGGTCGGTCGCTCCGGTCGCTGCAGCTCGTTCCGGTGTTCGCGCCGTCGGTGGGACGGCGCGATCGTCGTCTGCCGGCGGATCGATCCGGATGTCCGGCACGAAGCGGAACCCGCGCCCCCGGATGGTGAGGATCGTCGACTGTGCCTGGCCGTCGTCGCCCACCAGACGACGCGCCTGCTTGATTCGCGTCGTCAGCGCTGATTCGGACACGAACCGATCGCCCCACACGTTGTCGAGCAGCTCCTCCTTCGTCACGACGCGACCGTTCTGGCGGATCAGGTAGAGGAGGACGTCGAAGACCTGCGGCTCCGCCGTCAGCGGTCCAGCCGGACCCAGTGCCAGCATCCGGTCGCTGTCGACCCGGTACTCACCGAACGCGTAGACGGTCATGTCAGTGCGGGAGTTCGTTGATCTCCACGATCACGTCGACGGGCAGCCCGAGGTCCGCGGCGTGCTTGCGCAGCAGCTCGACGTCGTCCACCTCGTAGAGGCAGTACGTCTTCTTCCGGTCCGCGGACAGGAAGCTCGTCAGCCACGTGATGTCGTGGATCTCCTCGTAGGCGAGCACGCGTGATCGATCCTCGGCAGAGTTCTCGAACTGTTCGGCGAAGCTGCGCTCCACCAGGAACAAGGGCATCGACGTCTCCTCTCGGCGCGCTCCCGAAGCGCCGCCATCCTACGGGGCGACGATCCGACGACACGGAGGGGAATCGACGGCGATGACCGCTCAGGCACACGTGCGCGCCCGGTGCGCCAGGTGTGCGAGCAGGTGGTCGGCGATCTCGGTCGCATCCGTGCCGACACCGTCGATGAAGCTCGAAGAGCGACGACGCATGAACGGCAGTCCGAGCAGGAAGATGCCGGGCACTGCCCCGACGCCGCGGTCGTGGCCGGCGACAGCGGTGGCCAGCTCGGGGTCCAGCCACGAATGGTCCGGGCGGAAGCCGGTCGCCCACACGATGGTGTCGACCCGACGCAGGTCGACCGAGGTCCTCGGCGCTTCGATGCGGGTTCGAGGCGGGCGGTCCGGCGGATCGATGTCGGAGACCATGCCGAGAGCGTCGACATGAGTGTCGACGAGCGCGTCGACGTGCGCATCGATGCGATCGAGCAGCCGTTCCAGCTTCAGATCGGCCATCCGTACGAGGTTGGCGAGCGACCCGGAGCATTGCAGGTGGCCGTCGTGGTGGGCTGCGGCTCGCCCGACGAGCTCGACGCCGATCCGTTGCAGTGCGTCGAGGTCGACCGAGCGACCCTCCACGGAGCCGAGCAGCTGCATCGACGGCAGCGACCTGGCACGTCGCGCATCGGGCATCGCCTCGATGGGTTCGGCGAGCAGGCCGGTCGCGTCCATCCACCAGTGGATGTCTCGGCCCCGGTACCGCCGCGGAACGCGAACGTGGTCACCGACGCTGAGGGTGACACGTCGTCCGCTCCGGCCGAGCTCGTCGGCGATCTGCACGCCCGATGCCGACGCGCCGACGACGAGCACGTGGTCACCCTCGATGCCCCCCGGATCCCGGTAGTCGAGCGGCGAGACCTGTCGGACGCGCGCCGGCAGCTCGGCTGACCAGCTCGGCCTCCTCGATGCCGCGGCTGCGCCGGAGGCGACGACCACCGCCGCGCACCGCCACTCCCCGGCGGTGGTGCGCACGAGGAAGCCCTCCCCCGTTCGTCGCACGGCCGTCACGGTGGTGTCGGTGACGACGGGCGCTGCAAAGGACCGCCGGTAGCCGTCGAGGAAGCCGGCCACCTCGGCTGCCGTCATGTAGCCATCGGGATCGGGTCCCGTGTAGCGCCACGACGGCAGCCGGGTGAGCCAGTTGGGTGTGAGCAACCGGAGCGAGTCCCAACGTTGGCTCCGCCACGCCTCCGCCACGCGGCCGCGCTCGAGGAGCACGTGATCGACCGATCGATCGGTGAGGCAGCGGCTCATCGCCAGGCCGGCCTGGCCGGCCCCGATGATCACCACGCTGGTTCGCACGACATGGCTCCGGTGGTTCGTTCGCTGCCGCGCTCAGACGACGTCGACGACGACGTTCGTCGGGTTGGTGATGATGTCGAAGACGGCAGAGCGCTTCTGCGACTGCGCGACGAGCGCTTCGATCTCCGCGCGCGTGGCGTTCGCATCGACGTCGAAGTGGACCTGGATGCCGCTGAAGCCGTTGCGGATCCCACTGTCGACGCCGAGCATCCCGCGCAGGTCCATGTCGCCGGTCAGCGTGGCGCGCACCGATCGCAGCTCGATGCCGCGGTGCGTCGCCACCGAGGCGATGCCGCCCGTCAGGCAACCGGCGAGGCCGACGAGGATCAGTTCGATCGCGGCGGCACCGTTGTCCGAGGCTGCGAACAGCTCCGGATGGTCGGTGTCGAACGTGAACGTCTGACGGTGCTGCTGCTCCCCGCCCACGCCGAAGAAGTCGCGGACCGAGGTGCGGGTGTGGATGCCTTCCACCCACTCGCTGACCGCACGGAACTGGAACCGTGCCGCCTCGGGCACGTCGGTCATCGCCTGGCGCGCCTGCAGCAGCGCTGCCACGTTCACCCCGTTGTCGACCTGCTGGCTGTTGGTGGTCATGTCGTTGTCTCTCCTTGTGATGTCCCCTGGTGGGGTGATGTGTCTCGTCGACCACGCTCGTCGTGAACGCGGATGTCCGCTTGGAGCGAGCGTGGAGGCTGGGTGGATCCGGTCACGGCGTGGCGACCGGCGCGAGCGAGGCGAGTGCCTCCACCTCGTCGACCATCGCCGAGCTCAGTTCGCGAAGGAGCGAACCGATCCGCGCGTCGTCCCACTGCTGGCTCGCGATGCGCTCGACCACGTCGAACAGCGGCAGGCTCAGCCGGTCGCGGACCGCCTCGTACTCGCGGAGCGCCCCGGGGAGATCGCCGTGCGCGTCGAGCCCGATCGAGACGGCGCGGGCGAGGAGCTCGGCGTCGCGCAGCGCGTCGGTGATGCCGTGGGCGCTCAGCGGATCCTTGTGGTAGCCGGCGTCGCCGACGAGCGCCCAGCCGGGACCGGCCGCCTC
>Ga0209023_10007464_pt1 | contig 11196 bp, 11 predicted proteins | sample LakOneMetagenome_FD_187468 | JGI IMG/M metagenome (GOLD analysis project Ga0209023, IMG submission 187468) | Freshwater and sediment microbial communities from Lake Erie, Canada (SPAdes) (version 2) | ecosystem: Environmental > Aquatic > Freshwater > Lentic | place: Lake Erie, Canada...
TCCGATCTTGGAAGGCGGCAACCTCGAAGACGCCGCGCATGAATACTTTCTTCGCTCCGAACAGATTCCGACCAAGGTGCGGCTTGCGGTCGGCGAGGAATTTCGCGGCGGCGGGGACGGACCGAAACATCGCTGGCGCGGCGGCGGCATGCTGATGCAGTTCCTGCCGAAAGCGCCGGAGCGCGCGCAGCAGCCCGATCTGCATCCCGGCGATGCACCTGAAGGCGCGATTCTTCACGAGGTGCCGGAAGACGACGCGTGGGCCGAAAGCCGGTCGCTGTTCGGCACCATTGAGGATGTCGAGCTGATCGATCCCGATCTGTCGGGCGAACGATTGCTGTATAGGCTCTTTCACGAGCGCGGCGTGCGGGTGTTCGCCACGCAGGATATGCGCGCGCAATGTTCGTGTTCGCGCGAGGCTGTGTCCGGCATGCTGGCGAGCTTCACGCCGGAAGATCGCGCCGACATGGTGGAAAACGGCAAGGTCGTGGTGACCTGCGAGTTTTGCAGTTCGGTGTATGAGTTTACGCTGGAGGAAGCCGGTGCTGAGCCCGGACCGGGCGCGACTGGAAATTAATTCAGCGTGCGCCTGTGGTCGGGGCTGTCGAGCGAGAAGGCGGGGATGTCGATGTCGAACGGCTCGCCGTCTTCCGTCACCATCTGATAGGTGCCGGACATGATTCCCGATGGCGTCTGAAGCGGCACGCCGCTGGTGTATTCGAACCGTTCGCCGGGTTCGAGCACGGGCTGCTCGCCCACGACACCTTCGCCGCGCACTTCCTGGCTGCGGCCGATTCCGTCCATGATGATCCAATGCCGCGTCTTGAGCTGGACCGTTTCGGTTCCGGAATTGACGATGGCGATGGTATAGGCCCAGAAAAACCGATTGTCCTCGACGGACGAGCGATCCGGCAGGAAGCTCGGTTCGACAATGACTTCGATATGGCGAGTTACGGCGCGATACATAGAGTCCGTCCAGCGTGTGGCAGCGAGAGTAACAAACCTTTGGCTCGTTGCGTAGGGCCGTCCACGCAATAGCGGCGCGGGGCGTCCGAGTTACGGCCGCGCCACGATCATTGTTTCAACATCGTTGTTTTGTCCAATGGAATGCCTGCAATTTGCGGGCCGCCGTGAATTTCCGTAAGACGTTGGCTGGTTCGCGCATATGCGTCGGAACACGGGACTGTGAACGGCGTGCAGCGAATGAGAACTGGCTGACTGAAGCTGATCTGGACTGACATGACGCTCGTGACCACCCAGATGACCGATCAAGCTGCCGCGGACGCGCCGGTGGTAACAGCGGCGCTCCCGCTCGCCGCCAGCGAACGCGAACTGCGGCTCGATCTGTTTCGCGGCATGGCGCTGTGGCTGATCTTCATCGATCACCTGCCGCCCAATATCCTGACCTGGTTCACCATCCGCAATTACGGATTCAGCGACGCCACCGAAATTTTCATTTTCATTTCCGGCTACACCGCCGCGTTCGTTTACAGCCGCGCGATGACGGAGCGCGGCTTCGTCGTGGCGAGCGCGCGCATCTTCAAGCGCGTCTGGCAAATTTATGTCGCGCATGTGTTTCTGTTCACGATCTATCTGGCGGAAATTTCCTACATCGCGACGCGCTTCGACAATCCGCTCTACGCGGAAGAAATGGGCATCCTCGATTTTCTCAAACAGCCCGACGTCACCATCGTTCAGGCGCTGCTGCTGAAATTCCGGCCCGTCAACATGGACGTGCTGCCGCTCTACATTGTTCTGATGTCGTTCCTGCCGCTGATCCTGTGGCTGCTGCAGCGCAAGGCGGATGTGGCGCTGGGGTTGTCGGTGCTTCTTTACGCGCTGACATGGGAATTCGACTGGTATCTGCCGGCCTATCCGAACGGGTTCTGGGCGTTCAATCCCTTCGCGTGGCAATTGCTATTTGTGTTCGGCGCGTGGTGCGCGCTCGGCGGCGCGCGGCGGATGGCGCGCATCCTGTCGTCGCGCATCACCTTCGCGCTTTGCATCGCCTATCTGGTGTTCGCGTTTTGCGTGACCATGACGTGGCATGTGCCGCAGCTCAATGTGTTCATGCCGCGCTGGCTCGAGACCTGGATGTATCCGATCAACAAGACCGATCTCGACGTCCTGCGCTTCGTGCATTTTCTGGCGCTGGCGGCTCTCACGGTGCGGTTCCTGCCCAAGGACTGGCCGGGCCTGAAATCTCCCTGGCTGCGTCCGGTCATCCGCTGTGGCCAGCATTCGCTGGAGATTTTCTGCCTGGGCGTGTTTCTCGCCTTCGCCGGGCATTTCGTGCTGGCCGAGGTTTCGGGCGGGGCGTGGATGCATTTCCTCATCAGCGTGGCCGGGATTGTCATCATGTCAGCCGCCGCATGGGTATTTTCGTGGTACAAGATCGAGGTGAGCAAAGTCGATAAACGCGCAAAAAATGCGGACGGCGATGCCGACCTCGCCGGAGGCGGGTCATGAAAGCGCTTGTTTTAGGGGTTCTAGCGGCTCTTCTGACGGTTTCTTTCGCGAGCGCGGAGGAGGCGCCGCCTGCATGCAGCGCCGCCGCTTACATGCTCACCACCGACAGCGCTCTGCCGAAAGTGGTTGACGCGATCAAGACCGCCAAGAAGCTGGACATCCTTGTCGTCGGCAGCGCCTCATCGGCACTTGCCGGCCCCGATGGCGCGAGCGCATCTTATCCGGCCAGACTGGAAGCGTCGCTGCGAGAGAAACTCGCAGGCGTCAACGTCACGGTGCGTACCGATCTGCGCCCGAAGAAAACCGCCGCCGAGGCTGCAGACAGTTTCCCTTCCATGATCGCAAAGCTGCCTTCGGACCAAAAACCAAATCTGGTGATCTGGCAGACCGGCACGGTGGATGCGATGCGCTCCGTCGATCCCGACGACTTCCGCGCGGCGCTCGTGAACGGGGTCAGCGCGCTGCAAAAGGCCGGGACCGATGTGCTGTTGATGAACCTTCAATATAACCCGCGCATGGAAACGATGCTCTCGGTCACGCCCTATAACGATACGATCCGCGTTGTGGCCCAAGAGCGCGAGGTGCCGATGTTCGATCGTTTCTCGATCATGCGGCACTGGAGTGACGCTGGCGATTTCGATTTGTTCGGTTCGGTTCACGGATTTGGAATGGCGAAAAAAGTTCACGATTGTCTCGGCCGCTCGCTCTCGACGATGATCGTCGAGGCAGCGCGCACCAATCCGGCCGAGCCCGGGACTCAGCGTTGATGAAGCTCACTTGTCGTGCCGTGTCCGCGATCGTGGCGGCTACGATCTGTGTCATGCCGCTTGCGGATTTTGCGATTGCCCAAACAGCCGCGCCGGACTCGGCGGCAAATTCGGAAGCGCCGAAAAAAGGTCTGGCGACCAAGGCCATTGAGGCTGCAAAGAATGTCGCCAGTCAGGCCGGCGATATTCTGACCCGCGTGCCGTGCCTGCCGGCGAAAGGTGCGGCTGCCGTTTCGGGCTCGTTGCCGCGCGTCGCGCGCCGTCTTGCGGCCGGCGACCCGGTCACGATCATCGCATTCGGTTCGTCCACCACTGTCGGCTATGGCACGTCATCGACGGCCTATACCTATCCGAACCGGCTGGCGGATCAGTTACGCCGCAAGTTTCCGACCTCGGACATCACCATCATCAATCGCGGGATGGGCGGCACCGATGCGCCGGAGATGATGAAGCGTTTCGATTCTGCTGTGCTCAACGACAATCCCGATCTCGTGATCTGGCAGTTGGGCACCAACACGGTGGTCAAGGGGAGCGCAGCGGATATCGAAGCCACCAAGGCACTGCTCGAAGACGGCATCTCGCGGCTGCAAGCCAAGGGGATCGATGTGGTGCTGATCGATCCGCAATATGTACCAGCCGTCACGGCCAAGCCGGAGAATGCCAGCAGTATGGTCAAGCTGCTCGGTCAGGTGGCCAAGCTCAAGAACGTGGCGGTGTTTCCGCGTTTCGAGATCATGCGGCAGTGGCATGAGGACGAGAAGCTGCCGTTCGACAAGTTTGTCATCGGCGACGGGCTGCACATGAACGATTGGGGTTACGCCTGCTTTGCGCAATTGTTGGGCGACACCATCATCAAGTCGGTCGGCGAGGTGAAGGCAGGCATCAACACGCCGACCAATGTAATGACCTTCCGGCCGATGTGAGGCCGGTTTGTCTCACGCCTTCTCGAGCGCTGTGGTCAGGTCTTCGATCAGATCGTCCTGATGCTCCAGCCCTGCCGAAAAACGAATGAAGCCTTCGCTGATACCGAGTTCGCCGCGTGCTTCCGGCGTCAGACGCTGATGCGTGGTGGTTGCCGGATGGGTCACGATGCTTTTCGCGTCGCCGAGATTGTTGGAAATCCGCGCTAGCTTCAGCGCATTCAGCGTGCGGAACGCCGCAGCCTTGCCGCCCTTGACCTCGAAGCCGACCAGCGTCGATCCGGCGCGCATCTGCTTCTTCACGATATCCGCCTGCGGATGATCGGCGCGACCCGGATAAACCAGCCGCGAAATCTTCGGATGCTTCGCCAGCGCTTCGGCAATCGCGCCTGCGGTTTCTGTCTGCGCCTTGACGCGGATGCTGAGCGTCTCGAGCCCCTTCAACAGCACCCATGCATTGAACGGTGACATCGACGGACCGGTCTGGCGCAGGAACATGTGGATGTGATCCTGGATGAAGGCGTTCGACGACAGGATGATGCCGCCGAGGCAACGGCCCTGACCGTCGATATGTTTGGTTGCCGAATAGACCACCACGTCCGCACCGAGTGTCAGCGGGCTCTGCCAGATCGGCGTTGCGAACACGTTATCGACAATCAGTCGCGCGCCGACGCTATGCGCGATGTCGGCGACCGCCGCGATGTCCACCACGTCCAGTGTCGGATTGGTCGGGCTTTCGAGAAAGCACGACTTGGTGTTCGGCCGCATCGCCTTCTGCCACTGATCGAGATCGTGGCCGTCCACCAGCGTCGACTCGATGCCATAACGCGGCAGCAAATCCTCCACCACATAGCGGCATGAACCGAACAATGCTTTCGCGGCGACGACATGATCGCCGGACTTCAGCGGTGCAAGGATCGCGGTGGTGACGGCGGCCATGCCGGTGGCGGTGGCGCGCGCGGCTTCCGCGCCTTCGAGCTCGATCATGCGCTGTTCGAACATCGCGACCGTCGGATTGGAAAATCGCGAATAAAGAAAGCCGGGATCGGCGCCGGTAAAGCGCGCTTCGCACTGTTCGGCTGTGTCGTAGACAAAGCCTTGGGTCAGGAACAGCGCTTCGGATGTCTCGCCGAATGGCGACCGCAGCGTGCCGGAATGCACCAGCCGGGTTTCGGGGCGATATTTGTGGGTGGCGGACGCGGCGCCTGCCGTGGTCTTGGTGTCGGACATGTGCACTCCATCGTGACCACCTCAACGATGGGCACAAAAAAACCGGCCTGGAAAAAATTTCCACAAGCCGGGATCACACTGTCCCCGGCCTGTTTAGCGAGTTATTTAACGTGGCTGCAAGCCGGCCGGCTCAAATGACCACGGGATAAGTCTCTCCCTTAGTCCCGCCCGGTCTTTCCGTCAAGCACCCCATCGGATAACCGATAAACATGGGTTTTCTTCGTTTTTGAGTGGTCCGGAGAAGGGACGTCCCCGTGGCTTTTACGCTCGCCCCCGACGCGACAGGAATCTTGCCGGATCGCATGATCGCGGCGATGGCCGATGCCGGCCTGATCCTGCCTGCCTATCCGTTTGTCGAAAGCCAGATCCAGCCCGCGAGCCTCGATCTGCGCTTGGGTGAAGTCGCCTATCGCGTGCGCGCGAGTTTTCTTCCCGGTCCGAACATCACCGTGGCCGAGCGCATCGACGAATTGAAGCTGCATGAGATCGACCTCACCGACGGCGCGGTGCTGGAAACAAATTGCGTTTACATCGTGCCGCTGATCGAAAGCCTCGCGCTGCCGCCATCGATTTGCGCCGCAGCCAATCCGAAAAGTTCGACCGGACGTCTCGATGTGTTCACGCGCGTCATCGCGGACGGCACGCGCCGCTTCGACATGATCGGCGCGGGTTATCACGGGCCGCTGTATGCCGAGATCAGCCCCAAGACGTTCCCGGTGCTGCTGCGCGAAGGGTCGCGGCTGTCGCAAATTCGTTTCCGCACCGGCCATCCGCTGCTCGATGCCGATGAACTTCAAGCGCTGCATGATGCTGAACGTTTGGTGGATAGCGACAGCGCCGATCTTGCCAGTGGCGTCGCGCTGAGCGTGGATCTGAGCGGCGAAGGCTCCGACGGATTCGTCGGCTATCGCGCCAAGCGTCATACCGGCGTGGTCGATGTCGATCGCCGCGCGGGCTATGTGGTCGGCGAGTTCTGGGAGCCGATCCGCGCGCGGCCCGATCGCAGTCTCATTCTCGATCCAGGCGAATTTTATATCTTGGCGTCAAAAGAAGCTGTGCAAGTGCCGCCGGATTTCGCCGCCGAAATGGTGCCGTTCGATCCGCTGGTCGGCGAATTCCGCGTCCACTATGCGGGCTTCTTCGATCCCGGCTTCGGCTATGCCGGAGCGGGAGGGCAGGGCTCGCGTGCGGTGCTGGAAGTGCGTTCGCGCGAAGTGCCGTTCATCCTTGAGCACGGCCAGATCGTCGGGCGGCTGGTCTACGAGAAAATGCTGTCGCGTCCCGACGCGCTCTACGGCCAGCGCATTGCGTCGAACTATCAGGGCCAGGGCCTGAAACTGTCGAAACATTTCCGCACTTGATCCGCACTGCGGAACGGTGAGCGCCCATGCGTGCGGCGCGGATGGCCGCAGGCGGATTCAATGATATGGCTCAACCGAAGCGGTGAATATCAAGACACCGCGCCGGGGAGTGCATGTCCGAGCTCGGAGTCTCCGAAATTCCAGTGCTGCCGGTGGCCGACAAGCCGCCGTTGCCGCCGCTGAAAGGTCCGGTCAAAAACCCGCTGCTGGACGGCCCCATCCTGTCGACGCTTCTTCGGCTGGCCACGCCGAATGTGATGGCGCTGACGGCCGGCACCTGCGTCGCCATTGCAGAGACATCCTATATCGGCCGGCTTGGCGTCGAGCCGCTGGCGGCGATGGCACTGGTGTTTCCGTTCGTCATTCTGATGATGACCATGTCTGGCGGTGCGATGGGCGGCGGCGTCGCGTCCGCCATCGCGCGCGCTCTCGGGGCGAATGATTCCGAACGGGCATCGACGCTGGCGATTCATGCCCTGATGATCGGCCTTTGTTTCGGGCTGATCTACACCATCGGCATGCTGGTCTTCGGGCCGAGTTTGTTTGACATGCTCGGCGGCCGGGGCCGCGTTCTCGACGAAGCCGTCGGATACACGCAGGTGTTTTTCGGCGGCGCGGTGATCCCCTGGGTGATGAACACGCTGGGAGCGTTGCTGCGCGGCACCGGAAACATGAAGCTGCCGTCCGCCATCATCCTCAGCGCGTCGTTTTGTCAGATCGTTCTTGGCGGCGTGCTCGGTCTGGGTTTCGGACCGATCCCGTCATTCGGCATGCGCGGCGTCGCGACCGGAACGCTGATCGCTTTCTCGCTCGGCCTTGTTGTCATGGCCTGGTATCTCTTGTCAGGCCGTAGCCGCGTGAAACTAAAAGTCAGCGGCTTCCGGTTTCAGAGCGGGATGTTCTACGACATTCTCAAAGTCGGCGCGGTGGCCTGCTTCTCGCCGCTGCAAGTGGTGCTGACGGTCACGGTCTTCACGCATCTGCTGGCGGGTTTCGGCACCGAAGTTCTTGCGGGCTATGGCATCGGCGCGCGGCTTGAGTTCATGCTGACGTCACTGGCGTTTGCGGTGGGCATTGCGTCGGTGCCGATGATCGGCATGGCGGTCGGCGCGGGGCGCATCGAACGTGCGCGTCGGATTGCGTGGATTGCCGGCGCGGTGTCGTTTACGATCGTCGGTCTTGGCGGCACCGTATTCGCAATCGTCCCGGATGTGTGGGTCAGCATCTTCACCGACAATGCGGCGGTACGCGCGGCGAGCCGGCAATATCTGTCGACCGTCGCACCGCTGTTTGCCTTCATCGGCCTGTCGATCTCGCTGTTCTTCTCGTCGCAAGGAGCAGCCAAGGTGCTTGGACCTGTGCTGGCGCAAACCGCGCGGCTTGCATTCGTTGTGGCCGGTGGATGGTGGCTGTCCTCTCAAGGCGCGACCAGCGCGCATTTCTTCTGGCTCGCGGCTGCTTCGATGATCCTGCTCGGCGTGCTGGCTGCTGCTGCGGTCTGGCTCACGAATTGGGGCGCGCAGACATCGCCCGCCGCCGCGAAGTAATGCGGCGACGGTGTGAGTGGACGCCAAGTTCCTGTCGTTGATTTATGCGCAGACGGCTTCGATGTTGTTGCCGTCCGGATCGATCAGGAAGGCTGCGTAATAGGTGGGACTGTAATCGAGGCGCGGACCCGCTCCTCCATTGTCCCGACCGCCTGCTTTCAGACCGGCGGCATGAAACGCCTTGATCGCCTGATGATCGGGAGCGCGAAACGCCACATGCGCGCCGTCTTTCCTCGGCTGCTTTGAAAGATGTAGCCACAGCGCAGGCGCGCCCTTTGGCCCGAAGCCTGCGCCGCTGTCGTCGCGCGAACAGAGCACATGGCCGAGCGGCGCCAGCACCGCGCTGTAGAACTTCACGCTGGCGTCGAGGTTTGCGACGCGCAGTCCGATATGGTCGTACATGGGTGATCTCCTGTTGATGAGGAGATCACCTTATGGCGGTGGCCTGCAGGCGATCTTGGAAAATCTTGCGGTCGCCGCGCGCGGCTTCGCGGAAGCGCCGTGGCGATATACCCGCCGCGCGATGGAAGGTGCGAACGAAGTTCGACAGGTCGCCGAACCCGACGTCGTAGGCAATCGAGGTAATCGAGCGTGCATCGTCCGCAAGCAGGCGCGCCGCATGACGCAGTCTTGCGCGGACGAGATATTGATGCGGCGTTACGCCGAGCACGCGCGCAAACGTCCGCAGAAAATGAAACGCACTGACGCCTGCTTCGCGCGCCGTGCGGTCGAGATCGATGTCGCGGCCGGAATTCGCCTCGATCCACAGAGCGCTCTCCACGGCGCGACGGCGATCTCGCGCGGTGGCTGAACCGGCCTTGCGCGATTGTCCGGATGACGTTTCGGCAAAACGATTCACGAATAGCATTGCTGCTTCATCGATGCCGATGTCATTGTCACCGCGACCCGTCGCCTGCGCTAATTCGGCATAGACAATAAGCTCGGGCAGCGGCGGTGCACTCCCGCCGCGCATCGCGTTTTGGCTCAAGCCCATTTCGTCCGCGAGCGCGGGCGACAATTGAAACGAAAGGCACTCATCGCCGCAGACGTGGTGATCGTGCGAGCAGCAATATTCATCGCCAGCGTGGCCGATCATCACGGATCCAGCGACCAGCTCGTGTTTGCAGCCGCGCGTGGCATAACCGAAGCTGCCCTTGCGCACATAGGACAGCGAATGACGTGCATGTTGTTCAGCGAACGGTTTGTCGTCCGGCCCCATCGTGCACCGGTAGTCGAACACGTTGAGCGATGCGCTTTCATACAGCGTCGTCTTCATGGCTGAATGCTCCCCCGTCGGCCGCGCGGAGCAATCGACAGTCCGGGGTCGAACAGCATCGGTTCGTCCTGCGATTCCTTGCTCGCGATCTTCGCGCGCTCGATGGCGAGCATGCGAAATTTGGTTGTGACGCCGCCATTGGCGGAGAAGCCGCCGGTCTTGCCGTTGGCGGCCAGCACGCGATGGCACGGAATGACGATGGGGAAGGGATTTTCGCCCAGCGCCTTGCCGACTGCGCGCGATAGCAGCTTGTCACCGAGCCGCGTGGCGATCTCGCCGTAGGTCAGCGTCTCGCCGGGCGCGATGGTGCGGGCGATGTGATAGACGCCCCGGTTGAAAGCAGGAATGTGCTCGAGATCAAGGGTGATGAACGACAGGTCGCGCGCTTCGCCGGTCAGTAGCGCCGTCATGGCGTCGCAGGCATGCTGCACATTTTCCGGCATCGCGGCGGGCCGCGCGCCGGGTGCCTTTTGTGACAGTCGCGACAGCGTCCGCGTATCGCTGAGTTCAGGCAGTTGCACACCCAGCAGGCCGCGCTCGTGCCATGCGATCCCGCACCGCCCGATGGCCGTGTCGAACAATGCAAGGCCTGCTGTCATCTTGGCTGCCATTCTTCCATTTCGTCCTATCAGCCGACTTGGAGAATCTTGCTGTTTTGCGCGTGAGTGGCCACCCGAATTCCGGGCCGGGGAAAGCATCTTGCGGCTCCGCGCCCCGTATGGCTAGTGTCGCGCCTGCGCGGGCGTAGTTCAATGGTAGAACGGCAGCTTCCCAAACTGTAAAATGCCGTTTCACGGCTATTCGTGGTTCTCCAAATTATTCGAAAAACGGCTGTCCCGCAGCAACTTTCTGCACATGGTGTTTCGTGGCTCTCCATGGCTACCCGCGTTTCCCGGTGCCTAGCGGTGCCTAAGACTTGCGCGTTATCGGAAGCGTGAGACAATCAATACATATTAGCTAGTGCGTTCTGTTCTGCCGCTTCGTCACTAGCGAGCGGTGGAGTAGAGCGACGATTTATGGATTTGGAAAAACAAGTTTGCAGTTTTCGGGTCGCGAACAAGCTCAGAGAGCTAGGGGTGAAGCAGGAAAGTATATTCTGGCATTGGGCGACAGACGTGGAGGAAGATGGTCTCACTTGGTGGGCAGTATCGGAAAAGGAACCTCGCCGTGGTAAGAAGGTCAGGGAGCTATCCAGCCCCCAACATTATCGCGGAAAGATTTCCGCCTTTACCGTTGCAGAACTAGGCGAGATCTTGCGCGTCGCAACGAGTTCTGACTTCGAAGGGGTTGTAACTAGCGATTCAGCGGAGAATGGATTTCGGGTTTGGATGGCAGACCCACTACAAGATGAGTTTCCGTTTACTTTCGATGAGGAGAGTACGTTCATCGAACAATCGGAAGCGGACGCACGCGCAAAAATGCTAATCTACCTCATTGAGAACGGATTAATTTCAAAATAAGGACCGGGACGTTGAGCGACGACGAGGAGACTGACAGGTGGCTCGCCGAGATGAGCAAGAGTGTGTCGCTTCGCGGGGCGCACTCTGAGATTACACGCTCGCGTTACCCGGCAATCACCGAAGAACAGAAGGCGAAGATATTGGCAGGTCTGTTCGTTACGCCCGA
>Ga0209023_10007465_pt1 | contig 11195 bp, 9 predicted proteins | sample LakOneMetagenome_FD_187468 | JGI IMG/M metagenome (GOLD analysis project Ga0209023, IMG submission 187468) | Freshwater and sediment microbial communities from Lake Erie, Canada (SPAdes) (version 2) | ecosystem: Environmental > Aquatic > Freshwater > Lentic | place: Lake Erie, Canada | collected...
GCGCCGCAATCGTGAGGAGACACCCCATGTCGGATCTGGTTCCCCCGTCCCGTTTCACCGTCGCGGCCCTCACGATTGCGGCGCTGCTGTCAGGTTGTGCGCTGAGAGCCACGCCAGGCGCACCACCAACAGCCGTCGTGGCCGCGCTCGGCGATGCACCCTCACGGCCGTGGAGGGCGCCCTCGTGGTTCGCGCCTGATGCGTGGGGTTGCCCCGCCGGCGTCACCATGAGTGGCGGAGCTTCGATCGACGACGCCGACGCCCGACCGCAGGTCCGAGGTGCATCGTTGGTCCGGGTGCTCACCAGCACCGACATCCAGGTCAACGGCGGTGAAGGCGTCGTCGCGATCGTTGATTGCGCCCCGGTCACCAGTGGGGGAGAGGTCGTCGTGCAGGCGTCCCGGCACCTCTACGGCTACCAGCAGAGCACCGGGCGTACCGTGATCCCTCTGACCGACCCGGTGGCGCTGCCCGAAGAACTGGGGACCACCGACCGTTGCACGCTCCTGTCCACACGCGGCACCAACCCCACGATCACCTACTCGTGCGCTCAGTCCTACGGGAGCCCTTCGACCGGCAGCATCACCGTCGATGCCCGCACGCTGACCGTGCGCCCCAGCAGCGGAACATGACTCGGCGTGCTTCCCTGGCCGCGGCTCGAACCCGAGCGGGTTCCGTGACCGTGTTGATATCCACGAGGTGGGCGATCGCGTCGGGCGCGCAACTGCTCCACCTCTGGCCATTCGCGTTGGCCTGCAAGAACGCTCATTCGCCCGCCTTCTCCGAAGCATCGAAGGCGTCTTCCCGCTGGCACTCCGACTCGGCTTCGTAGTGGGCCGTGCCCATCGACTGCGCCAGCCCGGCGCTCGAGGCGTGTCGCGACTCCCAGCCGCAGGCGCAGCGCACCGTGAAGGCGGGCCGCCGGGGCGAACCTTGGAGCACCAGCTGGTACGGCATGCGGGTGCGATGTGGCGAGGCGGGCGCTTCGCCGGCCGCTGGCTCCGTCTCAGCGTCGCTCGCGCTGTTCGTGTGGGTCCCCTCGTTGGTCTCGGTCGCGCACGGTGCGCCGTTTGAGCGCGCAGTGTCGTCCCCGGCGGCGGGGTGGACCTGCGCGGGCTGGTCCGATCCGGTCGAGCACGACTTGTCGTTCATCTGTGTCACATCCTTGAAGGACGCGGGACGACTCGATCGGTTGACGCGCCGAGCGCGAGTCGTCGACAACCTGCCGTCTTGTTCGGGAGCACCTCCGCCGTCGGGTCGGTGACGGCATGGTCGGTCTCGACACGCGCGGCGACGACCGAGACACTGAGTCGCTGTAGTCGCGCGGAGGGACCGATGACGCACATCGCCCGCGGTGATGTCAACGGATGCTTCCCCACCGCGTCTGTAGCCGCATGCGCCTGCCACACACCGCAAGAGGTCGCGTCAAAGCGTCGAGCACATCGCGCCAGGAGAGTCGACCACCGCGGCGCCCTCGAGTGCCTGTGTCGCTCCTACTGGCATTCGTGGTGGTGCTGTCCGTGGGGATCACACCATCGCGCCTGTCTGCTTCCGTCACGATCGCCGCGACCGCCGACACGGCTTCAGCCGCCGCGCCGCAGGAGCGTCGAGGACCTGCGACCACGGCGCCGACGAGCGGCCCGGTCGAGGCAGCGCGACCGACGCGGGTCGCCGTCATCGGAGATTCGCTCGTGGCCGAGACCGCCCCGCAGCAACTTGCGATGCTGCGATGGGTGGGGTGGGAGCCGACGGTGTTCGGGGATCCGGGCCGGGCGCTCGACGCGCCCAGCATCCAATCGGCGGTGGCCGCCGCCGCGAGCGATCCGCGAGTGGGGGTCGTGGTGCTGGCGACGGGGTCGAACGACAACGTCGTGAACGCCTCGACAGCTGACCGAGTCGGCGACGCGAGTGCACTCGCGGTGTACGCGGCGACCTTGAACCGCACCCTCGCGCTGCTAGGGGACCGATGCGTCGTGCTGGTCGATGTGCGAGACGACAGCAATGAGCTCTACCGAACCTCCTGGGCCGGGCGAACCAACGCCGAGCTCCATCGGGTCGCCGTCACCCGACCCGCAACGGTCGTCGTCGGCTGGGCCGACCGTTCGCGTCCACATCCCGAGTGGTTCGGTGCCGACCGGTTGCACTTCGTCGACGCCACAACCACTCACGAGAACGGGATGGTCAACTACGCCGCAGCCATCCTCGACGGCGTGGCCCGCTGCCGGCCGTGATTCCTCGACCACGGGCGGGCGCGTCGACGATGCAAGGCACGACTTCCGATGGACCCGACCACGAGCTCTTCCGACTCGCGCCGTCGCACGCTGCCTGCGGCCACCCGGCGCCGACGGGTGAAGTCGCGGCGGCGGTGTCAACCGATGACCGCGACCCGCGTCCCTTTCGGCATGCGCCAGCGACATGAGCCTCGTCCCACGCCCGAGTCCGCCGACCCGAACCGAGCCGCCCATCCGCCGCACCTGCGACGGTGGCGCCTCCGCGTTCTCGCGCTGGTCGCCTGCGCAACGTTGCTGGCGACACTGACAGTGGTCGCAGCCGGAGCCGGCGCGCCGCCCGCCGGCGCCACCGAACATGGACCCCGCAGCCCGAGCATCGCCGGAGCGGATGCGACCATCGTGGCGGCGGGGCCGGGCCGCTCGTCGAAACGAGACTCGACCACCGCGGACCTCGCCGGTGGAAGCGCGACGGTCGGCGCCGGGGTGTTCGGGTTGGGCTGCACCGCGGTGGGGGCCCGGTTGAGCGCGGGAACGTTTCATCCGATCACCCCCGTGCGCATCCTGGACAGCCGACTCGGGTCGGGTGCGTGGAACGGATCGAGGCTCGCGGCCGGGTCTCCCCGGAACCTGCCGGTGGCCGGGGTGGGCGCCGTGCCCGCCACAGCGACGGCCGCCACGATCAACGTCACCGTCACCGGCAGCACGCAGCCGAGCTCGTTGTCGGTGTTCCCCGCGGGGAGTGCGCTGCCGGCGCCGCCGGCCCTCGGTTTCCTGGCCGGGGAGACATTGCCGCAGCAGGTCGGTGTGGCGGTGGGCGCCGGCGGGCAGATCGCCTTTGCCACTGCCGCGGGAGCGGTCGATGTGATCGTCGATCTCTATGGCTTCTACGACGCGGGACCCGGCGGGAGCGTATGCACAGACGTGGCACCGGCTGCGGTCTTCGACGCGCTGGTCACCCAGGGCTCACCGGCATCGCCAACCATGACGGGAGGGGCAGTGCCCTCGACGGCTACGGCGATTGTGGCCCGCGTCGAGGTGCTGGCGGCGACCGCCAACTCGTTCGCAGTGGTGTGGCCCTTCGCTGACCCGATGCCGAACATGTCGGTCATCAACTACGCCGCGGGATCCTCGACTGACTCCAACGTGCTGACCGTGCGGCTCGGACCGGGCGGCAAGGTCAGAATCGCGAACGCATCGGGGTCCGCGACGCTGCGCCTCACCGTCCTCGGGTACTTCGACGCGACGTCGGGGCCTGACGGCGCCGGGGGCACATTCACGATCACGCCGACCGCCGGCACCGGGACGATGGCGGTCACCGCGGCGGCCACGCCCGTGCACGGCTCGTTCAGCGCCTACACCTGGGACTGGGGTGATGGCACGGCGACATCGCCAGGGGCGACCGCCCCCCACCTCTACGCCACGCCCGGGATCTTCCGCATCCGGCTCACGGCGACGGCGGCGGGCATCGGCTACATCGGCGACTACTTCTACACCGCGGCCCCCGCCCCACCCGGGCCCCCGACCATGGTGACCGCGTCGGCGCGCAACGCGTCAGCGGACGTGTCCTGGGTCGCGCCCAGCGCCAGCGGCGGTGCCCCGATCGTCAGCTACACGGTGACCGCGTCGCCCGGTGGCGCCACGTGCTCGACCTCGGGGCAACTGTCGTGCACGGTCTCCGGGCTGACCAACGGCACCGCATATACGTTCACGGCGACGGCGATGAACTCCACCGGGGCGGGCCTGGCGTCGCTGCCATCGCCGCCGGTCACCCCCGCCGCCGGCGCGCGTTACCACCCGGTGACCCCGTCGCGGCTGCTCGACTCGCGCACGACCAACGGCGGGTGGAACGCCCCGCTGAACGCGGGCACACCTCGGGTCCTCACGGTGACCGGCCGGGGCGGGGACTCCAACGTGCCGGCCGTCGCGTCAGCGGTGGTCATGAACGTCACCGTCACGGACAGCTCCACTGGTTCGTTCGTCACCGCCTACCCGACCGGCACCGCCACCCCCAACGCGTCGAACCTGAACTTCGGTCGTGGACAGACCATCGCGAACCTCGTCACGGTCCGCCTCGGCACCGCCGGCGGGGTGTCGTTCGCCAACGCCGTGGGCTCGGTGGATGTGCTCGCCGACGTCGTCGGCTACTACGACGACGGGATCGGCACCGGGGACTTCTACGTCGGCATGGCCCCCACCCGTGTCCTCGACTCCCGCACCACGAACGGAGGCTGGAACACACCGCTGGCTGCCGGCACGACCCGCTCCCTCGCCATCACGACGCACCTACCTCCTACGGCGTCCGCCGTGATCGCCAACGTGACCGTCACCGGGGCCAGCGCAGGCAGCTTCGTGTCGGTGTGGCCGTCCGGCCTGCCCCGACCGAACGTGTCGAACCTCAACTTCGCCGCCGGGCAGACCATCCCGAACCTGGCGATCGTCAAGATCGGCGCCGGCGGGCAGATCGCGTTCGCCAACGCCGTGGGCTCCGTGGACATCATCGTCGACGTGGTCGGGTACTTCGACCCGACAGGGGGTTCCCGGTTCCATGCCATCGACCCGACCCGCGTACTCGACGATCGGGTACCCACCGGGCTGTCGGGCGCATGGACCGCGGGTCAGACCCGGGCGCTGCCCATCGCGGGAGCAGGAGGTACGAACGTGCCAGCCGGTGCGACAGGAGTTGTCGCCAACGTGACCGCCACGAACCCCACCACCGGGAGCTTCGTCACCGTGTTCCCCGATGGCGCCGCGTTGCCCACCGCCTCGAACGTCAACTTCGGTCCCGGTTGAGACGATCCCGAACCTCGTCACCACGCAGCTGCCCGCCAACGGCACCATCGACCTCTACAACAAGCTCGGCACCGTCGACCTCATCGCCGACGCCGTCGGCTACTACGCCCCCAACTGATTCGCCAGGGACCAGCACCGGTTCGGCTGCAGGTGTGTCGCCGGTTCGATCTGGCCGTCTTCGGCCAGTCGCCCCCGCCGCGAGGCGCCACCCAGACGGTTCCGGGCCTCGCACTCTGAAGGGACGACGCTCGGCCCAGCGGCGATTCGGAGCCGCCCGGGCCTACGGGCGATAGGTCATCCGCGGCGTGGCGGATGGCGAGCGCCCAAGGGTCGGCCGTCTGCGACCTTCTGTGACCGCCGCCGAGTCAGCCTCGTCTACCGGCGCGCCGATGACTGGTACCTCGGGCTGGGGAGCGACGACTTCACCAGGGTCTTGGCTCGATCGTTCCGGGAGCGACCCCGGCGACGCTGCCCGGGAGCCGGGCCCAGGAACCGGCAGCGACGGTGGTGGTCACGACCACCGTGGCAACGGTCGTCCCGACCCCGGTTCCGACCACCTTCTCGGCACCGATCGCCGAACCGGCGACGGTCCGGATGGCCACCCACTTGCCGGCGCCGACACCGACGTCCACGACGACGGTCCCGGCCCCGTCAGGCGATCGCTCGGCCGCGGCGTTCCTGTACGGAGGGTGCGACAGGGACGCTCAGTCCGCAGCTTCGACCGTGGCCGGCGGTGGCTCGGAGGGCCGGGTGGTCGCGTTGATCGGTGATTCGATCAGCGATCAGGTCCGGCTTGGTCTCGTGGCGCTGGGGGACGGATCGTTGGGTGGTGTGCTCGTCGGGCCGGCGCCAACGGCGAGCGCGGTGACCGACCCGGACGGGCGAGCGACGCCGTGGAGAACCAGCCCCCAGCACCGCTTCGATCTGCTCTGAGCTGAGCGGGTGGCCTACGGCCCCAGGATCTGACAGACGACGTCGCTCAGGGCGACGGCTCCCGGCGCCGTCGGGTCGTCGGTCGGGCAGGCCTTGGCGGTCGGGTCGGAGAGGTCCGGACCGGTCGCGGACTCGATCGCGGCGGCGAACAGGCTGGTGTTGCCCAGGTTCAACGAGGTGCTGGCCCAGGTTCCGGTCCGGGTGTCGAGCATGATCAGCTCGGCGTGGCGCTCCCCAGCGGGCGCACCGACGCCGCTCGAGTTGGAGCGGCGGTACTCGAAGAAGAACCGCGAGTCCGTTGACCAGAATCGCTGGGCTTCGTTGCCGATGCCGGGCCGGCCCAGGGGCTCGGTCCCGGTGTCGGTGACCGTGCCGGTGTCGAGGTCCACCAACTGCGTGTGGAACTGCGAGTCCGCGATGACCGCCTTGTGGCCGCGGGGCGCAACCATGATGAGCGGGCTGAGCCCCGCGACGTCGCGAATCGGGAAGAGCTTGCGGATGGCCGAGCCGGTCGGGTTGTAGTTGTCCGGCAGGGTCTGAAGCCGGTTGCACGCGCCGGTCGCATCGGCAGATATCGTGACGTCGACCCTGCGAGCCGGAGCGCGGGACCCGAACGACGGACATGGTCCTTTTGCGATTTCGAACTGGAGCGCTGATCCGTAGCCGCCGATCGCAAGCTCTGTAGGGCTCTGGGCGTCATAGCTGAGCGGGTCGTTGTAATCCGCGGGGCCGGCGAGGTCGAGGGGGAACAACGACCAGGTGCCTCGGCCTTCTGAGGAAACGGATGCTGCGATGCGACCGCCGGCGGTGATGGCGAAGCTGTTGTCTGGGTTCGTTTGCCCGTTGGCGTAGGTGATCGGCAGCCGCCGAGCCGCTCCCGTGTCCAGATCGATCGCATCGAATCCACTGACGCCGTCGAAGACCACAAAGGTGAGCCCGGTCTTGGTGCCGAAGAGCCGCCCGACGCCCTCTGGGTTCGTGTCGCTCTTCGATGCCGGCTCTGTCGTACCCGGCGCCCGGGCGGGCGGCGCCGGGCGCGTCGTGGCCGGCGGGGTACCGATGACGACCGTTCGGTCGGATGGCTTTCGGCTGACGACCGCGAACGTGAGGAGCACGACCGCGGCGGCCACCGCGGCGAGCACAGACAGGCGGGCGCGGCGCCGCTGCCCGGCATAGCGCTCGGAGCTCTTCACGATGGCGTTCCATCCGTCTTCGCTCGGGACGGCAGTGACCGCGGCGTGGTCCAACAAGTGCGCAAGGTGGTCGTCGTCGTGGTCGCCCGCCATCAGGTCACCTGCCCCTTGACGACGGGGGTGGCGGGGAACATGGCGCCGCCGGCGTCAGCGACGGTGTCGCCGCTCAGACGTTCGGCCAGCGCAGCGCGGCCCCGGTGGGCGTGGATCTTCACTGAGCCCTCGCTGATGCCCAGGATCGTGGCGGTTTCGGCCACCGAGCAGCCCTGGTAGTACCGCAACACGACGCACTCGCGTTGACGGGTCGACAGGGTCTGCAGTGCCGCGATGATGTCGCGTCGCAGCTGCGACGCGGCCGCTTCAACGTCGGCCCCGGGGGCGGTGCCTGGTGGTGGGGGTGGGTGGCGGCGGGTGATGGCACGGCGACGCATGTTGTGCCGCGACAGGTTGATGACCGTGGTGCGCACGTAGGTGTACGGATGCGACTTGTCCTCGATGCGGTCCCACCCCGCATAGGTCCGGGCGAACGCCTCCTGCACGACCTCCTCGGCGGCCTCCTGGGGCTTGACGAGCAGCGAAGCGAGCGACACGAGCTTGTCGTAGGACCGCAGGTACAGGTCACGGAGCACGACATCACGATCCTCCTCCGACTCGACGACAACCAGTTTCACCCGCACCCCGCTCCCGCCCGCTTTCGTGCGCTCTCCACGTACCGACACACCATTCGCCCGTCCGCTGGCGCAGTCTCCCAGACGCTCGTCGACGCCCGCCGCCGGGTCGACGGGAAAGACCTTCACGCGGCAGCGAAGTAGCCGACCGCATCGAAGATCACGTCTGTCGCACCAACCGCGGTGGCGAACGCGATCTGACCGTTGGTGCCGATCTTGACCGCGGTGAGGTTGGGGATGGTCTGGCCCGCCGCGAAGTTCACGTTCGACGCGTTCGGCAGGACCGATCCCGCCGGGTACACGGTGACGAAGCTGTTCGCGGTGGCGCCCGTGATCGTCGTGTTCCCGATCACCGCGGTGGCCCCCGCCGGCACCACCCCCGTCCCGGTCACCGGCAGCGTGCGTGGTGCACCCGCCGTGAGCTTGGCGTTCCAGGCTCCGGTGCTGCTCCGTGAGTCCAACAAGCGGGCCGGCACGAGTGCATGGAACACGTCACCGGTCGCGGTGTCGAAGTACCCGACCACATCGGCGATGACGTCGACCGCGCCGACCGCGTTCGCGAACGCCACCTGCCCGGCGGTGCCGACCTTCACCGTCACCAGATTCGGGATCGTCTCCCCGACCGCGAAGTTCACGTTCGACGCGTTGGGCAGCGCGCTCCCCGCCGGGTAGGCCGTCACGAAGCTGTTCGCGGTGCCGCCGGTCACGGTGACGTTCATGATCACCGCGTCGGCCGTAGCCGGCACCCCGCCGACCCCGCGCACCTGCAGAGTCTTGGGGACGGCCGCGGTGAGCTTCGCGTTCCAGCCCCCGTTGGCGACGCGCGAATCCAAGATCCGCGAGGGCGGCAACGCGTTGTAGCGATCAGCGGGCACTGCGTCGAAGTAGCCGACGATGTCCGCGATCACATCGACCGCGCCGACGGCGTTGGCGAAGGCCACCTGCCCAGCGGCACCGACCTTCACGGTCGCCAGGTTGGGGATCGTCTGACCCGCGGCGAAGTTCACGTTCGACGCGTTCGGCACTGAGGTTCCAGCTGGGTACACCGTGACGAAGCTGTTCGCCGTCCCCCCGGTCGCCGTCACGTTCATCACCACAGCGTCGACGTTCGTCGGGATCGCGGCCGTCCCGCCGGTCACGGTCAACGCCTTGGGTGCGCCTGCGAGCTTCGCGTTCCACCCGCCGTTGGGTCCCCGCGAATCGAGGATGCGGGTCGGCGCGAGCGGATGGAAGTACGTCCCGGCCGCCGGGGTCACCGGTCCCGATGGTGCCGACGCCGGCCCCGGACCAATGCTGTTGGCCGCGGTCACGGTGAACGTGTACGGGGTGCCGTTCGTCAGGCCGGAGACCGTGCAGGTCAACGGACCCGACGTCCACGAACAGGTCTTGCCGGCGGGCGACGACATCACCGTGTAGCCGGTCACGGCGGAACCGTGATCCGATGCTGGCGCCGACCACGACACCACGGCCCCTCCGGCCGTTGGAACGGCTGTCACCGCCAATGGCGCCGACGGAGGGCTCGGTAGGTTGAAGCGGCCCATCGTGCCGTAGCTGCTGTTCCCGAACCACATGTTCCCGTCCGGGCCCAACGCGATGTCGCTCGGGCCCGAGACCCCGTTGCCGAAGAAGCGGGAGACGGCCCCCGCGGTCGAGATCTTGCCGATCGACTGGTTGCGGTAGTCGGTGAACCAGAGGTTCCCGTCGGGGCCAGCCGCAATGCCCTCGGGTTGCCTGATCATGGGATCGGTGAAGTTCGATACCACTCCGGCGGTGGTGATCTTGCCTATCGAGCCCGACGAGTTCGTGAACCACAGGTTGCCGTCCGGTCCGGCGGCGATCCGAGAGGGCGTGTCGATGGTCGGGTCCGTGAACAGCGAGATGACGCCCGAGGGCGTGATCCTCCCGATTGCGTGTGCGAAATCGGTGGTGAACCACATGTTGCCGTCCGGCCCGGCAACGATTCCCGCTGGGTACGTGAAGGTAGGGATCGGCATCGTGTAGCGGGACACGATCCCGGCGGTGGTGATCTTGCCGATCGAGTTTCCGCTGGCATTGGTGAACCAGAGGTTGCCGTCGGGGCCAGGTGCGATGTCGTTGGCTGCCGCGATCTTGGGGTCGGTGAAGGTCGTGACGACACCTGCGGTGGTGATCTTGCCGATCGAGGTTGCCGTCGTGAACCAGATGTTCCCGTCGGGCCCGGTCGTGATGCCCTTGGCCCCGGGGATGGAGGCGGGAAGCAAGGTCGCGACGCCGACAGGGCTGATCTTGCCGATCCCGTCCCCCGTGGTGAACCAGATGTTGCCGTCGGGCCCCGCGGCGACGTCCGCAACCGCGCTCGGAAGCGAGAAGTTGTCGATCGGACCGGACGTTGTGAAGCTTGCCGGCGCCGAAGCGGGGCCGAAGCCGTTTGCGTTCTTTGCGGCCACGGTGAGCTGGTACGTGACCCCCATAGCCATGGAATCAAGTAGCACGCTCGTGGCCGGGGTCATCGTGTCGATCGACCAGGCGCAGCCTTGGAGGCAGGTGATGCGGTAGTTCGTGATCGGGCTGCCGCCGTCGGCCGGTGGGCTCCAGCCGACCGCCAGCTCGTTGGGTACTTGTGCCCAGTTGATCGTGACGTTGCCGGGTGCGCCGGGCACCGAACTCGACGCCCTCGCCGGTGGGATCGCGATCAAGCTCCACCCGGCGACGAGCACCACAACCACGAGGATCGCTGCGCTCCGTCGCCGCGCCACCGCCGGTCCTGGCTCCTGTCCGGCTCTCGACACCGGGCAACACCGCTCCGCCCACGGGGACCGGCGCGGGTGAGAGCGCCGCGTGGCTGCAGTGCTCTCACCCGCTCCTACGGCCCCCGCGCTCTCATTCGATGGTGGCCCAACTGCACCCATCGATGTGCCTCGCCCCGTTTGGGCCGCGACCGCCATGTTCGCCGCCCCAGCTTTGGGCCAGCGGCCGGGGCCGATGCGTCGCCGATTGGCGCGGGAGGTGGGCGATTCGTGGCGCAGGCGCATAGCCACAAGGGACGCGGTTGCCACCGATCGGTTGACAGCACCATCGAAGATTCTTCGGAGAATCTTTCCCTTGGCGCTCGCCCGGCATCAGACGCTCGCACGCCGTATGCGAATCTGGGTGCGATCTCGACCAATGATCGGGTCAGGCCTCAGGCGAAACGGGTCGTGCGCCCGGGCTGGGGAGTGGCGGGGCGCGGCACACCACCCGCGGGGCGGTTGGGCATCCGAGTGGCCCTCCGTTGTCGCTGCGGTCGACGCCCAAGGAGCACGGTGTCCGACGGCTCCGCTCCGCCAGTTCCAGCGCGGTTCAGTGATTGAGGACGCATTCGAGCGCCGCGTCGTCCGACGCGAGCGCGGGCGCCGTCGCCA
>Ga0209023_10007466_pt1 | contig 11195 bp, 9 predicted proteins | sample LakOneMetagenome_FD_187468 | JGI IMG/M metagenome (GOLD analysis project Ga0209023, IMG submission 187468) | Freshwater and sediment microbial communities from Lake Erie, Canada (SPAdes) (version 2) | ecosystem: Environmental > Aquatic > Freshwater > Lentic | place: Lake Erie, Canada | collected...
CAGGTACAGGCCGGGTTGCACTCACCGCGTTGCTGTCCGCGGCGCTGCTCGCCGCCTGCGGCGGCGCGCCGCAGGGCACTGCGCAATCCCCCCACCTCGGTGCGCCGACCCATGCCGCCGCCGCCGGCCTGATGGACAGCGAGAAGGTCCTCAACGTCTACAACTGGTCGGACTACATCTCGCCGGACATCGTGCCCGCGTTCGAGAAGGAATACGGCATCAAGGTCAACTACGACGTCTTCGATTCCAACGCCGTCGTGCAGACGAAGCTGCTGGCCGGCCAGACTGGCTATGACATCGTCGTGCCGTCCGCCAATTTCATGGCGCTGCAGATCAAGGCCGGCGTGTTCCAGAAGCTCGACAAGAAGCGGCTGCCGAACCTCAAGAACGTCGACCCGGAGATGGCCAGGGTCATCGATCCGCTCGATCCGGGCATGCAGTACGGCGTGAACTATTTCTGGGGCACCTCGGGCGTCGGCTACAACGTCGACAAGATCAAGGCCGCGATGCCCGATGCGCCGGTCGACAGCTTCCGCATGTTCTACGACCCGTCGGTCATCAAGCATTTCAAGAACTGCGGCGTCGCCGTGCTCGATGAGCCCGAGGAAATCCTCAACACCGTGTTCGTCTACCTCGGCCTGCCCGCCAACAACGAGGATCCCAAGAACCTCGCGGCGGCGGAGAAAGTGTTGATGGCGATGCGTCCCTACGTTCGCTACGTGCATTCATCGAAGTACATCGAGGACCTCGCCAACGGCGAGATCTGCCTGGCGCTGGGCTGGAGCGGCGACGTCGGCCAGTCGGCGACGCGCGCGCGCGAAGCGAAGAACGGCAACAACATCAAGTACCTCATTCCGAAGGAGGGCGCCGTGATGTTCTTCGACATGATGGCGATCCCGGCCGATGCTGTGCATCCGAACAACGCGCACCTGTTCATCAACTACCTGTTGCGCGCGGATGTGTCGGCGAAGAATTCAAGCGTGCTGCACTACGCGTCGAGCAACGCGGCCGCCTATCCGTTGATCGACCCGGTCGTGCTGAACGACCGCGGCATTTTTCCCGCGCCCGAAACGCGCGCGCACCTGGTGCCGAACCTGCCGCTCTCGCAGGCCTACACCCGGTTGCTGACCCGCATGTGGACCCGCTTCAAGGCAGGACGATGATGGCTGAAACAAGAACAAAAGCGCCTGAGCCCTGGATGGATCCGAACGCGCAGGCGTATATCCGCGTCGAGAATGTCACGAAGCGCTTCGGCACCTTCGTCGCCGTCAATAATGTCACGCTGAAGGTGTTCAAGGGCGAGATCTTCTGCCTGCTCGGCGGTTCGGGCTGCGGCAAGACGACGCTGCTGCGCATGCTGGCGGGATTCGAACAACCCAGCTCCGGCGCCGTGTACATCGACGGCCAGGACATGGCCGGCATCCCGCCGTACGAGCGGCCGGTCAACATGATGTTCCAGTCGTACGCGCTGTTCCCGCACATGACCGTGGCCGGCAACGTCGCCTTCGGCCTCGAGCAGGAGAAGATCAAGCGCGAGGAGATCAACCGGCGCGTCGCCGAGATCCTCGATATCGTCAAGCTCGGGGAATTCGCCAAGCGCAAGCCGCACCAGCTTTCCGGCGGGCAGCGGCAGCGCGTCGCGCTGGCGCGCGCGCTGGTCAAGCGGCCGAAGCTCCTGCTGCTCGACGAGCCGCTGGGCGCGCTCGACCGCAAGCTCCGCGAGCACACGCAGTTCGAGCTGCTGAGCATCCAGGAAAAGCTCGGCGTCACGTTCGTGGTCGTCACGCATGACCAGGAAGAAGCGATGACGCTGTCCTCGCGCGTCGGCGTCATGAACCGCGGCGAGATCGTGCAGGTCGGCACGCCGCGGCAGATCTATGAGTTCCCCGCGTCGCGCTTCGTCGCCGACTTCATCGGTTCGGTCAACCTGTTCGAAGGCCAGCTCACCGAAGACGAGCAGGACCACGTGCGCGTCAAGTGCGACGAGCTCAATGCGCCGGTGTACGTCGACCATGGCATGAGCGCGCCGCCGCTGGCGCTGTGCTGGGTGGCGGTGCGGCCGGAGAAGATCGTGCTGGGGCGCGAGCGTCCCACCGCGGCCGACAACTGGGCGCACGGCACGATCCACGACATCGCGTACATGGGCGACATGACGGTGTTCGTCGTGAAACTCGATTCCGGCCGGCGCGTGCGCGTCACGCAGGCCAACCGCACCCGCAAGCCCGAGGAACAGTTCGTCTGGGACGAACCGGTGTACCTGAGCTGGGATGCCTCCAGCCCTGTCGTGGGCATGGGATGAACGCAGTCAAACGCACGCCGGGATCGCGGCTGACGCGAGCGTGGGATCCGCTGTGGGAGTGGTTCCAGCGCCTGCGCCCGGCGCGCTGGTCGGCCTACGTGCGCGACCACTGGATCGGCAAGCCGCTCGTCACCGCCGTGCCGATGCTGTGGCTGGTGCTGTTCTTCATGGTGCCGTTCATGATCGTGTTCGGCATCTCGTTCTCGCAGTCGGTGCTGGCGATTCCGCCGTACGAGGCGTTGTGGGGCTGGACCGACGACAAGGTGCTGCAGCTGCGGCTGCACCTCGCGAACTACAACTACCTGTTCACCGACTCGCTGTACGTCAGCTCCTACCTGTATTCGGTCAAGGTCGCGGCCGTGTCGACGTTCTTCTGCCTGCTGCTGGGCTACCCGATGGCCTACGGCATCGCGCGCGCCTCGCCGACCCAGCGCAACATCTTCCTGATGCTGATCATCCTGCCGTTCTGGACTTCGTTCCTGCTGCGCGTCTATGCGTGGATCGGGCTGCTGAAGAGCAATGGCGTCATCAACAACGTGCTGATGTCGCTGGGGCTCATCCACGAGCCGATCACGATGATGCAGACCGATTTTGCGGTCTACATCGGCATCGTGTACTCGTACCTGCCGTTCATGATCCTGCCGCTGTATTCGAACCTCGAGAAGCACGACCGCACGCTGCTCGAGGCCGCGGCCGACCTGGGCTCGAAGCCGTGGAAGGCGTTCCTGCGCATCACGCTGCCGCTGTCGATGCCGGGCATCGTCGCGGGCTCGCTGCTCGTGTTCATTCCGGCGGTCGGCGAGTACGTCATTCCCTCGTTGCTGGGGCGTACCGACCAGTTGATGATCGGCCGCGTGCTGTCGGACGAGTTCTTCGAGAACCGCGACTGGCCGGTGGCGAGCGCGGTGGCGATCGCGATCCTGCTGCTGCTGGTGATTCCGATCATGATCTTCCAGCGCTACCAGAACCGGGAGCTGGCGCACAAATGATGGGGCGTCGAAAGATCTTCGTGCCCGGGATGCTGATATTCGGCTTCCTGTTCCTGTACGTGCCGATCCTGTCGATGATGTTCTATTCGTTCAACTACTCGAAGCTGGTCACGGTGTGGGACCACGCGAATTCGCCGACGCTGAAGTGGTACGGCCAGCTGTTCCACGACGCGCAGATCATGGGCGCCGCATGGCTGTCGATCAAGATCGCGACGATCAACGGCTTCCTCGCCGTCGTCCTCGGCACGCTGGCCGGGCTCGTGCTGGCGCGCTTCGGGCGATTCCGCGGGCGCACGCTGCTGGCGGCGATGACGACCGCGCCGCTGGTCATGCCCGAGGTCATCACCGGACTCGCGATGCTGCTGCTGTTCGTCGCGATGGAACAGCTGGTCGGCTGGCCGGCCGGACGCGGCGTGACCACCATCATCATCGCGCACGTCACCTTTTCGATGGCCTATGTCACCGTGATCATCCAGTCGCGCCTCGCGAATTTCGACGACTCGCTCGAGGAGGCCGCGATGGACCTGGGCGCGCGCCCGGCCAAGGTGTTCTGGCGCATCACGCTGCCGCTGATCATGCCGGCAGTGATTTCCGGCTGGCTGCTCGCATTCACGCTGTCGTGGGACGACGTCGTCATCTCGCAGTTCGTCGCCGGGCCGAGTTCGACCACGTTGCCGATGGTGATCTTCTCGAAGGTGCGCCTCGGCGTGAGCCCGGCCGTCAACGCGCTGGCGACGATCATGGTGCTGATCGTGGCCACCGGCGTCATGCTCTCGGCCATCTTCATGCAGCGCCAGGAAAAGCGGCGCGTGCGCGAGATGCAGCAAGCCGCCAGTGACTGAGCGGTTCGCGAACCACAGCAAGTTGCCCGACGTGGGCACAACCGTGTTCACGGTGATGTCGCGCCGCGCCGCCGAGACCGGCGCGATCAACCTCGGCCAGGGATTCCCCGACTATCCGATCGATCCGCGGTTGCCGGAGCTCGTGCAGCAGGCGATGGCCGCGGGCCACAACCAGTATGCGCCGATGCCGGGTGTGCCCGCGTTGCTGGAACAGATCGCCGCAAAAATCAAGCGCGTGCATGCGGTCGACGTCGATCCGCACGACGAGATCACCGTGACGCTCGGCGCCACCGAGGCGATATTCTCGTCGGTACAGGCGCTGGCCGGAGCAGGCGACGAGGTGCTGGTTTTCGATCCTGCGTACGATTCCTACGATCCGGCCGTGCGGCTCGCCGGCGCCCGCTGCGTGCATGTGCCCCTTGCGCCGCCGCGATTTCGTCCCGATTGGGACCGCGTACGCTCGTCAATCAACGAGCGCACGCGCCTGGTCATCATCAATTCGCCGCAGAACCCGGCCTGCAGCTGCCTCGACCGCGACGACCTCGACACGCTGGCGGAACTGCTGCGCGACCGCGATTGCCGCGTGCTCTCCGACGAGGTCTATGAGCACATGGTCTACGACGGCGCCCGGCACCAGGGCGTGCTGGCGCATCCGGAGCTGCGCGAACGGAGTGTCGCCGTGTTCTCGTTCGGCAAGACGCTGCACGCGACCGGTCTGCGCGTCGGGTATGCGGTGGCCCCGCCGGCGCTGACCGCGGAGCTGCGCAAGGTGCACCAGTACAACACGTTCACGATTGCAACCAGCTTCCAGCACGCCATCGCCGCGTACCTGCGCGAGCGGCCGGATGTCGGCGCGGACCTGTCGGCCTGGTTCCAGGCCAAGCGCGACTACTTCGCGGCGCTGCTCGAGGGCACGGGCCTCGTGCTGCTGCCCTCGGCGGGCTCGTATTTCCAACTGGCTGATTTTTCCAACGTCGATTCCCGCGCCGATGTCGAGCTCGCCGCCGCGTTGGTCGACGAGGCCGGGGTCGCGACGATCCCCCTGTCGGTGTTCTATCGCGAGCGCCCGCGCATGACGCTGCTGCGCCTGTGTTTCGCGAAACGGGACGAAACACTCGCCGAGGGCGCGCTACGGCTGCGGCGATGGACCGAGTCACGGCGTCGGCCACAGGCTACAATCCGCTGATGGACAAATTCACGCGCCTGAATCATCCGCCCGAGACCGGGCTCCCGGCCGGCAATCGGTCCGTCGTCGCGCCGATCTACCAGAGCGTGAAGTTCGAGTTCGAGACCGTCGAGGAGTCGGTGCTCAACTGGCGCGGCGACGCGCCCGGCTACAACTACCAACGCTCCTCGAACCCGAATGCGCGCCAGCTCGAGCTGACGCTGGCGCAACTGCAGGGACGCGACGACGCGCTGGTCTGTGCCACGGGCGTCGGCGTGCTGTCGAGCACGCTGCTCTCGCTCGTCAAGCAGGGCGACCATGTCATCTGTTTCGTCGAACTCTACACGCCGACGCGCAAGCTGATTCGCCGCCTGCTCGGCAAATTTGGCGTGACGCATACGCTGTTGTCGATCGCCGACCTGCCCGGCATCGAGCGCGCGCTGCAGTCGAAGCCCACGCGGCTGGTCATGTTCGAGAGCCCGACCAACCCGATGCTGCGCATTGCCGACATCGCCGCGATCACGCGGCTGGCGCGCGCGCACGGCGCGCTGACGCTGATGGACAACACGCTCGCCGGACCGCACCAACACGGCCAATACGATGTTGACCTGTACCTGCACAGCCTGACCAAGTTCGCGGCCGGCCACGGCGATGTCATGGGCGGCGCCGTCATCGGCAAGGCCGAACTGGTCTCGCAGCTGCGGCCTGATTTCAACGCGCTCGGCAATGCGATTGACCCGCACGCCGCATTCCTCGTGCAGCGTGGGCTGAAGACCTATCTCGTGCGCTACCAGGCGCAGAGCGCCAACGCCCAACGCGTCGCCGAATTCCTGGCGCAGCACCCGGCGGTCGAGGCGGTGCACTATCCGGGACTGGCTTCCCACCCCGGCCACTCGCTCGCGCGCGAGCAGATGAGCGACTTCGGCGCGGTGCTCAGTTTCGACCTGCGCGGCGGGGCCGAGGCGGCCCGGCGTTTCGCCGAGTCGATCCAGCTGTTTGCGATGGCGGCGAGCCTGGGCGCCACCGATTCGCTGGTGCTGCCGTCGCAGTTGCTCGGCGCGTACGACCTCGACGCGGAGCAACGCCGCGTCGCCGGCATTGTCGGCGGCACCGTGCGATTGTCGATCGGCCTCGAGAGCATCGACGACCTGCTCGCCGATCTCTCGCAGGCGCTGCAGCGCACCTGACCCGCTGGCGGTGCGCCGTCGCCGGCTTCGTCAGTCCGGCTGCGTAATGCCGATGCGCGCCAGCAGTCCAGCCGCGGCGCCGCCGAGGAGCGGCGCGACGATGAACAACCACAGCTGCGAGAGCGCCTGGCCACCGACGACCAGCGCGGGCCCAAGCGAGCGAGCCGGATTGACCGACGTGCCCGTGATGCGAATGCCGACGAGGTGGATGACGGCCAGCGTCAGGCCGATGGCCAGTCCCGCGGTCGCTGGCTGCGAACCCTTGCCGGTCGCGCCCAGGATCACCAGCACGAAGATGAACGTGGCGACGAGCTCGAACAGGAAAGCCGCGCCCTCGCTGTAACCGCCGCCATAGCCCGCGCCCCAGCCATTTTGCGCAAGGCCCTTCGCGGCGATGTCGTAGCCTTCAAGCGCGCCGGTGGCGAGGTGCGCGAGCACGAACGCAGCGGCGATCGCGCCAAGGCACTGCGCGATGACGTAGCCGACAAACTGCGATCCGGTCATGCGTCCGGCGAACAGCACCCCCAGGCTCACGGCCGGATTGATGTGGCAGCCGGAAATGGCGCCAATGCCATACGCCGCGGCAATGAGCGCCAGCCCGAAGGCGAGTGCGATGCCCAGCACGCCGACTTGCGGTCCGGCGATGACGGCCGTGCCGCAGGCGAACAGCACCAGCGTGAACGTGCCGATGAATTCGGCGACGAAAGTCTTCATGGAAGGATTCCCCTCATTGTTGTTATGACGGCGGCCAGTTCCGCAGGCTCGACAGTACGGCCAGTCCGATCACGACCAGCAGCGCCCCGGAAATCCAGTTTACCCGGCGCAGCCAGTTTGGATCAAAGCGCTCGCGCAAGCGCGCCGCGAACGCGCTCAAGGCCAGCCACCACAGCCCCGAGCCGATGAACACGCCGCCGACCAGCAGGGCGGCGGCCGCGTAGTCGCGCGCCACCGCGAGCCCGAGTCCGGCGAATGCACCGGCAAACGACAGGATTGTCATCGGGTTGGTCAGCGTGATGACGAACGCGCTGAAGTACGCGCTGCGAATTTGCGCTTCGTCGGCACTGGGCCGCAGCGAATCGGGTCTGGTCCGCATGATGCGCAGCCCGAGCCCGCACAGGAACAGGCCGCCGAGCAACGACAGCCACGTGCGCTCGCCGACCATGAACGCCGTCACGCGGGTGAGGCCGAATCCCGCCACCGCGCCGTAGCAGGCATCCGCGGTCGCGGCGCCGAGGCCGGTTGCGAGCCCGGCCATCCGGCCCGAGGTGACCGAGCGGCGGATGCACAACAAACCGATGGGACCGACGGGCGCAGCGATGGAAAAGCCGAGCACGAGCCCCTTGCCCAGGAACGCGAGGGCGCCCAAGCCGATCGCCATGCGTCAGAGATTCGCGATCAACGCGTCGGCGAACTCGCTGCACTTGAGTTCTTTCGCGCCCGGCATCATGCGCGCGAAATCGTAGGTGACGGTCTTCTGGCCGATGGTCTTGTCCATCGCGGCGATGATCGCGTCGGCGGCTTCCACCCAGCCGATGTAGCGCAACAGCATCTCGCCGGAGAGGATCACCGAGCCCGGGTTCACCTTGTCGAGGTCGGCGTATTTCGGCGCCGTGCCGTGCGTGGCCTCGAACACCGCGTGCCCGGTCTGGTAGTTGATGTTCGCGCCCGGCGCGATGCCGATTCCACCCACCTGTGCGGCCAGCGCATCGGACAAGTAGTCGCCGTTCAGGTTGAGCGTGGCGACGACATCGAATTCCTCGGCGCGCGTCAGCACCTGCTGCAGCGTGATGTCCGCGATGGCATCCTTGATGAGCACCCGCCCGGCCTTGAGCGCGGCGGCCTGCTCGGCATTCGCAGCCGCTTCGCCCTGCGCCGCCTTCGTGCGCTCCCACTGCGTCCAGGTGTAGACCCGGTCGCCGAACTCACGCTCGGCGAGCGCATACGCCCAGCTGCGAAACGCGCCTTCCGTGAACTTGAGGATGTTGCCCTTGTGCACGATCGTCACGCTGCGGCGCTTGTTGGCGAGCGCGTAGTCCACCGCGGAGCGGAACAGGCGTTCGGTGCCCTCGCGCGACACGTTCTTGATGCCGATGCCCGAAGTTTCGGGAAAGCGGATGCGCGCATGGTGCTTCGGGAAATTCTGCTTCAGGAAGGCGAGGAACTTGGCGTTGTCTTCGGTGCCTTCCTCGAACTCGATGCCGGAATACAGGTCTTCGGTGTTCTCGCGGAAGATCACCATGTCGACTTTCTCGGGCGCCTTGACCGGCGAGGGCACGCCCTTGAACCAGCGCACCGGCCGCAGGCAGACGTACAGGTCGAGCAGCTGGCGCACGGCGACGTTCAGCGAGCGGATGCCGCCGCCCACGGGCGTCGTCAGCGGTCCCTTGATCGAGACCAGGAATTCGCGGCAAGCTGCGATGGTCTCGTCGGGCAACCAGCTGTTGAAGGCCTGGAAGCTCTTCTCGCCGGCGTAGACTTCCATCCACTCGAGCTTGCGCTTTCCGCCGTAGGCCTTGGCAACGGCCGCATCGAGCACGCGCACGCTGGCGCGCCAGATGTCGCGGCCTGTTCCGTCACCTTCAATGAACGGGATGATGGGTCGATCGGGCACCGCCAAGCGCGTGCCATTGATCGTGATTTTCTGTCCGGTGGCGGGCGGCGTGGGTTTCGCGGTCGTGGCCATGGTGTGGTTGCATTCCCTTCGTTGGACGGGCGTTCGAGGCCGCGAAATGCTATCACAGGAGCCTTCCCGCGCCGCGCCCCGCGCGGCGCTGGCGCCGCGGCGGCCAACTGCGGCACACTGCGCGCCATGAAAGGCAGCAGCCCGCCGCGCACCGATCTACCCCGCAAACTGCGCGTCCACGGCGGCAAGCGCGTCACGCTGCGAAATTCCAGCGCGGGCCGCGATTTCGGTTGGGACGAGACTTCGGCGCAGGCCGTGACGGCGCACCTGGCGAAGGAACTCGGCGAGCTGCAATACAAGATGTACGCCGAGGGGCGGCACGGCGTGCTGGTCGTGCTGCAGGCGATCGACGGCGGCGGCAAGGACAGCACGATCCGCCACGTGTTTTCCGCGTTCAATCCGCAAGGGTGCACCGTGCGCGCCTTCAAGGCGCCGAGTGCCGAGGAACTGCGGCACGACTACCTCTGGCGCATCCACCAGCACGTGCCTCCGCGCGGCGAGATCGCGGTGTTCAATCGCTCGCACTACGAAGACGTGCTCGTGGTTCGCGTCGATGGCCTCGTGCCGAAATCAGTGTGGGCGGCGCGCTACCGCCAGATCAACGAATTCGAACGCATGCTCGTCGAGAGCGGAATCGAGGTCATCAAGCTGTTCCTGCATATCAGTCGCGCCGAGCAGCGCCGACGCTTCGAAGATCGCATTCGCGATCCGCGCAAGCAATGGAAATTCGACCCGCAGGACCTGGTCAAGCGCGCGCAGTGGGACGACTATGTGAAGGCCTATGGCGATATGCTCGGGCTTTGCAGTACGTCCGTCGCGCCCTGGTACGTGATCCCGGGCGATCACAAGTGGCTGCGGGACCTGGCGGTCACGCAGATCATGGTGGAGCGGCTGCGCGCGTTGTCGCCGCAATTTCCGAAACCGAAGTTCAATCCGCGCCGAACGCGCGTGCGGTAGGGATTGCCATCCGGAACCTGAGCGCCATGCGCCTCGCGGCATTCTTACTCGGTGCATTCGTGGCTGCGGGCGTGGCCCGCGCGGAGCCGCCTCCCGCCGATGCGCAGGTGCCCGCGGCCCTGACGGGTGCCGACAGTGGAGTCGCCCGACACCCGGATCACCGTCCGCGGATAGGACTCGTGCTCTCCGGCGGCGGAGCGCGCGGCATGGCGCACGCGGGCGTGCTCGAGGTGATCGATGACCTGCACCTGCACGTCGATGCGATCGCGGGCACCAGCATGGGTGCGGTGGTCGGCGGGCTCTATGCCAGCGGCATGTCGGGCCGCGACATCGAGCGGCTGCTGGCATCGGTGGATTGGCAGGATGCCTTCCGCGATCGTCCACCACGTGCGGAACTGGGGTTCCGCCGCAAGCAGGAAGAGCACGATTTCCTCGTCAACCTCCCGCTGGGCGTGCAGGGCAAGAAGCTGCAGATACCGACGGGCCTGGTGCAAGGCGAGAAGCTCACGCAGCTGATCCGTCGCGCCACGCTGCCGGTGGCCACCGTGAAACGCTTCGATGACCTGCGCATTCCGTTTCGCGCTGTCGCGACCGATCTCGAAACCGGCGCCAGCGTCGTCATGGATTCGGGTGATCTCACGACGGCGCTGCGCGCCAGCATGTCGGCGCCCGGGTTGTTCGCACCGGTGGAACGCGACGGCCGGCTGCTCGTCGATGGCGGGCTCACCGAAAACCTTCCGATCGACGTGGCGCGCGCGATGGGCGTCGACTTGCTGATTGTCGTCGACGCCGGGTTTCCGCTGCAGCCGCGCGATCGGCTCAATTCATTGGCGAGCGTGTCGAACCAGGCGCTGGCCATCCTCGTGCGTCGCGATGTGGAGCGACAGCTCGCGACATTGGGTCCACGCGATGTGCTGCTGCAGCCGGCGCTCGGCCAGCGTTCCTCGTACGACTTCAACGGCGTCGCCGCGTCGGTGGCCCTGGGCGTGGCATCCGCGCGCGACATGCAGTCGCGGCTCGTCGCGCTGTCGGCCGGCGGGCCCGCGACACCGGCCGCAACGCCGGCGGACGCC
>Ga0209023_10007467_pt1 | contig 11193 bp, 11 predicted proteins | sample LakOneMetagenome_FD_187468 | JGI IMG/M metagenome (GOLD analysis project Ga0209023, IMG submission 187468) | Freshwater and sediment microbial communities from Lake Erie, Canada (SPAdes) (version 2) | ecosystem: Environmental > Aquatic > Freshwater > Lentic | place: Lake Erie, Canada...
TCAAGGGGTATATGAAAAGTTTGGATTTAAAGCAATAAGCGACGTCATTTTCAATCGAGGGCTTTGTTATGTCCCTATGCGTTTTGATCTCAGACTTGAATAAAAAGCTTTAGCTTTAAAAATTAAAAAATGACTAAATTGTTGAATCATATAAAAACTAAAAGCCACATCGGGGATGTAGCTTCTAATTTGAGAGAAGTGATGTATTCGGTTTATGATTTCGCTGTTGGCGCTTGATCCTCTGTTTTTTTCGGTGCTGTTTTGGCCATATTATGTTTTTTAGCGTGTTTTACTTGATGTTGTTTTTGGCTTTTATGTGTTGCCATTTTCTGTGATGCGACTTTATCGGTGTGTTGTGCAGGTGTTGCAGCCATTGCCGAACCCGCAAAAACTGCTGTAGTGAATGCTGCGATAAGAAGTGATGTTACTTTTTTCATGGTGCTTCTCTTTTAAAAAGTTCGAGATCTGAACTAGATTCGATCGTCTTATATTCAACGATTTGTGTGGAAAGATCATGGAGCAAATGTAGAATTAAATAGTTGGAATGAAATGAATTTTTGTAAGATTTGAGTTGTATGGTAAATCTTGAGAAATTTTAAAATTCGTTTAAGGTTTGTTTGAATAATACAGCTCGGTTTTGTTGCGGAGTTTAAACTTAATTATTTCTGAAAATATTTAAGTGTGAGAATGTATTCACTAGAAATATTCCGTATTTTCACGATTCATCGTTGTAAAAAACTCCGCACGATTGCTAATGTTGATTAGTTAAGCCTTTTTAAATCCTCCCCCTTGCGGAGCATGCTCCTCACCTTTTTCAAAGGAGGGATGAGCAGCACTGCTGCGCAAGGAATCTAAAATTATTTTAAATTCTCGATAGTTCCCCTCTTTTTAAAGAGGGGTTATGGGAGATTCTTAGATGAGTAAAGACTAAATTACGCTTAACTGACTGGCATTACCGCACGATGGCGGAGTTTTTAAAGAAGTATCAATTAACCTTTGCTGAGGTTTTCTAACTCTTCCCAGCGCTCAAGTTTTTCCATGAGCGAATCATCAATCTCCGTTAAACGTGCAGATAGCTTCATCGCTTTGTCTGCATCTGAAACGAATAAAGAACCATCCGCAAGTAATTCATTAATTTGAGCTTGCTCTTTTTCAAGTGCTTCCATTTCCGCAGGAAGTTGTTCTAAAGCACGTTGATCTTTATAGCTTAATTTAACTTTTTTGCTTGCAACTTCTACAGGTGTAGCTGCGGCTTCTGCTTTAGCAATAGCTTTTTTTACATCACTCTTTTGATCAACAACTTTCTGATCAGGGCGCTGTTCTAAATAATCTTGATAACCACCAATGTACTCATCAATATTACCTTTGCCATCAAAGACCCAAGTAGATGTCACAACGTTGTCCATAAAGGCACGGTCATGTGAAATCAATAATAATGTTCCCTTATAACCACTCAACATTTCTTCAAGTAATTCTAAAGTCACCATATCCAAGTCGTTGGTTGGTTCGTCCATCACAATTAAATTGGATGGTTTAAGCAATAATTTTGCTAAAAGAATACGATTACGCTCACCACCAGAAAGTGCTTTTACAGGTGTACGAGCACGTTCAGGAGAGAACAAAAAGTCTTGTAAATAGCTGTAAATATGACGACGGCCACCATTCACATCCACAAAGTCAGAACCTTCTGAAACGTTTGCCATGACTGATTTTTCAAGGTCTAAAGCATTACGCAATTGGTCAAAATAAGCCACTTCAAGCTGTGTACCTGTTTTCACAGAGCCACCATGCTCAAGCTCGCCTAAAATCGCTTTGACTAATGTTGTCTTACCAACACCGTTATCACCCACTAAACCAATACGATCACCACGTAAAACTAAAGCTGAGAAATCATTGATAATAGGTGCATTATCACCAAAAGCGACACTTAAGTTTTCAATATCAAAGACCAATTTACCAGAGCGATTAGCATCTTGTGTTGCCATGCTCACTTTGCCTTGCTGTGAACGACGGGCTTTCGATTCTTCACGTAAGTCTTTGAGTGCGCGAACACGACCTTCATTACGTGTACGACGCGCTTTAATACCCTGACGAATCCAAACTTCTTCCTCAGCTAAGCGTTTATCAAATAAAGCATTTTGCTTTTCTTCGGCTTCCATTTGCATTGCTTTTAATTCAAGATAACGTGAATAGTTACCTTCATAGCTGCGCAAAGTACCACGATCAAGTTCAACAATTCGGGTCGCAATACTGTCTACAAATGAACGGTCATGCGAGATGAAAAGTAAAGTTAAATTATTTTGATCGAGCAAGAATTTTTCTAACCATTCAATACTTTCAACGTCCAAATGGTTAGTTGGTTCGTCCAGTAATAACACATCAGGTTGAGTCAGTAATGCACGTGCTAAAAGTACACGACGTTTACGACCACCCGATAAATCTGCAAGATCAGCTTCAGGGTCTAAACCCATTTTACTTAAAATTGAATTGACTTTAGTTTCTAAAGCCCAACCATCGAGGAGATCTAACTTATGTTGTAGATTTCCCATACGGTCACAAGCGTCCATATCGCCCAATACACATGCATCACTTGCTTCGTGGTATTCTTTAAGCACCTGAGCTGCTTCACCCGCACCTTCAGCAACGATGTCTGCAACTTTACCCGAGTCCATTGGGACATCCTGAGCAAGCATGGAAATGGTGATTCCGTTTTGTAACGCAATTTCACCACGATCGGGCAATAAACTTCCCTCAATAAGCTTGAGTAAAGTAGACTTACCTTCACCGTTACGACCAATCAAACAGACTCGCTCGCCACGTTCTAAATTGAAGTTTGCGCCGTCGAGCAGGGCAGGTCCACCAAACGCGAGTTGGACATCCCTTAACGTAATATAGGCCATACTGTTTCCTAAACATCCCAAATGAGGACTTAAAATGACTAAACATAAAAATCTTGATGATCAGGCGTCATTTTCCGCACCCATAGAAGATTTGCAAGTCCGAATTGCATTTTTAGATGATTTAGTCGAACAATTAAATGATCAAGTGGTTCAACAAAGCCTAGAACTTGCTGATTTAAAAAAACAAATGCAATTATTATATCAACGTGTGGAATCTTCAGATTTGTCAGAAGGTATTGCAGCATTTGATCCAATGACCAATCGTCCGCCACATTATTAATACATTCTGAATTTTTATACGCATTTGAATTGCTGAATATGGGCTAAATGTGGGTTAGGTTTGTGGAATTAGGATGTAATTTGCCGGTTTATTTTATATTTCTATTTGACCTTTGACTGAAAGCTCGTTGTAATGCTTCACTTTCGATAAATAGCAAATTCTTTCACTATGCAGAATAAAGTCGTTTTACTTGATCTTGAAAATAATATGCCATCAGCAAAAATGCTGAGAGATATTGTTGAGCATTATCCAACTTTATATCTGTTTAATTGTGATGGTCATTTTCAATATTCATTAGAAGATCTTACTGAATTTTCCAGTTGGGTCAGTAGTGGACAGATTATAATTTTAGAAACGGCAAAAGCTGCTCAAAAAGAATTTGAATATGCTGTAGTCGTAGGGCAACTGATGGCACTTTTGGCATCGGAAACACATATCGAAGTGATTTCTGCAATGCCCGATAGTGAAATGTTAATCGATCTTTTATGTGGTTCAGATTTAAGTTGTAGTTTGATTCAAACCCAGTCTGACACAGACGTGCAACACCATACATTCAATATTCCAAGCCCTGCCACCATTCAAGAAAAACCATATTTACAATTGGTGAAAAAGTATTGTGATGCTTTAGGCAATATGTCAGGAAAGCCAAATACTGTTGAAAAACTAAGAAATTCTATTGGCAATGTTTTACATGTCATGCCAGAAAAAGCACAACATTTGGTTGGGATGTTGATTAACTTAAAAATTGTAAAACGCTTTGATAAGCAAGTCTCATTTCGAAAAAAAGTATTAAAACAATGGATCACTTTACAGCTTGGACAATCAGAATCATCAGGTGAAACGAATATAGATGTCAAAGCTCGACCTAAAATGAAGGTCGAAAAGATTGATCAAATCTTAGAAAGTTTAAAGCAAAATGCCGAACAAGATCTAAATAAAGTCGATCAACCGCATACTGTTGAAGATGCGCAAAATGCACTGTTTAAAAATTTTGAAAAAATTGATCCAATGCAGATGGAAGTCATTCGTAAATTGAATGAACTGAAAAATAATAAACCCAAAGATATTTATGAATTAAGAGACGTATTGGAACAGTTATTTCCGAAGTCTGATATTCGTTTATTGCTCAAAGAGCTGATTGAAAAAGGCTATATTTACTGGAATGGTCATGAAGTTGTATATAGTCATGAAATGTATTTGAACTGATTTTATTTTGTATTTTTGATCAGAACTATGCAGTAATAAAACTGAATCTGTCATCATTATTTAGTGAAATTAACGCTATATTTTTGTTTGGGGAATCGATTAAACTGCGTTTTTTAAATCATTTAGTCTTTATTCTTAAAAATATTGAATTGAAAATTGAGTTAAATTAGCATTATTTTTACTTGTGAATAATCAATTATTTCAGTTGGTTATTATAAGTTTTGTTTCATAGTGCTGAATTGTATGTGCAAATTAATTTATCTGACAAACTTGCGTTTTATATTCAGCTTATGCAACTCTAATATAGGCAATAAAAGGTGAACTAATGGAACACACGGGTCTTTGGGTTGCGCTCATTATTATTATTTTTGTATTGGGCTCAATTTTTGGCTTACGCGTAAGCCCTAGAGAAAAAGCATTAGGTTTAATGCGAGAGAAAGCTCGTAAAATGGGTTTACACCCTCGTTTAGTGGCTGCGCCAGAGTGGACAAAAGTTCCGATGGCAACAGAAAAGAGAGCGAGTATGGTGGCATATTACAGTGTACTTATTCCAGAAGCTCGCTTGCCTTTGATGCGTGCAAGGGTTGAAGATTCAAAGTTAAAGATCATCCAAGGTGATGAGAAATTTAATGATTTTCCCATTGCATTAAAAGGTATTTATGCTATTGATATGCAAGCAAACTGTGTCGGTATGTATTGGGATGAAGAAGTAGACCTAAGAGCGACACAACTTGATGATATGAAAGCACTTTTACTTAATTTGGCTGAATTTTAATTTCATAAACAAAGGATAATTGGTTCATTATGGCGAAAGCTCCTCGGTCCACAACATCCAAAAGCACTACAGCAGACTCTCCTAATGCTGGGAAAAAACGTGCCTTAGTGATTGTGGAGTCGCCTGCAAAAGCGAAAACCATCAATAAATATTTAGGCTCAGATTATATTGTGAAGTCATCGGTAGGTCATGTTCGTGATTTACCTACAGGTGGTTCAAGTAAGTCGACAGAAAAAAAGCCTGTTACCCGTACTAAATTGACCGAAGCACAGAAGGCTGAAAAAGCACAAACAGCTTTGGTCAATCGTATGGGCGTAGACCCTGAACATAACTGGAAAGCACACTATGAAGTGCTACCAGGCAAAGAACATGTTGTTGCTGAACTGAAAAAGCTTGCTTCGCAAGTTGACGAGGTCTATCTCGCAACGGATTTGGACCGTGAAGGGGAAGCCATTGCTTGGCATTTAAAAGAAGTCATTGGTGGAGATGATTCACGTTATCAACGTGTCGTGTTCAACGAAATTACTAAAAACGCCATTCAAGATGCATTTAAACATCCAGCACGTTTAGATATTGATAAAGTCAATGCACAACAAGCACGTCGTTTCTTAGACCGTGTTGTTGGCTTTATGATCTCACCATTATTGTGGGAAAAAATTGCACGTGGTCTATCTGCCGGTCGTGTGCAATCCGTTGCAGTGAAACTGGTGGTAGAGCGTGAACGTGAAATCCGTGCTTTTATTCCTGAAGAATATTGGCAGGTTTTTGCAGACACCAAGTCTAAGAAAGATGATATTCGCTTAGAAGCCGTTAAACAAAATGGTAAGACTTTAAAATTACAAAATAAAGCGCAAACAGATGCTTTATTGAATATTTTGAATGATGCTGAATATAAAGTTGCAACACGTGAGGATAAACCAACCAAGGTTAATCCAAGTGCGCCTTATATCACATCAACACTTCAACAAGCGGCAAGTACACGTTTAGGTTATTCAGTTAAGAAAACCATGATGCTTGCACAACGTTTGTATGAAGCTGGTTTTATTACCTATATGCGTACTGACTCAACATTCTTAAGTAATGATGCTGTCAATATGGTACGTACCCATATCGAAACTGAGTTTGGTGCAAAATACTTACCTGCCAAGCCAAATCATTATGGTAATAAAGCCAATGCTCAAGAAGCCCATGAAGCGATTCGTCCATCCAATGTGGCATTAAAAGGCGACAGTTTGGTGGGTGTCGAACGTGATGCTCAACGTCTTTATGATTTAATTTGGCGTCAGTTTGTTGCATGTCAAATGACACCTGCGGAATATCTATCATCAACGATTTTGGTCGATGCGAATGGTGTAGAGCTGAAAGCCAAAGGTCGTACGCTTGTTTTTGATGGTTTTACCAAAGTTCGTGGTCAGAACAAATCTGATGATGATGTGCTTTTACCCGCAGTCAAAGTCGGTGAAGTACTAAAACTTGAAAAACTTGATCCATCACAACACTTTACCAAACCACCTGCACGTTTTACTGAAGCATCTTTGGTAAAAGAATTGGAAAAACGTGGTATTGGTCGTCCATCGACTTATGCTGCAATTATTTCTACCATTCAAGATCGTGGTTATGTGAAGCTAGATAATCGCCGTCTTTTTGCAGAAAAGATGGGTGAAATCGTCACAGACCGTCTAGATGAAAACTTCAATAATCTGATGAATTATGCGTTCACCGCAGATTTAGAAGGGCAATTGGATAAAGTTGCAGATGGTCAGCGTAATTGGAAAGAACTTTTAGACAGTTTCTATGGTGATTTCAAAAAACGTCTAACGACTGCACAAGGTGAAGATGGCATGCGCCGTAATTTACCTGTCGAAGTGTCAGCTGTACATTGTAAAGAATGTGAGCGTCCAATGCAGATCCGTACAGGAACAACAGGCGTGTTCCTTGGATGTTCTGGTTATAACTTACCACCAAAAGAACGCTGTAAAGGCACTTTGAATTTAACACCAGTTGAATCATTGGTTGTACTGTCAGATGATGATGGCGCTGAAACTGCTGATTTAATGTCGAAAAAGCGTTGTCCAGTGTGTGGTACGGCAATGGATAGTTATGTGATCGATGGTGGTCGTAAGCTACATATTTGCGGTAATAACCCTGATTGTGATGGTTATGAGCTTGAAGAAGGTGAGTTCAAAATCAAGGGTTATGATGGCCCAACCATTCCATGTGACAAATGTGATGGCGAAATGCAGTTGAAAACAGGTCGTTTTGGTCCATATTTCGCATGTATGAGCTGTGACAATACCCGTAAAGTATTGAAAAATGGTCAGCCTGCGCCGCCACGTGTAGACCCGATCAAAATGGAACACTTACGCTCAACTAAGCATGATGACTTCTTTGTACTGCGTGATGGTGCGGCAGGTCTGTTCTTGGCAGCAAGTAAATTCCCGAAAGTTCGTGAAACTCGTGCACCAAAAGTTGCTGAATTGCGTTCAGTTGCAGATCAACTTGATCCAAAATATCAGTTTATTTTGAATGCACCTGATGAAGATCCAGAAGGTAATCCAACTTTGGTGAAATTCAGTCGTAAAAACCAAGCGCAATATATTGGTTCAGAAACGCCTGAAGGCAAACAAACCAAATGGTCATTGGTTTATCAAGATGGTAAATGGGTTGAAGCTTAAGCTTTAAAATAATTGCTAAAAAATGCTCACATTGGTGGGCATTTTTTATATGATAAAGGTCACTTCATAAAAATAAGTTTAGTTTGAAAATGATTCCAATTCGTTCGATTGCTGTATCGGCAGTTTTATTATCTGAAATAGATGATGAATTAAAAATCTTATTGATGAAGCGTGTAAAAGGTGGCTTTTGGTGTCATGTTGCTGGCAAAGTTGAAGTAGATGAAACCGCAAGTCAGGCTATTCTGCGTGAAATTTGTGAAGAAACAAGTATTCAAGTTCAACAATTATTTAGTGCAGATTATTTAGAACAATTTTATGAATCGAGTCAGAATGTGATTGAAATAATTCCTGCATTTGTAGGATTTTGTGAGAAAAATCAAACTGTGGTTCTAAATAATGAGCATACCGATTATAAATGGTGTAGCTTATCTGAGGCTAAAGTATTGGCTGCATATTTAAATCAGAAAAAGCTTTATGATTTTGTTTGGGAAAATTTTGTATTAAAACAACCAGAAGTTTTATTGGAGATTAACTGATTATAAAGTTTTAAATATCGTAGTTTGAGTATTTTATGATTAATAGGTTGAGTGATGAAAACTGCGATAGAAATTTTAATTGAGTTGTGGTTTGGTCATTTGAATCTTAGTCAAATTCATCAATGGGCTGCTGATTATATTCATGAGCATGATACGAAATTTGATGATGAATCTTTCAAAATTTTAGATTCTGATTTATTAGAAAGCGAAGCTTTGTTATTGGTCTTAGCAAAAAAAATTGACCCTAATTTTTCTAAAGATAGCCTTACTGTTGAGTATTTTTCTGCTCAATATTTATTAAAAGCATTGAAAGAATATTTAAATAATCGAATTAATCCTCTTGTTTTGTGTAATATGATTACGACAATAGAGGCAACTTTTCTCGGTGCGCCTAGGAATTTGCCTGAAGGCGTTGCTTATTATCCTAAGTGGTTAGGTGATTTATGGAATGCTTGCGATTGGTGTGATGAGAACTGGACATTTGAAAATTCTCCACAGCTAGAAGCAGAAATTAGAATGCAAATGCACAAAATAGAAGAATGGCTATTAAGTTTAAAATTCTGATTATTTTAAAAATTTTTATTATTAGTGCAACATTATCTCATTATGATTGAGGTTGAAATGTGGAAAACAATTAGAGTTATTATTTTATTGGCAATCTTATTGATTGTCGGTGTGAATGCTTGGCGAGATATGAATCAAGATTGGTCTAAGCCAATTCTTGTGTTGCTCCATCCGATTAATGCAGATGGTCAACCAAGTACATCACGCTATATCCAGCAAATTTCTAGTAATGATTTAGATGAAATCCAAAACTATTTACAAACCCAGTCTAAAGAATTTCGTGGTCAACCTGTTGCATTCCACTTTCGACTTGGTCGAGAACTGACAGCACTTCCTCCTAAAGTTCCTGAGCAACCAAGTGCTTTTGATAATATCCTGTGGAGTTTAAAATTCAGATTTTATGCATGGAAACAACATGAGGGCTTAGATGGATCACCTTCTGTGACTTTGTATTTGAACTATTATGATCCCCAAATTCACAAAACGTTAAAACATTCCACAGCGCTTGAACGTGGTCGTATTGGTATGGTGAATTTATTTGCTTCTCATAAGCAAATTGAAACCAATCAGGTGGTTTTGGTACATGAGTTATTACATACTTTTGGTGCAAAAGATAAATATGATCGTGCAACAGGGCAACCGATTTATCCACTTGGCTATGCCAATCCTGAACAAAGACCTTTATATCCACAAAAACGTGCTGAAATTATGGGTGGTTATATTCCACTTTCTCAAACCAAAAGCCAAATTCCAAGCCATTTAGAAGATACCATGATCAGCCGTTTAACTGCACAAGAAATGGGGTGGGTGAAATAAGTGCTTTATTGTTCGTTTTTTGAGCTAAATATAAATCCATATTTTGTTTAGATGCAGATTCTATACAGACAAAAAAGTGAATTAGATCAACAATAAAACAATGAATAACAACCAAGAGAAGAATATGCGTACAGTTGGAAATGATTTAGTTCGTCATCAGCTACATGAAAATCGCAAATGGTATCTATTACTTGGAGCATTGTTGGTCATTTTTGGGCTGATTTTACTTGCTTCATTGGGTATGGCAACACTAACCGTTGTGGTTCTCTTTGGTGTTTTGATGATGGTGGGTGGTGTATTACACCTAATCGCTGCATTTAAAATTTTTGATGGTGGCTTGCGTTGGCTTTGGGCGCTGTTTGCTGTGTTGTATTTTATTGCGGGTTATTATGCCTTCAAATCACCCATCACCACTGCCGTGATCTTAACGAATTTATTGGCGATTGCTTTATTGATTGGTGGTTTTATCCGAATCTTTAATGCATTTATTTTAAAGCCAATGTCAGGCTGGGGTTGGACATTATTTTCAGGTCTACTCACTTTAGCAACAGGTGCAATCATACTTGCATCGCCTGACTCACCATTTTGGGTATTAGGCATGTTCTTAGGTATCGATATCCTATTCCAAGGTGTGAATTATCTAACTTTTGCAGCAGCAATCAAACAAATGCCACCTGCAAGCCATTCCTAATACACCTTAATACACAGTGATAAGCACTAAAACGAAAGGAGTCTAATTCAGACTCCTTTGTCAATTTAACGAGCATATTTTTAAGGTTGGATTTCTTGTATTTTTCAAGTGATCAGCTAAATCTTTGTTTATGGATTAACTGCATATTGGCTTGAAATGGCAATACGATTCCATGCATTAATCACGATCGCAACCCATTCAATTGCAGTAATTTCAGCTTCGGATAATACTTTAGCAGCTTCTTGATACGCTAAGTCTGGGAAATGTTGATTGGCAATTAGCGTAATTTCTTCAATTAAAATCAATGCAGCACGTTCCTGTTCTGAAAAGTAGCCACTTTCACGCCAAGCGCTGATCAAGGCAATGCGTTCCATAGATTCACCAGCTTTAATTGCATCTTGCGTATGCATGCGTACACAGAAAGCACATTGGTTAATTTGTGAAGCTCTAAGCTTGAGTAAGTGAGAGAATCCAATATCTAGTCCAGCTTGCTTAACTTTTTGCATAGATAGATTTTCGAGTTCTAGTACTGCTTTATAAAGTTCAGGGGCAGTTTTACCTAAATTTACACGTTCCATAAACAGCCTATTTTGAAGTGAGAATTATTGTTCATAATCATTTTATCTGTAAAATGAATCTCAATTTGTTTAATTTATGCATAAAAATAATCATGAATAAAAGCTAAAAGATTTCTTTCATTCTCTCTGCTATGGTGAGTATTGTGTTTTTCATGGCTGAAGAATTAAAGCA
>Ga0209023_10007468_pt1 | contig 11193 bp, 13 predicted proteins | sample LakOneMetagenome_FD_187468 | JGI IMG/M metagenome (GOLD analysis project Ga0209023, IMG submission 187468) | Freshwater and sediment microbial communities from Lake Erie, Canada (SPAdes) (version 2) | ecosystem: Environmental > Aquatic > Freshwater > Lentic | place: Lake Erie, Canada...
AGCAGGCCGAGCAGCTCGATCGTGGACTGGCCCTGTTCGCGGCGGGGATCACGGAGTTCACGCACGCACCGAGCGTGCCCGACAGCGGGCGCCGAAACAGCACACGCGCGTGACGAAACTGCGACGGGCTAGCGGTAGGACCGCACGCGCTGCACAACCGCCCAGCCGGCCCCGCCGACCGCGACGAAGCCCGCGAAGAGCACCGCGGTACCGGCGCCGCTCTCGGCGAGCCGCTCGCGGCCCGCCATCAGCACCACGAATAGGCCGAGTGCGCCGTACAGCAGCGCGCGGTGACGGTCACCGAGCGCCCAGAGGTCGTGCTGACGGCTGCGAAAGAACAGGGCGGCAGCGAACACCAGCACCGTCAGGATCGCCGTGTTGACGAGCGAGCTTGCCACGCCCGCCGTCAGGCCCGCGCCGGGGGCGAACGCGACGAGTGCCGCGAGAACAAAGAGGATCAGAAGGTTGCGAGCGAGGACGCGGTCCATCATGCGACCGGGCGCTAGACCGTCGCGAGGAGGTCGGCGGCGATCGCGTCTGCGGCCTCCGCCGGCGCGGCGACAGGCGGCGCCGGCTGCTGACCGTCAACGCGCTCCGCCGCGAAGCGGTAGCCAACACCGAAGTGCGTGTGGAGATAGACCCAGTCCGGCGAGACCTTCTCGAGCTTCTGGCGCAGCTTGCGCACGAACACGTCGACCGAGCGGTCACCGTGAGCCATCGCGTAGCCCCAGACCCGCTGATAGATCTCCTCACGCTCCAGCACCCGCTCATCGGCCGAGGACAGCAGCGCGATCAGCTCGTACTCGCGGCGCGTCAGGTCCGCCGACTCGCCGTTGACGTAGACCTGGAAGCGATCACTGCGGATCTCGAGATCGCCGAACAACGCGGCCTCGGTCGTGCCCGACACCATCATCCGCTCGCGGCGGCGGCTGATCGCCTCGATCCGCGCGATCAGCTCTTCCGGGTGACAGGGCTTCGTCAGCCAGTCATCGGCACCGAGGCGCAGTCCGCGCACCCGTTGCGCGACGGTTGACTGACCGGTGCAGACGATCACGCCGAGCGTCGGGATCTCGGCACAGACCTGCTCGAGGTACTCGGCGGCGTGCGAGCCGATCACGATCGGATCCACGACGAGCGTCGTCAGCCGCATCGCGACGAGCTCCTGGACGGGCGTCGCCGAACCAAGCACGCGATAGGCCCAACCCATGCGATCGAGGCGGTTCCCGAGAACCTGCAGGAACCCCGTGTCGCTGTCGATCACCGCGATGCGCGTCTGTGCCGCGCTGGACCCACGTTGCGTCGTCATCTCGGCTGCAAGTGTACGGGTCCACGCCGACATGCGCACCCCCCGGTCAACCGCGTTCACAACTTGTTTACACGCAACGAGCAGGGAATTACGCGTCCGGCGTGTCGCGGCGCGGCACGTAGCCGCCCTCGGCGCGGCCGACGTCCGAGAACTCGCGGAACAGGCCGGAGACGATGAACGCGGTCTGCTCACCGATATCCACGGCGTTGTCGCCGATCCGTTCGATCGCCCGGCTGACCATCACCATGTGGGTGGCCCACTCGCGGACCTGCACATCGTCACCGACGGCGATCGCGAACTGGAAGATGTCGCGGTTGAGCTGGTTGATCTCACGGTCCTGCCGGACGAGGTCCCAGGCCATGTCGACGTTGCGCTCGGCAAACGCGCGCTTGCACTGCTGGATCTCGCCGCGTGCTGCCGTCCCCATCTTCATCAGCAGATCGACGAGCTCCTGGGAGCGGGGTGCCTCATGACCCGTGAGCGGCACGGTCTTGGCGATGTTGACGCACTGGTCACCCATCCGCTCGATGTTCTTCATGATGTGGAGCAGCGCCGCCAGCACGCGCAGGTCACCGGCCACCGGCGCCTGCAGCGCCAGAATCGTCAGCAGGCCCTGGTGGACCTCGAGGTAGCGACCGTCAACGACGTCGTCGTTGGCGATCACCAGCGCGGCGAGCTCGACGTCCTGGTGCTGGATCGCCTCCATCGCGCGCTCAAGCTGATCGGCGACCAGGTCGAGGCCGCCGAGCGCCTGCGCCTCGATCCGGGTCAGCTCGTCGCTGAAGTGCTGCCGCGTGGTCTCGAGAGGCATCGGTTACCCGAACTTTCCGGTGACGTAGAGCTCGGTTCGCTCGTCGGTCGGGTTGGTGAAGATGTGGTCGGTGGAGGCCATCTCCACGAGGCGGCCGATCTTCGTCCCCTCGGTGGCCTCCATGTCGACACTGAAGAACGCCGTGTGATCGGACACGCGCGCGGCCTGCTGCATGTTGTGCGTCACGATCACGATCGAGAGCCGCTCCTTGAGGTCCAGCATCAACTCTTCGATCTTGCCGGTCGAGATCGGATCGAGCGCCGAGCATGGTTCGTCCATCAACAGGACGTCAGGATTCGTGGCGAGGGCGCGGGCGATGCACAGACGCTGCTGCTGGCCGCCGGACATCCCGAACGCGTTGTCCTTGAGACGGTCCTTGACGTCATCCCACAACGCCGCGCGCCGCAGCGCGGTCTCAACGATCTGGTTGAGGTCCCCCTCCATCCCGAGCACACGGGGACCGAAGGCCACGTTGTCGAAGATCGACTTCGGGAACGGATTCGGCTTCTGGAAGACCATGCCGATCCGCTTGCGCACCTGGACCGGATCAACGCGCGGGCCGTAGAGGTCCTCGCCGTGGTAGAGGACCTTGCCGTTGACGACAGCGCCGGGAATCAGGTCGTTCATCCGGTTGAGGCAGCGCAGCAGCGTCGACTTGCCGCAGCCCGAGGGCCCGATGAACGCCGTGATGTCGTGGCGGTACAGCTCCATGTCGACGCCTTGCACGGCGAGGTTGCCGCCGTAGCGGACATCGACGCCCGAGAGCGAGAAGACCTGTTCACGCGGGCCGTGCTCGGACAGTTGACCGGAGACGGCAGGGTGCAGTTGCGGTGGAGTCACGTGATGCTCATTCGGTTTGGTGCGGTCGGTCTCAGACACAGGGGACTCCATGGTCACCACTTGTTCTCGTAGCGGTTGCGAAGATAGATCGCCGCGCTGTTCATCACAAGCAGCATCGCCATCAGCACGATGATGGCACCCGCTGCGAGCAGCTTGAACTCCGGCTGCGGCTGGCTGATCCAGTTGAAGATCTGGATCGGCAGTGCGGTGAAGCTGTCGTTGAGGCCGCCCGGCGGGCGGGCGACGTAGGTGGCGGCACCGACGACGATCAGCGGCGCGGTCTCGCCGATCGCGCGTGACAGCGCGAGGATCGCGCCGGTCGCGATGCCGGGAATCGACGCCGGCAGCACCTGACGCCAGATTGTCTGCCACTGCGTGGCGCCGAGCGCCATCGAGCCTTCACGGATCGACGGCGGCACGGCGCGGACCGCCTCACGCGAGGCGATGATCACGACGGGCAGCACCAGCAGGCCGAGCGTCAGGGATCCTGCGAGGACGACCCGCCCGAGGCTGAGCGGTCCGCGCACGATGAACGCGAGGCCGAGGATGCCGTAGACGATCGACGGCACGGCCGCGAGGTTCTGCACGTTGACCTCGACCATCCGGTTCCACCACTTGGACCGGTCGGCGTACTCCTCGAGGTAGACGGCTGCGGCGACACCGACCGGGATCACGAACAGCGCCGTGACGCCCATCAGCCACAGCGTGCCCATGATTGCCGGATAGATGCCGGCCTTCTGCGGGTTGAACGAGGCCGCATTCGAGAGGAACGAACCGTCGATCTGGCCGATCCCGTCCGTAGCCACCTGGTAGAGCAGCACGAAGAGGACCAGGGCGCTGATCGCGATCGCCGAGAACAGCAGCGTGCGGAAGATCGCGAGCTTGGTGCGGACGGCCGACGATGCGTCGGGCACGACGGGCGCAGTCGGTGCGGCGCTCACTCGTAGACCTGCCGGTACTTGTTGACGAGCCGGATCGACAGCGCGTTCATCGCGAACGTCATCACGAAGAGCGTCATGCCGACCGCGAAGATCGTCTTGTACGCGGTCGAACCCTGCGGGATGTCGCCCTTGGCGGTGGCGGCGATGAAGGTCGTGATCGTCTCGATCGGATTGCGCGGATCAGCGGTGAGGTTCGGTTGCTGGCCGGCGGCGACGAGCACGATCATCGTTTCACCGATCGCACGGGAGACGCCGAGCACGATCGCCGCGACGATGCCCGACAGCGCGGCCGGGAAGACGACGCGCACCGCGACCTGCATCTTGTTGGCCCCGAGCCCGTAAGCGCCTTCGCGCAGCGCGCGGGGCACCGCGGTGAGCGCGTCCTCCGAGACGGACGCGATCGTCGGCATCACCATGAAGCCCATGATGATCCCGGCCGACAGCGCGTTGAAGACCGGCACGTCCAGCCCGAGCAGGTCGTTGAGGACCTTCGGCGTGAAGTAGGTCAGCGCGAAGTAGCCGAAGACGATCGTCGGCACACCGGCGAGCACCTCGAGGATCGGCTTGAAGATCTTGCGCGTGCGGCTGCTGGCGTACTCGCTCAGGAAGACGGCGGCCCCGAGGCCGAGCGGCACGGCAACGAGCAGCGAGATGAACGCGATCAGCAGCGTGCCGGTGAGCAGCGGCAGCACGCCGTACTGCGGGTCCTTGAACAACGGCGACCATTCGGTGCCGAGGAACTGGCTGAACGAGACGATCTTGAAGAACGCGATCGTCTCCGACAGCAGCGAGATCACGATCCCGATCGTGGTGACGACCGAGACCGCCGCGGCAGCCATCAGCAGGACCTTGATCAGGTCCTCGTGGTAACGACGACCGCCGCCGAGGATCAGGCTCCCCGGCGGCGGCGTTACAACTTCGTGGCCTGTGACGGCCTGGGCCATCTGGCGCTTAGCCCTCGGCCTTCGTCAGATCCGTCTTGGCCTTGGTGGCCTGCTCGTCCGTCATCGGGACAATCTTTGCATTGTCGGCGATGGTTTGGTTGTTCTCGAGGACGTAGTCGAGGAACGCCTTGACCTCGGGGCGAGCGATCGCCTTGGCGGCCGGGTACATGAACAGCGGCCGCGACAGCGGTGCGTACGAGCCGTCCTGGATCGACTCCTTGCTCGGCTTGATGCAGCCCTTGCCACCGTCGACGGCGACGAGGTTCAGCTTGTCCATGTTCTGCTCGTAGTAGGAGAAGCCGAAGTAGCCGAGGCCACCCTTGTCACCCGAGACGCCCTGGACCAGCACGTTGTCGTCCTCGGACGGCTGGTAGTCCTTGCGCGTGTCGCCCTTCTCACCGTTGATCGTCTCGGTGAAGAAGTCGAACGTGCCGGAGTCCGTGCCCGGTCCGTACAGCGACACCTTGGTGTCCGGCAGCTTGGCGTCGATGTCCTTGTAGCTCTTGACCTTGGACTTCGAGTTCCAGAGGGACTTCAGCTGATCGGTGGTCAGGCAGTCGATCTTGAGGTCCTTGTTGGTGACGATGGCGATGCCGTCGTTGGCGATCTGGACCTGCGAGTAGGAGATACCGGCCTTCTTGCAGATCGGTGCCTCTTCGTCCTCCTTGATCGGACGTGAGGCGTCAGCGATGTCGATCTCGCCCTTGCAGAACTTCTCGAAGCCGCCACCGGTGCCGGACTCGCCGACGGTGATGTTGACGCCGCTGTTCTCCGCCATGAACTGCTCCGCAGCTGCCTGCGCGAACGGGAAGACGGTGGAGGAACCGTCAACCGGAATGGCGCCACTGAGGTTGGCGTCACCGCCGGAGGCACTGTCGTTGTTGCTGCCACACGCCGCGACACTGGTGGCGAGGGCGCCGGCCGCGAGAACGGCCAGCAGCGAACGGGAGATCATGAGGGTTGTCCTACTCCTTGATGGTTTGACACAGGAATCATCTGACGTACGGCATCCTGGCTGGGTGATGTGAGAACGGTGTGAACGTCGTGTGAACGGTCGGCGATCAACCTGTAGCCGAAGCCGACGTGCGTGTGGATGACCTCGCGATCCGGCAGCGCCTGCTCGAGCTTGGCTCGGAGCTTGTGCACGTACACGTCCACCGTCCGGTCACCGGCCCGCAGCGGACCGCCCCAGACGCGCTCATAGAGATCCGCCCGCGAGACGACGTGGCCGACGCGCTCTGCGAGCGCTGTCAGCAGCCCGAACTCGCGCACCGTGAGACCGACGGCGGCGCCACCGGCGACGACCAGGCCCTCACTCGGGCGAACCTCGAGCTCGCCGATCACCATGGTTGTTGCGGACTCCCCCGGCATTGGTAGGCAAGTCAACACGCCGATCCGCACCATCCCGTTTCAGAGTTGTGAACACGGTGTGGCCATTCCGTCACGCTGCGCCGCTCCAGTCCACCGCCACCGCTGCCGATCAACAGAGAATGCGGCACGAACTCACGAGCGAGCAGGCGATCGCAATCGCCCTCCTGCGGCAGCGTCACCCCGACGCCGAGATCGACGTGCAGCGCAGCATCGGCGGCGTCATCATCGAAGCACGCGAGCACGGCGAGATCGTCGAACTCCTGCGCGCCGACTACTACGGCCGCTGCGCGTCAGACGAGCAGCTGCCGCACGCGGCCTAGCTACACGCCCGTCTTCTCCGCGTGCGCCTCAAGCGCCGCGTACGCCTCATCAACAGCGCGCTTCGCCGCCGTCAACCGCGCGGTCGACTTCGCCGACTCATACTGCGACGCCCACCGCTCCGGCGCAGCCAGCTCATCCTCCAGCTCAGCCAAGGCAGCCTCAGCCCGTTCCACAGCAGCCTCGAGTTTTTGCGCTTCCCGCTTGGCGTTCTTCGACGGTGAAGGAGCAGCCGGGGCACCATCGGCGCTGGTGCGGGCGGGCGCGGTATGAGCCCCCGAAGCAACATGTGGAGCGGAGCCGGAGGCGGAGCGACGTTGCGCAGGGGGCTGCGTACCGCGCCCGCCCGCCACCCCCGGCAAGGGTCCCATCGGGTCCTCCCCCGCCGCAAGCCGCTCATCGCGAACCCGGGAAAACTCGACCCAGCCCCCGAGATACGACCGCAACACGCGATGCTCAACGGCAACCGTCCGCGTCCCCACCGCCTCCAGCAACGCCCGGTCATGCGTGACCATCAACAGCGCACCCTGGAACGAGGTCAGCGCATCCTCCAGTGCCTCGCGTGACTCGAGATCCAGGTGGTTGGTCGGCTCATCGAGGATCAGCACGTTGGCGCTCTGGCTGAGCAGCACCGCGAGCGACAGGCGCTTGCGCTCGCCACCGGAGAGCCCCGCGAGCTCCTTCTCGGCCTCCTCGCCGCTGAACAGGAAACGGCCGAGCAGTGACCGCGCCTCGTTCGGCGACAGGCCGGTCAGCACGCCGGCCGCCTCGGCGACGGTGCGCGCGGTGCCGACGCCTTCCAGCACCGAATCGTGCTGACTGAGGTAGCCGACCTTGAGGTTGTGCCCGGTGCGCAGCTTGCCGCCGTCGAGCGGCCGGACGCCGGCGAGCGCCTCGATCAGCGTCGTCTTGCCGACGCCGTTCGGACCGACCAGCGTGACGTGCTCGCCGCGCTCCAGCCAGAGCTCGCCGTCCTCGATCAGCACCTTGTGCCGGTCACCCTCGCCGACCTCCAGCCGGCCGTGCTCGAGCTCGAAGATCACGCGGCCGGTGCGCTCGGGCTTGGCGAACTGGAAGCCCATCGAGCGCGTGTCGCGTGGGTCACGTGTGGCCTTGCCGGCCTTCATCTTGTCCAGCGCCTTGGCCCGCGACTGGGCCTGCTTGGCCTTCGTCGCCTTGGCGCGGAAGCGCTCGACGAAGCGCTCCATCCGCGCGATCTCGGCCTCCTGCTTGGCGATCGAGCGGCCGAGCGCCAGCTCACGCGCCGCCTGCTCCTTGCGCCAGTTGTGCCAGGTACCCTGGAACGAGCGCGCCCGGCCCGCTTCGAGCTCCAGCACGCCGGTGCCGACCGATTCCAGGAACCAGCGGTCGTGGGCGACGAGCATGATCGCGCAGTCGAGCGAGACCAGCGTCTGCTCCAGCCATTCCAGCGACTCGATGTCGAGATGGTTGGTCGGCTCGTCGAGCAGCAGCAGATCGGCTTCGACGGCCAGCGCCCGGGCCAGCGATGCGCGCGTCAGTTGGCCGCCGGAGAACGTCGCGAGCGTGCGGTCGAGTGCCGCGTCGTCGAAGCCGAGGCCGTGCAGGTAGTTGTCGGCCTTCTCGCGCCAGCCGTAGCCACCGACGGTCTCGAACCGGGTGTAGACCTCCGAGTAGCGCGCCATCGCCTGCTCATCGCCGTCGGCCATGCCCTGCTCCAGCTTCTGCAGCTGCGCTTCCAGATCCAGCTGTTCCTTGCAGCCCGACAGCACATAGTCACGCAGCGTGACGTCGCGGTTGCGCGGCGGACGCTGGTCGTGCAGCGCGACGCGCGTGCCCTTGGCGAAGTTCAGCTCGCCGCCGTCGAAGGACTCCTCTCCGGCGAGGATCCGCAGTAGCGTCGTCTTGCCTGCACCGTTGCGCCCGGCCACGGTGAAGCGCTCGCGCCGTTCGACCTTGAACGACACGCCGGTCCAGAGAGGTTTGCCGGCCATGTCCTTGGACAGGTCGGATCCGATGACAACGGCCACGCCGGGATGGTAGGAAGCGCGACACGTGACCATCCGTGCGTGGTAGGAGTGATGCGTGCACAAACGCCTCGTGACCGCCGCTCTCTGCGTTTCCGCCCTCGTGGTGGTGCCAGGCGCCTCGGCGAAGGAGATCACGGTCAAGGGCTGGAACAAGGCGCCCGGCCCACGCAGCTTCGACACGCTCAAGGTCTCGACGTTCGGCCCGGCGTCGGCGAAGACCGTGCTCGTGCTGATCCCGGGCACGCTCGGTGGACGCGGCAACTTCGCGCTCGTCGGCAAGGAGCTCGCCGCCAAGGTCCCCGGACTACAGGTCTGGTCGATGGACCGGCGCTCCAACCAGCTCGAGGACACCTCGGCCTTCGAAGCGGTGCTGAAGGGCACGAAGACGCCGAAGCAGGCCCTGGACTACTACGTCGGCTGGCTCACCGATCCGACGATCACGCCCCATTACCAGCCACCGGATGTCAGCACTCTCTCGTTCGCGGCCGACTGGGGCATGGCGGTGCAGATGGAGGATGCGCGGCGCGTCGTGCTCGCCGCGAAGGCCAAAGGCAAGCGCGTGATTCTCGGCGGGCACTCGCTCGGCGCATCGGCGACCGTCGCCTATGCCAGTTGGGACTTCGCCGGACGGCCCGGCTACCGCGACCTCGACGGCCTGATGCTGATCGACGGCGGCCTGAAGCGCAGCTTCGGCGGCACGGACGCCGCGATCAAGGACCTCGACGGCAAGCTCGCGGCGATCCGCAAGGCGCCGTTCGCCGACCTGCTCAAGCTCGGCATCCCGTGGGGCACCGGAGTGCTGGCCGAGCTTGGTGCGGTTGCCGCGCTCAAGGACCCGAAGAGCCCGTCCATCGCCCAGGCCTTCCCGCTGCTTCCGGCGGCACTGAAGGCGCCGGGGGCAGCGACCAACGAAGGTCAGTTCGGCTACGCGTTCGACGCATCCACCAGCCCCGCCGCACTGAGGCTGATCCAGGTCCGCGCAGGAGCCCTCGGCGCCGACGGCAACTGGGTGGACGGTGAGGTGACGCCGATCCAGAACCTCGCGCAGCTCTTCGGCCGCGAGCCCGGCAACAGCGTGGAGTGGTTCTTCCCGAGCCGGCTGAGCCTGGACACCCAGGCCGCTTCCCCGCTGACGATGACCGCCGATGCCAAGAAGCTGGGCCTGCGTCTGAAGTACGGCTCAGCGCTGAACCTGCCGATCTACGCGATCCAGACCTCGCTCACCAAGGGCGGCGTGCTCGCCGGCGCGAAGCGGCTGATCGCGGGCAGCAAGATCAGGCGCCTGCCCGCCGCCGACCGCGTGCTGGTGAACGCCGAGAAGACCAACAGCCACCTCGACCCGATCACCGCCGCACCGAAGACGAGCGCCTTCCTGAAGACCAGCATCCCCTGGCTCCGGCGAGTGATCGGCGGCTAGCCGCTAGTCGTTCTTCACGCCGCCGTAGGGCAGCGAGCCGCCCTCGCGCTGGAAGGCGACGATGTGCTCGTTCTCGTTGTGCGTCCGCTCGGCGAGCCGTTCGTTCTCGGCGAACAGCGCCTTCAGCTTGCGCAGGCCGGACGGTGACTGCCCGGCCAGCTGCTCCGCCAGTGCCAACGCTTCGGCCTCGGCCTGGTCCTCGGGGTACTGGCCGGTCAGCAGGCCGAGCCGGTCGGCCTCCTCGGCGCCGACGACCTTGGAGGTGTAGATCAGCTCCTTGGCCTTTGAGAGACCGATCAGCGGCGTCAGCCGCGCCGGGCCGACCGGCACACCGAACTTGGCGCCCGGGAACAGCAGCTTGAGGTTGGCGCCGCCGACGCGCAGGTCACAGGCGCAGGCCAGCTCGGCGCCGGCGCCGACGACGTTGCCGACGCACACCGCGATCGTCGGCACCGGGAAGTTCAACATCGCGGCGTAGACCCGCGCGAAGGCCTCCATCCGCGCCACGCCCCCTTCGTGGTCCAGCTCCTCGGCAACATCGGCACCGGCGCACAGCGCCCGCGTGCTGGTGGTGGAGATGACGAGCACGCGCAGGCTGTCGTCGCCGGCCAATGCTGCGAGGGCGGCCTCCAGGTCAGCCAGCAGCGCCGAGTTCATCGCGTTGCGTTGGTCGGGCCGGTCCAGCCGCAGCACCGCGATGCCGTCGCTGATGCGCTCCTGCGTGATCGTCGTCATGCCGCATCATGATCTACGATGCAGCCATGCGCCGCTTGCTCGCCTCCGCCGCCACCGCCACACTTGCGCTCGCGCTGGGCGCTCCAGCCGCCATGGCCGAACTGTCCGGCGAAGGCGCCTACGGCGAGATCGATGACGCCATCGTCACGAAGTTCTTCTTCTTCGTGATCTTCCTCTTTCCCGTCTTCCTGCTGATCATGTCGCTCGGTCAGCACAAGCTCGAGAAGCGCAAGTACGCTCGCCGCGCCGCCCAGAGGGGCACCGACGACCGCTTCAACGGCGGCTGGTAAGCGCCCTGGTTGGTGGGGGTGTGACAGGGCCTCGAATGGCCCATCCCCTCCCAGCCTCCATTCTCGACCCTGTCACACCCCCACCCTCGGGCCCTGCCGCGAAGAAGCACCCCTTCTTTGCTGGCTCGCGTAGGCTTGAGCCATGTCGTACTTCGTAACGGGCGGGACAGGGTTCATCGGGCGGTTCCTGATCGAGCGGTTGCTGCAGGAG